>ULWL01060466.1_pt1 | contig 12815 bp, 10 predicted proteins | sample 1960171 | NCBI WGS metagenome assembly ULWL01 (sample SAMEA4835807, study PRJEB28245) | human gut metagenome | biome: gut microbiome; material: fecal sample | place: Denmark | collected 2008 | reverse complement strand
GTTCATGTTTTTTGTTTGATATGCAGGATTTTTGCAATTTTTTCGCCCTTTGGCAGCAGCATGCAGTCCTCATAAGTGATGCACCGCAGAATGATGACGAAAATCACATATACAAGAACCGCCGCAATCAGCGCACCAAGGCAGACGACCGTATTCGAGTCTGTCAGATTCCGCAGCAGCGCGGCGGCAAAGAATGTCACCGCGCCCATGATGCCTGCGGCTGCCGCCGGACGGATCACATTGCGGAAAATGGCCGGGCGCGTCGTGACAGACCGGCGCATGGCAATGAGATCGAGCACCGTGATGGTCACATAGCAGACGATGGTGCCGATGGCCGCGCCGATGATGTTGAGAGACGGGATCGCCACGAGGACATAGTTGACGATGACCTTCACAACGCCGCCGATGAGCATGTTGATAACCGGCGTCGTCACGTCGCCGTGCGCCTGCATGATGGCGTTGAACAGCAGAACCGTACTGTTGAAGATCACAGCAATGCCGAGATAGGCCAGAATCGGCGTCGCGGTCGCAACACTCTCGGGGCCATAGTTGCCCGCAAGCAGACGAATGATTGGCTCCGACAGCACAGCCAGCCCCACCGCGCACGGCATGGCGATCAGGCTCATGGTACGCACAGCGGACTCCTCCGTATGCCGCGCACCCGCAACGTTGTTTTTGGTCAGTGCAGCAGTCACGGTCGGGATGATCGAGATCGTGATGGGCGTAATGAGTGAGCACGGCAGATTGAAGATCGTCTGGCAGAAGTTATAGATGCCCTTGGCCGTATCCGCCGCGTCGGACGACCACGCAAGCGCGCCGGTCAGCCGCCGCATATAGATCATCGTGTCGAACAGATTGATGATCTGCAGTCCTGCTGAGCCCAGCGTAATGGGGATGGCAATGACGAGCAGTTCCTTCATCGTCTGGCGGGGGGACTTGGCCTCTCCCCCGCCCTGCCGCAGGATCTGGTTGGACTTGCCGAACTGGATGCGCAGATACACGACCGCCACGATGCAGCCTGCCGTCACGCCGAAGATGCCGCCCGCAGCCGCATAGATGAGACTGCCTGTTTTTTTGAGCATCAGATACGCGCCGCCGAGGCCGAAGACCACGCGGATCATGGCCTCATAGACCTGGCTGACGGACGTGGGGGTCATGTTGCTCTGTCCCTGGAAGAAGCCCCGGTGGGCCGAGACAATGCAGATGAGCAGCACGCACGGCGACAGCGCCGCAATGGCCGCCCACGAATTTTCATTCGTCGTGACCATGACAGACAGCGGCTTGCAGAATACGAGCATCACAAGCGTACCGATCACACCAATGGTCAGGAAGACCTTCATGGAGACGGAGTAGATCTTGCGGATCTGCGCGTAATTCTCCAGCGCCTGCGCCTGTGAGATCATCCGGCTGACAGCGACAGGCAGGCCCGTCGTGGAAATCATCAGCAGAACGTTATACACGTCATAGGCCGTGTTAAAATAGCCGAAGCCCCGCTCCTGCAGGATATTCTGCAGGGGAACCTTATAAATGAAGCCGAGAAGCTTGACAATGATGGTCGCGGCGGTTAAGACCGCCACGCCCTGTAAAAAGCTTTGCTTTTTAGGTGCTTTTTCGCCGCTCATGCCTGCGCCTCCGGTTCATCAGAAAAGACTCTGGGGATTGCGTAGTCGTGCAACTCCTTCAGCGCACCCGCCACATCCAGCGTGGGATATTTGCCATCCGCGTATAGAATCCTGCCGCGCACCATCGTCAGCGCAACGTCGTGGCCGGAGGCCGCGTAAACCAGATGAGAAAGCACGTTGTGGCACGGAATCAGATGCGGCTGGTTGAAATCCAGCAGAATGAGGTCGGCGTCCATGCCGAGTTCAATGATGCCGCACTCAGCGCTTCTGCCCTGCGCTCTTGCGCCGCAGACTGTCGCCATCATCAGCGCAGCCTCCGCCGGAAGCGCCTTCGGGTCGCCGGTCTTGCCCTTGGCCATGAGCGCAGCGGCCTTGATCTCTTCAAACAAATCGAGATTGTTGTTGGATGCAACGGAGTCGGTGCCGAGGCAGACATTCAGCCCAGCCTTCACCATGCCGAGCACGTCCGCACAGCCGGAGGCCAGCTTCAGATTGCTGACCGGGCAGTGTGCCGCGGATACATGGCGCTTGGCCAGCAGCTGCATATCCTCCTGCGTCACATGGACGCAGTGCGCCGCGACCACGGGCACGTCGAACACATGATGGCAGTCGAGCACCTGCGCGGGCGTCAGACCGTATTTCTCCACGCACACGTCGTGTTCCTTTTTTGTCTCGGACAGGTGCACCTGTAACTGCAGGCCGTTGTTGACGGCGTACTCCGCCAGCGCGTCCCAGAGCTGATACGTCGAGGTATACTCGGCGTGGATGGACGCTTCGATCTTAATGCGGCCATTGTCATAGTTGTGCCATTTGTCCTTGAGCGCGACCAGTTCCTGGCAGGCCGGGAAGGTGTCAAAGCAGAAATCATCGCCCAGGAACATGGACGTGCCGCGGGAAATATTGGCTTTGATTCCGGACTCTGCCACAGCCTGGCAAATCTCGTCGCAGAAGTAATACATATCCGACACGCTCGTCGTGCCGAAGCGCAGCGCCTCGGCAAGCGCAAGCGTCGTGGCCGCCTTGACGGCGCGGCCGTCGAGCCTGTCCTCGCGCGGGAAAATATAGTGCTGCAGCCAGTCCTGCAAATTCAGATCATCGGCATAGCCGCGCAGCAGGTACATCGGCAGGTGTGTATGGCAGTTGATGAGGCCCGGCATTAAGACCATACCAGTCGCGTCGATAATCTTCTTCGGCTTTTCCTCCGGCGGCTTTTTCGCCATATAGGCAATTTTGCCGTCGGTAACGCCGACGAACGCGTCCTGCCAGAGCGTCATCTGCTCGTTCATCGTAACGACGTTGACGTGAGAAAACAAGGTGTCCATGGAAGCCCTCCTTATGGGTTCTGTTCACGAATCTCGCGCAGAATTGAGAAAATCTCGTCCTTCTGCTGCAGGATTGTGTCGATGCGGGAGATATAGTCCTGCGGGATCTTCGGATTGTGGTAGCGGGCAAGCTTTTCCTCCGGGAGATTGATCTTGTTCATCCCGCCGCCGCCGAGAGAGAGGATGGTATGCAGTTCCTCCATCATATATATGTTGTAAAGCCCGGTATAGCCCGGCCTGCACCAGCCAGTATTTTCAAAGCTGCCGGACATATATTTCTGCCGGTAAAGATAATACGGTTCATAGCCGTTCTGCCGCAGCGCATCCTCCGCGCCCGCGAGCATGGCGGCGACCGCCTCCTGCGACGGAAGTTCCATGCGGGAGCCGAACAGCGCCGCGCCCTTTTTGAGCGCCAGCGTATGCACTGTAATATTGCTGGGGTTTAAATCCAGCACCTGCCGGATAGAATCGGCAAAGCCCGCCGCATCATCCGCAGGCAGTCCCGCAATCAGGTCCATATTGATATCGTCGAACCCGGCCTTAACGGCCTGTTCATACGCCTCGACGGTCTGCCGCGCCGTGTGCCTGCGGCCCACAGCCTCCAGCACCTTGTCGGACATGGTCTGCGGGTTGATGGAAATGCGCGTCGCGCCGCCGTCTTTGATGACGCGAAGCTTTTGGGGATCCAGCGTGTCCGGTCTTCCGCCTTCGACGGTAAATTCCAGACAGCGGGACAGGTCAAAATTCCGGTTGACCGCCTCCAGCAGCCTCGCCATTTGCGCGCTCGAAAGCGTTGTTGGCGTGCCGCCGCCCATGTAGAGCGTGCGGATGTGGAAGCCCGAGTCCTTTAACAGCGCGCCGGTATGCGCGATCTCGCGCTGGAGCGCATCCAGATACGCAGGCAAAAACTCCCCGAAGCGCTCGATGGACTGGCTCACAAACGAGCAGTACGCGCAGCGCGTCGGGCAGAACGGAATCCCAATATACACGGAAAGATCGTCCGCGTCAAGCTTCTTTGCCGCCTCGACCGTGTGCCGGGAGGCATCAACGCAGAGCCTCGCCCGCTCCGGCGAGACAAAATAGGTCTGCCGCAGCAGCCGCTCCGCGTCCCTTTCACTGCCGCCCGCCATCAAACACTTTGTGGACAGCTTTGTCGGCCGCACGCCGGAGAGCGCACCCCAAGGCGGTGCGGCGGGAAGCACCTGCAGAGCGGCCAGGTAATAACTGCGCTGCAAAATACGCCGCGTTGCGCGCACATCAGCCTTTTCCAGCAGCACGCGGTTCGAGGCGAAGCCGGTCTTTCCCTGGTATGTGACCTTTGCTGTGGCCGTCAGATAGCGTTTTCCCCGCGAGAGGGAGGAAACAGTCCCGTCGCCGGTAAACGGCTCGGCGCAGAACTCGCTCGGCTCCTGCGCAAACAACTGCAGCTGCAGCTGCTCCACCGGGTAACGCTCGGCGTGGTTTTTCAGATACAGCTTCATTCGATCCCCAGCCCCCGCAGATACGGATTGGTGCGCAGTTCTTCTTCGATGGTGCTGGACGCCCCGTGGCCGGGCAGCACACGCGTCTCGGGCGGCAGTTTGGACAGCCGCTTCAAGGACGCGGCCATGTCCCGGCTGCTCCCGCCGAGGAAATCCGTCCGGCCATACGAACCCGCGAAGAGTGTGTCGCCGGAGAACAGCACGTTTTCACACAGCAGGCACACGGAGCCCGGCGTATGGCCGGGCGTGGCAAGCACCTGAAAACGCAAGCCGCCCGCTGTGACAAAATCGCCGTCCCGATAGGTATCGGTATAGGTCAGCAGATCGTGGCACATACGGCTGGGGTCGTCCTTATCGGCCTCACCGATATAGACCCGCGCGTTCGTCGCCGCGCGCAGGTTTTTAAGCGCGCCGATATGATCAAAATGCGCGTGTGTCAGCAAAATTGCCTCCAGCGTCAGTCCCTGCTCTTCCAACGCGGCCAGCAGCCGCTTGGAGTTCGCAGCGGGGTCAATAATGACAGCACGGCGGCTTTCTTCCGCGCGCACCAGATAACAGTTGGTGGCCAGCGGCCCCAGCGTAAGCGTCTGAATATTCATAGCGTCTCCTTATTTGAGATCGTCCGTATCGACGATCAAGGTCACAGGCCCGTCGTTTTCTGACGCGACCTGCATATAGGCTCCGAATTCGCCGTGCTGCGGCGGGAAGCCGAGGCGTTCGCACTCGGCAAGGAACTGCTCATAAAGCGGAATCGCCAGATCGGGCTTGGCCGCGCCGATAAAGCTCGGCCTGCGGCCGTGGCTCACGTCGCCATAGAGCGTAAACTGGCTCACGACAAGAACGCTTCCGCCAACGTCGGCGAGCGAGCGGTTCATTTTATCGTTTTCATCGCGGAACACCCGCAGCCCCAGCACCTTTTCGGCCAGCTTCCGGCAAAGCGCAGGCGTATCGTCCGGCCCAACGCCAAGCAAAATCAAAAAGCCCTTTCCGATTTTTCCGTGAACAGCGCCGTCAATCGAAACACTGGCAGAATTCACGCGGGTAACGACTGCTTTCATAGTGAGATCCTTTCGTTTTATAGGGGTGTCCTGCAAATTTGCAGGCTGGGTATGTCTCCGACGGCCCATTCTTTTCCGTCTTGCCGGAAAAGAATGGGGAGAAAAGGGGCGCTTGGTTACGTTTGGTGCATTCTGCGGGTGCTACTCAGGCAGGAACCTATTATTTAGTCTCTGCGAACACACATAGTCACCCTACGAGAGTTTTGGTACGCGCCGCCTGTTACGGTACAACAGATTTGCAAGCAGTTTCCTTTGAATGGCTGCGGTAAATCAGCTTTGCGTTTGAAATTTGCGATGCAGTACGGATTCGCCGAAAAGCTTCCGCTTTCCGCATCTGCCTGCCGCACTTATTCCGTCCCTCTCTCGACATTATGCACGCCCGAGATGCCGCGCAGTCTTGTGCGGACATTTTCAAGTTCCGTGAGATTATGCACGCCGAAGCGCAGGCAGACGATGGCGGTGCCGCCGCCGACAGAACGTGCACTCATTTCGCTTGTGCGCAGACGCAAAGACGTGAGAATTGTTGCAACATCCAGCATCAATCCGTCGCGGTCGTCGGCCTCGATCTCCAACGACGTGGAGAACATCACGTCCGGGGCTTCCGCCCAGGTGACCTTGACCCAGCGGCCCTTTTGCGCGGGGTCGAGCGCGGCCCTGGCATTCGGGCAATCCTTCCGGTGAACGGACACACCGTAGCCCTTGGTGATAAAGCCGATGATCTCGTCGCCGGGAACCGGCGTGCAGCAGCGGCTGAATTTGATCATGCACGAGCCGATGTCCTCGACAATAACGCCGGAGGAATTGACGGCAGGCGCCCCCTGCCGCGCAAGCGGCTTGGGGGCCATTGTGCGGGTTGCCTTGGTCAGATCATCGCGGATGCGGCCCACAGCCTTCGCAGCGGTCAGACCGCCGTACCCGATGGCGGCATACATATCGTCCAGGCATTCAAAGCTGACCTTTTTGAGAATGACCGGCAGGATCTCGGCGTTCTGCAGAATATCGGGGTCAACGCCGGCGTGACGCAGTTCGGCCTCAAAGCTGGCCTTGCCGCGCACAATGTTCTCCTCGCGCTTCTCGCGCTTGAACCACTGCTTGATTTTGACGCGCGCCTGATTGGACTGACAGATGTTCAGCCAGTCGCGGCTCGGGCCTTTGGCGGACTTCGACGTTAAAATCTCGACGATATCGCCGTTGTGCAGCGGCGCATCGTAGCTTGCAATGCGGTTATTGACCTTCGCGCCGATCATGGAGTTGCCGACAGCAGAGTGAATGGCGTAGGCAAAGTCGATGGGCGTGGAGCCTGCGGGCAGGGAAATGACCTTGCCCTTGGGTGTAAAGACGAAAACCTCGTCGTCGAACATATCGACCTTGAGCGAATGGATATAGTCGTCCGCTTCGACGTCCTGCTGATTTTCAAGCAGACGCCGCACCCACTCGAACTCCTTCTCCGAGCCCTCACCCGCGTGCTGCTTGTATTTCCAGTGCGCCGCGACGCCGTATTCCGCCGTCTGGTGCATCTCCCATGTGCGGATCTGCACCTCGAACGGGATGCCCTGCGAGCCGATGACGGTCGTGTGCAGGGACTGGTACATGTTGGGCTTCGGCGTGGAGATATAGTCCTTGAAGCGGCCCGGAATGGGATTGAACAGGTCGTGGATATGACCGAGAACGTTATAGCAGTCGGCAATATTGTCCACGATCACGCGGAACGCGTAAAGATCGTACAGTTCGTCGATGGTCTTGTTCTGCGCACGCATCTTGCGGTAGATGGAATAAGTGTGTTTGATGCGGCCATAGATCGACCCGTGGATGCCGACGGACGCCAGCCGGTCCGTGATCTTCGACTGGATGGCGTTCATGAAGCTGTTGGCACTGTCCTCGTTCTTTTTGAGATAGTCGATGATCTCCTGATAGCCCTCGGGATCGAGATACTGCAAAGAAGTGTCTTCCAGTTCCCACTTGATTTTCTGCATGCCGAGCCGGTGCGCCAGCGGCGCGTAAACCTCCATCGTCTCCATGGACTTGGAGATCTGCTTGGCGGGCGTCTGGTATTGCAGCGTCCGGGTATTGTGCAGCCGGTCGGCAATTTTGATGAGGATGACGCGGATGTCCTTCGACATGGCCATGAACATCTTGCGCAGATTCTCCATCTGCTGCTCTTCCATCGTAGAATACTGCACACGCGTCAGCTTTGTGACGCCCTCGACCAGATTTGCAACCGTCTCGCCGAACATGCGTGAGATCTCCTCAAAGCTTGCGTCGGTGTCCTCCAGGCAGTCGTGCAGCAGCGCCGCCGTGATCGCGTCGGTGTCGAGGCCGATCTCAGCCACGATCTCCGCTACGGCAAGCGGATGGATGATATAAGGCTCTCCGGATTTTCGGAGTTGGTTTTTATGCTTTTCATCGGCGTATTCATATGCCCGCTGGATAACCTCCAGATCGGTGGAGGGTGCATAACGGGTGATCGCCTGCATCATGGATTCGTAATGCTCTTGTTTGGTTTCCATTCAGGTTCCTGCCTTCTGCTTTTTCAGATGAATCAAAATCGGGCTTTTCTCAAGATCGACCTTCCGGCCATCCGCGCACAGGCGGATGCACAGCGACTTTGGCCGCTGCTCCAGCTGCAAAAGCCCCTGCTCTGCCAGTACGTCGAGGCAGATGCGCGTTTTTCCCGCGCTTAAGGAAAGCTTCGCGCAGCGCGAAATTTTACGACTCAGGCAGCCGAGTTCCTCAGACAAAACGCCGCCCTGTGAAAACGCCGCCAGATACCGCCAGACAGCGACAAAATCCTGCCGCGTGGGAAGCAGGCACTCAGCCTCGTCGCAGCTGAGTTCGCCGCCCGCCAGATGCTTTTTATAGACCGCGCGGTCATGCCCCTGCGCCTCGCGGAAGGCCTTGTCCGGCCGGATATCCACAAGATTCAGCTGCACGGAGCGCACGGAACGGTATTCATTGATCTGCGGCGTAAATGCGATGTCAACCACATCGCCCTGCGCTACGGCAGCGCGCTGCGCGTTGGTCGAGAAGAAGATCGCGCCCCAGGTATACGCGCCCTTGGAAAGCCGCAGGCGCAGATGCTTGCCGCCGCCGACCTCCGTCAACTCCGTGACATGCAGTCCCCGCATGCACAAGATCGGACGCGGACAACCTGCGCCGCAGGGCTCCAGATCGCCCAGCGCCTGAATATTCTCGATGGTCAGCAGTTCCGGCGGAATTTCGCAGTCGATGGCAAGTGCGGTGCTGCACGCGTCCGATTCCCGGAAACGCGCGCACAGGGCCATCATCTTTTCCCGGAAGGGCGCGATGCTCTCGCGCCGGATGGTAAAGCCGGCGGCAAGTTCATGCCCGCCGTAGCTTTCGAGTAAGCCGGACAGCTGCTCCAGTGACCGGAACAGATTGAATCCGCCGTAGGAACGCGACGAGGCCTTTCCCTTGTCGCCGTCGAGGCAGATCAGGAACGTTGGGCAGCTGTACTCCTCCGCCATGCGGGAGGCCACGATGCCGACAACGCCCTGGTGCCAGCTTTCATCCGCCAGCACGATTGCCTGCGGCGGGCCGCCGGGCGGGAGCATGGCGACGGCAGACTGATAGATGCTGCTTTCAATCTCCTGCCGCCTGCGGTTGAGTCGGCAAAGCGTCCCCGCCAGTTCGACCGCGCGCGCAGCGTCGTGCGTCAGGAATAATTCCGTTGCTACGTTGACCTCGCCCATGCGCCCGGCAGCGTTGATACGCGGGGCCAGCGTATAGCCGATGGTCCCCGCCGTGACGGGTCCTTTCTGCACAGAGCATTCCGCCATCAGGGCCGCAATGCCGACGCGGCGCGGGTTTTCCAGCGCCTTTAAGCCTCGTGCGACCATTGTGCGGTTCTCGCCCGTCAGGGGCATAACATCCGCAACCGTGCCGAGGCAGAGGAAATCACAGTATTGATCCAAGAGCGTTTCCTGCTCACCCTCAATGGCGGCGGCAAGCTTGAACGCGACGCCGACGCCCGCCATCTCCGTGACCGGCTGCGGCTGATCTTTGCGGTGCGGATTAACAAGCGCGACGGCCTGCGGCAGTTCGGATTTGCACTCGTGGTGGTCGGTAATGACCAGATCGATGCCAAGTTCCCGGCACAGCGCCGCCTCCTGATTGGCCGTAATACCGCAGTCAACCGTTACAATCAGTTCCACGCCCTGTTTTTTGAGGGTATCGATCGCAATAGGGTTCAGCCCGTAACCCTCTTCGAGCCGGGCGGGGATATAGCTGGTCACATGGCCGCCTCTGCTGCGCAGATATTCCGTCAGCAGACAGGTCGCCGTGATGCCGTCAACGTCATAATCGCCGAAAACGGCGATATGCTCACGACGGGCCAGCGCCTGCTTGACGCGGGCGGCAGCCTTATCCATGTCCAGAAGGTCAAATGGAGAGGAAAGCGGGGTGCTGCAGGATAAAAATTCGCGGGCCGCGCCCGCATCCCGATAGCCGCGGCTGCAAAGCAGCGCAGCGGTGATTGGTGAAAAGCCCGCCGCGCACAACGCCCTCGCGTCGGCAGGCTCATAAGACGAGATTGTCCAGGTTCCGTACTTCAATTCCAATGCACATCCATTATTTTTTCTTTTTCGGTTATTATAGCATTTCAAACCGAATATCACAATACAAAATGTGGATACCAACAGCGCAAAGAGCGGATTTTTCATACGGAACCGGCGGTTCCGGCACGCAGGCGCGCTGTTTTGCTTTTCTTTGTAGTCCGGATGTGATAAAATAGCGGCAATCAAGAAGCTGGAGGATTCGGCATGCAGGAAAAGAAACGGGGCAGAACGCGCAGCCGCTGGCTGCTTCCGGCGGCGCTGGTGCTGGCTGGAGCGGCATGGTTTGAAAATTTCACGCTCTCGACGAGCACCGTGACCGCAGCCTGCGCGGCGCTGCCGGAGGCGTTTTCCGGGCTGCGCATCGTGCAGATCTCCGATCTGCACGGCAGACGCTTTGACGCGGAAAGCCGGTATCTGCTGGAGTTGGTACGCCTGCAAAGCCCAGATCTCATTGCCCTGACCGGCGATTTGGCCGACGAATTCACAGACTTTTCCATGCTCCCGCCGCTGTTGGAGGGCCTGGCAGCACTTGCGCCGACGTTTTATGTGACAGGCAACCACGAATGGGTGCTCTCGCGCGAAAAGCGCGCAGCGCTCTTTTCCATGCTGGACGCGGCTGGCGTTGTGCGGCTGCAAAACGAATACAAGCTGCTTGAACGGGGACAGTTCTCCATCGTGCTGGCCGGAGCCGATGACCCGAACGGCCCGTTCGACCAGAAGCGTCCGGCGCAGCTTGTGCGCGAAATCCGGCAGGCTCGGGGCAAGGACGCGTATATCCTCATGCTCTCACACCGCAACGACGAACTGGATCTGTGGGCAAATATGGGCGTGCAGACCGTCCTGTGCGGCCACGGCCACGGCGGGATCGTGCGCCTGCCGTTCGTAGGCGCCGTCTTCGGAACGCATCTCGATCTGTTCCCGGACTATACAGCAGGCTTATATCAAAAGGGCCAAACCAGCATGATCGTCAGCCGCGGTCTCGGCGGCAGCCGGAAACTGCCGCTGCGCATCGGAAACCGCCCGGAGATCGTAACCGTGATTTTAAAAACAGATTCCGGAGAGATTTAAACTTTTTATAAACAATCGGCCTATGCGCTTGTATTTCCTCCGCAGGTTTTTATAATAGACTCCATCAAACGATTTGCAGATGGAGTGACAGACTATGTTTCGGAAAATCGGGGACGGACTACGGAAGTTTATGGCGGGGCGCTATGGCTCTGACCGGCTGAACCAGTGTTTGCTGGGCGCAGCGTTTGTGCTGATTCTCATCAGCGCCATCGGCGGCCGGCGGGTGCAGTGGATGTCCGTGCTGAGTTTTTTGGCCTATATCCCGCTCATCTGGTCAATCTTCCGCATGTATTCGCGCAACATCGAAGCGCGCCGGCGTGAAAACGCGGCGTTCCTGCGTTTTTTCAGCCGTCTGACGGATAAGCAGTACCGCTATTTCCGCTGCCCCGGCTGCCGGCAGGTCGTCCGCGTTCCGCGCGGCAAGGGCAAAATTAACATTCGCTGCCCGAAATGCAGCCGCCAGTTCATCAAAAAGACCTGAGTGCGAAATTTATCTTGCTTTTCCCAGAACCGCCTGTTATAATATGCCCGCACGGAGCGGTATCGAAGTGGTTATAACGGCCCTGACTCGAAATCAGGTGTACCGGCAACGGTACCGTGGGTTCGAATCCCACCCGCTCCGCCACTCAGAAATGACCTTTGTATGTCAGATGACCGCTTAGGGCGCGTCCATCTCGACAGCAAAGGTCTTTCTTCGTTCAAACCCGCAATCGCTGACGCTGGATTGCAGGTTTGTTTTTTCTTAAAATTGCCCCTTACAGCACGAATCCTCGCCTTGCGGCGAGGATCGATGCCAGACGGGGCGTTTCTTCGTTTCAAAATCGCAACCGTTCGTGCGGATTGCGATTTTGTTTTTGGGCGGAATATTATAAATAATTCAAATAATTCAAATCAAAAAATGGAATGGATATTGCATGGAAAATTCTCTGCTCAAGTATCCCCTATCAAATTGAGATACGCTCCCTGCAAACCCCGTATTACCGCCCGATTGGGCTGGCAATGAAACGCATGAAAGCCCTGCCTCCCGCGGTGCGGTGCAGAAATTTATAGAATACCTACCGTTTCGGGAAAAGAAGTAAAAAACCCGGCGCCTGCTTTTTGCGGCAGGCGCCGGGTTTTAATGATTGGGATTCAGACTTTTAAGTGGCTATTAGTACATGCCGCCCATGCCGCCGCCCTGGGCTGCGGCTGCCATGGCAGCGTCGGCCTTGGGGTCAGGCTTGTCGGCGACCAGAGATTCGGTCGTCAGGACGCAGGAGGCGATGGACGCGGCGTTTTCCAGAGCGGTACGCGTGACCTTGGTCGGGTCAACAATGCCGGACGGGATCATGTCGCAGTACGTCTCGGTGTAGGCGTTGTAGCCATAGCCAACCTTGCGGCTGGAACGGATCTTGTCGTAGACGATGGAGCCGTCAACGCCGGCGTTCTCGGCGATCTGGCGGATCGGAGCCTGCAGCGCTCTTGCGATGATCTGCGCGCCGGTCTTCTCGTCGCCAGACAGCTTGGCGACCAGCTTTTCAACAGCCGGGATTGCGTTGACATAGGCAGTGCCGCCGCCGGCCACGATGCCCTCTTCGACAGCTGCGCGGGTTGCGTTCAGTGCGTCCTCCACACGGAGTTTCTGCTCCTTCATGGCAACCTCGGTCTGTGCGCCGACCTTGATAACGGCTACGCCGCCGGACAGCTTAGC
>ULWL01060214.1_pt1 | contig 12859 bp, 13 predicted proteins | sample 1960171 | NCBI WGS metagenome assembly ULWL01 (sample SAMEA4835807, study PRJEB28245) | human gut metagenome | biome: gut microbiome; material: fecal sample | place: Denmark | collected 2008 | reverse complement strand
ATTAATACTTTTTTGTGTCTACTTTTTCTTGACTATTTCAGACTTTCATCCTAATTTTTTATTTTACTCAGTTTTATAATCATAATTAAAGCAATGATGATAAAGCTTCTTACATTTTAAAATAAAATTATTACATAGACTATTTTATACTACCAACATAAATAACCTCATTGTGATATCTCAAATATTCATCCATACCAGGATTATATTTGATATCATAAATTTGGCCTTCAGTTAAATGTAATTTTTCTATATTTTCTTTACTTATCATACTTGAAATTAAAATTGTACCATCTTTTTTAAATGTTATCAACCCACTATCAAACAACCTATCAAATGTGGCAGACAAAAGCAGTCCATTATCAGATGACAGTCTTTCTTCATTATTGGAAACAGCCCAAGGTTTAATATGACTAGCAATCAGTACTTGAGAAATATCGATACCCGTGATAATACACTGATTATTATATTTTTCTTTTAATTTATCTCTAAATAAACCTTGTCCTTTTCTAGCTTTGATTAAAATTGATTTTTCAGTTTCAGTTAATTTTTTATCTTTTTGTAGGTTTTTTATTTCCTCTAATTCTTTTTTTCCTAAATCTGTATTATGGTAAACATAACAACGATATCTTTTTAAAGAATTACTATACATTCTTTTTCCAGTACTATCTTTTTTAATAAATGATTTGGTATTCATTATGATTGATATTGCTAAGTCTAATTCCGTTAAATTCATTTTTTCTAATGGTTTGTTTATTACTCCTTCTTTTAACATATCAGTTGATACTGCTGATAGTCCACTTATATAATGTTCTATCGATCTATCTGATAAAACTTTACCATCAGCTTTTTTATACATTTCTTTTAACCATTGTTTAAAGTTCATACATTACCTCGTTTATAGTATAATATTTATTTTCCTAGTTATAATTCACTCATTTTTAATCGATACAATTCCAATTCTTTATCGCTTCGATTAATTCATCAATTTTTTCTTTCAAATCAAATGTATTAAGTGAATTTTCATCCATCATTTCTGTAATTTCTTGTGCAAACTCCACTTTTTTATTAGGAAATGATTTTTTTTGTTTTTTAATATATTCTGGAAATTCCGTATATAAATTTAATTCCGGCATTACACACTTGTACAACTTGCTAATGTCATTTTCTAATAAATAATTTTCTATTTCTTTTCCTTTAGTAATCCAACAAAACAATTTATTTTGTTCAAATTCATTTTTTACCCTTTTTTTAGTTTCATTGATATCATCTTTTTCGGATATTTTATCACTATCCATAATTATTGCAGAATTTCTATTAGTCAATAATACCGAAATTAAATTTTCAGATTGCATTTCTGCAGTGTAATGTGAAAGTAATCGTCCTCCATAATACGCAAATTGATAATGTTTATTTTCTATAATATCTTTATTCCTTAACTCTATCCATTTTTTAATATAAACTCTATCTGATGGTCCCTCAACCCAAATAATTCCATTAGATTGAAATAAGTCACTTGCTCTAATATCTAGATCATCCAATATATTTACTTTATCAATATAGTTTTCCACTTTATGAATCGTGGAAACATTATTGTTTTTTTCGACATGATAAATACTTGCACATTCCTTATCAAAAAAAGTATTTATTGCAACATGTGAATGGGTAGTTAAAAATATTGTGAGATTTTCATTGTATGCACAATCATAGATATACTCAAATAATTTTCTTTGTAATGCTGGGTGTAAATTATTTTCTAATTCTTCAAATAAAAAAATACATTTATTATCGCATTCTTTTTTTAAAACTATTAAATTAAGCAAAACCATAATGATAGTTTTTAATCCACTTCCCATTTTTGATAAAGCAAATCTGTTACCATTTTCAGTTAAATATATTTCCCACTTGCTTGAATTTTCTGTAGGAATTCGTTGAACTTTTATGGCCGAAAAACTAGAGTCTGGCGAAATTATTTTGTTTAATTCCTTCAATAATTTATTTTCTATTATACTTTCATCTTTGGAACTATCATTGATATACTCACTTATTTTTGAAGTGACACCTTCACCTGTTGACAAAACATTTTTTACAGTATCATCTTCAGGATATATATTCCTTTCTGCACTAATTTTTAATACTTTTAAATTTTTCATATCATTAAACAGATACCCTGCCAATGCATTCCAATTATAAGCTCGTTCACTACCAAGCTCATAATTGTTATATTCATGTGCATATACAATATCTCTATCATTAACATTGCATTCTTTTTTTTCTTTAATTGAATACCAAAAATCGTTACCAACAAATTGCATACCATAGTTGTACGCTGAAACACCATTGTAATAACTATTCTTAGCAAGCTTAGCTGTTACAGCATCAGCTGTAATTTTTTGGCAAATATGAATGTCTTTTGGCGAAGTTTTAGAAGGAGATTTTCCAGCTACTATATACTCAATTATTTCTAAACAACTTGATTTTCCACTATTATTTTTACCTATAAAAACATTAACTTTTCCTAGTTTTTCTATAGAATTGTCTGTGGCAAAACTTTTATACTCTCCAAACTTAATATTATTCACACTAAACATTTTTTACCTCCATCTAAAAGCTGAAAAATTAATTTTTTTTGTTTTATAACATAGTTTCAGCTTAATCCAATTGGTTACGCATATTTTATAATTTCTGAAACCTTCACTTTTACAATTATAACATTTTTAAAAGTATATTACAAATTTAGCATACTTTTTTATAATAAAAAAAGATGCCTGCCGTCTGACATCTTTAACTATTCATAACTTAGGAGGTTTATAATATCTTATTTACTTGCCTCCTTTTCTAAGTTTTTAGCTAAGTTTGGATAAATATAATTGTATAAAATCCAACCATCAATATCTTTGACTTTATTTTCAGCATCAGTATTAATAGCAACCAATCTATTAATATAAAATGTATTATTTAAATGGCTGACGGATTTAGTAGAATATATCATTCCCCATAAATAATCGTTCTCATTATATGACTCAATGAGATTAACATTTTTTGTCTTCATATAAGCTTCTTTTTTATCATCATAATTATCAACTCTAAATCTTATCTCATAATCGGTAAATGTACCATTTTTTTTAAAATAATGACTACAATAAGTATTTAATAGTATACATTTATCAAGGAGATTTTGGATATCATTTTTTTGAGGTAAATCAAAGTTTCTAATAATAATTTTTGTTATTTCAACATCATTATTACCATTATCATTTGGACATTTTTTTTCAAAATCCCAATCAAATTCTTCTGAATCAAACATCATCTTTATAAAGTCAATTAAAGCAGTAGTGCAAAGCTTTCTAAATTGAATACAAATTAATCCAACAAAAGGATGTTTGTTCTGCATACTCTTTAATTTTTTGTATAGCCTTATTCCAAAAGCTGAATCATAGAAATTGGGTTTATCATTTATTATATTATTATCAACACTGTTTTTAACAATGGGTTTAATTTCATAATGATTTTCCACTTTTACGATTTCATATTTTTTATCATTTGCTTTAAACGCAGGAAATTTATCTGCTTTTTCATCATTGGTTAAAATGTGACAAATAATTAAATTGTAATCAGCTGTTTTTCCACCTCTACTTTGAGGAAGGATGTGATCTACATTCCAACCATATTCACTATTACGATCATTATAAGCACCTTTGGCAATTTCCCTTCCTGTAAAATCTTTTACTTTAGTTTCCTTGCCATAGTATTTACTCCAAAGTCGCATAGCAGTTTCTTTATTTAAGTCCATAATTTTTGCTTTTATCTTTTCCATTTTAGTTTTCGGAAAGATATATACCCTCCTTTTAGTAAGTCAATTTGACAAAATCATGTGACTAATCATAGGACGGCCTATCGCTATAAACCTCAAAGGGTAACCCTCATAATAGCATTACAGAAGATTAATTAGTCAACTTTCAATGAAAGTTGTCAGTTTCATCAAATTGCATTATTATATTACTTTAAATTTTTGCTTTTGTCAATAAAAAAGTATTACATTATGTTATATCATATTGTATAATTATAAATGTCAAAAAGCAATCAATTATACTAAACTTAAATTAGTCCTAACTGGTTACTCTTTATTATATCATTTCAATTTAGTATAGCAAGCATATCTTTCGTGTTTTCTATATCATTTTCTGTGTCATTTTCTGTATCGATCACGTTTTTACCTAATAATATATTTTAAAAGCACATTGAATAAAAGAAGAACCAAAGCTATAAACACTTGTATCATACTTTAATATAATGGTTAGGACACCTTTACCTGATTGTTTCATGTAATGAAGTTGTATAAAAATTTCAACAAATTTTTCAATCCAGCATTTTTGGTATATTTTGTGTTTAAAAATTCTTTTAATCATGTTATGCCGAAAATTTCAAATTGTTTTTGATGAAATATGCCGAAAATTTCAATTTTTAAACTGGCATTATTTGTAACTTACTTTTTAATTTTTAATAGGTTTTTAAAAATATAATGTATTTTTTATCTTTTATCAAAAAATAACAAAAAGAAGTAACCAATTATACTAAACTTAAATTAGTCATAATCGGTTACTTTTAACTATATTATATTATTATTTTAATTTAATATAACAAGCATATCTTCCACTATTTTCTTTTCTTATTTCTTCTAATTTACATAGTTTTTTAAGATTTTTTTCTATATCTGTTGAATTTAAGAATGGTACATATTCTTGAATTTCTTGTTTAGTGAAAGCACCTATTTTAGTCTTTATTACTTTTCTTACTATTTCTATTGTATTATCCATTTGTGATATTAGCTCAACTTTTTCTTCAAAGTCATTATAAGCGCTAAGCATTATGCTTAGTAAATAATTTAGAAATGGTGTAATATCATTATTATTTTCATGCCATCCTATTTGTGAATCATGGATTCCACCATTGTATAAATACATATTATGAGCATACTTTGCTTCTAAGGAAATATACTTTCCAATAAAATATCAAGATTTATATAAAACTAAAGTAGTTAGCAATCTACTTATTCTTCCATTTCCATCTTTAAATGGACGGATACATAAAAAGTCATGAATAAACATTGAGGCTAGTATTAGGGGATCAGTTATTTCTTCACTAATTGCTTTATTGTACTCTTCACATAATTCTTCTAGTGCTTTAGGAGTATTCCCGACAGGTAGTGATTTAAAGATAATATCCCAGTCTTTACTAGCTTTATCATAGATATTATTGTAATCATTTCTATATTCACCACCAGCTGAATCTGATAAATATGAAAATAGCACTTTGTGTAGTTCAAAAATAAAACTAGGCGTTATAGAGAGAGTGTCATATTGTTCATCAATAATATTAATGAATCTATATAACCTGCAACTTCTTTATCTTCATATCAGCTTGGTGTTCTTTCTTTTTCTATAAGTTGTTTAACTATAAAATCTGAAACTCCTAATTGATTTATCATACTTGATATTTGAATAGCCTTTAGTTTAGAAACATCAATTAATGTTTCTAGTTCTTTTGGGTATTTTTCTAATGCTAACTTAAATTTAATATTTTGTTCATATACTTTTTTAAATTATTAATAGTTTTATCATCCAAAGTTTTATCTTTAACAGGTGAGTAGTTAAATTTTTTCATATAATCACCAATCCTTATATATATAAATTAATTAATATTCATATCCATTAAATATTCATCTTCTATTTTCTTAAACCCAAATTTACTATAAAATTTATATAAATTGCCTGAAGTATAAAATTTAAAAGTATCTACATTAGCTTTTCTTACTTCTTTTAATAATTCATCCATTAAAAAACTACCTAAATGATTTTTAGCTAATTTTGGATCAATAAAGAATTCTTGTAAATCGTATTCCATTTTATTAACAAATGGAATCACATAACCTATTGCAGCTCCACATATTTCATTTTCATCATTTATTAAAGTATAACTTAATGATGTAGAAATATTGGTAAAAATAGTCAAACGATCAATGCACATTTGTTCATCCCAGACTTCATTCCATGGTTCATTTAAAACCGCATCCATCATAATTTTAGATAATGGTTTAATATCACTTTTTTCTAGTTTTCTAATAAAATAATTCATAGTGCACTCCTAACAGTAACATAAAAAGAGTTTAAAACTTATAATGTAATCTTATCATACTACATTAAACAATTCAAGTATTTTAGTAAAATGCTTAATGAACATAATATATATATTAGCTTTAATCTTTTATCTTAAGCCTATACAAAAAATGCATACAATCTTCATTGCTACACTTACTGCCGTTAGCCTATATTTATTTTTAATCGTATTTTTGAAGCAACCATTTTTAGTTGCAGATTTGATTTGCAACCGTTTTTGGTTGCACTTTTAGTAAAAAACTAGATTATATTTCTAGTTAGTAGTTTAAAAATATAAGAAAATTATCGTATATATAAAAATAAATATCTATCAATAGCCAAGTATTTTTAAAGAAACTTTGAAGAGTAAAATCATAAAATAAAAAAATGATACATCTACTGTACCACTTGTATTTTCAATGGAGCGAGCGACGGGAATCGAACCCGCATAGTCAGCTTGGAAGGCTGAAGTTCTACCATTGAACAACGCCCGCATATAAAATTAATGGTCGGGACTGCAGGATTCGAACCTGTGACCCTCTGGTCCCAAACCAGATGCTCTACCAAGCTGAGCTAAGTCCCGATGTTGTTTTTATAATTTAAATAAAATAAGATGGCGCGCATGACAGGATTCGAACCCACAACCCCTTGATCCGTAGTCAAGTATTCTATCCAATTGAACTACATGCGCGCATAATGGCGGTCCTGACGGGAATCGAACCCGCGATCTCCTGCGTGACAGGCAGGCGTGATAAACCGCTACACCACAGGACCCACGGTATAATGTTTTAAGATGGTGCGGGTGACAGGAGTTGAACCTGCACTCCGAAGAACTAGATCCTAAGTCTAGCGTGTCTGCCAATTTCACCACACCCGCATAATATATACTATCTCAAAACGCCTTAATATTATAACACAATGTATTTAATAATGCAAGTATTTTAACTCATTTTTTTATTTTTTTATAAATGGGGTGAATTGTAATATCAAACGCAACAAATAAAATACCAGGTTTTTGACCTGGTATAAGCTGTTTTTATAGAAAATTAATGCTAATATATAAATTTTATCATTGAAATACATTAATGTAAATTTTTAGTTTTTTAATACATCTTTAATGTACTGAGCAAGTTTAGTATCTTCACAGTAAATATAGCAACCTTTTTGACCCCTTGACATTAAAGTTCGATAAGTATTTCTAATGATTTTATCCGCAAGATCAAAGTCTTTTGTTTTTTTAATTCCCATTAATGATTTATCTGTTTTTGCTCTTTTGGTATAATCAGTTAAAACTTGATTATCTCTATAAATTAAATCTTTTCCTATTATGACTCCTACATAATTAAACTCTAATCCTTGAGATGTATGGATACATCCAATTTGATCAATTGAATTTTCATCTATTGCCCAAGTAGTAGTACTTTTAAAATTCCATTTTGCTTTAAAATTATTATCTAGATATATATCATAAAGACTTGGGTCATCTTTGCTTACCCACTCATAACAATATCCGGCAACAACTCTTGACTTATTATCTATTTTATTTTTTTCTTTAATAGCATTCATTAATTCATTGGGATCATCAAACACTTTAAAATCATAATCTAAGTCTACATTATAATTTGCAGTTTCTCTAATTCCTAGTAAATTATCTAAAAATGCTAAATATCCATCACTACCATTACATCTAAATTGTGATATTAATTTTAAATCATCACCTGAAATTATACTTGCATTTTCTTCTAATGCATATTTATTAATTAGTTCAATTGATCCAATATCAGAGGTTGTAACTTTTTGATTTTCATCAATAAAAAATACTGATACTCTTGATGAATGGATAATTTCTTTAATTTGGTTTTCACCTAAATTTTTGAATATACCTGATTTTTCGTTTAGTCGGTGTGCTTCATCACAAAGTAAGCAATCAAAAGTATTAAGTGGAGTATTAATAAAACTACTAGATCCTTTAAATAGATTTTTAATATATGATAATTTAAATTTGTCACCCTTAAGTTTTTTAAAGTATACTTCACGAGGGGCTTGATTTTTGGTCACATAATTAACTGAATATCCTTTTTCAATAAGATCACATAATAACTGTATAGCAACAACACTTTTTCCTGTACCAGGACCGCCTTCTACTATTATTGTATATTTGTGATTTTTTTGTTTAAGAGATAGTGATACTAGTTCTTTTATTTTTTCATACACAACTTTTTGTTCATCTATTAGGTAGAATTCTTTGTTGCCTTTTAACATTGATGATAAAGCATCTTGTAAAGCTTTAGTAGGTTTTAATTTGCCATTTTCAATTTTCATTAATATATCAATGTTATCTTTTTTTCTAATATATTGTTTTATGAAGTTTCTAAGTTTAGGAGTATCATGGCTTAAGAAAATAGGAGCACACGATATAGCTTCACTATAAAATTCATTATCTATATTCTTTCTATTTTCTTCTCTATAATTATGTAAAAATGCACATGGAATAAGAGATATGTTTTCCTTACTTACATTCTCATTAAAGTTTTCAATAATCTTTGCATATGAGTATGCTTGATAACTTGGATGAGTAACAGCCCTTAATCCGTTTCCAGTATACGCTTCTACTATATCATTATTATTTGTTTGTTTGCTGGTTTCCCATTGTTTTAGCTCTATAACAACTACATTATTATTTGAATTTTCGTCAATTCCGGCAATTAAAAAATCCACGCGTTTTGATGTTAATGGAATTTGGTATTCTATTGCTATATCACAGTCACCACTAATTTCATCATCATCTAAGGCATTTCGTACAAATTGAAGTGAATTATACCAACTTCTAAATTCAGCTAAATTATTATGTTTAATATTTTGTTTTTTAAATGATTCTTCTATTTTATCGGCAATTATATTATCTCTAACATCATCAAAAAAGCCTTTTTTATTATTACTATAAACTATCATGTTTTCTCCTACAATTTATTATACTTAGTTGAAATCCCTTTACATTTATCAACTGGATATTTTTCTTCTGTTTTCTTTAATTTATCAAGCACTATTTGCTTTATGTCTAAATCTAAGACACTTGCAAGTTGTATACAGTAATTAACAACATCTGCTAGTTCTTCTTTCACATCATCTAATTTGTAAGTATCATCATTCCACTGAAAGCATTCCAATAATTCACTACTTTCAATTACGATTGATTTAGCTAAATTAGCAGGTGAATGAAATTTATCCCAATCTCTTTCTTTATTGAAACCATCTATTTTAATCTTTAGTTCTTCTAAACTATCCATAATTTTTCTCTCTTTCTACTACATTTCAATTATACCAAAAATCGACATTTTTTGCACGTAATTTAATAGTTATTTGTACATTTTCTAAAAATAAACATTAAGACATTATCATAAAATAAACACACAATTTTATAAAAAAGTTTATACAACTTGCAAAAAGCGTAAAAATAATATATAATATTAAAGTATTTGATTATTAATAATTGATAGGAGGCGAAATAATGATTGATACAAGTGATTTTAAAACTGGTTTAACCATTCTTTATAACAATCAAATTTTCCAAATTATTGAATTCCAACATGTAAAACCAGGTAAAGGTCAAGCATTCGTAAAAACAAAACTTAAAAATTTACGTACTGGTAGTAATATTGAATATTCTTTCAATGCTGGTGAAAGACTAGAACAAGCAATTATTGAAAAACGTAAACACCAATTCTTATATGGTGGTGACACTTATTGCTTTATGGATTTAGAAAGTTATGACCAAGTTGAAATTCCTGCTGAAAGATTAAAATGGGAATCTAAATTCTTAATTGAAGGTATGACAGTTGAAATCGTATTCTATGGAACTGAAATTTTAGGTGTTAACTTGCCAGAAAAAATGGTTATGGAAGTTACTGAAAGTACTCCTGCTGTTGCTGGTAACACTGCAACTAATGCTTTAAAAGAAGTTACAGTTGAAACTGGTTTAGTTGTTAAAGTTCCTATGTTTATCAACCAAGGCGATAAGATTATCGTTACTACTTGGGATGGTAAATACTCATCAAGAGCATAATAAAAAATCTGGATTTTTCCAGATTTTTTTTGTTTTTATATTTTATTTTAGTTTTCTTTTAATCCAACTGTTGCATCAACTGGGACTGAGAAGCAAATAGCATGGCTTTTTGTTCCGATACCCATTTTAGATGAGATTTCTTTCATTATATTATTTCTAGTTTCAGGTTCAGTTACAATTAAGATAATATCTTTTTCAGGTTGAATGGTAATACCTAAAAAGTGTTGCATATCTTTACTTGCTGATCCTCTTCCTTTAATAATAGTTCCTCCACCTGCTCCTTGTGATTTGGCAAGTTCCATAACATCTGCGGCTGAACCATTATTACATATAATAATTATCATATCTTTCATATATATACCTATTTATCGCCTTTCTTTAAGATTTCTTGTAATGCTCTAGAACTGTCTACACTTTTAATTGGTATAGAGCATGCGATACCATGACCTGGAGATGCAAAGTCAAGTTCTTGTCTTAATGCATCAAACATAAATGGTACCATGTTTTCATCCGCAATACTTAGTACTACATCTTTTTCAATTTTACCAAAGCCTAGATAGTCAAAGATTTCAATTGGGGCAGTACCATAACCAAGAATGGTATGGTGATATATGCATCCAAGTTTTTCGAAAAGATTTACAACTTTCTTTCCTTTTTTTCTATCAACAATGGTAACTATTAATCTTAAGCCATTAGGAACATTATTCATAATCCACCTCATTTAGACCATTTAAGTCGAATTCAATAACATCTTCATATGGTAATTCTTTAGTAGCTTCAGCTCTTTGTAATTTAATCTTATAGATTAAACCAACTAATTGAACAACGATTAATGGAGTCATCGCTACAAGGGCAACGATTCCAAAACCATTGCTTAGAATTTTAATGTCTTGAGAATATATCTCATGGCATGCTCCTGTTGCAAGTGGTAATAAGAAAGTTGCTGTCATTGGACCTGAGGCAACACCACCTGAGTCAAAAGCAATTGATGTAAAGATTTTTGGAACAATTAGTGATAAAATAATCGCAATACTATATCCTGGTATTAAAATCCACCAAATTGAAAAATCACATAATACTCTTGTCATCGCAAGACCTAGTGATATCGCAACGCCTATCGCAAGTGAAAATAACATAACACGTTTAGAGATAGTACCACCAGTTACTTCTTCAACTTGATTGTTTAAAACGTGAACTGCAGGTTCAGCCATAACAACAAAGAATCCCATTAACATACTTAGAGGGATTAACACCCACTTAAAGGTTTGACTGGCAATTGTTCGACCAAGTACACTACCAACTGGCATAAAGCCCATGTTCGCACCAGTTAAGAATAAGACTAAACCAACATAAGTATAACCTAAACCTATAAATATTTTGATAATGTTTTTCTTTTTATCATGTTGTAAAAAGCATTCAAAAACAATAACAAATAATAGTATTGGTGATAGTGCTATCGCAATCTCTTTAATCATAGATACAAAGGTTTTACCAAAGTATGAACTAAAGTCATGAAAACTATTCATTACATAGCTAGAGCTACTATTATCAACAGTTATATTGGTAAATAGCCCTAATATTGTAACCGCGATAATTGGCCCAACCGAACATAAAGCAATGTAACCAAAACTATCGTTTTCATTATTTTTATCACCATTTAAACTTGCTACACCTAAACCAATTGCCATAATAAAGGGAACTGTCATTGGTCCTGTTGTTACACCACCAGAGTCAAAAGCAAGGGGAACAAAGCTTGTTGGAGCAAATGATGCAAGAATAAATACTATTAAATAAGCAACAATTAAAACAACTCTAATATCAACTTTTAATACTACACGAAGGAGGGCAACTGTTAAAAAGATTCCCACACCAAGTGCTACCATTAATATCAAAACAATACTTGGCACGCCTTCCATTTGTACTTGTTTAGAAAGCACTAGTAAGTCAGGTTCTGCAATCGTTACTAAACTTCCTATTACAAATGGCACTAAAATTAATAACCATATTTTACGATTTTGGGTGATGTATTTACCAACACCAACACCAACACTCATCATTGAAAGGTCAGCACCAAGAGTAAATAATGCCATCCCTACAATTAACATAACTGATCCAATTAAAAATCCAATAAATACCCACTTACTAAAAAGAAATTCTTTTGTTACGAAGAAAACAATAAAATTAAGTACTACAATCAAAAGTGATATTGGTAGTACGGACATGATGGACTCTTTGGTTTTTTCTAATAATAATTTTGTCATATGTCTTCCTCCCATTAATTGTAATTATACTAAATTATCATTTTTTTGTCAACTACATTTATTCATTAATTGTTGTAAAAAAAGTAGGTTTTACTTTACTTATAAACTCAGTATATCCGGCAAATAACTTTTAATTTGAGTATCAAATTGTAACAAAAATGGTTCTATAACTAGAACCACTTTTTAATTTTATTGAATGTTATAACCTAAATCTCCCATTGCTTGTTTGTACTTAGGAAGTACTTCTTTAAGGGCTGTAACAGGAGAGTCAGTCTTCTTAACGATTGAAGCTGCTAGAGGCCAAAAACCACCATCACCGAAGTGTGAGCCATCACCAATTGTCATTGATAATAATTCCATTAATTCAAAGTAAGTATTAT
>ULWL01036247.1_pt1 | contig 12881 bp, 9 predicted proteins | sample 1960171 | NCBI WGS metagenome assembly ULWL01 (sample SAMEA4835807, study PRJEB28245) | human gut metagenome | biome: gut microbiome; material: fecal sample | place: Denmark | collected 2008 | reverse complement strand
AACAAAAACGGCTTTTCCTATCTTCTTGTCTGCGTCATCACACTCTTTGTTGCCATGTTGATTGTGGTAGGGTTGAGCTACGCCGATGTTATGAACATCATCCGGGTGCAGAAAGAAGAGATAAAACAAAGTCTGGATTCTGCTGTTACCGAAGAAGCGGTGGCTTATTACGACGCGCTGAAACAGGGAAACCGCTATTCGGATTATGTGGAAGCGTCCTTTCTTTCCGACAGGGCGTACCGTGCGCTCGGATTCGGTTTGCCGCAGACGGAAATCCGGACGGTGTATCGGGATGGCATGGCGGTCTCTGTGATGGAACGCCCGGAAATTACAGTCTCTATGGAGGGCGGGTTCGGAGTACAGGTCAGTTATCGCCTGATCGTTCCGTTCCGCGTTTTCGGACAGCACATCACGGACATTTCCGTTCCGGTGGAAACCGGATCATTTTATCAGTTGAAATAGGAGGATAGAGGATATATGAGAAGAACCATTCATGTAAAAACCGTGATCGGTGTGATTGCCGTCCTGCTTGCCGTTGCTCTTGTGGTGGTCGGCATCGTGATGGCAAATCGCAAAAAAGACATTCCGGACACGGATACACCTGCGGTTACGGAGCCGGACGGAACGGAGCCAACCGTCCCGGATGTACCGGACAGACCCGATACACCGACAGAACCGACGAAGCCCGAACTGCCAGCACCGACAGACCCCGAAGATTCGGACGGTGAGGAGGAACCCGAAGGAGAGCCGGATGTGACGGTGGATGTCGGAGACAAAAAACAGGTTTCCGGCAGATGGGAGGAGCCCGGTATCGAGGGTGAAGTCATTGTTGCCCCCGGCGTGAAAGGAGAGGACGAATGAGAAAAACGAAATTCCGGTGGCTTGCGCTACTGCTTGCCATGGTATCCCTGTTCGGCGTTCTTGCGATTCCGGCAAGCGCCGATTATTACTACGCAATGAAAGTCTCTGTTTATTACAAAGACGAATCGGGGAAAACGCTTGCCCCGACTTTTACAACAACGGTCAACGCAACCACCACAACGCTGTCCGTGCCGTCGCCCGCCGTTTCAGGGTATCTTCTGAAAAACGACAACGATGCCTCCGTTCCGTACAGCAGAATGGAAAAGCGCTTTCCGGCCTCCAACTATGTGCGGGAGGGAAGCGCCAGTTATACCGTGTATTATGTCAAGGCAAGCACGGTCTGTATTTCCTATGCGTATTTTGACCGCAGCGGAAGACCGTCCGAATCCAAAATGCTGACAGGGAAAGTCGGGAGCAGTTATTCGGTGGTGTCTCCGACCATAACCGGATTCACACCATCCGTTTCCTGCGTAACCGGAACCTTTCAGGACACTTCCGCAGGCAAGACGGTCTATTATTACGAGAACACCTATCAGATTTCGTATGACGCAAGCGGCGGCAGCGGAGCGCCGGCAACGCAGACCAAAAAGCATTTTACGGCTCTGACGCTTTCCAAAGTCACGCCTACCCGTTCCGGATATACCTTCAAAGGATGGAGTACCGTCCGGAACGGAAGCGTGGTCTATGCGCCGGGCGGTGTACTGAGCGCAAACGGCAATCGGACGCTGTATGCGGTCTGGAACGAAAAGACCTATACGGTTTCCTTTGATGCCAATGGCGGTACGGGTGCGCCGGGCAGCATCAATAAGCGGTATTCCGCACCTGCTACGATTCCGTTTACGGAGCCGACCCGAAGCGGTTATGTGTTCCGAGGTTGGAGTCCCTATTCGACGGCATTGTCTGCGATGTATCTGCCGGGAGATTATTACAGGTCCAATGTCAGCCGCACGCTGTACGCCGTTTGGGAGAAGATTCCCGAAACCTACACCGTCAGCTATTCCGCAAACGGAGGTACCGGCGCACCGGCAACGCAGACCAAAACCGAGAACATTGATCTGACGCTTTCCTCGGTCATTCCGACGCGCAAGGGTTATACCTTCCTCGGTTGGAGCAAAAACGGTTCCGGACAGGCGGATTATCAGCCGGGAGCGAACTATTCGGTAAACGAAAGCATGACGCTGAGTGCCGTCTGGGAAGTTCACACCTATGTGATTACTTTCCATCCGAACGGCGGCAAGAACGCCCCCGGAAGCGTGACCAAGACCTATGGCAACGATCTGATTCTGCCTGCCGGAGTACCGACAAGGGACAGATACGATTTTCTCGGTTGGAGCACCAACCCGAAAGCAACCGCACCGACCTGGGCGGCAGGCGGCGTTTATACCGAGGAAGGGGACGCTACGCTTTATGCGGTCTGGAGAGAGCGTTACTACGACTTTTCCGTCCTTGATCTGACTGTCACGCCGGATACGGCAAAACAGTTTGAAAGCGTTTCGGTAAGATTCCGTCTGGACAACTGGGACAGGTATAACGCTTACAGCGGAATTCCTGTATCGGTCTGGATTGGCGACAAAGAAATCTATTCGACTACGGTGGATTTTGTGGCATACGGCGTGAATCATGTGACATTCTCGCTTGCCTGCGGCGGACTGGAGGGGGAACAGACGCTGACCGTCTGGGTGAACCGGGCGGACTACCGGAACGAAAAGAGAACCGGCAACAATACGGCGTCTGCCACCTTTACGGTGGAGCGTGTTGTGGAAACCAATGTGGAACCGGTATCCGAGGCGGGAGAGTTCTATGCCGGAGAGGAAGTCGTGACATCCTTTTATATCGGGAATGAGGGAATGACCGATATTTACCCGTCCGATCATCTCCGTGCGGATTTTGTGGTTTACACGGTCATCGACGGCAGAGAGACGGCACTTGTTTCCGCCAAATGGGAGCAGGTGGTTGTTCCCGCCAACGGAACCAACCTTGTCTGGTTCAAGTGGAGGGTGCCCGACAAGGAAGTCGGAAGAATGTGCTGGGCGCAGTGCCGTATCAACAGCGACCGTCTTGCCGATGAGCGCAATCCCGACAATAACAGCCGCGAGTTTGCCATTCTTCCGCAGGTGCGTAGCACTTACCGTACACCAAATACCCGTTATGAGGAAAAAGCACCTGCCGATTATCGACCGGACGCAGAACGACCCGCGTCAAAAAGTGCTTCCGCAACCTGGACGCAGTGGGTGTATGAAAACGGAGCGTTTGTGCTGAAAAAGTACGGAATCCGTGCGTCGCTCACAAGACCGATGCTGACGCCGGATGCCTCCTGTACGACGGCAACAAAGGCGAACGGCATCTGGCAGATGAAGTCCGGCTACGGTGTGAATCTCCGTTGGAGAGGAACCATGAATGCCGTCAGCGGGGTTCCGATGGCTCCCGCATCTTCCTATACGGGAATCCAGAATGTCACGGCGCTTTTCCCGGAGTATGGGTATGAGGCAGCGGACGGACGAGCCGAAACGCTTGTACCGGTCGGAAATTATTATCAGTTTGTCGGCAATGTGGACGCGGGTGGTGCAAGGGTTCATTTTATTCCGCTTTACCATCAGGACGGCAGTTATCGCGTGGTACTGAAAACCGGCGGTATCTGGACGCCGGCAGGGTATCTGGAGTCCGTTCGGCTTTCCAATGAGATCGTCATCTCCGGCACGGTTTATGACGATTGGTATAACAAGTGAGGCAGACGGATATGGAACAGGAAGAAAAAGAAATCATTGCGGGGTACACGGTGCGGATTTCCCTGTGGATTGGTAACAAGCGGCTGATTTATGCCAGATCCGACAATCCGCAGGAACAGAATCCGTATATGAAATGTATCTGCACACAGAACGGTTTGCTGATGGAATACACGGATGCACTTTGCTCAGACCGATACGAGGAGATCATGAAGCTGTTCGCAGAGGACCTCCGGGCAGAAGCCGTCAGACTGGAAGCAGAGAAAAGCGCCAAAGGGGATGCCGTTGCCCCGTGTTTCGGAAAGGATGATGTAGAGCCGGCTCCGTATGACAGGAGCATCAAGGGCAGAGTGGTTGCCCTGAAGCCGGATGCGTTGGATGACAGCTACCGCGATCTGTCCGATCAGCTTTACTATGTCACGGGTGGCTTCGGCGCGGAGGCGAACAGTCGGGGGCACGCCTGCTATTGTACCAACCTTTACAGCGGGGCAGTCTGTCGGATCGAGCGACCGTATGTTCTTGGTATTGTCCCCGAAGATAGACTGCCGGACTTTGCAAAGAAAACGCTTGCATCGTGCAGGACACCAAAAACAAAAACCGAACGGGAGGAACGGTAATGGCAAAACTCAATTCGCACAACATTCTCATTCTCCGCAAACTGGTGGAGAACGGGTATCACACCAAACGGGATATTGTCGGACTGCCCATGTATGAGCTTCTGCGCATCCGAACCCTGAGCCGAGGTGACCTTGAAACGGTGTGCCTGCTGCAGGAGGCATTGCGCAAAGACGATCTGCTTTCGTTTCTGACCGAAGAAAAGGAGGATAACCGTGAAACTGGAACGGACAGTCCTGTGGGCTGAAAAAGACCTGTTTTTGGAGGACGGAGATCCGGCAATCGGATTTCTCGGCTTCCTGCGCGGTTGCTTTTGTGAGAGCGGCTTGCAGACGGATGAAAACCTGCCGGAAACGGTTCGGGCGGAGTATGCGGAGGTCCTGCATTTCCTGTGCAGTCCCGATGCCCGCCGCATCCTTTGCGGGAAGGTGCAGATGGAGGGGTATTGCCGCAACCGCAGAAAATCCCATGTTCCGATGGCGTTCGGTCGGGAGTGCTGGGGATTCCGCATCCTGAACGAGAATCTGGCATGGTATCTTGCCTGTACCCCGTGGAACGACCGCAGGCAGTTTTCGCTGTTTGTTTATGACCGTATGACCCTGATGACCGCCCTTGCCGCGCGTGTTGGTTTGCCTGAACGCTGTTACGGGGTACAGCCGTTCATGGGGGAACGCATTCTGATTCGCTACGGTGAGGATTCCTACGAACTCTTTCCGCAGTATGGGTGCAATGCCACTGAGAACCGGAAGTACGCCACGGAAAGGAACAGGGAGTTTTGTGTTACTCTCGCGCAGGTTGCCGCAATGGAAAACGGGTCTGTCTACGGTTGGGATACCCCGATGGCGGATGTGCGGAACTATGACAAGGACGGGCATTATTTTCCGATGGAAGAACAGAAAGGAGAAAAGAAGCGTTGAGCGAAGAAATCTATTTTGAACCCTGCCGCCTGTCGGCAGAAGAAAGTCTCTGCCTGACAGACCGGAACGAAACACCGGAGATGGGGTGCATCGGGCATCTGTGCGGAGACTTCGGCGGGGGCGGTAAAGCGTTTCACAGCCGTTGGTCGGATCATCTCTGCGCAGACCGAAACGATGAACTTTTCAAAGCGGTATTCGGCAAGCTGATTGACACCCTGCGGGAAAAGGACAATCTGCTTTCCTGCCGCACGGCGCTTTACAACAACTGTATCCCGCATCCGGAATGGGAGGAAAAACGAACGGATTCCCGTAGATTCTGGAAGTTTCGCTATCTGACAAGGGATTATGCCTTCTATTTCCGTTGCACACCGAATCTCGGTGAGGATAACTTCTGTGTGTACGCCTACGACCGTGAGAAGCTGTTCGCTCGGATGGCAAAGGAACGGGGCTTGCCGCTGTATTGCTACGGTTATCTCCCGACTACGAATGAGGTCATCCGCATGGACTTCGGAGAGATGGGGTATTGCCCGATCAAGGTCATGAAAACGGGACGGTCGGAGGCGGCGGAGATGAACCGCGAGATCGGCGTGACACCCGCACAGGCGGAAGCCATGAAAGCGGGTTCCATGTTCGGTTGGATGGTTCCTGCCGCTTTCCCCGAACGGTACGATGAAATCGGCAGGGCAAAGCGGGAACGGGAGGTGCGCTGATGGCATATGAGATCAGGGATCAATACGGCGTTCTGACAGTCACAGAACCGGACAGCCCACGGGAAATCCGGTTCATCACACCGGAGTATCGGGAACTGTTCCGCATCCGGGACGGGGAAAGCGTCCTGCTGTCTGCGAACGGCACCCGCAGGGAAGTGGTCTGCCGTTATCTTGACGACTACCATCTGGTATTCGCCGGGCGCGGCTACCACATCTGTGAACTGGCGGAAGCCCTTCAGCGCATGGGAGCCTTGGTAGAACCGCTTCCCGAAAAGCGGATGGTCTGGTCGGATCATGACCTGAACCTCCGGGACCGGATCAAAGACCTTGCCGCAGAGGAACCAGGGCTGACGCGGGAGGAATACGAGACGCGCATGATGGAAACCAATGCGAACTATCTCGATGACGAGCGCGCCAATCTGGACATTCCGGTGGACGGGGATATTCTGGTCATCTGTGACCTCGGCTTGTGGGACGGTCGGCACAGCGGATATACCCTGATTCCGGACGGCAGTCTTTCGGATTGCCTTCAGTACCGCTACGATTCTGCCGAGTGGTATGTCACCAAAGACGGGGAGTTCTGCTCCTCCCAATGGCACCATGACGGATGTAACCGCTACACCTTCCGTAAGTTTCGGGACGGTGCCACCGAGGACGAGCGGAGCGATCTGCTTGAGAAACTGTATGACGGAACCGCAAAGCAGGCGGATATTGACCGCGTAACCGAAAAACTCGGTTACCGTGTGGGGGAGGTGTACGGGTGGCACTTTCCGGATGAGAAGATCAAAGAGAGAGGAAGGGAGAGATAAATGTCAAGAAAAACAGACCTGATCACCGATCTGTACCGCCAAACGGTGAAAACCGTTACCAGGAGCGAACGGGACTGGATGGCGTTCCTGCGGACGGCGGCGTGGCAGTATAAGTACCCGTTTTCGGATCAGGTGTGTATTTATGCGCAAAAGCCGGACGCCGTTGCCTGCGCCGGGATTGCCGTCTGGAACCGCCTGGACCGCTGGGTCAACCGAGGCGCACACGGCATCGCACTCATCCGGGACAACGGAGGGCGACCGGTTCTTTCCCATGTTTTCGATGTGACAGACACGCACAGCCGCCGTCCGTTTGAACTCTGGACGATGGAGAACGGGATGGAGCAGGCGATCACCGAAGCAATGGAAAACCGGTTCGGGGAATTGTCGGAGAAACGGTCCTTTCCTGCCGCCGTTCTCTCTGCTGTCGGAAACCTCTGCGAGGATTCGCTCGGAGACTACCTCGACAACCTTGCCGCCGTCACGCATGGAAGTCTGCTTGCCGAGTACGACGTGGACAATCTGCGGGCTCGCTTTCTCCCCATCCTGAAAAACAGCGTGGCATTCACCGTCCTGACCCGTGCGGGCTACCATGCGCCGTCCTATGTGGATGCCGAAGCGCTCCACGGCGTGTATGAATTCAGTACCCCGGATACGGTCAACTGCCTCGGCACTGCCACCGCAGACCTTTCGGAGATCTGTCTGCGGGAGGTAGAAAAGGTGGTCAAAGCGGAAAAGCGCCGCACAGTTGACGAAAAAACGAAAATGGGGTATCATGAGGATGCAGAGAAAAAACAGGAAATCGGAGGAATGAATCATGGAAGCTATGAAAATGACCTATCGGGAAGCGGGAACGGTGATGCTCCCGAACCTGAGACTGCCGGAGAGCCAAGCCCCGGAGATCGGGAAATACGGCATGGAACGCCGGGCGTATCTGATGGCGCACCGGAGGGGGACTTATACGACCTTATTGACCGAGAACCGTCTGGCGGAACACCTTTCGGGGATCGACCGGACAGCACGGGATCAGGTGCGGCTGATGACCGGGCAGATGGCGAAGGCGCAAGGGGTGAACGAGCAGATGAAAGCCGAGAATCCGATGCGCTGGACGCAGGAGATGAACAGCATCAAAGCGTCGGCGGAGGAAATCGTGCGGCATCAACTGATCGAGGTGTAAGCGGACAGGCAACCGACCAAATAACAGAACGGAAGAATGAGCCGGCTCAAAGCGAGTCGGCTTTTTCTGTCCCGGATTACGATCTGCATCTCGGCACCGTTGTGTATATCGGGAAAAATGAGTGTGAAATTACCGCAATGGACGGTGCGCGTGTGGAACTGTTCGACGGCACGCTGATTCCGCTGGAGTTGGAAACGGGGCATTCCTGCGCCGTTTGCGGGAGAATCCGCTCAATGACAGGCTACGGATCGGGTATGTTCCGCAACCGGTTGTCACACCGCCGAAACCGTCATCCAGGCGAAGCAGAAAACACCGTTCGGAGGAACCGACGGTCGAATCCCTCACGGCAGAACTGGAGCGGGACTATGCCCGATGGGATGACCTTTTGGAAAACGGCGGTTCCGATACGACCTGGGCAGACGGCGTCAATATGAATCTGGTGCAGGGACGGATTGTTGCCAACCGCAGGATACTGACAGAACTGTGCGGAGATGGAATGCACCCCGCCATTCTGGAACGGGAGGAACCGCGCGAGATGCCGAACGATTATATGGCAAAACCGGATGCCATCCGGCAGGCGGCGCGGCATTCGCTGGAGGTCTACCGCTCCAATCCAACCTATCTGTGGTGTGTGGAGCAGGCGGCAAGGATTCCTGCGGGAATGCTGAAAGGGAGTGTGATTCCGACCATCCTCGGTTATGTCAGCGGGCTGGAGACTTTTATCCGGGAGGATGATCTGGTTGCCATGCGCCGTCCCCGCAATCCGGACCGGTATCTGGACAGCTTTGACACCTGCCGGCGGGAGATTGAAAAGCTGCTGCCAGCAATCCGGCAGAGTGAGAGAACCGACCGCATTTATGAGACCCTGATGGCAGGAGACCCGGCAGAACCGCAACCGGAGACGGAACAGAAACCGTCCCCGCAGGATGCCCTTTTACGCACCTACCGAAAGGTCAAAGCCGAGAATCCTGATCACCTCGCTGTGATTCGCGTCGGAGACTTTTACGAGCTTTTCGGCAAGGACGCCGAAACAGCGGCAGAGGCGTTGGGGCTGACCCTGACTTCGCGCGGATTTGCAAACGGCGAGAGACTGCCGATGTGCGGATTCCCGTACCATGTCAGCGAATCCTACCTGCGCCGGCTCTTTGACGCGGGACATCCGTATGCGGTGATAGAGGAACAGGACAAACAACAGGAAAACGCAAAACCGGAGCAAATACCGGAGCAGAAAGCAGAGCCGGCAGAAGAAACCGAAGCCATGAGACAGGCAAAAGAGATCATCAACGCATTTTGCCAAGAGGAATACGGCGTGGATGCAGACTTCTCGGATCTGCGAAAGGTCGGCATTGCTTACAGCACCGTGACCGATGAGGAACTGGAGGCGCAGATTGACCTTGACCTTGTGAATTGCGTGATGAGAGTATCGGTCGGCGGTGTTCCTGTCGGTTCGGTGCAATGCCGCGACCTTGCGGATATGAACGACAACCTGTTGCCAAACCTGGATTTTTCGGAACTGATTGCTTTTGCGGAAGGTCTCCTGACACCGGAACTGTTGAAGCAGATTCATGAAAAACAGGAACAAATTCCGGAGCAGAAACATGAAGAACCCGCCGCGCTGTCCGTTCCCACTTTTGCCGAACCGACAAAAGCCGCACTTCCGACCGCCTTCCATCCGGAGGTGTCATCGGATGACCGCACGGACTACCGCCTCCCGGAAGGAACCTCCCCGCAGACCTTTTCCGCTCCGGAGAAGTACCAAGCCAATGTTGCGGCAATCCGACTGCTCAGGCAACTGGAATCTGAAAACCGTCTTGCCACACCGGAGGAGCAGACCACGCTTGCTTCCTATGTCGGTTGGGGCGGTCTTGCGGACTGCTTTGACCCTACAAACCGACACTATGAGGAACTGAAAGCCCTGCTCACGCCCGAAGAATACGAAGCCGCCAAGGAATCCACCCTGACGGCTTTTTATACGCCTCCGGTCGTGATGAAAGCGATCTACAAAGCCCTTGCCAACATGGGCTTCCGTGGCGGGAACATCCTGGAACCTGCCTGCGGCATCGGCAACTTCATCGGCGTATTGCCGGAAGAAATGCGGGGAAGCCGTGTGTACGGTGTGGAACTGGACAGCGTTTCGGGGCGTATCGCACAGCAGCTCTATCAGAAGCAGAATATCTCGGTCACGGGCTTTGAGAACACCGCCTTTCCCGACAGCTTCTTCGATGTTGCGGTCGGCAATGTCCCGTTCGGGCAGTTCAAGGTGCTTGATCCAAAGTATAACAAGTACAATTTCCTCATCCATGATTATTTCTTTGCCAAGACGCTCGACAAGGTGCGTCCGGGCGGAATCGTTGCCATGCTCACGAGCAAGGGGACAATGGACAAGGAGAATCCCGCCGTCCGCCGCTATCTCGCACAGCGGGCAGACCTCATCGGTGCCATCCGCCTGCCGGAGGATACCTTCCGGGGGAATGCAGGGACAGAGGCGGTGGCGGACATCCTGTTCTTTCAGAAGCGGGATACCATGACCACGCAGGAGCCGGATTGGGTACACCTCGGCACGGACGAAAACGGGATCCCGATGAACCGGTATTTCATCGACCACCCCGATATGATCCTCGGACAGATGGCAACCGAATCGGGACCGTTCGGTCAGCGCGTGACCTGCAAACCGTATGAAAGTCAACCGCTGTCCGACCTGCTCGATGAGGCAATTCCGAACCTTCACGCCGAACTGACGGAGCGGGCAGATGAGCCGGAAGCATTGGAGGATGACAGCATTCCCGCAGACCCGACGGTGCGCAACTACTCCTTTACGCTGGTGGACGGAAAGGTGTATTACCGTCAGAACAGTATTATGACGCCGGTGCAGACGGGCATGACCGGAGAGAACCGAATCAAAGGGATGCTCCGCCTGCGGGACATCACCCGCGCCCTGATCGACGCGCAGTTGTCCGGTGCATCCGATGAAGCGGTCAGGGCACTGCAAGGGGAACTGAACGAAGTCTATGACCGCTTCACGGCAAAGTACGGACTGATCAACTCCCGCGCCAACGAAACGGTCTTTTCGGATGACAGCGCATACTTTCTGCTCTGTTCGCTTGAATTTCTCGACGACGAGGACAAGACCAAACGGAAGCGCAAGGCGGATCTGTTCACCAAGCGCACCATCAACCCGCAGGTAACGGTGAACCATGTGGACACGGCAAGCGAAGCGCTGGCGGTGTCGCTCTCGGAGCGCGCGGCGGTGGATCTGCCGTTTATGGAGCAACTGACCGGAAAAAGCGAGGAGGACATCCTTTCCGAGCTTCACGACATTCTGTTCCGCAATCCCAAATGGCAGGACGGCGGCAGGGAGAAGCAGTTCCTGACGGCGGATGAATACCTCTCCGGCAATGTGCGCGTCAAGCTGACCGAAGCGAGAGATGCCGCAGGGGAGAACCCGCAGTATGCGGAGAATGTCATGGCGCTTGAAGCGGTTCAGCCGACCGACCTGACGCCGGGGGAGATCAGCGTGCGGCTCGGTTCCACCTGGGTGCCGGACGGTACGGTCGAACAGTTTGTCTTTGAACTGCTCGGAACGCCTGTCTGGATGCGCTACCGGATGCAGGTCAGATTTGTTGCGGCAACGGCACAATGGTGCATCTCCTGTAAAAACGATGACCGGAACAATGTCCGTGCCAACAGCACCTACGGCACCTCACGGATCAATGCCTATGAGATCATTGAGGACACGCTGAATCTCAAGGATGTCCGGGTCTTTGACTATGTGGAGGATGCGGACGGCAACAAAAAAGCGGTGCTGAACAAGAAGGAAACGACAGTCGCACAGGGGAAACAGGACGAAATCAAGCGGGCGTTTGCGGAATGGATCTGGAAGGATCCCGAACGGCGGGAGGAGCTGACGCGGCTCTACAATGAGAAGTTCAACAGCATCCGCCCCCGAACCTACAACGGCGACCATATCCGCTTCTATGGCATGAACCCCGAAATCACACTCCGCAAGCACCAGAAGGACGCAGTCGCAAGAATCCTTTACGGCGGCAATTCGCTCCTTGCCCATGTGGTTGGGGCAGGCAAGACCTTTACGATGGTTGCGGCGGCGCAGGAGAGCAAGCGGCTCGGACTCTGCAACAAATCCATGATTGTGGTGCCGAACCACCTCATTGAGCAATGGGCAAGCGAATATCTGCAACTCTATCCCGCCGCCAATCTGCTCGTGGCAACGAAAAAGGATTTTGAGACGCGCAACCGGAAGAAATTCTGCTCCCGTATCGCAACGGGAGATTATGACGCCATCATCATCGGGCACAGCCAGTTTGAGAAGATTCCGATCTCACTGATCCGGCAGGCACAGACCCTCGGAGAGCAGATCGACGAACTGACAGCGGCAATTGATTCGCTGAAATCTCAGCGGGGCGAGCGCATGACGGTCAAGCAGCTGATGAAAAGCCGCAAGCAACTGGAAGCGAAACTCAAAAAGCTCAACGACCAGACGAGAAAAGACGATGTCATCTGCTTTGAGGAACTCGGCGTTGACCGCCTGTTTGTGGACGAGGCGCATTTTTACAAAAACCTGTTTCTGTATACCAAAATGCGCAATGTCGCAGGTATCTCACAGACCGAAGCGCAGAAGTCCTCCGACCTCTTTCTCAAATGCCGGTATCTCGATGAGATCACGGGCGGTAAGGGCGTGGTATTCGCCACGGGCACTCCGATTTCCAACTCGATGGTGGAACTTTATACCATGCAGCGCTACCTCCAGTATGACGCGCTCCGACAGCAGGATATGGTGCATTTTGACGCATGGGCATCGACCTACGGAGAGACGGTGACGGCAATCGAACTGGCACCGGAGGGCTATACTTTAATAGGACGATAAAATTAACTGTCCTAAATTGAAAATACATAAGGAAGGAGGTTAAGAGAATGTCAAGGACTTCAAAGATTACGGCACTTTACGAGAGATTATCAAGAGATGATGATTTGAATGGCGAGAGTAATTCTATTACCAATCAGAAAAAATATCTTGAAGATTATGCCCGTAGGAATGGCTTTGAGAATATCCGCCA
>ULWL01082166.1_pt1 | contig 12946 bp, 10 predicted proteins | sample 1960171 | NCBI WGS metagenome assembly ULWL01 (sample SAMEA4835807, study PRJEB28245) | human gut metagenome | biome: gut microbiome; material: fecal sample | place: Denmark | collected 2008 | reverse complement strand
CGTATCGGCACTTAGAATTATGTGGTATTGCCCTAAAAATATACGGTAAAACGCGCATGTCTATCTGCGGGCGGTGCGCCATAACAATCAGGCGGCGGGAAACAGAATCCCGACCGGGAAAGGAAAAACAATGAAACGTATTCTGGTCGTAGAAGACGAAGCCAGCATCCGCGAACTTGTGGCACTGAACCTGAAAATGACAGGCTGGGAAGTATTGGAAGCCCCCAGCGCGGAACGTGCGCTGGAGTTGATCCAGAAAAATCCCCCCTGCGATGTAGCGCTGCTGGATATCATGCTGCCGGGCATGGATGGGTTTTCGCTGTGCGAAACCATCCGCCACGGTGACCCGTACATCGGTATTATTATGGCGTCCGCCAAAGGGCAGGAGAGCGATAAGATCCGCGGCCTTTCCATCGGCGCGGATGATTACATCACCAAGCCGTTCTCGGTGTCGGAGCTGATGGCCCGCGTGGAAGCGCTGGCCCGCCGAGTGCGCCGCAGCGCCACTGCGGACGATGAACAGGCAGGCTCCGAGCCGGATCAGCTGGTCAGCGGCCCTTTTGTGCTGGATGAAAAAAGCCGCGTGCTGTACAAATCCGGCAAGCCCATTGACCTGACCCAGGTGGAATTTCAGATCATGGAGCTGTTTTTCCGCAACCCCGGCACTGCCCTGGTGCGCGAAAAGATCCTGGAAGGCGTTTGGGGCAAGGGGTATTTCGGAGATGTCAAGATCGTGGATGTCAACATCCGCCGCCTGCGCATGAAAGTGGAAGATGAACCCAGCAGCCCCCAGCACATTTTGACCGTCTGGGGCTATGGCTACCGCTGGAACGCATAATTACCGCATTTTTGTGGAAAGGGGGCTGCCGCCTGTGCAGAGCATTACCCGCCGTTGGCTGCGCGGCAGCCTGCTGATTACCATTTGCATCCTGGCTGCGGCGCTGGGGCTGTTTTTGTATTACAGCCACCAGAATTTGTACGGCGGGGTGCAGCGTGCCATGCAGGCGCGGTTTTCCACCGTGGAGGGACGTTTGCAGGCAACCGGCACCGCCGGCAGCAGCCAGGCAACGTCTGAAAGCCGCAGCCAGTCCCTGCGCCGCACGGTGGAACAGTTTGATGAAAAAGATAAGTTCGAGTTCATGCTGTTGGATTCCTCCGGCGTGGTGCTGGCAACCTCCAGCGGCACCATGAACAAGAATCTGCTGAGCGAGGGCAGGGATTTTTATCAGGCTGTCACCGGCTCCACCGGCAGCGGCATGGTCACTTTCCGCACAGCGGACGGCGAACACGTGATGGCTGTTACCAGCCTGGTGCCTTATGCGGCGGGCAATGTGACGGCCATGCGCCTTGTTACCAGCCTGACGCTGGTGGACCGCCAGTGGTACAGCACGCTGATGGTTTCGTTCGGCGTGGCGGCGGTGGTGCTGGGGTTTGCGGTGTTCAGCGGCCTGTTTTTTATCCGCACCATTGTGCGGCCGCTGGGCCAGGTGGAAGCCACCGCCAATCGCATTGCCCACGGCGATTTGACCACCCGCCTGCCGGATGCCCCGTATGACGATGAGATCGGCCGCCTGTGCAAAGCCATCAACCAGATGGCCGAGGACCTGACAAAAACGGAACGGATGAAAAACGAGTTCATCTCCTCTGTCAGCCACGAACTGCGCACTCCGTTGACCAGCATCAAAGGCTGGGTGGAAACCATCGCCAACATCCGTGACCCCGATGACGAAAACTACCGCAAGGGTATTACCATTATCCGCAGTGAGACCGACCGCCTGTATGATATGGTGGAGGAACTGCTGGATTTTTCCCGCCTGCAAAACGGCATCAAGCTGAACTGCGAGGTGCTGGATTTTGTGGCCGAAGCCACCGACGCTGCCCTGTTTGTGGAAGCCCGCATCCGGCAGGAGGGGCTGCACCTTGTGTATGACGAACCGCCGGAGCCGTATCCCGTTTGGGCTGACCCCGCCCGCCTGCGCCAGGTGTTTGTCAACGTATTTGATAACGCCATCAAATATTCGCCGCCGGAAGGAACCATTTTCTTTACTTTGACCCGCACCGCCACCACCGTAACGGCCAGCATCCGGGATCAGGGCCGCGGCATTGCGCCGGATGACCTGCAAAACGTAAAGATGAAATTCTTCAAAGCCAAAAACGCCGTGCGTGGTTCCGGCATCGGCCTGGCGGTGGTGGATGAGATCACCAAAGCACTGGGCGGTACGGCGGATATCACCTCAACGTTGGGGCAGGGTACCACCGTTACCATCACCCTGCCCATCTACCACGCTGGGCAGGAACATCTGCACGCGCCGATTTGACCGCAAAAATAAAGGAGAACCCATGCCGCAAGAACAACGTCCAACTGAAAAATTCCGTACCTCTGTGGGCGGCCAGGCCCTGATGGAGGGCATTATGATGCGCGGCCCTGAAAAAATCTGCTGCGCGGTACGCCGCCCGGACGGCACGATTGATCTGAGCTATTCCGATGTGACCACCCACTGGTACAATAAAGTTCCCCTGGTGCGCGGAGTGTGCAATATGGTGGAAAACCTGATGAACGGGTACAAATACCTGATGCACTCCGCCGATATTGCCATGACGGAAGAGGAAAAAGAGGAAGAAAAGCAGAACGAGAGCAAGCTGGACCGCTGGCTGGACGAACACGCCGGCCCCAAGGTACAAAGTGCGCTGATGACCCTTTCCGCCTGCGCAGGTGTAGTGCTGGCAATTTTTCTGTTTACCTTTCTGCCTACGTTCCTGACTGGGCTGGTGGCAAAAGTGATCCCCATGGGGCGCTGGCCGCGGGTCATCTTGGAAGCAGTGCTCAAGCTGGCAATCTTTTTGGGTTACATGTTCCTCTGCACCCGCATGAAGGAAATCCACCGCATGTTCCAGTACCACGGGGCTGAGCACAAAACGATTGCCTGCTATGAGGCAGGTGAGGAATTGACGGTTGCTAACATCCGCAGACATACGCGGTTCCACCCCCGCTGCGGCACCAGTTTTTTGATTCTGGTCATTCTGGTCAGCATTGTGCTGTATGCGGTGCTGCCGTGGAGCGGTACCATGCTGCGCGTGCTGTACAAGCTGGCCATGCTGCCGCTGCTGGTGGGCATCTGTTATGAGATTTTGAAGTGGGCAGGGCGTTCCAACTCGCTGCTGGCACGGGCTGTTTCGGTGCCGGGGCTTTGGCTGCAGCACCTGACGACCTTTGAGCCGGAAGATGACATGATTGAAGTGGCCATCGCCGCCGTTACCCCCGTACTGCCCAAAAAGCCGGAGGACGGCCAATGGTAACGCCGCTTGCCCCACAGCAGCTGGCGGGCATTCTGCCGCGCCAGGCTGTGCGCATGGTGCAGGATGCTCTGCAGGCCGCAGGCTGCCCCGATGCTGATTACGACGCCCGCGAACTGCTGCGCATTGCCACTGGAAAAGATCCGCGCTTGCTGTTTGACCCGCTTACCCGGCCGCAGGCTGAGTGCCTGGCGGAACTGGCGGCTCAGCGCATGCAGCGGGTGCCGCTGCAATACCTGGCAGGGGAGTGGGACTTTCTGGGGTTGACCTTCAAAGTCGGCCCCGGTGTGCTCTGCCCCCGCGCAGACAGCGAGGTGGTGTGCGAAACTGCCATTGAGCTGTTGCAGCAGATGGGAAAACCTGAGCCCCGGGTGCTGGACCTGTGCGCCGGAACTGGCTGCCTGGGCATTGGCATCCGCTATTTTGTGCCAAGTGCCGGCGTGACCTGCGTGGAAAAAAGCCCGCAGGCGCTGCAATACCTGCAAGCCAACGTACATGGCACCGGTGTGCAGGCAAAGGCAGCGGATGTGCTGCAATACTGGCGAGAGCTTATGCCCCAAAGCGTGCAGCTGATCATCTCCAACCCGCCGTACCTGACCGGGGCAGAGATGCAGGCCCTGATGCCGGAGACCGCCCACGAGCCAGCTATGGCGCTGGACGGCGGAACGGATGGGTTGGATTTTTACCGCGCCATTGCCGCCCACTACCGTGATATTGTCTGCCCCGGTGGGTGGCTGGTGTTTGAAATTGGCTGTGCCCAGCGGGCGGATGTGATGGAGATATGCCGCCAAAACGGCTGGCAGCAAGTGCAGGCAAGGAAGGATTACGGCGGCAACGACCGTGTGGTGTACGCCCAACGGGTGAAATAAATCTGATTTTCAACGTTTTGCAGCTGAAATGTGGAAAATGCGAAGAAAATTTTGAAAAGATGACAACAAATGGTTGTAATTCGTGCCGCGATTGGTTATAATAATACCTGATAAACGCAGGACGACCATTTGGATAGCGGCGCACCTGCCGTACAAAATAAAAACAGCACCGCAGTTGCCTGTGGTGCGTATGGGATACAACGCACGATCGCTCAGATAAGGAGATATAAACTTATGGCAGCAAAAAAGGAAAGTTCATCCAAGCAGCTCCCCACCGGCCCGGCAGGGGATAAAAAGGCAGCGCTGGAGACGGCACTGGCCCAGATCGAAAAGCAGTTTGGCAAAGGCGCCGTGATGAAGCTTGGGACCAACGTTGCCATGCAGGTGGATGCCATTTCCACCGGCAGCCTGGGGCTGGACCTGGCGCTGGGCATCGGCGGCCTGCCACGCGGACGCATCATTGAGGTATATGGGCCGGAATCTTCCGGTAAAACCACCCTGGCCCTGCATGTTCTGGCTGAAGCCCAGAAGCTGGGCGGCGAGGTTGCCTTTATCGACGTTGAGCATGCCCTGGATCCCACCTATGCCCGCGCCCTTGGCGTTGACATTGACAGCCTGCTGGTCAGCCAGCCGGATACCGGCGAGCAGGCCATGGAAATCTGCGAAGCTCTGGTACGCTCCGGCGCGATTGACGCTATTGTTGTGGACTCTGTTGCTGCCATGGTGCCCAAAGCCGAAATTGAAGGCGAAATGGGCGATTCCCACGTTGGCCTGCAGGCCCGCCTGATGAGCCAGGCTCTGCGTAAGCTGACCGGCATCATCGGCAAAACAAACACCGTCTGCATCTTTATTAACCAGCTGCGCGAAAAAGTCGGTGTGATGTACGGCAACCCTGAAGTGACCACCGGCGGCCGCGCCCTGAAATATTATTCCTCTGTACGTATTGATGTGCGCCGCATTGAGGGCCTGAAGGACGCCAGCGGTTCCTTTATCGGCAACCGTACCCGCGCCAAGATCGTCAAGAACAAAGTGGCACCCCCGTTCCGTGAGGCCGAGTTTGACATCATGTTCGGCGAGGGAATCTCCAAACTGGGCGAAATGATCGATCTGGGCGCTAAGCTGGGCATTGTGCAAAAGAGCGGCGCATGGTTCAACTATGGCGATATCCGCCTGGGCCAGGGCCGCGATAACGCCAAGCTCTACCTGAAAGAACACCCTGATGTGGCTGCTGAGATTGAAAAGCAGGTGCGCGAAAATGCGGACCGTCTGCTGGCGGCCGGCAAAAAGGGAACCGTGAAGCCGCTGGAGAAGCCGGCTGTTACCCCCGTTGCTGCTGAAGATGCCCCTGCCGCTCCCATGGCGGATGCACCCAAGACCACCGGCAGCGAGATGGACCTCGACATCATGGTTGACGAATAAGCGATGCCGAAGCTGACACAGGTAAAAGAAACAAAAAGAGGCCGCTATGCGCTGTTCTTTGACGGCGAGTTTGCCTTTTCGCTGGACGAGGACACCTTTGCCATGGCGGGGCTGCATACCGGGGATGAGCTGGAAGAATGGCAGATCCATGACCTGCAGACCAAAAGCGACACCCGCAAGGCTGTGGATAAAGCCATGGACCTGCTGGCCCTGCGGGACCATGCAGCCGGGGAGCTTTATCAAAAGCTCTGCCGCAGCTTTGACCCCCACAGCGCTGCCGCCGCCGTGGCAAAAATGCAGGAGCTGAACCTGCTGGATGACGCCGGTTTTGCCCGCCGCCGTGCGGCGGAGCTGCTGCGCAAGCGCAAGAGCCGCCGTGCAATTCTGGATGATCTGCACGCCAAAGGTATTGACCGCGGCACGGCCGCCGAAGCGGTGGAAGCTCTGTTTGCCCAAAGCGAGGAGAACGAGGAGGAAAACCCGGAGCTGGCCAATGCCCGCGCACTGGTGGAACGCCACTATGCCGCAAAGCTGGCACAGGGCAAATGGCAGCAGGTAGCTGCCGCTTTGGCACGGCGCGGGTTCTCCCACAGCGTGATCCGCCAGGCATTGGCAGATGCCGAGACAGAAGAAACCGAAGCGTAACACAAAAAAGTACACACCGCAGGGGCAAAAAATGCTCCTGCGGCATTGTGGTATCAATGCACCGAACGGATAGCTTTGCCTGAATTTTGCCCAAGCAAGCGGCAGAGCCCAACATAACATACTGAAAAGAGAGACAGGAACAACCATACATGAATATTGCAATTATTTCCCTTGGATGCCCCAAAAACCAGGTCGATGCTGATGTATTCTGCCACGCGCTGATCAAGGCGGGCCACCAGACGGTTGCGGACCCCGAACAGGCGGACATTATTATTGTCAACACCTGCGGCTTTATCCAGTCCGCTAAAGAGGAAGCCATTGAAAACATTTTGATGGCCTGCCAGTATAAGCAGCAGAACCCCAACCTGAAGGTGATCGTGACCGGCTGCCTGGCTGAGCGCTATAAAACCCAGATTGTGAGCGAAATGCCGGAAGTGGACGCCGTTGTGGGCATTGGCTCCAACGCCGCTCTGCCCGCCATTGTGGAGCGCCTGACCGCCAACGGCGCGGGCCAGGTGGAAAGCTATGGCCCCAAATGCGATATGGAGCTGGGCGGTGCCCGTGTTATCAGCACGCCGCGCCACTATGCTTACCTGAAAATTGCCGAAGGCTGCAACAACCGCTGCCATTACTGTGCCATCCCGCTCATCCGCGGCCCGCTGCGCAGCCGCCCCATTGACGACTGTGTTGCCGAAGCTCGCTGGCTGGCCGGGGAGGGCGTGAAAGAGCTGATCCTGGTGGCGCAGGACCCCACCGCTTACGGCGAGGACTGGGGCAAACCCGGCGCAGTTTGCGAACTGTTGGATAAGCTGAACACCATTGAGGGCATCCGCTGGATCCGTGTGCTGTACGCCTACCCGGAGCGTATCTCCGATGAATTCATCGCAGCCCTTGTGCGCAACAATAAGGTTGTGCCGTATCTCGATCTGCCCATCCAGCACTGCGATGACGAGGTGCTGAAAAACATGAACCGCCGCGGCGGCCGCAAAGAAATTGAGGATGCCATCCGCCGCCTACGCGCGGCCATCCCCAACATCACGCTGCGCACCACCCTGATTGCAGGTTTCCCTGGTGAGACCGAGGAACAGTACAGCGAGCTGTGCGACTTTGTCAAAACCGTCAAGTTTGACCGCCTGGGCTGCTTTGCCTATTCCGCCGAGGAAAACACCGTGGCCGCCAAGATGGACAACCAGATTGACGAGGAAGTCAAGCAGCGCCGCGCAGACCACATTATGGAGCTGCAGGCCGAGATCAGCGCGGAAAAGGAAGCAGAAAAGGTCGGCAAGACCTATGAGTGCATCTGCGATGGCGTGGACGATGAAACCGGCATGTACCTGCTGCGCTCCGCAGCAGACTGCCCGGAAATTGATGGCAGCATCATGACCCCGGCAGATACCCCGCTGGAAGCCGGCGCGTTCTATAACGTTACCATCACCGATGCCGATACTTATGATCTTTATGGTTATGCGGAAAGCAAAGTGGAGGAATAAACCATGAATCTGCCTAACAAATTAACGATGATGCGTGTCATCATGGTGCCGTTCTTTATGGTATTTGCTGCCATGAGCCATATGGGCACGCTCCGGTTCAACGCAACGTATGCCTTGATAGCGGGCATTCTGTTTGCTGTGGCCAGCTTTACGGATTTCCTGGATGGCTACCTGGCCCGCAAGAACCACCTGGTAACGGACTTTGGCAAGTTTATGGACCCGCTGGCTGATAAAATGCTCACCACCGCCGCCATTATTTATATGGTGGTGGACGGTGTCTGCTCCCCCGTGGTGCTGGCCATCATCATGTTCCGCGAGTTTGCTGTGGCCGGTGTGCGCATGATTGCGGCAGAGTCCGGTACCGTCATTGCCGCAAACATGTGGGGCAAGGTCAAAACCGTGCTGCAGATGGTTACCATCATCTTCTATTACTTTGCCATGGCGCTCGCCCCGGCGGACGGCGTTGGGGTTATCAGCTTTACCACCCAGGTGCTGTGCTGGGCCGTTGCTGCCGTTACCGCACTTTCCGGCTGCATCTACCTGTGGCAGAATCGTTCCTGCTTTATGCAGGCAAAATGATGCTGCCCCCTTGCAACCGCTTATCAGGGCGGCTATAATAAATCTGAACGGTTTGCAGGTTTAGCCGCGCCGTACCAGCAAAGTTGGGAAAGGAAGTTCCTGTCCATGCAGATTTTTAATACCATGACCCGCAAAAAGGAAGATTTTATCCCGCAGGAGCCGGGCGTTTATCGCATTTACGTCTGCGGCCCTACGGTGTATAACTATATCCATATCGGCAATGCGCGCCCCATGATCGTGTTTGACACGCTGCGCCGCTATCTGGAGTACCTTGGCAACAAGGTGCTGTATGTCTCCAATATCACCGATATTGACGATAAACTGATCAAAAAAGGCCAGGCGGACGGCACCACCATGCAGGAGGTTGCCCGCAAGTTCGAGGCCGAGTACATCAAAGATTCCGAGGGCCTGAACGTTAAGACCCCCACCGTGCGCCCCCGCGCAACCGAGCATATCGGTGAGATCATCAAGATCGTCAAGGACCTGGTCGAATCCGGACATGCTTACGTTGCCCACAACGGCGATGTCTACTTCCGCGTTAAGTCTGATCCCGGTTACGGCAAGCTGAGCCACCTGAACCTGGACGACCTGGAAAGCGGCAACCGCGAACTGCGCAGCCAGATGGATGACGACCTGAAAGAAGACCCCGCAGATTTTGCTGTCTGGAAGGCCGCCAAGCCAGGTGAGCCTTCCTGGAACAGCCCCTGGGGCCAGGGCCGTCCGGGCTGGCACATTGAGTGCAGCGCCATGGCCCGTAAGCATCTGGGCAAGACCATCGACCTCCATGCAGGCGGCCAGGACCTGATCTTCCCCCATCACGAAAACGAGATTGCACAGTCGGAGTGCGCCAACGGCTGCACCTTCAGCCATTACTGGATGCACAACGGCTTTTTGAACATCAACAACCAGAAGATGTCCAAGAGCGCCAACAACTTCTTTACCGTGCGTGAAATTGCCGATAAGTACGGCTATGAGCCGATCCGTTATTTTATGCTCACCGCTGGTTACCGCATGCCGCTGAACTATACGGTGGACCTGATCGAGAGCTGCAAGAACAGCTTGGAGCGCCTGTACACCTGCCGCGATAACCTGGATTTTGCCATCCGCAATGCCCATGGCACTGACACTGCCCTGACTGAAAAGTGCGAAGAAGCACGCAAAAAGTTCAAGACCGCCATGGATGACGACCTGAACACCCCCGATGCTCTGGCCGCCATTTTTGAGTTCGTCAAGGACATCAACACCATGTCCGATGCTGCCGATAAGGCTACGTTGGAAAAGGCCGCCGCTACGTTTGACGAGCTGACCGGTGTGCTGGGCCTGATGTACAACCGCAAGGCCGAGGAAGCCCCCGACGAAGTGAAGCAGCTGGTGGAAGAGCGCGCCGCAGCCAAAAAGGCCAAGGACTTTGCCCGCGCCGATGCTCTGCGCGCCAAAATCACTGAGCTGGGCTGGAATGTGATGGACACCGCCAAGGGCCCGCAGCTGACCAAGCTATAATTATTACTGCACAATCACGGCAAAACAAAGGAATTGGAAACAGGGAAGCATCTGCCTCTGCTTCCAGTTCCTTATTTTATTGCAGCGGCAAATACGCTGCATTATCTGGAGAGTTCAGAATGACAAATACCAGAACCAAACAGGAAGAGCGAACGCTGTATATTATATTGGCCGCAGCGCTTGCCGCGCGCCTGCTGCTGGCCCTTGTTACTGAAGGCTACACCTATGATATGAGCTGCTTTGTGGCCTGGGGGGATAAGCTGGCCAGCGAAGGTCCCGCGGCCTTTTACAGCGCCGATTATTTTGCGGACTACCCGCCCGGCTACATCCTTGTGCTGGGGCTGGTCAGCCTGGTGCGCAAGGCGCTCCAACTGAGCTATGAATCCCGCTGGACCTATTTTTTGCTGGCACTGATCCCCGCAATCTGTGATTGTGCCGCCGTGGTGCTGCTGGACCATATCAGCCGCCGGTATATGGGGCAGGGCAGGGCACAGCGCTGCCTGGTGCTGTTTGCGGCGTTCTGCCCGCTGACCTTGTTTGATACCGGCATCTGGAAGCAGATCGATGGGGCTTTTGCGCTGCCGCTGCTGCTCTGCTTCTGGCTGCTGGAAGAGCGCCGCTACCTGCTCGCTGCGGTGCTGTACGGCGTGGCGCTGGCCATCAAGCCGCAGGCACTGTTGGCTGGGCCGGTGCTGGCCGTCTGCTTTTTGGTGGCTATTGCGGATGCCGTGCGGGATGGCAAAAGCCCGCTGAAATCGGTCGGCCAGATTTTTGGCGGTGCTGCGCTGGCTTTGCTGCCGCCGGTGCTGGCGGGCCTGCCGTTTTACGGGGCAAAAAATCTGGTGCCGTCCTTGATCGATAAGTACATCACCACGGCGTCTGGCTACCAGTATGCCACCATCAATGCGTTCAACTGGTTTGCAGCGCTGGGCGGCAACTGGCAGGCGCTGGATGCTTGCCCGGTGTTTAACCTGAGCTGGAAAGTGCTGGGCATTTTCAACATCGCTGTTATCACGGTGCTGCTTGTGGTGCTGGCGGTCATCAGCTGGCGGGCGGGGCGGTTTTCCCCGCTGCTGCTGGCAGCGTTTTACACGGTGGGGATTTTTACCTTTGCCCATTGCATGCACGAGCGTTACCTGGTGCTGGGCATGCTGCTGGTACTGCTTGCTGCGGCGCGCTGGAATGACATCCGTCTGTATGGCGCCGGGTTTGGTCTGTCGATAACGGGCTTCTTGAACCTGGAAACTGTGTATACCCTGGTAGGCAGCGATGACGAGTGGCTCAGCAGCGATACCAGCCGCGAGTTTGCCATGGCAGTCGGCTTTGCCGAAACGGCAGCCTTTGTGCTGCTGGCTTTCACCGCGTGGGCCATCTGCCGCCATGGAGCGATTTCTCCACTGGCAAAAGTGGAAACCATCGAAAAGGATAAAACAAAAACAGTGCAGAAAAAGCTGGAACTGTGCACCCTGCGCATTGATCCGCAGCCTGCCTGGACGGCTAAAGAGAAGAAAGCCTTGGCAACGCTGACGTTGATCGTTGCTGTGGTGAGCTTTGCCTACCTTGGCAGCATGAAAGCACCGCAGAACCCTGTGGATGCTACGGACAGCACGGCAACCATCGACTTTACCCCACAGCAGGACGCGATGGAAATCTGGGTGTACCCCGGCATTTCCACCGGCGGCAGCCTGCGCATCACGGATGCAGCGGGCAATGAGCTGTACCAGAAGGAACTGAGCTATGCAACGCCGTTCTGCTGGACCAAAACGGCCATCACGGCTCCGGCAGGGCAGACCCTGACCGCAACGATTGAAAATGCGCAGATGTTTGAACTGGCCCTGCGGGATGCCATCGGTGCGCTGGTGCCGGTAACGGGCGGCGATGCCCTGTTTGATGAGCAGAGCGAAGTGCCAGATGCCATCAGCCAGCTGAACAGCATGTATTTCGATGAAATCTATCATGGCCGTACTGGGTACGAAATGCTGCACCGCATGACGGCATACGAAACCACCCACCCGCCGCTGGGCAAAGATTTTATCATGCTGGGCATTGCTATTTTTGGAATGACAGCCTTTGGCTGGCGCTGTGCCGGAACGCTGTTCGGCGTGATGCTGGTGCCGCTGATGTGGTGCTTTGCCCGCCGTCTGACCCACAAACGCTGGGCCGGGGCCATGGCAGGTGCGCTGATTGCCGCTGGGTTCATGCGATTTTCCCAAAGCCGCATTGCCACAATCGATATTTACGGTACGTTCTTTATCCTGTTAGGCGCATATTTTATGGTATGGTATTGCCAGAGCGTGCTGCAAAACGGCGTAAACGGCTCGCTGCTGCCCATGGCGCTGGGCGGCGTGGCATTTGGGCTTGGGTGTGCATCCAAGTGGACCGGAATTTATGCCGGGGCAGGGCTTGCGGTATTGTACCTGGGTGTGCTGTATGCCCGCTGGAAGCAAAAACAGCCGGGATTCTGGAAAGAATTCCGGATGGCTGCTGTGGGCGGTGTGGCGTTTTACATCGTTGTGCCGTTCCTGATCTATCTTGCATCCTACCTGCCTTATTGGTGGAAAGACCCTACCTTTGGTTTGCGGGATTGGTGGGATTGCCAAACCTACATGTACTGGTACCATTCCACCCTGAAAGCAACTCACCCGTTTGAAAGCCGCTGGTACACCTGGCTGCTGGACCTGCGCCCAGTGTGGTATTACAAAAATTCTTACCTGGAAGCTGGGCTTCAGGGCAGCATTGCGGGTTTTTATAACCCGGTCATTTGCTGGGCGGGGCTGTTCTGCATTTTGCTGCTGCTGTGGCGCCAGGTTTCGGCTCGCGGCACGGCAAAGGGAGCGGGCGTTCTGATCTTGTACGCCAGCCAGCTGCTTTCCTGGATGCTGGTATCGCGCTGCACTTTCATGTACCATTACTTCCCCAGCTCGGTCTTTGCGTTGACGGCCATTGTGCTGGTTTTAACGCAGATGAAGCGGCAGGACCGCGCCAAAAAGATTGGCGCGGGGCTGTGCATTGCGGCGCTGGTGTGCTTTACCTGGTTCTATCCCGTTCTGTCCGGCTTGCCCGTGCCGACCCTGTGGGCGCAGAGCACCAAGATTTTGCCGAGTTACGGGTTCTATTAAGGCAGTTACGGGGAGTCTTTTCGGCCTTTTT
>ULWL01084904.1_pt1 | contig 12958 bp, 16 predicted proteins | sample 1960171 | NCBI WGS metagenome assembly ULWL01 (sample SAMEA4835807, study PRJEB28245) | human gut metagenome | biome: gut microbiome; material: fecal sample | place: Denmark | collected 2008 | reverse complement strand
GGACAACAGTCCTAGCACCACTTTGTCTACAGTCTGAAAGCAGGAACTGCTTTGATTACTGCGAGTGCAGATGGTTATCAGAGCACGTGCAGGATTGTTGTAAAGAAACCAACATTTAAAGTGGCGAAAAAGATGATAAAGGTCAAAAAAGGAAAAAAGGCTCGTATTATTGTTAAAGTTCGCCCATCAACGAAAGTTGTGTTTGCTTCCGCGAATAAAAAGATTGCAGCAGTTACCAAAAAGGGAATGCTAAAAGGCATGAAGAAGGGGCGGACAAAAATAAAAGTAAAGTGTTATGGAATAACGAAGACAGTTATTGTTATCGTGAAGTAATCCGATATAGGAGGTAGGTATGAACATCCAAATCTTTGGCAGCAAAAAAGACAACGACACAAAAAAAGCACAGCGTTTTTTCAAGGAACGGGGAATCCGGTTTCAATACATTGATCTGCGGGAAAGGACACTAAGCAAAGGCGAATTCCGATCGGTGGCAGCCGTCAATGGCGGACTGGAAGGTATGATTAACAAAGAATGTAAGGACCGGGATGCTCTTGCATTGGTGACGTATATTGCGGAAGAGGATAAATTGGATAAGATACTGCCATTTTTAGTAAAATAGTAAATAAAATTTATCAGAATCGCATGGAAGCAAAGAATAACGCGTATGGATTTGACTATCTGGCAGAATACAATATTTATAAAAAGATGAGAAAACAGGATGCGAAAGACGATGGAATCCTCTATGTGACGGAGTATTCGGATTGGAAGGCAAGGATTCAGAAAAACTATGAGCAGCAGAAAGAAAACGAGGATTTCTGTCATTTTCTGGTTCAAAAGAAGAGAGACATTGAAAATCTGAAAAAACAAGTGGAAATAATTTCCATACCGCTTGTGCTGCTGGCGTGACCAGACAGAGTTTTTAGAAGACATCATGCAGGTGCTGGGCGACAAGGAACAGAACTAGTACATATGAATGGAGTGATGAAAATGAAAAAGAAAACAATTAAGAAGAGGATTCTTGCCGGATTGCTGGCATTTTCGCTTATTGTACCGGCGAATGTGGCAGGAGCGAAAACACAGACAGTATTGGAAACAAATGTGACAGAGGCATCGGAAGGATGTACACTGGTTGGTGTATATGGATCCTATTTTGCACAGGCGAAGGAAGCACTTGCTAAGATCAATGAAATTCGAAAAGAAGCATGTGAAGCAGGAAATATACGAGATCCGAGAAATTCCGGCAGATATCTTCAGCCATCGGATTATGTTCCCTTGAAATGGTCGAGTGATCTGGAGTATATTGCACGTATCCGTGCGGCAGAAGCGGGAATTGCATTCCGGTTTATGGATTCCGGACATGACCGTTTGAATGAAAAGGGTACTTTTTCCATTGGCAGTAATGGGATAACTTCTTCTTCTGAAGATCTTGCTTATTATTATGTAAAGGATATGATTGAAGGAGTTTTGCTTTGGTACAGTGAAAAACAATATTGGGTAAAACAGGATTTCAGTGAGGAAACCCGTCATTATACAAGTATGATCAACCCGAAGTATACCCATGTTGGTTTTGGCGGTTTTTATTCAGAAGCTGCTCCGTATCCGGCAACAATGGCAGGAGAGTTTTCTGCAAAATCGGATTTGGATGAGACAATGATGGAAGCACCGGAAGATGTGATGCAGAAGATCGAAGTATCAAATGACTATATACAGGAAACGTATTTGGACGGGGATGACCAGATTTTTACAAATGGAACGACGACGGTGACGCCGCGTGTGAAACTTCGAAGAAACAATGCAATTCGTAATGTGTGGTCAATGGAAGATGTTACCTATACTTCATCGGATCCGGCGGTGGCGACGGTGACGCAGGATGGTCAGGTGACAGGAATTACCAATGGAACGGTTACTATTACGGCAAAATCCGGGGACACGATCGTAGCGCAAAAAGAAATCACAGTAAAATGTAATCATCCGAGAAAAATGATATCGTATACGGAATCTACATGTACGAAAGAAGGAAAAAAACAATATTATTGTGCCATTTGCCAGAATACGATAGAAGAAGTCGTGGCGAAAAAAGCACATGATTATGTTTATGGAGAGGCAGATTCCGAGGGAAAAAGCACTGGAAAATGTTCCGTGTGCGGCGATACGATACATATTGCTCCGCCGACAAATATGAAATTGTATTGGCGAAACAGCACAAGTTCTATCTCCAGTTATTCGCCGGTTTTTCCGACGAGCAACCCGGTAGGATCCCTGTTATACTGTTGGATTCAGGCGAGTGATGGAGACCCGGATTATCAGGATATGGTAATGGAATCCACAAATGAAGAAGTGGCAGCAGCACCGGAAAAGGCGAGCAATAATGTACCATACGACCATTTTGAGATTTTGGCGGAAGGAATCACGAAATTGAGTGTATATCCGAAGTACAATCCACGCATTAAGCAGACCTTTATGCTGCGTGTCGGTGGCAAAGGAAGTCAGGACATTTCGGATATGGATGTCAGCTTGTCAAAAGACACCTTTATCTATGATGGAAATGCCTGTAAGCCGGAAGTGACGGTATCTTACCGAAAAGACACGGTGCTGGAGCAGGGTATTGATTATACGATTTCCTATGAAAAGAATGTCAATGCCGGAACGGCGACAGCTGTTATTTCCGGAAAAGGACTGTTCTATGGAAAAATCCGAAAAGATTTTACGATTCAGAAAACAGGAGAAGAATCCCACATCCATGAGGTGGTCATTGATGAAGCAGTTGCAGTTACTTGTACCAGAGACGGTGTGACAGAGGGAAGTCATTGCTCGAAGTGTGGTGAGGTGCTGGAGGAACAGACAGTCATTCCGGCGATGGGACATCAGTATGCCGGAGGAACGTGCGAAAGGTGCGGAGACATTCTTTATATCGAAATAGATGGAGTGCGTTATACAAAGGAAGAAGACCTTTCCGGCAATGTGACGATACATGTTTGTGCGAAACCGGGGGAGAAGATTTCCGGTAAAGTGAACATTCCGGCAAAGGTTGCGATGGGAGATATGGCTTATACAGTTACGGTTATTGACGCCAATGCATTTGCTGATCAGACAGAACTTACCTATGTGACATTGCCAAAAACAATTATCAATATTGGAAACAAAGCATTTGCCGGCTGTACCGCCCTGGAAGGAATGAAATTTAAGGCAAAGATAGCACCAGAGGCAGCAGAGGACGCTTGGGAAGGAGCTGGAACCGAAGATTTCACGATACTAACTCCGAAAAATGCGAGGGATTATTACAACATTAAAAAAATATCCGGAGCGACAGTTCGTCCGGAAACGGATGCAGAACATGAACACGATATGCAGAAATTTGAAGCAAAGGCACCGACATGTACTCAGCCGGGAACTATCGAATATTACATTTGCCGGGACTGTGACAAGGTGTATGCAGATGAGGATGGCAAAGAATGCATTTCGCTCACAGAAACTTATTTGCAGCCACTGGGACATGAATGGGAGTCGGATTTCACGATTGATATCCCGGCGACGGCGACGACGCAGGGCGAAAAGTCCATTCACTGCCGTCGGTGTGGAGAACGTTCCCGCATCGTAAAATATTCGCTGGAAGATGAAAAGAATAGTTCCAATGACAATAGCGGCAGTGCCGGTAATTCGGAACAGGAGAATCTTTATTATGAAGGTTCCAATGACAATGAGGACACAGAATATGGTAGAAAGATAACGCATTCGTATCTGTTAAAAGGTTCTTTATTTAAGGCAAAAGGACTTCGTTACCGGGTCAATGCCGTCAATGCGAAAAAGGGCATCTTTGATGTCACCTGTATGGGCAGCAACTCAAAGAAGATCAAAAAAATAACAGTGCCAAATTATGTAAAATACAAAGGAATCCATTATCGTGTCACGGGAATCGGCAAGAACGCGTTTGCCGGCTGCCGCAAAGTAAAAACGGTAAAGATTCGGAGTATGTATCTCAAGAAAAAGAATATTGGGAAGAATGCTTTTCGTGGAATTCCGAGAAAAGCATCGGTTTATGTGCCGCCCAGAAAAATGAAAAGTTATCGAAAATGGCTGAAAAAAGCAGGATTGAAATGCCAAGGAGGAAAAAAATGGAAAAGATAAGATGGGGAGTTTTAGGAACAGCAGGAATTGCCAGAGATTGCAGCATACCGGGAATGCAGAAGGCAGAAAATTGTGAACGGTATGGAATTGCAGGGCGCAGCTTGAAAAAAGCAGAAGATTATAAAGATATGTTTGGGTTTGAAAAAGCATACGAAGGGTATGAAGCACTTTTGTCAGACCCCAAAGTGCAGGCAGTTTATATTCCGCTTCCAAATAATCTTCATTATGAATGGGTAAAAAAAGCTATTGCAGCAGGAAAGCATGTGCTGTGTGAAAAACCATTGGCGCCGACACCCAAACAAACAGTAGAACTTTTTGAGGCAGCAAAAGAGAAGGGGGTATTTTTAATGGAAGCATATGCCTACCTTCACAGTCCTTTTGTTACAGCACTTAAGAAAGAAATTGAAGAAGGAACAATTGGAGAAATCCGTTATATTGAATCTCAGTTTTTGACTTCATATTATGATAAGAGCAACATTCGTCTGCACAAAGAAAATTATGGGGGTGCAGTTTATGATCTTGGCTGTTATAATACAAGTATGCTGTTAAAACTTTTGGAAGATATGCCATCCCGGGTAAAAGCAATGGCACAGTATGATGAAAATGGCGTTGATATATATACAGCTGCATTGTTAAATTATGAAAATGATGTACGTGCATCGATAACATGCGGGATGATTTTTGAAAAAGATAAGCCGCATCGTTATGATAGATTGTATATTCACGGAACAAAAGGCGACATCAAATCCGATACGAAATTTAACCAAGAGGGAAATGCTTCCTATACGTTGATTATTGAAGGAAAAGAGCAGATTCGAAATGTATGCTGCCCACATAATTATCAATTAGAAATAGAGCAGTTGGGAAGATGCATAATCGAAGGCGAGACCCCTGTTGTGACAGCTGATTTTTCGATTAAAAATGCAAAAATACTAGATGCTATATTGCAAGAGATCGGTTACTTTGAAAGTAATGTAATGTGAGCACAACGAAATTTCGGCATTCATAAAAGGACACAAAAAAAACACAAAAAAATTAGCACTCACCTCTTGTGAGTGCAATAATCAACGAAAAATAGCGATAAATCGGTACGTTTCGGGCATTAAGAAAAGGCGTTTACTTCAAATTTACTTCAAATTATGAAAACTGAACGAAGAAAAGGGCATTGTGATAGGCGACTGAGGTCGTCTATTTTTTTATGCAAAAGTTTAGGACTCACGGAACTTGTTTTCGTGCTATGGTATGAAAAAGTCAAGGAAAGGAGTGCGGAACATGAGAAAATTCAAATTGAAAGACGAAACATACGACAGGCTTAAGTGGTGGGCGATGTATGGACTGCCTACGCTGGGGACGTTTATATTTGCACTGGGGACGATATGGAACATCCCATATGTAGAGCAGATTGTAGGAACTATCACGGCAGCAGACACAGCTCTTGCAGGTCTGTTGGGGCTGAGCAAGAAAAACTATCAGGAGGACGATGCGGATGCTTGAGTCGGTGATTGTTGGTGTCCTCAGTTTAGCGGGAACGGTAATCGGCTCCTTTAGTGGTATGAGGCTGATGTCGTACCGGATCGAACAGTTGGAAAAAAAGGTGGATAAGCATAACAATTTTGCGGAGCGTATGCCAGTCGTGGAAGAAAAAATGAAAGTGTGCGAGCACCGCATCGAGGATTTGGAAACGTCAGAAAAAGAGAACAGGAGGTTTGAACATGAAAATTAATATGCACGCCGGACATAATCCGGATGGAAAAGTAGCATGTGGGGCGACTGGCTTTTTGAAAGAGTCAACAGAAGCTCGGAACGTAAAGAATGCAGCCATCAAATCATTAAAGGCAGCAGGACACACAGCGTACGACTGTACGGTGAACAATGGAACATCGCAGGGAGACATCCTGAGGAAAATCGTTACAAAGTGTAATGTACACACCGTGGATGTGGACGTGTCGATACATCTCAACTGTGGCGCAGGCGATAAGAAAGGTAACGGAAAGACCACAGGCGTGGAAGTTTATATCGCAAGCGAAAACAGTAAAGCGAAGGAAAAAGCAACTTGTATCTGCGAAGAGATTGCCAAACTTGGATTTAAGAACAGAGGCGTAAAGGTTAGAAAAGACCTCTATGTGCTGAATCACACTAAGGCGCCGGCTCTCTTGGTGGAGTGCTGCTTTGTGGACGACAAGGACGATGCGAAGCTGTTTGATGCTGGAAAGATGGCGAAGGCGATTGTTGCCGGTCTTACCGGAAAAAGCACAGCCAAGTCGGCGCATAAAAAAGAAACAAAGACGGAGACAAAGAAAAAGGATTCGGGTAAAACGGTAAGGGTAACAGCGAAGAGCGGACTGAACTGTCGAAAAGGACCGGGTACAAAGTACGGCACAGTGATGGCGTATCCGTATGGCTCTACGCTTAAGATTACAGAAGAAACCAATGGATGGGGAAAGACATCCAAAGGCTGGGTAAAGCTGGAGTACACGAAAAAGATTTAGAGACAGGGATGAGGTGAGACATATGGAAGAGCCAAAGGTTAAGCCTCAGCACAAATTAGTGGCAAAATACTTTTTAGGAGAAGCAGCAGGAAATGCCGAAAGAGCGGTACTTATGGCAGGCTACTCGAAAAAGTACGCTCGCGGCCACGCCTACAAAGTAGTGGCACATCCGGCAGTACAAAGTTACATGGAGTATCTGCTGAACGAAGCGCTGAATGATCCGGAGATACACATTGCGGACGTCAAGGAGACGCAAGCCTTTTGGACGGCAACCATGAATGACAAAGCGCAGCGGATGCGTGACAGGTTGAGAGCGTCGGAGCTATTAGCGAAAGCACAAGGACAATTCAAAAAGGAGGATGACTGGTGAAAACACTATCCAACTTTTATCAGTCGTGGGAATGGCGGAAGACAGTCCGCTTGATACGATTGCAAAGGCTAGACGAAAATGGTCAGACGATATGTGAGTACTGCGGCAAGCCAATTGTAAAAGACTATGATTGCATCGGACATCACATGGAGCATCTGACAGAGGAGAACGTGAACGATTTCATGGTGTCATTGAATCCGGAGAACATTCAACTTGTGCACCATGTTTGCCATAATCGGATACATGAGAAGTTAGGCTCGAAGGAGCGTCAGGTCTATCTTGTGTACGGTCCGCCGCTTGCAGGTAAAAGGACATATGTTGATAAGGCGATGAACAAAGGAGACTTGATAGTCGACATTGATTCAATTTGGGAGTGCGTATCAGGACTTTCGCGATACGAGAAGCCGCCAAGACTAAAAGCAATTGTGTTCGCCATGCATAAAGCACTACTTGAATCTGTGCGGTATCGTCAAGGAAAGTGGTCGAATGCGTACATAATCGGCGGCTATCCTCTACAAGGCGAAAGAGAGCGCCTTGCGAAAGAGTTAGGGGCGCGGGAGATACTTGTAAGGGCTACAGAGGAAGAGTGTCTCAACCGCTTAGAAGTGTCGGAGGACGCGAGAAACAAGGCTGATTGGACACGATTTATTGAAGAATGGTTTGAAAGATATGCCCCCCCTCTTGATGAAAATTAGAGGTCGCGGGGCAACTGTGAAGGGGGACACTCCTTTCGCAGAAAGCCAATTTTTGAGATTTTTAAAAAATGAAATTTGAGGTGATGGCAAGTTGAAAAATGTAATCACATTGGATACAGAGGAGGGGCTGGTTCCGGAGCTGAATGTGATATCGACGACAGAAAATGCTATTTATTTTCGCATATATAACCCCGGAACGTCGGCAAAGTTAGAAATATACTATGGATGCGACTACAAAAAGACTTTGTCGGTTACAACAAAAGACATCCAGATACCAACCGAGTATGTATCGGACGCCGGGATGATACATGTCAGGTATGTAGACGCTGTGACAGAATCAAAATTTGTACACATCTTAGGAAATGAAAACTTGTACAAGGAATTGAAACTTGAAAAAAGAACAACGTACCTTTACAGTTGCGCCGGCGCAAAAAAGACAGAGCTGAAAGTGAAAGAAATCACTCTGGACGAGTATCTGGATGTACTGAGCAAGAATCCGGTAACGAATGCGGCAATTACAGCGGCGATATCGGAGGTTCAAACAGCGCTGATTGATATAAAAAGCAAAACGGAAACAGATGTCGAACGATGCGAACAGTTGCGAAACGATACCAAAGCATTAAATGATGAATTCGTAAAAAAACTTGCTTCTGGAGAGTACAAAGGAGAAAGGGGCGCCCAAGGAGAACGGGGACCGCAAGGAGTTGAAGGTGCTCAGGGTCCACAGGGTGTACGGGGAATCCAAGGACCGCCGGGAAAGCAAGGAGAACGAGGAGACAGCGGGATTATAACGACAATAAACGGTTTTTATGCATTGACCGGAGACGAAGACGGCAATTTGTACGCGCTATGTGCAGATAATGATAACCCACCACAATTCGAGACGGATGACGAAGGAAATGTTTATGTTATTCTGCCGGATGAGTAAGAAAGAAGGTGAAAACGATGGCAAAAGTTTTGATTGGAAACTTCAAAGGACCGAAAGGTGACACAGGAGACGAAGGTCCGGAGGGCGTGCAGGGAATCCAAGGACCGCCGGGACCGGCCGGAGAAAGCGGAGCAAGTTATGAAGCCGGCACTTTTACCGGCATATTGAGCAATAGCAGCAGTTCAAATATAGCCAGTGCGAAAGGGGTATATAAAAAGATAGAAGGCCTAGTACATATTTACGTCGCGATACCAAACATGACAGGAACAGTACCAAACAAACTCAGAGGCCTACCAGTTGTTACGGCGGGAGCACTGTCGATGAATAATAAATCCGAGTTGCTTATTTATGACTCGGAAAAAGGAAAAATAGCAAGACCGACGCAAATCGCCAAAACCGATGAGGTAATACTTAGTGCGGATGATGTATCAGGTAGGGGATGTATCGAACTGTGGGGCTGGTATCACGTATAGGAAGGAGGACAAAATGGAAGTCAAGGAAAAGAAGACAGTAGACATGCTGACACCGGACGGTGTCAGTATCATGACATCACAGCTTGTGTCACTTGACGGCGAGATGGTACAGATTGGCGACCCGCATCGCCGGGCGTATGCTAATTCGTTATCCGGACGAAAGGAAATTCAGGAAAACGAGCCGGAAGATGTCACGCAGGCGGTATTTGCCATTTGGGGAGATTCGCCGACAATCGCGGATGATGCCGAGGAAGACGATACCAAGGAGTGATTGCATGGAGAGAAAAGAAGAGATTGCCGAACTGTGCAAGGACAGAGCGGAAGCAGCCGACCTTGTTGAGGAAATACTTTTTTTGGAGTCAAAATTGACGGAGTTGAAAAAACTCCCGTTTTACAAGGTACATCCAACTGATAACTGCAAACAAAAAGTACTTCCGGCGGCAAAACTCTACAAGGAAATGCTCCAGCAGTATACAAATTGTCTAAAACTGCTCCTGAACTTCGTGGATGATGCAAATACCGATGAAGAGTCACCACTGCGAAAATGGATAGCGGAAAGGGGCAAGAAATTTGTTAATAAAGGAGAGGAAAATATGGACACCGGATAATTCTTTTTTGTTAAAGTATCGGGAAGAAATTGAGAGCGGGAAAATCATAGCCGGATGGGAACTCCGTCAGGAACTAACCAATCTAAAAGAAGACTTCTCGAACGATGAGTACTTTTACAACACAGACGCTGCACTGCTTCGGATGGATTTTATGGAGAACTGTGTAAAACTGACGAAATCACCTTTTTACGGTCAGCCGATGGTGTTGATGCTGTGGCAAAAGGCTTTTATAGAAGCCGTGTACTCGTTCAAAATGTCAGAAGAGTCACTCGAGAGAGGAATGATGATTGACCGTTTCAAAAAAATTCTGCTGCTGATCGCCAGAAAGAACACCAAAAGCGAAACGTGTTCGGCGATTGCAGTGACAGAGTTGTTTGTCGGGAACGAGGGTGCCGATATTGTATGCTCCTCGAACGACGACAATCAGGCATCTATCACATATGACGCAATAGATACCATGCGTCAGCTGATCGACCCACGCGACCTCGATTCAAAGAAAAATCAAAGATTCATCCGAAACAAAAGCACCAACTCGAAAGTTTTCAAATTGTCGGACAGAACCAAAAACAAAGAGGGGCGCAACATTGACTTTGCAATAGTCGACGAGACACACGAGATGAAAACAAATGTTATCGGCAAGTCAATCGAGCAATCGCAGTCTTTGAAAGACAATCCAAAGTTTGTAGACATAACAACCGAGGGTTTTGTGCAAGAGGGCTATTTGGACGACGAGCTTGAAAAGGGACGCGGGGTGATAAACGGCGAAGATGACACGAAAGCGGGAAAAAGATTACTGCCGTGGCTATACACACAGGACAGCGAGCAGGAAGTTTTTACGAATCCGAAATCGTGGATGAAATCGAATCCGACACTGGGCGTTATCAAGAAAGTATCCTACCTAGAGGAGCAGGTGGAACTTGCGAAAAAGTCAAAGGGCGACAGAATTTTTGTACTAGCGAAAGATTTTAACATCAAACAAAACTCGGTAGAAATGTGGCTCAATCTCGAGGACTACAATTTCGATGCGTCTTACGATTTAGAAGAATTTCGTGGTGCTCCGTGTTTAGGGGCGGTTGACTTAGCTGAGACAATGGATTTGTGTTGTGCGAAAGTTCTCTTGATGAAGGACGATGGGAAAAAATACATACACACCATGTACTTCATTCCGGAAAGAAAAATAGAGGACGATGACGATTCTTGCGCCGGCGCAAAATACGCCGACTGGGCGCGGGATGGATACATCACCGTAACGGAAGGCAGTGACATTGATTTGACGGTCGTGGCAGATTGGTTTTGGAGTTTGTACAAAGACTACGGCATCCGTCTGATGTGCTGTGGTTACGACCAGAAATTTGCGAAGGACTTTCTCCGACAGATGTCGGAATACGGCTGGACGAAAGAGGGCGGCGAGTTGGAATTGATTTTACAGAATGCTATGACGCTCGATACGGCCAACAAATTTGTAGAGACGGACTTGAAGAAAAGGAATATAAACTATAACAATAACCCGGTAGACCGGTGGTGCTTTGGAAATGCCGGACTTTCGGTTGACAACAAAGGAAAATGTTTAGTCGTGAAAACGGCAAGAAACAAGAAAATAGATGGCGCGGTTACAACAGTGATTTTGTATGAAACATATAGGCGGTTCCGCGCTGATTTAAAAAGAATGGTCAAAGAATGGAGGCAATCTGATGGGATGGCTGGGGAAGATAATCTCGAAAGTTAAAAACACAAAATATGCGGATGTGATGACCGGGCAGGTTCCAATATTCAGCCAGTTCGGGCGAGACATCTACGTGTCGGATGTAGTACAGCAGGCGATAGAGTGTATCGCGAATGAGATGTCGAAGTTGGAACCATGTTTCATTCGTGGCGTTGGAAACGATTATCAGACGCCGGAGAACGACGTTTATCAAATCCAAAACCTTTTGGACAATCCGAATCCAATTATGACGAAATCGGAGTTTATCGAAAAACTTACCTATGGATTGTACTTACGACAAAACGCTTTCGCGGTTCCGGTGTATGAAGTGGTTAAGCGGTCAGACGGCAGCAGTTACAAAAAATATAGTGCGATTTATCCGGTTGACCCTCTGATGACAACCTTTCTTGAAACACCGACCGGTGATTTAATTGTGGAGTTTGAATTTGAAAACGGATACAAAACACAACTTGCATACAGCGATGTGATACACATTCGAATCAACTACTTTGCAAACGACTACATGGGCGGTGATGCATCAGGAAATCCGGACAGACGGGCACTCTTAAAGACGCTGCAGCTAAACGAGGATATCATGCAGGGAATATCGGGAGCGGTGAAAAGTAGTTTTGCGATAAACGGTGTTGTAAAAACACAAACATTCATGAGCGAAGAAAAAGCCGAAAAGAGTATCAAAGAATTTGAAAGAAAGCTAAACAATGCGGAAAACGGCATTTTACACTTAGATGCGAAAAGTGATTACGCAAAAATTACTCGTGATATTAAACTGGTGGACCCTGACACCATTCGTTTTATAGATGAAAAAATCCTGAGAACGTTTGGCGTTCCGCTTTCGATACTGACAGGCGATTATACCAAAGGGCAGTATGAGGCTTTTTACCAGAAGACGATTGAGAAGTTGGTAGGAAGATATCAGGAGGCGTTTACAAAAGCACTCTGTACACAAAACATGAGAGCGAGAAACTTGAAGATAGCATTTTTTACGCACGAGCTTATCTTTATGAGCATAGAGCAAAAGGTCGAAATGGTGAAGTATTTGGGAGATACCGGAACGCTCTACGAAAACGAGAAAAGGGTAGCGTTTGGTCTTAAGCCAATGAAAGAGTTAGAAGGTAAACGAAAACAATCATTGAATTATATAGACACAGATATAGCAATTGATTATCAGCTTGCAAAAGCAAAAGGAGGGGCAAAGAATGAGCAAGAGTGACAAGGCAGAACGCCGGGCGTTTATGTTTGATGTTCGGGCGAAGCAGGACGAACGAGGAAATTACATAGAAGGGCGTCCGGTTGTGTATGGCAAAGAGGCAGATATCGGCGGCATCTTCCGCGAGGAAATTGTACCGGGGGCACTGGACAAAACAGACCTGCACGACGTTTGTTTTTTAACAAATCATGATCTGAACCGGATTCCGTTGGCAAGAAGTCGAAACAACAACAAAAATTCGACGCTGCAGCTTACGGTCGACAAGGAGGGGCTTAAGATTCGAGCCTACCTCGACACAGAAAAAAATGCCGACGCAAGGGCACTTTATAGCGCCATCGAA
>ULWL01044901.1_pt1 | contig 13081 bp, 12 predicted proteins | sample 1960171 | NCBI WGS metagenome assembly ULWL01 (sample SAMEA4835807, study PRJEB28245) | human gut metagenome | biome: gut microbiome; material: fecal sample | place: Denmark | collected 2008 | reverse complement strand
TAACACAAAATTGTCAGTTGTCAAGAGCAAAAAAAATAAGGGGCTGAGCCCTTATTTTGCAATTATCTTCAAATATTGTTTCTTGCCTTTGCGGAAGATTACTCCCTTTTCTAGTTCGGCCGTTGAAATGGTTTGCGTAGCGCTAGCAATCACTTCATCTGCCATATACAAACCTTTTTGGTCGATTAGGCGACGCGCTTCGCCCTTGCTGGACACAAGTCCTGCCTTAACCAAAACATCAATAATAAGGTTGTCGTCAGCAAGTTCGCCTTTTGCAATTTCTTTGGTTGGAGCGTTGTCACCGCCACCCTGACCGAACAAACTCTCCGCCGTCGCTACTGCTTGGTCGGCTAATTCCTTGCCGTGAATGAGTTTGGTGATTTCGTATGCCATACGCTTCTTAGCAAGGCGAATGTCGCCCGCCATTAAAGTTTTGATTTCATCTAGTGGCAAGTATGTAATAAGTTTCAACAACTTCTCCACATCTCTGTCGTCGCAGTTGTAGAAGTATTGGTAAAAGTCATAAGGTGAGCATTTGTCTTTATCCACCCAAAGTGCACCTTTTTCCGTTTTGCCCATTTTTTTGCCGTCAGCGTTGAGCAAAAGCACGTTGGTGAATGCTTGGAAAGTTTCCGCGTCCTTGCCCTGTTGAATGGCAAGTTTTCTGCCCAAATCTGCACCCGCCAAAATGTTTGCCCATTGGTCAGACCCACCGAATTCGAGTCGGCAACCATAGGTTTTGTTTAGGTAAACGAAATCGTACGCTTGCATAAGCATATAACCCATTTCAAAGAATGTTAGGCCACCATTAGCGAGTCGGTTGGTGTATGCGTCGCAACTGAGCATTTTGTTGACGTTGAAATGCACACCGATGTCGCGCATAAAGTCGATATAGTCATAGCCCTTGAACCAATCGGCGTTGTTTACGACGATTGCCGGATTGTCACCGTCAAGGCGAATGAATTTTGAAAGTGCTTTTTCAATGCCTGGGCGGTTTTTGTTGACGAAATCCTTGCTAACCATAGCGCGCATATCGTTCTTGCCCGATGGGTCGCCAATCATTGCTGTCGCGCCACCTAGCACGATAATCAGTTTGTGACCAGCATCTTGCAAATATTTTGCCATAATGAGTGGCAAACAATGTCCCAAGTGCAAACTGTCTGCTGTTGGGTCAATGCCGACATAAGCCACGGTTGGCTCGCCGTCCAAAAGTTTCCTTACTTCTTCTTCGTTCGTGGTCTGGTAAATGTAGCCACGTTCTTTCAATGTTTCGTATAGTCTAGTGTTCATATTTCTTCCTTATTTGTCCTTGTGTGTAATCACTCTAAATGGTTTATCTAGTTCAAGCAACAGACTCTTGACAAGTGCTGGTTTAAAATCCACTTTAGCAATGTCGTTTGGTGTAAGCCATTTGAATTGTTGGCGCTTTTGAACGCCTTTGTCGAGTTCGACGAGTTCCCAATCTTCTTTTGGGGCGAATGCAGAAGAGATTAGATAATAGCAACAAATCTCGTGCCATTTTTCATTGTTTTTGGTGTAGAAATTTTCCACAATAAAAATTGGTCTTTCAATCTTTACCTCAAAGCCGAGTTCTTCTTCCATTTCGCGTTTGATTGCGTGGTCGAGAGTCTCGCCAAGTTCTACGTGTCCGCCAGCAAAACAATAGAAATCATTTTGGTTGATGATGTTTGCCAAAATTTTGCCGTTTTGTTGTAAAATGCCCGCTACACGTAATTTAAAATGACCTTGGTCATTATCGATGCGAATATCTTGTGCCATATCTTTCCTCCTTAATAAATAGTGATACAATTATACTACTAAATAAGATTATAGTCAAACCTAAATACGCCAAAAAACCGCTTTTACGCGGTTTCTTTCTTGGTTTTGTGCGATGAATCAATGAGTTTGGTAAACTCGACAAGCGGAATGACCAAAAGGCAAGCAATCGCCACAATCACCCATTGGCAGAAGTTTAGGTCAGCGATACCCAACATCACGCGCATAAACGGAATGAACGCGACAGACAAGTCGATTAAAAGCGTAGCGATGAAACAAATGTTGAATGTTTTGTTGTTGAGTAGTTTCGTATCAAAAATGCTTCCCGTCGTCTTGCAGTTAATGCTGTGCAACAACTGCATAAATATGATTGTGAAGAACACCATTGTTGTTGCCACGTGCGGTGACCAAAGACTCTCCGCCAAGACGTACACTGCGATTGTCAAAACGCTTTGGATAATGCCTTGAATAATGATATTTTTTCCAACACCACCCGAAAATAGATTGTTGTTTTTTCGTGGTGGGCGTTCCATAATGTCTGGTTCGCTCTTTTCCACGCCTAGCGCAAAGGCTGGCAGGCTATCGGTTACAAGGTTGATAAACAAGATTTGCACGGGCAAAAGGAAGGTATTTTCCGGGTAGAAAAGTATGATAATGAAGATTGCGAACACTTCCACAATGTTGGTGCTGAGCAAGAATTGAATGGATTTTTGAATGTTTGCATACACCTTTCTGCCCTCTTCAACGGCAACAACGATTGACGCAAAATTGTCATCACTTACCACCATATCTGCCACAGATTTTACCACGTCAGTACCGGATATACCCATTCCTATGCCGATGTCAGCGTTGGTTATGCAACCCGCGTCGTTGACGCCGTCGCCCGTCATTGCCACAATTTTTTTGAGCCCCTTAAACGCCTTGACAATGCGGATTTTGTGTTCAGGGCTGACTCGGGCAAACACCGAATAATCGTAAATCACTTTGCGCAACTGTTCGTCCGTCATCGCTTCGATTTCGTCGCCCGTTATGACTTGACGCTTGCTCGTGGCAATGCCCACTTCACGCGCTACGGCAAAAGCGGTGTCTTTGTGGTCGCCCGTAATCATCACTGGTTTTAAACCGGCAGTTTTGCAACGCAACACCGCCGTCTTGACTTCTTTGCGCGGTGGGTCAACCATACCCAGCATACCGATGAATATTAGGTCGTTCTCGATTTGTCCGCCGTCAAACTTCTTGTATGCGCAACTGATGACGCGCAAGGCTTCGCCCGCCATTTCGTTGTTGGCTATCATAATTTTTTCTTTGATGTCGGCAGTTAGATTTACCACCTTGCCGTCAATCAGCACTTTGGTGCACACTGCCAAAAGTTTTCCCGTTGCACCCTTTGTGTAAATCGTCTTACCCATAGCATTTTCGCACACAACTGACATAAGTTTACGGTCACTGTCAAACGCAATTTCATCTACGCGCTTGTTTTGGTTGCGCACGACATCACATTCCACACCTTTCGAGAGAGCGTGTGAATAAATGGCTAGTTCGGTTGGGTCGCCATTGAGCCCGTTTTCGCCGTGATAGACGTCACTGCACAACACACAAACTTTATTCATGAGTTCGGTGTCATTCGGCGTATTGGAGAGAGAAAATGTCTTGACCACTTTCATTTTGTTTTCGGTGATTGTGCCAGTTTTGTCTGAACAAATCACTTCGCAACTGCCAAGCGTTTCCACGGCGTGAAGGTGGCGAATGATGACATTACGTTTCGCCAAAGTTTGAACGCCGAGCGCCATAATGATTGTGATGATTGCTGGCAGACTTTCTGGAATGGCGGCGACGGCAAGCGCAATGCTCGTCATCAGCGCGTCGAAGATGTCACCTTGCTTCGCGACGAATATTTCAAGTAGGAAAATAACTACCACAATAGACAACACAACTATGCCAATAATCTTGCTAATTTTTTCTATCGAGCGTTGAAGCGGAGTTAGAGTTTTTTCGCCCGACTTTACAGCGTGTGCTATGCGCCCGAGTTGAGATTCTTCACCCACTGCAACGATGACCGCTTTGGCGCGACCCTTCACACAATGACTGCCTGCGAAAAGCATATTTTTTTGCTCGGCTTGGCTTAGGTTGGTTTTGGTTATAGTCTTATCAAATTTCTCGATAGGCTTGGACTCGCCCGTGAGCATACTCTCATCGAAATATGCGTTGTGACTCTCAATCACGCGTGCGTCGGCTGGCACATTGTCGCCCGCTTCTAGTTCAATAATTTCGCCGACAGTGAGTTCGGTTGACGCCACGCTGTACACCGTTCCCCCGCGCAAAACTTTGACATAATCGACCGATTGTGCTTTGAGTTTTTCGATTGCGTCATCTGCTTTTTTGTCTTGCACAACGCCAATAATCGCATTAATAATTACGATTAATAAAATCGTAAAACCTTCAATTAAATCTGTAAATTCTTTACTTTTAATTGCCAAATAAATACTTATTGCACTGCTAATTAAAAGTATAATTATCATAATATTTTTAAATTGTGCGAAAAAATCAGCCAAAAAACTAAATTTTTTGTCATTTTTTAATACATTTTTACCATATTTTGAAATATTTTGCTTTTTATTGCTATTATTTAATCCATTAACATTTGAATTAAATTTTGATAAAATTTCGTCAATATTTTTGTTGTAAAATTCTTCTTTATTTTCCATATTACAATTTAATATATTGTTTGGACAAGCAATTTATTAATAAAATTAAAAAAAGACATTGCGTTTGTTTGACACAATGTCCGTTAATAAAAAAAGACCGCGCGGGTCTTTTTTTAATTTACTTTTTGTAAAGAATGACTGACATTACAATTGTTGCCAAACTTGCCAAAATTTCTAGCCCAGCAAACACGATGCAAACTATGCAAACGTCCTTGATTGCTTCAAGTAAAGTGGCTGTTGCGATGAGCGCGAACAATATTCCCACAACCAACAAAATGGTGGTAAACAAATTGTATTTGTTTTTGCCGTTTGGCTTGTTGAAATAGTCGTCGCCCATTTTGCAAACAAGGCTCAAAAGTACGCCCGCAATCATTGCTACAAAGCCAGCATAGACTAGCATCCAAATGCCAAGATTTGTGTTGCCGTCAATGAACGAATAGATAGAGCGAATTATCAATGTTGAAGCGTCTAGGAACAATGTTGTGCAGCCAACATAAATACTGCTTTTCATAAGTTTCATAAACTACCCTCCATATTTATTTTAAATCTTTGCCACATTCTGTACAAACTTTTGAATCTCTGTCGTTGATTGCGCCACAGTTCTCGCAAGTTTTGCCAGCAACAAGGGTGTGTCCGCATTTTCCGCAGAACTTTTCTGTACCGTTAAGTTCATTTCCGCAATAAGCACACTTTGCCATATTGGCTGTGCCTTTTGCAAGGCTATTATCCATAGCCAAATTTCCGTTAGTGGCTTTGATTGCACTGCCTGTGCATAGGAAAATTACACCGAACGCCGTTCCCGCCATACCGATGAGTGTTACTAGTACGCCGAACACGAGTTGTACAATTTTGCCACCAAGATTGCCTTCGATGGCAAGGTTTTTGGCACCGAGCACGATTAGTACAATGCCCAAAGCGACGAACAATACGCTGAGCACAAGTATTCCTATGCTAATGCCAATGAGTTGCTTTCTTCCCTTTTCAATTTTGTTCATATTTTCTCCTTTTATAATTCACGTCTATCAACGCGACTTCCGTTTTTATTTTGCCAAAAGTATTGGCACGACGAATAGCCCCACGCCTAGCAAGATAAAGAATAGGACTGTTAGAGCAATTTTCCATTTGCTCAAAGGCAAGCCTTTTCCCACCTTACCCGTTTGACCATTCATAAGGACATTATAGTTTTTCTCTTTATAATTAAATGCGAAATTGTAGACCGGCAACATCGTGTAGCAATACTTCATATTTGAATAATCTGTATCGACAGACAACCACGCCACGCGCGAATAATGATATTGAGCCAAAATGCGCGACCTAATTCGCGAGTCAGCCTTTTCCTTGGCAACGGTCATACACTTCTGCAAATCGTCATTGTAATGCTCGACGCTGTAACCACGCACATAGTCTGAGTCATATACGTACGCGCCACTCATATCGTATGGCAATATGCCAGACAATTCATCGTTATTCAGGTGACTACTACTCTCCACCGCCAAATTAGTAAAACTTACTTTTTCGCTACCACTGATGTGGAAAGTGCGTTCTTTGGTGACCTGTCTGCATTCGCTGTCCGTTGTGGTGTATGTTTCTACGAGCGTGCCGGTGTAACTAGAATCGGTATCCATGTCGAACATAAAACTTGGGAAATACATTGGATGTGTGTCGCAAGTTGGAATGTTCTTCTTGAAAGCACTAGGCAAGAAACGTTTTTTCTTCACTTGTTCAGCGAATTTTTTTCTTGCGTCACTCTCGCTCACCGCAAAAGGTATAATGCCGTCCGGTTTAATGCCGGCGAACTCGCCAATGTCCGAAACGTTGCTTGAACCGCAATACGGACAAGACTTGGCAAACTCCATATTTGTCAAGCCTATTTCACCGCCACAGTTTTCACACTTGAACACTCTCTCGTCCGTTATCCAAGATGTTTTAGATGCTACAATATTTTCCGCATTGTATGAGTGCTTTAGTATCTCTGGATTTTTTTTAATTTCAACATTCTTGCCACAGCCCAAGCATTTTAAACTTTGGGTTTCGGGAGCAAAAACTAAATTTGAACCACAACCGTCACATCTTTTGCTAGTAGATTTCAGTTGTTTTTTCGTCATTACAATTTTTCTCCGCAATCTGGGCAGAATTTAGCACTGGCTTTCACTTCACTGCCACAGTTTGAGCAATGTTTTGTGCTAGCCAATTTCTCACCACATTCAGAGCAGAACTTTGAGCCCGCTTTGATGCTAGCGTGGCATTTTGGGCATTCCATAGTTGCAGATTTGGTTTCGCGTGGTTTATTCTTTGCGTTAGCCAAAGATTCAGTAAACATTTGGCCAATGCCAGCACCTGCGCCAAGACCTACGCCAAGACCTGCAAGGTTGCCTCCACTGGTGTTTTGAGCAGCGTCGCGCATTGCTTGTGCGGCTTGATATTGAGCATAAGTACCCATTTTATCTTCCATAACGCCGAGTTTGGTACGCTCGTCGAGAGCCTTTTCGACATCTTCTGGTAGGCTGATGTTCTCAATAGTCATTGAGCAGAGTTTCAAACCAAACTTACCGAACTCTTCTTGGGTTTCGTCCAAAATGATTTTGCTCAACTCTTTGTAGTTGGCTGCCAAGTCGAGTGCGCTGAATTTACCTTCCGCAACGGCGTCACTGAAACCTTGAATTACGCTGGCTTTCATTTGTTCGCCAACATCGGTTGTGGTGTAAACTTCGTTAGTGCCAAACATTTCTTCCATAAATTTCTTGGCGTCGGTCACTTTGTAACTATACACACCAAAGGCGCGCAAACGAACGTTGCCAAATTCGGCATCGCGCATCATAACTGGGTTTTGAGTGCCCCATTTCAAGCCTGTCATTTGCTTGGTGTTGACGAAATACACTTCCGCCTTGATTGGACTGTTGAAGCCTGTTGGCAATGACAAGATTTTAGTCAAAAGTGGAATGTTTTCGGTTGCCAATTTGTATGTGCCTGGTGCGAAAACGTCGCAGATTTGACCCTTGTGAATGAAGAGTGCCATTTGTGATGGGCGTACAACAAGCGTACTGCTGTTCATAATCTCTTCACGGTTCTGCAATTTGTATCTGTAAACGATTGTGTCTTTCGTGTTGTCTGTCCACTCAATGACGGACAACATCTGCTTTTTAGCAAAATTAAATAATCCCATAGTATTCTCCTTAATTAGTATTATATTTGGTAATTGCCATAAAGTCAATCACTGAAAAGCAATTCTCTGCAAAATTTGTCTCATTTTTGTCCGACGAAAACGACTTGCAAGACGATTTTTTGCCATTTGGCTGATGAAATAATTGCATTTTGCCACATTAGTTTGCGTAAAAGTTGCGAAAGTTGATTGTGGAATGTTTGACATTTTTCTTCTCGGTTGTCATACTTATATCAGGTTTTAGGGAGAAAAGTGTATGCAAGGCAAGTATAAAGTCATTACATTATGCGGGAGCACTAAGTTTAAGGACGAGTTTTTTGCTGAGCAGAAACGTTTGTCTTTGGAAGGCAATATCGTCATTTCCGTGGGACTTTTTGGGCACGCGGGCGACGACGAGGTTTGGACTGGCGACAAAAAGGCTATGCTGGACGATATGCACAAGAGCAAAATAGATATGTCTGACGAGATTTTCGTCATAGATAAGGGTGGTTATGTGGGCACGAGCACACGAAGCGAGATTGAACACGCCATTCGCACGGGCAAGGGCGTCAAATTTATGGAGCCACTGATTTGCCAAAGTTGCGGTATGCCGATGACGTCGGTAGATGTGTTGGCGGTGAATGCTGACGGCAGTCACGACCTTGATTATTGCAAATATTGCGTCAAGGACGGCAAGTTTATCGACGATGTGGATATGCACACCTATATAGACATGTGCAGTCAATTTGGCGCGCAGGCTGGTATGACCAATGACGAAATGCGCGCGTATTGTTCTGCCCTATTCCCAACCTTGAAGCGCTGGAAATAATGTCATTTGAATGCGTTTAATTATGAAATAAGACGCCCAAGCAGGCAAAGTGGAATTTTTGCACACGCGTACTTATTTTTTATGGGCTAGACAGTCGTGCGTGGGGGTGTAACGCCGTTTTGCAGAACTAATCGAGCAATGAGTGTGAACATTCTTCAAAATCCATCACATAATGTTGCGCGACGATACTGCTGAACCAGTCGCACAATGTGTACAACGGTTTTACCGAATATTATGCGCAATGTATGTGCCCGTAAATGATTGGACTTGCTTCTAATGTGTGTGGATTTCTGTGTTTTAGTAAAATTGTGTTGACGAAGCATAAATAATTGTTTGACAAATCCTTATTTCTATGTTAGTATAGTCCCGCAAAGTGATATTGCAGTGTGCAATTTTTGTGAACTGAACCGCCGCGACCTACGAATTGTTAATCACCTTTTGCATCCCAAAAGACCAATTATACGTATATATGCTACTGTGGCTCAGAGGTAGAGCACCACCTTGGTAAAACAAAAACGGCACTTTTTAATCACTAAATTTCACCGCAAAATTCATTCAAAAAACAGCATATGCTGGTGTGGCTCAGCGGTAGAGCACCACCTTGGTAAGGTGGGGGTCACGGGTCCGATTCCCGTCACCAGCTCCATTATCAAAAACCCTTGAAACCCTAGTAAAATAGGCACTTTCAAGGGTTTTTATTTTACAAAAAATTTTGCTTAATTTTAGGCTAAAAATACAATAGGTGTAGTAAACTGCTCCAAAAAGTGTAGTAAAATTGCATAAAAAAAGACCGAGTGTTCAAATTTTAAACTCTCGGTCTAATTCTTTCTAAATCTCCCTAAAACTAGTGTAATAGGTGTAAACTAGTGTAGTAAAATTTACATTTCAAAATCTTTTTCTCTTTTTCGTTTTCTTTCTTTTCGTGCTTTTAGCATTTCTTCTAACATTAAATCAAATTTTTCATCAGACAAATTTTCTAGACTAGATTTCTTTTCTTCTTGTTCTTCTTTGTTTTGATTGTTTTGTTTTCTTAAAATCTCATTTTCATTTAGTCTATCGTTTAAACGATTTGTGCTTTCTTTTACATAGTCACTATTCACATTGTTGTAGACAGTGATTGTGGTTTTCACGTCTTTGTGACCTAAAAGTTGTTGGATTACTTTTGGATTTTCGTTAAGTTCAAACAACATATTTGAAAAAGTGTGTCTAAGTCCATGGAAATGTATGTTTAAATCTTCCAAATGATTTCGTCTAATAAATCTATTAAATATCATTCTACAACCCGAATATGTGCGAATTGTGCCATCATCATTTGCAAACACATAAACATTAGGGTTTGTTAAATCTATTCCTACATCAATGGAATGCTTATGTTGTTTTTCTTTCCAAGCAATAAGTTCGTTATAAACAATATCGGTCATTGGCACTTCTCTCACAGAGCAAGCTGTTTTGGTGCCACTTACTATTGTTGTTCTTTCAAGTATGTTTCCCTTGCTATCAAACTTCGTATCTTGTGTTTCGGCTTGTGCAACCTTAATAATCCTTTTTGCAAAATCAATATGCTTCCATTCCAGAGCAATGGTTTCACCACTACGAAGTCCAGCAAACATCATCAAATAACACATAGGTTTAATAAAGTTTGCTGGGTCTTTTTCTAGTGCATTTAAAAATCTATCTCGTTCTTCTGGTGGAATTGCCTTGTATGGGTTTCTCTTTTCATAATTGCTTTTATCTCTTGCTCTAATCTTTATTTTGTGTGTTGGATTAACTAAAATCCATTTGCTATCAATCGCATATTCGCAAAACTGATTAAAGATAAATTTTATCTTTTTTGCGACTGCAACTGAATATCCATTCTCCAACATTCTATTTACAACTTTTTGAATTGTCATTGTGTCTAGTTCATAGATTTTCATATTCCCAACAATGGGTTCAATGTGTAATTTATAGTTTCTAAAAATGCCTTCAAAAGTTCTTGATGTGACTGACGACTTTTTGAAAACAAGCAACCATTCACTCATAAGTTCACCAAGCCTTTTGTTCTCGATTTCTTGATATGCCGTGTTCTTAACTCTTCCACTTATCTCTGTCAGTTTCACAGACACATCGGCTTTACTTTTTCCATAAACATATTTCTTTTTCTGTCCGCCATTTTCTTCAAAGCCAATAGTAATATATCCACACCATAATCCATCTTTTCTTTGAAAAATACTTCCTTCGCCATTTGCTCTACGAGTGCGTTTTTGAACTTTCTTTCTAGCCATTTGACACCTCGCTTTGGTTGTTATTTAGTGTTAACCAAGTTACAAAATTAAGCACACTTACAACTTGTCTTTTGCCAACTTTGGTTGTTGGAAAAGATTTGCTTCTGAGTAAATTCCTAACGTTATCTCTACCAAGGCCTGTTATCTTAATTAGGTCTTCACAATCAAGAAAATCTTTATTGTATTTAGTTGAAATTCGGTCAACTTCCGATTGTATTAAATTGTTTAAATTTAGATTTGTATTGTTTAAATTCATAGTTTAATTTTCCTTTCATAGTTAATTTTTTTCATTCCTTTCTAAACTAAATTTAATATTTTTATATATAAAAAACGAAAGTGGGTATCCCACTTCTCGTAAAAATAGGAGAATGGTTTGAGTCAGCAAATGTAACACTAAAAAAGTCTTGTAAATACAAGGCTTTTAGGTGTATTTGCTAGGCTCAAATGTTTCTCCGTTTATCCTGTATCTAAAAATCTATATATCTGACGCACTACATTTCATAGTCATAATGTCTAGAATTTTCATATTCGCTTTTCTTTCTCAAATATTCAAGGTGGTCGCAGTAAGCTTTGAAGTTATCCATTTCTTGCTGTTCAACTTTTGCGTAATATTCCAAACAATCAAGCAAATAATCTAATTGTTTTGCTCGCATTTTCTTTTCAAAATATCTTTGCCTTGAATTAAAAACTTCTTGGTTTTTAGCCCTATCTCTAAGCCTTCCAATTTGCATGGCAATTTCAATATTTTTATTCCCAAGTCTTCTAAACATATCTTCATTATATTTGTTTGAAATTGCATAATCTCGTTCACTTTGCCACTCATTAAGTTCACAAAGTTTGTCTTGAAAATTACAATAACTTTTGTAAGTTTGATTATTCCCACAAAGCAAAAATTCGGTTATATTATCCACTTGCTTTTTAAGTTCTAGCATATTTTCACTATCATAGGAAATACGTCCAGATTTTGGCATTAGGTCATACAAATTTAACATCATTTGTTTTGCTTTTTTAGTTAATTTAAACGGGCTTAAATCAATGTTATATTTCTCAATTAAGTCTTTTCTTGCTTTAACTATTTCTGCTGTTGCATTGGTTAATTTTTGCTCGAAAATTCGCTTACTATCTATTAAAACTTGTTTTGATATTGTGCCGTTGTGATAACTTAGTTTCCCGCCGTTTTTATAATATTCGGGTTGTTTCTCAAAAAATGAAATATGGATATGTTTGTTATCCGTATTTTCGTGCAGTCCTGCATACCAGATAATGTTATCTTTATTTAATCCTGCCCGAGTAAAAAATTTTGGAAGTTCGGACTTGACAAAGTTAAAAGCTTGCTCATAATCTCTACAATATTTTTCTCCAAAATCTTCTCTAAAAGATATAACACAATCCCAAATACAACTTTGTGTTGTTCTTAACATTTCTTTTAATTCTTTCTTTTGTTTGTCATTTAGCAATCCATTTTGATTAAAAGCACCACAAGATTTTTCGTTATTTCCAACATATTCAGTAAAATCTTTTGGGAGTTTATTGCTTGCACCAGTGTCAACATAACTCACATAGTTATATGAAGAATTGCAACTCAAAAAATCTCGCTTTTTAATCTTGTCGACTTGTGTTATGGCATTGTATTTCTCTTTAGGTTTATAGTAAAAACATTTAAAAACCACATTGTCCTTAACTGCCATATTTATTTACCTTTTCATAAATTGCATTTGTCTTATCTTCAATATTGTCTAATTTATCTATAATTTCATCTTCTTTATTTTCTCTAAAAGCAACTTGTCTTAATAAGTTGTTTAAGAAAGCATTGCAAGATGTGAATTTGGATTCATTAAACATTTCCTGTAATTTGTCTAACAGGTTTTTATCTCTAATTCGTAGCATTGTTTCATTGTTTAATATTTGCATAAATTCTCCTAGTTTTTTAAATCAAAGGGCAACAAAAAAACAGCCCAAGTTAAAAGCTGTCTTTCTATTTTAAAAATTTATTTATGTTTCTAATTATACTTTCTATATTTTCTTTGTTGATTAAGTCATCTGGAATAGTGAATGTTTTATTAGTGCCATTATCAGGATTTAGTTGTTCAAGGGCTTGTTTAACAGTTCTATTCGCTTTTGAAAATTTATCTTTATGTTCAATATCTTTATTTAAAATTGTGGATTTCTTGAAAACTTGTGTTGCTAATTTTGTAAAACCCAAAACCCCATTCATTATGTATCCGCCAATTTCTTCTGGTGTCAGAGATTGTGCAATCTTAATAAAATCTTTCTTTTCGTTTTTTAAATATTTTTGATAATAATCCGTTTGTGTAAATTCTTTATCGCAATTAAAGTGATAAACCAAATCATCTCGAATGGTGCTTAA
>ULWL01026377.1_pt1 | contig 13223 bp, 7 predicted proteins | sample 1960171 | NCBI WGS metagenome assembly ULWL01 (sample SAMEA4835807, study PRJEB28245) | human gut metagenome | biome: gut microbiome; material: fecal sample | place: Denmark | collected 2008 | reverse complement strand
TTTAATTTAAATAAAATAGAAAATAAATTAAATAAATCAAAAGAGAAAATAATATGAACATTCAAGAATTAAAAAATAAAAAAGTAGGATTCGTTGCACTGGGCTGTGCTAAAAATACAGTCGGTCTGGAAAAAATGATTTCCACCATAAAAAATTTTGGAATGCAAATTGTGAGCGATGAACGGGACGCCAACATTATGGTTATTAATAGTTGTGCATTTTTGGCTAGCACAAGGCAGGAAGGTTTTGACCTAATTAAAGAGTTTAGTGCGCTCAAATCTAGCAATCTAGAAAAGATAATTTTGACGGGTTGTTTGCCAAACTATCGATTGCAAGACGTGTCAAAAAAACTTGCCGGCGTTGACTTAATTTTGACGCAAGATAGGAACGCTCATATCGTGGAAGAAATTGCCAAACTTTATGGCATAAATTTGACTTGCGAGTATGATGGGTTTTCACGCACTCTTACTACGCCAAATCATTACGCATTCTTGCGCATTGCTGACGGATGTGATAATTTCTGTTCATATTGCACCATTCCATACATAACGGGCAGATATCGAAGCGAGCCTATTGACAGCCTTGTTCGTGAAGCCAAAGCACTCGTATCCAACGGCGCGCGCGAACTCATTTTGGTGGCGCAAGACATTACCACTTATGGCAAAGATTTGTACGGCAGGGTTGAGTTAAAAAATCTAATCGACCAACTCTCAAATATCACTGACCTAAAACGCATTCGTCTAGTCTATTGTTATCCAGAGCATATCACAGATGAGTTGATTGACATCATCAAAAATAATGATAAGGTTTGCAAATATATTGACATTCCTTTGCAACACATCGCGAACAATGTTCTGAAAAAGATGAATCGCCAAAACACCAAAGAAAACACGCTTGCACTCATTCAAAAACTTCGCGCACAAATCCCAGACATTCAAATTCGCACCACTTTTATACTAGGCTTTCCACACGAAACGAAAAAAGATTTTGAAGAGTTGTGCGATTTCGTACGTACACAAAAACTCAATCAAGTTGGATTCTTTGCATATTCGCGTGAGTTTGGCACGCCAGCCTACGAAATGGACGGACAGATTGACGAAACGACTAAAAACGACCGCCTAGCGCACCTTGCCGAAATCCAATACGGCGTGGTGGAAGAAAATAACCGCGCGCAAATAGGTAAAGAGTATGTCTGCATTGCGGACGAAATCGTGGACGGCAAAACAATTATGCACAGCCAATATCAAATGCCACGCGATGACAGTGCTGTCATTGTAAACCGCCCACTTCAAATTGGTGGCGAATATATGGTAAAAATTGTTGATTTGGACGGCTATGACTTGTTGGGTGAAATCTCAAAATAAATTGAAAAAATGATAAAATAACGATAAAAAACACGCATTTTGCGTGTTTTTTCTAAACTTTTTTAAATTTTTAATTATTTTTATTTGATTTCGATGACTAAATTTATTATTTAAAGAAATCAAAATCATCGTCATCATCATTTGACGTGTTGCCTAAAACTATGCGGTTTCTCTCAACGATGTCGTAATAGACGTGTTCTTCGTCAAGCGCAACATTTGGCGTGTAAGGAATTTTTGGCGCGCGAATGTTGTAGATGTCTTTCGCATAGAAGTAAGGGGTGAACGTCGCTTTGACTGGGTCTTTAAAACGATAGTATGAAATGATAAGTTTGTTCTTGGCTGGGTCGTTGGCTGTCGCATTGTTGACAGTTGGCAATTCTTGTGCATCGATAAGTGGAATTGATACCGCTTTTTTGCTTTCGCTTGTGCTTTTTTTGTCGCTTCCGCCACCGCTTGAAGTAGATTTGTCGGTCATTTCAATCGTGCGATTACCTAACTTTTTACTGAAAGTTTCGTTGGTTTCGTGGTCGTCCGAACCCATATAAACGGTGATTGGTGTGTTGTTGTAAATGGTTTGGCTGTCTTCCTTGCCGTAACGGCTGTCAAGTTGTGAGTATGACTGAATTGCCATTACGTAGAAAATGCCACGGCTTCGCGCAACGGAAATGGTTGGTCCAAAGTCTGGGAATTTAGGCAAGTTTGCGAACTCGTCTAGTAGGAAGTAAACGTGACGTTTTAGGCTCGCCATAGTGCCTGGCTTTTGGAAACTGATGGCTTCTTCAACGAGTTGTTTGTAGATTTGAGTAAAGCAGATTGTTGCGATAGGGTCACGAGTGTGAATGTAGTCAGGAATTTTGATGAAGAATGCGCTAGGTTTGCGTGGAATCTCACGGAAGTTGATTTCCGTCTTGCTGGTCAGTAGGCAAACACCCATATCGCTGAACGGAGCCATTTTCTCGCTGACGATTGACATATATGATTTCATTGTGCCTTCCGCAGCAGTAAGCACTGGGCTACACAATGCGGCAACTTTGCTGAATTTGCTACGTCCGTCGATATACTTTTTTAGGCTGGCACGTGGGTCGCGCCCGCTCGTATCAATGTGGTTACATATTTTATATAGGTTGTATGGATTGAATTTTTCTTTCGTCATTCCTAGGCGCTCGTCGTCGCTGTCTTCCAACATCGCCAGCGCAATGCCTAGAATGTATGACCTTGCACCACGTTCCCAACCTGGTTGAGTTTTGTCTTCCACAGTGGCAATCGTGCTGACAAAGTCGCTCAAATCGTTCTGTGCTTCATCAATGAGTTCCTTTTTCTTCACTTCCATATCGCTGAACAAAAGTTGCTGATTGATATATGCGTGCTTGTTAAATTCGTACCAACTGGTTTCTTCTTCGTTAAAGTCTTGCGTTTTTACCATTTTGTCGGTATCCACTTTGTCGCCCGCTTGGTGAACGAAAAGCATTTCTTCAATGTGTTGCGCCATTTTGTATTTGTTGTACGCATTTTCCATTGGGTTCCATTTCATACTGCTGAATGGCTCGGCAAGGTCTAGAATCTTGATGTCGTAGCCGTGCTCTTTTAGGTTTTCATAGTTGTGGTCGAGAATGTCGCCCTTTGGGTCGGAAATGATGAAACTTGGTCGAGCCTTGGTGCGTGACATAATCTGTACGAATGGTTCGAGATATTGCGTAGATTTACCACTACCGGTTGTACCAATGATGAGTGTGTGAATAGGGTCAACATAGTTAATGTGGATTGTTTTGCCTTTTTTCTCTGCACGTATGAGAATGCCGTCCTTTGGCATATCTTTCAAGGTCTCCATTGTGCAATGGTTGTGCTTGGTGTCCAATTCTTTGTCGCTCATCCACTTTTTGTCGTAGTATTGGTCAGTCGTCTTTCCCGATGTGTCTTTACCTTTCCAACTGCCACCGCTACTCTTATCTTTCTTCTTGCCGTCCCATTTCATTAATAGAATGACGAACAAGCACAGCGAACCAACAAAGAATATCATCAGCGTGTTGCTGTCGGCAAGATAGGTTGGCGAGAACACAAACGAACCGTTGTTGTCAATCATCGTGCTGGCAGTGTAGGCAACTGCATATATGCCGATGAGATATAGCACGCCCCAAAATAATTTCTTAAAAAACTTTTTCATACTAAACCCTTATATTAATTCAAATTTTACTTATTAACACACCCATTGTCAAACAATATTTTCTTTAATTTAGGTATTTATTCCTATATTTATGTGCAAAATAATGCCGCGGGTCTTCGTTTTGTACGGCTTTTTGCACTGGTTGACCTGCTTTATTGCGGGATAAGTTGCAAATTTTATTTATTTTTTTAAAAATTGTGTAAAAAACGTTTGCAAAATTATTTTTGCCTGTGTTACAATCAAGTCAAGAAACAAAAACGAAAGTATAAGGAGAAAATTATGAATACACTTTTAGTTGGTATTGCTAATATGTTTATGTCGAAAGGTACTATGCTTGAACCAAGTGATATTACAAATCAAACTTGGTTTACAAACTTGATTGACGGCATTCAAAAATGGGTTACCCCATTGCTAGTGTTGGCTTGTGCAGCAGGTGCTATTTGGGCTATTGTTTTGGGCGTTAAGATGGCTCAGGCAGAAGATAAAGGTAAACGTGATGAAGCAAAACAGGCACTTGTCAATGTAATTATTGCATTGGTTGCAGTTATCGCTTTAATTCTAATCTTCACAGTTGTTGGAAACGCTATTAAAGACAACGGTATTGGCGCTTAATAATATGCATAAGAAATGCACTTTCGAGTGCATTTTTTTTGTTGCACAATAGACAGAATAATTTTGGTTCGCACACGCAATAAATTTGGGATTGTTAGAAAAGCGCAAAATTATCTTCTTTATAAATTGGTTGCGTCAAGAAACATTTTCTTCACAATAGCGCCCAAAAGGTAAATTTTAACCCATAAACCTGCCTAAATTTGTCGTAAAAATGCGAGAAGATAAAACAAATTGCTTGCTAAATATTTTCCTATTAGATATACTTTAATTAATTAGATATACTTTAATTAATATGTATAAGTCCAAGGTTTGCGTGCACGATGAAACTTACAACCAGGACTTGCAATAACACAACTTAACTAAAAATATTTATTAGTCAGTTGGGTATAATTAAATATAAACGAAAGAACAAGGGAGAATAAAATGAATACACTTCTCGTAGCAATGTCGTGCTTGTCTGCCAATATTGTCGATTGGTTGTTCGAAGCATTGACCAAACCACTATTTACGCTTATTACGGTTTTTGAAGGTATTTTCAAAGGTTTGGCTGGTATTGTTGATCCTGCGTCTTCAGATATTGGCTTGACGAATAATGCGGCAGAAAGCAAAAGCGTTATTGTTCAATTGATGCAGAGTTCCACGATGCAAAACATTATGACATCGCTAATGCTGTTTGGCGTAGTGGTATTGGTATTATCGGTAATTTTGGCAATTATTCGTAATATCTATAAAGATGACTCCAAAGTTACTATTTCTTCAATCATAGGACAGGCAATTAAGGCTGTTATTGGATTTATTCTTGTGCCAGCGCTTTGTTTGATTGGAGTAATGATTAGTAACGTGATTCTTGTGGCGGTCGACGGAGCAACCAATGCTGCCGGCACGGCATCATTTGCAGCGGGAATATATTCCGCGTGTCAACGTGAAACTCCTGTAGACAACGTATTTAACGATGTTGTTCAAAGTTCGCCAATATATTATGAAGATCTGTTCGATTCTGCCGGAAGTGGAGAGGAAGGCGGTGAAACGGTGTCACGTCCGAGTGACAATGAATTGTTGAACGACCTACATCTTTCTGGCATAATCTATGCACAATATTTGTGGCAAGCATTTACTGAAAATTGCAAATGGCAAATGGATAATAATGGTAGTTATTATGTTGCTACCAGACAATCTCATAATGCTTATACCGCTGGCGATTATCTAGATGTCCTTGGTTTGAAAGTTAACGACCCTGATTTAGTAGATTTTAGCGATGTAAACAACTGGAATAATGGCAATGGTAAAGATGGCGTGATTGATACCAAAGAAGACGTTGAATTGTTCTACGAAATGTTGACTAGCCAATATCTTCACAATTTCCCTAACGCACCTACATATGAAGAATGGTTCTTCGGTACTAGAGCAAAATATTATGCGTGCCCAATAAAATTCGTTGTTACTGCTGGCTGGTTCACGAAAGAGTATTTCGGCGCAGGTAGCGACAAGGGCGAAATCAAAGAAAATTCATTCGTATATTATTATTACGGCAAACCAATATTCGATTACAATAATGGCAGTACTGATGAATTTTATCTAAAAAAAGTTTATCAAGAATTTAAAGAAAATGACACATTTGGTGCAACTAGTTGGACATTGAAAAAATCGTCATCTCAGTGGACGAATGATAACCTAAACAAAACACTTTGCTTGGGTGATGACATCAACTATTTCTACGCATTCATCACGAGCGTAATGGTTGCAAAATCTTTGTTCTTCTTGTGCTTTGGCATGGCTAAACGTATTGTTCAACTTGCATTGTACTATGTTCTGTCACCAATTGCACTTGCGCTTTATCCATTTGATAACGGTAAGGCATTTGGCAGTTGGAAGAGTGACTTTGTTGGCTACACTGTTGGCGCGTATGGCGCTGTGGCTGGCGTAAACTTGACGATTCAACTTATGCCGGTGATTAACAAAGTAACAATATTTAGTTCGGCGTTATATAACGATGTTACTCGACTAATATTATATATCATTCTTGCACAAGGTATGGAAGCACTTGTTAAAACACTGTCAGGTTGGATTGGTGGTAAGGACTTGCTTGCTGAAGGTAAATCCACAGCTAATTCGGCAACTGCGCCTATTAAGAAAGTTGCAGGTTCTGTAATGAGAGTTGCAGGAACCGCAGTCGGTACTGCAGTGGGTGTTGGCATCGGCGCGGCGGCTGCGAGAAAGAACAGAGGTTTGTTAGACAACTTGAACACAAAGATGACGGGTTCGGCGGCAGATCAACAAGCCGCAGAGGAAGAAGCAAAGGCAGCGGGATATTCAAGTGCATCTGCATATGCTGCTGACTTGTCTAAGAATGCATCAAACGGCGGCGCTTGGTATAAAGGTGGTGGTCTTGGCACTGCATTAAGAAATACGGCGAAAGCGAAGGCTAACCAAGTGGGCTCGTCAACAGCAAACAAGTTCGCTAGCACGCAATTTGGAATGGCGTTTGACAAAGAAACTGGATTGTCAAGTATGCTCTCAAAGAGTGCGGCTCAAGAAGCATCACAAAAAGTTAAGGCTGATTTGAATGCAAAATTTGAAACTGACTTTAGATCGGGCGTGGTGACGGCAAAAATGTCTGCTGAATTAACAAAGGAATTGCAAGACATTAAACAAGCATTTACTACTGCTTCAACAAATAATACCACCGCAATAAGTACATATGCAGGACAAATTGCGGGTCTCAAATTTAAGAGTCCAACAGATGCCAAGAAATTTATTGAAACAGGTGATGTTTCGTTACTAGACAATATGAGTGCCAAAGCGCAAACATTGGCAATGCAGGCTCGTTCTAGTTATCTTGCTTCAGACGAATATCAGACTTATGCACAAAGTCTCCGTTCTGTAAGGTCGTACGGATATGATGAACGTTCAATTTCTGCAGTCGATCCAACAAAGGCTATCGATTCTCTCATTACAACAATGAGAACAAAATTGGATCTTTCAGATTTCCAAACTGCACAGAAAGAAGGGAACGAACAAGAAATGCGTCGCTTGATGACAAGTGCTACAGGTGTTACAGATATACATATGCTTGAAGAACTTGTTAAGAGATTATCTTCTACTACTGCTAATGCTGCTGAAACTATCAAGAAGGCTGCAACTGAGGCGGGAGAGAAAGCTGCAAAGGCAAGTGAAGCACGCTTTAAGGGACAACCACCTAAAAAATAACAATAAAGGAAGAATATGCAAAGATTTATTCCGGGTAAGACTAAGGTCAAAACTGAATTTTGGAAGGGCGTAACGATCAGTGATTTAATCACTGGTCTTATTGCTCTTGCGGGGGCAGGACTGATTCTTGCTGCCAACATATTTGACATGCGAACAAAAATCGTCGTTCTGCTATCTTGGCTTGGACTTATGGCGAGTATGTTTATCCCTGTCGATGAAGGATTGCGACTATATGGTTCGCTGGGGCTTCTATTTAGGTTTATGGCGTTCAAAAAGAGATATTCCACCGACCTTGAAAAGAAGCATTACGCTCCGATGAGCGAATTGACCCCATTCTTAAATATTGAGTTGGGCAAATACATCAATTATGGCGAATATCGCGGAATGGTGTTGGAAATTATGCCACTTGAATTTGGGCTGTTGAACGAAGACAAGCAGAATATGATGATTAACACCTTTGCGAGTGGTTTGCGAAGACTGAGCGAATACCAGTCGGCGACCATTGTCAAACTCAAAAAGCCAATGGTTTTCGATAGTTATATGGCTCGTGATGACGAAAAATTCGCAATTCTTAACCAGCAATTTGCGGACGGCGAGTTCACCAAGGAAGAACTTGACGCGCGCGGACTTATATTCGAAGAGCGCGTAATGACACTTGACCGCGCCAACCGACAAGACCCAATTCTTCAAGACCACTTCTATATGGTGGTTTACGGGGCGGACAAAGATGCTCTCGAAAGCACGGTAGAAGGCATCAAAAACACGATTGGTTCGGGACAGACGCCAGTCAAGGCGCACGTGCTGAAAGAATTTGACCTTGTGTCCTTCCTAAAATCTAACTACACCGAAAACTTTAATGAAAAAGAAATTGCTTCCGTTCCGGCATCGGCGTATATGAAATACGTTTTGCCAAAGACGGTGGAATTTAAAGTGTCACGCACGATTGTTGACGGCAATGGCTATCGCAACTTTGTAGTGTCACAATACCCGCTCGCCGTAGATAACGGCTGGGCGTATTCATTGTTCGCTTTGGACAAGGCGCGCGTAGTGATGAACTTCCACCCAATGCAACGTGACAAAGCGGAAAAAATGATTGACCGCGCCATTATGGAAACAGAAACCAAACTGGAAAAAGCGGGCAAGAGCAGTAAACAAATCGAATTGGAAACCCAGTTGGAAACAATGCGTAGTTTGCTCGAAATGCTCAAAAACAATAACGAACAATTATTCAACGTAAACACACACATTCAATGTAAAGAAGTGGCGAGAAAAGAAATCAAATCTATCTTGCGTCAAAACGGATTTAGAGTGGCGGAAATGTTCGGTCGTCAGGTCGATGCATATATCTCTAACAGCATTAGCCGACTCGACCTTGTCAAGTCGTTTGAACGCGGAATGCCAACCACCACTTTGGCGGCAGCCTTCCCATTCGTTTCGAGTTCGATGCAAGACCCAACCGGCTTCTATATTGGCGACAACGAATACCCGGTATTTATCGACTTCTTCTCACGTAAAGAACGTATCAACAGTAATATGATGATTATCGGTAAATCTGGTTCTGGTAAATCTTATGCAACCAAGACATTGCTTGCTAACCTTGCTGCTGACAAAACCAAAATATTCCTTCTCGACCCAGAAAAAGAATACGTGCCACTTGCGCACAACTTGCACGGCAAAATCATTGACGTGGGCTCGTCTAGTCAGGGTATGATTAACCCATTCCAAATTATGTTTAGTTTGAAAGAAGATGACGACGAAGAAGAGGGCACAGACGACTTCTCAACCCACTTGCAATTCTTGGAACAATTCTTCCGCGTGGTGTTGGAAGGTATCTCCACCGACGCGTTCGAGTTGCTCAACACACTCGTCGTTGAACTTTACAAGAGTAAGGGCATTGACCAGCGCACTGATGTAACCAAACTAACACAAACCGACTTCCCAATATTTGACGATTTGTACGAACTTATCTGTAAGAAACTCGCAAAGGAAAAGGACGATTATTTCAAACGCAACTATCAAATCTTGCAGACCTATGTACAGAAATTTAGTACGGGCGGACGTAACGCAAACCTTTGGAACGGTTACACTTCGCTTACCACGACAGAAAACTTTATTCTATTTAACTTCCGTACAATGTTTGCCAACCGAAACGAATCACTTGCGAACGCGCAAATGTTGTTGATATTTAAATATCTAAACAACGAAATTATCAAAAACCGCGACTACAACCTAAGCCACAACTTCAAGCGTCAAGTTGTCGTTGCCGTCGATGAAGCGCATATGTTCATCGACCCTAAATTCCCAGTTGCACTTTCATTTATGGCGGAAATGGCAAAGCGTATTCGTAAATACGAAGGTATGCAAATCATTATTACGCAAAACATCAAAGACTTCTTGGGCAGTGCGGACATCATTCGTCAATCATCGGCGATTATCAACGCCAGCCAGTACAGTTTGATTTTCCAACTTGCGCCTAACGATATGAACGACTTGTTGCAACTTTACGCATCGAGTGGTGGACTCACCAAGGAAGAACAAGACGGCATTGTCACCGCTGACAAAGGTGTCTGCTTCTTAATCACAGGTCCATTGTCACGTACATTCGTGCACATCGTCGCTCTGCCAACAGTTAGATATATGATTGGTGAAGCCAAATAAAAAAAAGTAGCATATGCTACTTTTTTTTGTTTCCTTATTTATTTCAAAATTAAAATTTTTTCATATTTCGTCTTTGTTAAAAATAAAATCTAACAGCCTTTTAATAAATGTCACAAATTAAATTTTGTTACTAACATTGTTGTCGAATAAAAGCGAACTTTTTACGCACATTATTTTTAGGAGAAATTATGAATAGCGGAATGAAAAGGCGGGTAGATGAACTGGGCAGAATCGTGCTACCACGCGAGATTAGAAAGAGTTATCGCATTGACACGGGTGCGAAGTTGGAAATATATGTGAACGACGAGGGTTGTATCGTTTTGAAGAAGGCGACCGAATTGCCCGACCGCAAAGAGTACGAGCGCGTGGTGACCGCTTTGGCGAGCGCGATTGAGAATGACATTCTCATCACCGACCGCGAGCAAGTATTGGCGTCCAACAGAAAACGTTTCATCGACAAGCATTTGACCGACGAAACATATGATATTGTGCGCAAGCAAGACAGCGTATTAAAAAAACGTGCACAAGGCGCGATTATGGTGAATGTGATTGAAGGCGAAAAGACTAATTACAATGGTGAACTATTTGTTCCAATCGTTCGCGACGGCGACAGTATTGGCGCAATAATTGTCCTTGCCGATGAGAATAAAACTTTATCAACCGAAAATATTAAACTTTGCAAAGCATTCGCGTTAATGCTCTCGCTGGTGGATTAAACTATTTCATCTTTTCAAGTGCGTCGAACGCGGAGTAAATTTGACTAAGAGATGTGTACCAGCACATTTCTTTTTTCATCGCGTTAGCCCCGTAAATGCCACGTGTGTACCACATTAAATGCTTTTTGAAATAGGGCACGACATATCTTTCATCAGTGTAATATTCGAGTAAAAGTCGCAAATGTTCTTTTGCCACGCTCACTGGGTCGGGCGTTGGCAGATTTTTTAGGCGGTTGAATATGAAAGGTTCGCCCATTGTCGCACGTCCAATCATAAATCCGTCTGCGCCAGTTTGCTTGGCACGTTGAAGACTGTTTTCATCGACGATGTCGCCAGACAAAACTACGGGAATCGATAGCGCATTTTTAAGTTTTAGAACGGCAGAATAGTCCGCTACACCACTGTAACCTTGCTCGCGGGTGCGTGGGTGAAGAGTGACAAAACTTACACCACATTCTTCACACATTTTGCCGAACGCAAGGTAGTTTTCCACTCCGTCAATGCCTAGTCTAAACTTGACACTAACCGGCTTGCCACAGTTTTGCACAAGAGCCGTAATGCAAGCACGCGCATTCTCGATGTCGCGCATCATTGCCGAGCCGTCGCCATTGTTCACGACTTTTGGTGCAGGGCAACCGCAGTTGAAATCTATTATGTCAAACTTCTGCACTTCGGGGTGCGTGCAGGCTTTTATCAGTGCGCTTGGCTCGTGACCGAATAGTTGTACGCAGTTGGGCGTTTCGTTAGGCAGAATGTGGAGCAAATCGAGAGTCTTTTCATTGTTCATTGCAATCGCCTTTGCACTCACCATTTCGGTAATGGTTAGGTCAGCGCCATATTTGCGTGCAAGCGAACGAAAGGCAAAGTCTGTCACGCCTGCCATTGGAGATAAGATTAATGGTTTGTTTAGAAAAAATTGTTTAATATCCATACGATTTATTATAGCATAATTTAAATAATTTTCAATCATCTTGTTAAACTATTTCTATGAATAAAAAGTCGGTTTTGTATGGCGCAAGTATTTTGACATTAGGTTCACTCATAACGCGCATATTGGGTGCATTCTATCGCATACCGCTCACGCGCGTTTTGGGCGCGGTCGGTACGGGTATGTATCAAATGGTGTTCCCAATCTACGCCTTGTTTATCGTGCTATCCACATCGGGAATGCCACTCGCCATTAGCAAATTGATTGCCAATTCTAGCGTTAGCATATATGACAAGAAAAAGATTATCAAAAAGTTCTTGTTGGGCATAGTTGCTCTGTCGCTGTTACTTGCGCTTGTGCTATGTTCCACTTGCACACTCATTGCACGTGCGCAAGGCAACGCAGATTTGTATAAAAATTATCTCGTGATATCTCCCGCCATAATTTTTGTAGGCATAATTAGTGTTTTGCGTGGATATTTTCAAGGTGAGCAAAATTATAAGCCCACAGCAATCAGCCAAATTGTTGAACAAATTGTGAAGATTGGTGTCGGTTTGGCGCTTGCATTCAGCCTAAAAAAGTATGGCGTGGAATATGCCGTTTTGGGCGCGATTATCGGGGTGACTGCGAGTGAGTTTGTCGCGTGCATTGTGCTTTTTGCGCAATACAAGAAAAATATGCGGGGCGTAGTTTATTCGTCGGTGACGACGTGTAGGGCTTCGACCGAGCCTGTGATGAAAACTATAATGCCGATTTTAGTCTATTCTATATTGATGCCATTATCTAATGTGATAGATAGCCTAGTGGTCGTCAACATTCTAAAACGTAATTTCACCACTGAAATCGCGACGGCGATGTATGGCATTGAGTCGGGCGCGGTGAGTTCGTTAGTCAATCTACCTATGGTGTTGTCTTTTGCGCTGGCGTCGGCGATATTACCTAACATTGCGAATATAAAAGATGATGAAATGCGCAAGCCTGTCATCGCACAAACACTCAAAATTAATATGATGATAATTCTGCCTTGCACGCTTGGGCTCATACTATTCAGCAAGCCAATTATTGCACTGCTGTATGGTCGAAGTTTGAATCTATCAACACTATCGGGCGAGCGACTCGCGGTCAGCATTTTGGCGATGTCAGCCGTGGGTGTTTTCTATATGAGTTTCGTGCAAATTTTTAGTGCAATTTTGCAAGGCATTGGCAGGTCGAAAGTTGTGGTTAGAAATCTAGTGATTGCGCTAATCTTGAAATACCTTGTGCAGACAACTTTGTTGTTCATTCCAGACATAAATATTTATGGATTGGTGATTGGTAATCTAGTTTGTTATGTGACGGTGTTTATGTTGAACGTGAGTGCGGTGCGAGATTATTTGACGCTAGAAAACAATGCGTTTAACAAACAATTTCTGTCTATAATTTTATCATTCAGTTTGGGCTATTGCATTTATTATTTTATTCATAATATTTACGGATTTATTTTCGCATTATTATTTATCATATTTTCATATTTTTTATCACTGCAAATTTTTGGCGAAATAAATATTAAAAAATTGCAAATAATCAAGATAAAAAAC
>ULWL01031964.1_pt1 | contig 13256 bp, 13 predicted proteins | sample 1960171 | NCBI WGS metagenome assembly ULWL01 (sample SAMEA4835807, study PRJEB28245) | human gut metagenome | biome: gut microbiome; material: fecal sample | place: Denmark | collected 2008 | reverse complement strand
AATAATTAATATATTTCTTTTTTATATTTTTCTTTATAAATAACTTTCCAATTTTCTTGCTATATGAAATATTTTCCGTTAATTCTTGTTCTGTTGACTGACACTCTTCATCGCTTAATTTTAATCCATTCTTTTTAAATACTTTTAATCCATTATCGCTATAAATGTTATGAGACGCAGTTATAACTAAAGCGTATGAATAGTTTAAATATGTCGTAGCAAAGGCTGAAATTGGTGTAGCTGCTACTTTTATATAGTCGACATCTTTACCGCTAGCAAGACAACCAGAAATAGCGCTTAGTGCTAATTCATCACCGCTTTCTCTAGTATCTTTAGAGACTAATAATCTTTCACCTTCAGGTATTCTTTTACCTAAAACACATCCTAATCTAAAAGCAATTTCCGGAGTCAATTCTTCATTTGCTTTTCCACGAATACCATCTGTACCAAATTTATATTTTTCCATTTTATTTACACATGATAAATATATGTCATAAAACCTTTTTTGTTGACAAAACTCATAGCGATAAACTTTATAAATAACTTGCTTTATGGCTATTATAGTTAATGCTATAATTTGCACATATCAAAGGAGAGAAGCTATGACTGAATTGGAAAAAGCTCAAAATGGATTTCTATACGATGCTAATTATGATGAAGAAATCGTTGAGGCTAGAAAACGTTGTGCTGATCTATGTTATGAATTTAATAATTGTAGACCTTTAGATATTAATAAACAAAGAGAATTACTAAATGCTATTTTTGGTAGTATCAAAGAAAACCCAGTAATCACAGCCCTTTTTACTGTGACTATGGATTTAATATCTTTATTGGTAAGAATTTCTATACAAATCACAATGTCACAATATTAGACGGTGCTAAATAACAATCGGTGATAATGTTTTTATTGCTCCTAACTGTGTTTTATCAACAGCAGGACACGCTATAGATAGCGAGCAACGTATTAGTGGATTAGAAATCGCTCTACCTATTACAATAGGCGATAACGTTTGGATTGGTGCTAACGTTTCTGTCTTACCTGGAGTAACTATTGGCAGTAATACTATTATTGGAGCTGGTAGTGTCGTTAATAAAAATATTCCTAATGGAGTAATTGCTGTAGGTAATCCATGCAAAGTAATTAGAAATATAACTGATGCGGATAAGAAAAAATATCCGATTTTTAAAAATTAAAGCACTAAAAAAGGTACAAACTTTATGTTCGTACCTTTTTTAATACACTTTTTTATCTATTAATCTTCATCATCGATAGAATCAAGCATTCCTCTAAAGATGTTAGGGAATTCATCAAGCTTAACTTGTTCAAGAATTCCTTTATATGCTATTGAGACTCTGCCAGTTTCTTCGCTGACTACTACTGTTATCGCATCGGTAACTTCAGAGATACCGATTGCAGCTCTATGTCTAGCACCATATTTACCAGTTAAAGCTTTAGTTGTTGGTGTGTAATAAACAGAAGCACAGACAATTGTGTTGCCTTTAATAATGACTGCACCGTCGTGTAATCTTGTTCCTTCATAGAAAATTGTTTCGAGAAGTTCTGGAGTTACAGGAGCGTTAATCATAGTTCCTGACTTATAGTAATCTGTTAGTGGTGTATGAGTTTCAAATGTCATTAATGCACCAGTCTTAGTTTTAGAAAGATTGCTAACGGCATCTGTAATTACTTTAAGCAAGGCTTCTTTATCATATTTTTGATTTTCAGTTTTCTTCTTATTCTTTAGTGTGCTAATAAGAAGTGGTCTAATATCACCAATATTAACAAAGCAGACAAGAATTAACATAATCATTAAGACCCACCAAATTATGCCAGCTACCATATTTAAATCAAATATGTATGTTAATATGTAAAGGAGGAAACCTCCACCAAATATAATTAGTACTCTTTTTTGCCTAAATTTATAATACACAAGCCCACAAAGACCTATGAGTAAAAACAGTGAAATAACAAAGTCGGCAACAAACAAAGCGCTATGGAAATCTTTCATTAAAAAATGCATCTAGCGGTACCTCCTTATCACGTTAATATTTTAGCAATAATTAATAGCGTTAAGCAATAATTTTATTTTCTTTTTTAATTAAAATATATGTTTTTATTTTCTTTTTTGTTAACTATTTGCTTATTAATTAAATTAAAGCGTTAAATTTGCAAATTTATTTCATATTTTAATTTGTTTTTATTTTTTATTATTTTTTAATCGTTTGTAAAATGTGTACGCATTAAATAGATATAAAGAATAAACATATGTTAATATTTAAAAGCAAGGTCAAAAAAATGGAAGAAGAATACGAGTTACTTTTACAAGAAATTATAGAAAAAGAATCATACCAACAGTTAAAAAATTTTATCCATCATGGAAAAGTATCGACTTATGAGCACTCTATAACAGTCGCTAGATTATGTTACGAATACGCTAAGAAAAAAAAGCTTGATATCGATTATAAGTCTCTTATTAGAGCAGCCTTATTACACGACTACTATCTTTACGATTGGCACGATAAAGTTAAGTGGCATAAGCCCCATGGCTATAAGCATCCTAAAATAGCCTTACAAAACGCTATCAAAGATTATCCTGATATAAACGAAATTGAAAAAGATGCTATTTTAAGACACATGTTTCCATTAACTCTAATACCACCTAAATATAAAGAAGGTTGGATATTACAAAAGTGTGATAAAAAAGCAACTTTTAACGATTATAAAAAGAAGAAAAAGAACATATGACACAAATATACTTATGTAGTAAAATATATTTGTTAATCAGTAAAGGAGAGCTATATGAATATTTTGTTAGTTAATGACGATGGATATAAATGCGAAGGAATTAATATTCTTTTTAATAAACTTCAAAAATATGGAAATGTCATTATGGTAGCACCAAAAGAATTCATGTCAGCTAAATCTTGCTCTTTGACACTTAAAAGCTCTCTTGAATTTAAAGAGTTTGATAAAAATAAATATTATTTATCAGGCTTTCCAGCTGACTGTGTTTCTTTTGCTTTTTGGTACTTTAAAGATATTAAGTTTGATTTAGTCGTCTCTGGATGTAATGACGGACCAAATATTTCTTATGATACTTTATATTCCGGAACAATAGGTGCTTGTTTACAAGCTTCTAAGCAAGGCTATAAAGCAATAGCTTTTTCTTGCCCTCACAACTTTGAAATACTTGAAAACAACTTTGATAAAGTTATGCAATATATCTTAGATAAAAATTTATTAAGTGCAGAGTATTTCTTAAACGTAAACTTTCCACGTGGAGAAACAGTTAACGATATAAAAATGGCTACTCTTTACTATCGAAATGACTATAACTACTTTGATATAGACGAAGAAGGAAGATACATAGCTAAAAGATACGAAGAAAAAGATATTACTGATGAAGAATCTGATTGCTATTTAATTGACCATCATATCGTTTCAATCCAACCTTTAAGCAATTCTTACTTTAATCAAGAAGTTTATAACAAATTAAAATAAGCACAATAAAACCCTATAAGTTTAAGCTCATAAAGCTATCTTATAGGGTATTTTTATCTAATTAAAGTTCTTTTTTCCAAAGTCCATGTAAGTTGCAAAGTTCATATGCAGCAATTACTTTTTCATCTTCAATAGTGAAAGTAGCTTTGGGTTCTTGACCAGGTTTTAACTCTATTTTAAAGAAGCCACGATCTGTTTCAAGAATAATCCACTCAATATAGTGAACGTCTAACATTGGGTGTAAAACACTACCAACTGTGACAGTAACTTTATTATCGTTTATTTCAACAACTGGTACGTGTTTTTCAACTGCAGCATCTGTTGTATTAGGTATAACTTCAATTAAACTAGGATCATTAACGGACGATTCATCCATTGGAATAACTTTTCCATTTAAATTTCTATAAAATTTCAACATATAAGGTTCTCCTTTTCTTACCCTAATGTTAACAAATTTATAAATATTTATTCAAATATAATGCTTAGTAATTTAATTTAAGTTCTTTCTTATAGATATCTAATAAATTTTTAAACCTAGCATAGTGAACAACTTCTCTTTGTCTTAAGAAAAGTAGTGGTTCTATTACATCTTGATCAGAAGCTAAATCTATTAAGTGTTCATAAGTAGATCTAGCTTTTTCTTCAGCAGCTAAATCTTCTGTTAAGTCAGTTATAAAATCACCTGAACTCGATAAACTAGCAGCAGTGAAAGGATTGCCGTTTGCATCGCACGGATATAAACCAACACCGTGATCTACATAGTATGGTGCTAAACCAGCATCTTCTAGTTCTTTTAAGCTTGCACCTTTAGTTAACTGATAAACAATAGTGCAAATCATTTCTTCATGGCCTATTTCTTCAGTACCAATTTCAGTTAACAGAGTTCGACCACGCTCATCAGGCATAGTGTATCTTTGAGCTAAATATCTTGTCGAAGCTCCCATTTCACCATGTGGGCCACCATATTGAGCTATGATAAACTTAGCCATCTTCAAGTCTTTTCTTTTTATATCGATAGGATATTGTAATCTTTTCTCATATTTATACATAACTAATCTCCTAACCAAGCAGATGGTTTTGTAACATAATCCATATATCCATCTTTGTACTTACCTTCAGCTTGAGTAAGTGGTCCATATTTATCTATATATTCTTTCTTTTTATCACTAGCTAATTTAGAATACTTTTCAAATTCTAAAGCAGCTTCTTTATCGTTTGGATATATATCTAAATATAAACCTAAATCGTGTGCTACTATATCATAAGCCATAAGTTCTAACATAATTTTTTCTTTTTCAGTTTTAGGTGTAGATACTCCTGGTTTATAGTTTTTATATCCTCTATATTCGTTTTTAAAAGAGTTGCCGAGCATTAATGCATCGATAGGTGCAAATAAAAACGATTTTTGAGTCTTATTAATATCTTCTTCTTTTTTTCTCTCCTCACTATAGTCCGGAGTAGAAATAATAAAATATAACGGGTTTGAATTAAACATATTTTTCTCCTTAAACCTATGTTATTCGACTGCAAATAAGAAAGTATATTTAATACGCCTATATATAACTTTTCTTTTATCTTTATTTATTGATTTTTACTATTGTCTAAAGTAAAATTATGATACTGCCGACATAGCTCAGATGGTAGAGCAACTGATTCGTAATCAGTAGGTCGAGAGTTCGATTCTCCCTGTCGGCACCAGTATAGAATTTATTGGTCCAGTGTTGAAATACTGGGCTTTTTTGATGCAGTAATTACAGTGTTTATATTTAAAATGCATAATTTTGCTTGGTAAGCGTCAAAAATAACCAGGATCGAAAAAAGGCTCGAATTTTGAATAATTTTTTCAGGAGGAACGAACATGTTTAAAATTGATTTTGTAAAAAAATATTTTTCAAAAAGATATTTTTCAAAAATATAATGTAAGCAAATAAACACTATGATGATGGATATGTAAATATAGAAATTTAGTTCAAAATGATTGGAAGATTACTGAAGGTTTTTTTCAAGAAAGAGAATTTAAAAGTTATATATATAAGTTATTTGAAATATTTAATAAAGTTAATCCACAAAATAAATCAAGACTAGAAGAAGCAATAAAATATATAACAACAAGAAAATATATTTTTTTAAATATTAAACGATGGTCACTTAGAATTAAGCAATAATACAACGAAAAGAGGTATAAAGCCATTTGTAATAACAATAAAAAACTTTTTGTTTTCGAATACAGAAAATGGAACTGAATCATCAGCAATAATTTTTTCAATAATACAAACAGCAATAGCAAATGGAATAGATTATAAAAAATATATAGAAAAAGTAATAAATAATATACAACCAAATTCAACAAAAGAAGAATTAGAAAATCTTTTACCTTGGACAATTGAATTGAACTATATATGGATATCTTTGACGCTTACTCTTGACTTTATATGATTTAAAAAATGTTGATAAAATTTTATACAACTTAACATAATTAGAAATTTAGAAAAAATTCGACTTATTTTTGAGCAAAATATAGCCTCAATATAGATAAAAAGTGAGAAAAATGTTAAAATTTTTACAAGAATTAAAAATGTGGATGAGAATTTTATGATTTTCAGCTAAATGAAAAACCTATAATTAGATTTTTTATCAGGACCAAAAACAACTATATTTTAAGAATATAAATTATATAGATTGATGAAAAAATGTCAAAATTTGAATATTTAGCGAAAAAATAAAGATCAATTGTTGAAAGATATTGAGAACAAAAAAACGAATTAAAAAGCGCAAAACATAGTGGAGGTAGGAAATGGTAAACGCATTTTATTTTAATAAAAAAATTATTGAAGATTTTAGAAGTGCAGTAAATAAATCTCCTATTTTTGCTAGAAAAAATGAATATAAATTACTTTATAGCAAGGCGTGTGTTTTGATGAATAGAATTGATAGTGCTATTAGTTATTTTAATTCTCATAATGAAAAGCCTAAAAGTGAAGAGGAATTAATTTTGTATTTCGTTGAAGCTGCTATTTTAAAAGATGGTGTTTATCAAATGTATGAAAATCTCTTTAGAGAGAAGCCACCTTTGATTGAAAGTAAAAAGTGGTTTATCGATGCGCAAACATATGGAAAAAAACTATTTGAAAAAGATGTATGTCCTTATGATGACACGTATTTTGAGTATTTAAGGGCATTAATATTTGCACATCCATTCGAAACATCTAAAGGGTGCCGCTCTAATAGAGTTTTTATGTCAGAAGGTGAAATTCATATGTCGCCTTGGGTTATTGCTAACTATAATGATCCGAATAGAGAAGTTGTCGGATTAAGAATTTATTCAAACAAAACTTTAGATTCATTAGAAGATATATTCATTGGCTTTTCAAATTTAAAAAATTATTTATTGGAAAGATATAATTTGATTCCTAAATTAACTGATAAAATTAATGATATTATTAACAGTGAGAAGAAAACTTGGCTTGGGCATAAGATTGTTCACTCAAATGATTTTTATTTAGATCTAATTGAAATTGAAAATGTTTACAAAGAAAGATTCATACGCATCGAAACAGTAAGTGACTACAAAGATATTTATTCCATTAAGTGCGATTCAAAATTAAATATAGAATCCATAGATAAAGTAAGATTTATTTTGAACAACAAAATAATAAAAGCAATTGATTATTTGAACAATAATGAAAATGACAATGCTGAGGAAGAATTGTGCTTTATTTATAAAAGGCCTAAAAATATGCATGAATTCGCTCATTACGAATTAGAAAAGATATTCACATATTTGCCAAATGAAAGAGCTAAAATTGAAATTGGTTCTAATGAAGAATGGGGGTTAATTCAAGCAAAAAATTTTTATTCAAAATATGCATATAAATATGTTTTCATAGATTTTGAAAATTATAGTTATAATGAAATAAAAACACTTGTCACAGTCGCGTGTATATTGGGGTTTGTTGAAGAAACAAAAAAATAATACGTTTAATAAAAAATCAGTTGTATAATTATCATAAGTAATAAAATTTGATAGTTACTAATCATTGTGATTGTGTGTGAATTGGTTTAAAAGCTAATAAAAAATTCGAGAACTGCTCAATCACAGAATTATTAACAAACAAAACACAATGAATTAAACTCAAAATATAACAAAAAACTATACTGAACAAAGCCTACAAACAAAACAAATAAATAAAAAGTCATTCATTTCTGTAAAACTTGAAGCTCAAAAATGTTTAATTAATTATCAAGATGAGGAACTTTGAATGATTATGGTTGAAAAAGCAATCGTTCATAGAGATAAATCAATAACATTCAAATTTTATAATGGAAACGAAATAACAATAGCTGCTCTTTAACAAGTGACATTTTTGCAATTTGATAAAAGCAATGATAAAATTTAATTATCAACTAATCGTGGAGTTGTTTTTTTAGACTCTATCCACATAAATATCAACTCTCGGAAGAGTATGTAAAGGTTTTTAATCTATTTGTTTTATAATTATGGTGCAGGAGGAAAAACATAAATGGAAACTATAGGAGATAGAATAAAGAGTAAAAGAAAAGAAGCTGGAATGACACAACTAGAATTAGCTAGCAAATTAAATGTTACTGATAGGGCTGTAAGTAAATGGGAACAGAATGAAGGGAACCCTGATATTAGCATTCTTCCAAGAATTGCTGATTTATTTAATGTAACGCTTGATTATCTTATGACTGGTGTAGAACCTAAAAAAGAAGTAATAATAATGTCAAAGATAGAACTTTGTGCCAAAAATGACGATCCTTCAATGATTAAATCACTACCTTCAAATGTAGATGAAAATGGAAAAAGTATTCTTGATTATGTTAAACAATATAATAGTAAAAATGTTTTAAAAGCATTAATAGATAATTGCTCCCATCAAAGTCATTATATGTATTTATTTGATGCACATCGAAGAACAGTGAAAGATGCAATTGAAATAATGCTTACATGTATTCCAGTTGACAGAGAACGTAAAGTAATAAAAGAAATATATGACAAAGAAATTAGAAATGCTGATGAAGATTTTATTAGAGCGTTAAATATGAATGATGATTATAGCAAAAAAATAGTTGATGGCTTTAAAAAAATCTTTAGGCTTTTAGTGAAACAATATAATAGTTTATCCGAAGAGCAAAAAGATTATTATTTTGGAATGAAAGAAAATGAAGGCGAAGGACAAACTACATGTTGGTTTAATGCATATCCTTTTTTTGTAGAATATTCTATTATAGAAAAAAAGCAAAAATTACTTTCCACTTTACTTGAACAAATTGAAAAACATAATGCTTGGGTTGATTCATCAATAGAAAAAATAAGAAAAGAACATTGCACACAAACTGATTTTATTTATTATCGTCAACATTTTCATGGCAAAAAAGTATATTGTTTACAATCAACACTAGATTATCTTCTTTCAAAAAAAGATTTCAAACTTGCATATAGAATAAATTCATTTTTAGAAAAGCCATATGTGAGAAGAAAAATCGAATTGCTCGAAGTAGAAAATAATGCAACTATCACAGAAAAAGATAAAACAGAATTTAGATGTGTCGATTGTCATATGATTGTTCCTGAAGAAATTGAAAAATTAAAAGATTTAAAATATGTCAAATCTATTTTAGAGAATAATTATGCAAATTATTATGAAATGGTTTATAAGCTTTTAAAAAGCAACAAAAAAGAATTATATAAATTTTTTATTGATAATAATTTACTTGATTTAGCAGATTTTTTAATGAATAGCAACGAAAAAAAACTATTACATGAAAGTTGGGAATATTTCAATTCTAGATGTAGTGATGAATTAACAATAAAACAACCAGTAATTATAACAAGAGATAGTTATCTACCAACAACAGATAAAAAATATGTTTATTATCAAGATCTTAGAAATGTTTGCAGTGATATTGATAATGAATCGAAAAAAATAGATAAAAATAAATTAATAGAGTATTTTGAATCATTTAAAAACAATGTTTTTGAAAAGACTAAAGCAATCGTTACTGCCGAAGAAAAAGATAAGCAGGACAAAATAGAGAGAGCAAAATTGGTAAAAGGACTAACACGTGAATATTTCGACGATCTTCTTTCAAATGATGATGAAGAAATATTCGTCATAAAGTTGTGTTCGCTATTTGATGCAATTTTACGTTTTGACTATAAATGTGACGCTGAAGACTTTTACGGAAGAATGAATCAATTTTTCGATAAAGGACCTAAAAGTCAGTATTACGATAACGATGATTCCGGATATATGGTCTTAAATACTGACTATGAAAATGAATATGTTCAACCTTGGAATGATAATCGTGAATTAATGAATAAACTCAGAATTAAAAGAAACACTATAGTTCATCCCGAAAATGATGAACGTGCTAATTTAAATAATGAAGAATTAAAACAATGTTTAGATTTTGTTTTTGCAGCTAATGGAGGAAATATAATCAATGGATAAGTATCAAATAAATTTTTTAAAAGGAATTATAGTCAGTGTAGATAATGTTGATGGATGTGGAAATTTTGAAATAAATAATAAGGGTAATTTAATTATTGTACAAAATGAAAATTATAATATTACAAATTATGTTTTAAAGATTAAAAACAAAGATTTATTATCAGTTTCTTATTATATTAATGCTTGGAGGAAAGCTAATATAGAAAATGGCATTGCAAGCATTCCAGTCGACTTCAATAATCCAACAACAATCATAAAAATCGAATTAAATGATGGCCTAGTTGATAATTTTGATATACAAGTAATCTTAAAAAATGCTGATAAAGCATCATGGGATAAAAAATACTCAAAAAAAGTTAATGAAGAAAGGATAAAAAATATTGGCTGCATTTTATGCGATGAAAACACAATTCACACGTTAGTATTTAAGCCTTGCTGTAATAAATATAGTTATTCTATCGTTAAATGGTATGCGAAAGGATACATGAAGAACCAACATTATAGTGAAATAAATAAACAATATTTTTTAGAAGAACAAAAAATAAATACAAAATTTTATTCAAACATTGAATGTGCATTTTACGTTGCTGCAGAAATATCTCAATTTGATAAATATGGTAATTTACTAGTTTCAACAAAAATAAACTTCTAGAGGTTTGCGATAATGTTAAAATATTTATTTTTTGATATTGAATGCTCTAATTGTTTTGGAAGAAATCCAAAGATGTGTGAGTTTGGATATGTACTAACTGATGAAAATTTTAAGGTGATACGAAGCGATTCAATTCCTATGTCACCAGGTAGAAAAAATCATGAAAATAGATTTGATCTAACTATATACAAAAGAGACCCTGAATTTCAATGGGCATACGATATCGATTATTATTTTGAATGCCCTGAATTTCCTGAATACTATGAATTAATAAGTAGATTATTTAAAACAGAAAATGTTGTTATATTTGGATATTCTGTTGATAATGATATTCGTTATTTAGACAACGCTTTTAAAAGATATAAATTAAATCCTATTGAATATGAAGTTTATGATATTCAAAGAATGATGAAATATTATTCTGAGAAAAAAGAAAGATTTATGGGGCTAGAGGATGCGTTTAAAAAACTTTGTTCAATAAATGAATTTATAAAACTGCAAAAGCATTTGTCTAGAGACGATGCATTTATGGCAATGAGAGTTCTTCAAAAAATGTGTGAGAATCTTGAGGTAACTCCTTTAGAAATGATTGAATTGTGTGATAATTGTAAATATGATTCAAAAGAGTATTTAACAAAATACAACAAAAATCAATATTACAAAAAAGAAAAGGAAATTGGCCAGACTATGTGGGAAAATTTTTATAGAGAATGCACCCCAATGTTAGAAAATGATGAATCTATAGGAAAAATAATCACTATTAGTGGAAAAATCAAAGATAATCCTATTGTGTTACAAGAATTAATAAAACTAATAAAAGATAATGGTTTTATTGGCTTCGATAAAATAAGTGGATCCGATTATTTAATATCTTTAAACAATGAAGATTCTATTAGAATTAAAAATGCATTGAAGCATCCTTATCACGGAAAAATTATAACAATTCAAGAGTTTCAAAATTTAGAAGTTAAAATATAGAGTATGCAAAATTTCATTGCTTAGAATATGCATTGTATCAATATTGATTATCAAACCCATTAAGAATACATTAGTTTGATACAAATAAATAGTGTATTAAGCCTTTTTTATGTCTAAAAAGCATTATTTGAGACAATTTTGCTTTATTTCTTAGGCATTATTTTCTTTTTATAATCAACCAGAAAATAAAAGGTACAAATAAGAAAACAAAAGCTAAAAGTCATATAAATCTTCAGAATTATTAGACTTAAATTTTCGAGAAAATTTTGAGAAAAATCCAAGCTCTATATAGATAAAAAGCACAAAAAATGTTATAATTTTTTTAAGAATGAAAAATGTGGATGAGGAATATTTATGACTTATAAAGAGGTAGTCAAAAAATTAAGAATTAAAATGTTGATGACTCAAGAGAAGTTTGCAAAACTTCTAGATGTTTCTTTTGTAACTATAAATAGATAGAAACTGGTAAAGCTAGAAGAAAATTACAACCATATTCTGAAAAGTATAATATTGAGTTGGATGAATAAAAATGACTGATAAAGAACTAAAAAATTAAAATATGACAATGGCCCATAAGCCTTTATTTGTCAATCAGGCTATAAATGCTATTATTACTAATGATTTAGATGAGTCTAATTATTTTTATTATGCGATAAAGGCTAACATTTCAAGATTGAAAACATTAGATTCAGGAACAACGTCAGGACGTGAAAATATGTATCAAAAAGAATGGAGATTTTTAGAATATGCAAATGAAAAAACTAAAGCTCCAAAGATTAAGACTATTTATTTAGGAAAAAATGTTAGTGCTGAAAATGAAAAGAAAATTAGAGAATATGCAAATCTAAATAATATAATCATAAAAAACTTAGTTAAGGAGAAAAAACATGAAACTCGATTATGATATTGAAATTAATATTTTAGAAGATATTCATGAACTAGATTCTAGCCAATGTTTCATTTTTTCTGATGAAGAAGGATCTAATAACTATTATGCAACGGCTAAAATTATAGATGATATACTTGGTAATAAGTGCTTTAAGAAGTGGATAGATAATTCTAAATCTCAGTTTCCGCCAGATTTTATTAATGAAGAAGACTCTTTATTGATGGAAGTAATGAGAATTGATGATCATTCTCCTGATGGAAAGATTAATCCAAATCTTTCAAGACAAAGGAGCATGAGAAAAGAAGTAGAAGCTATGAGAGAAATGTTTCCAAATGCAAAAAGATTCTTTATGAATGCTGTTACAGATTTACCTACAGATGAGGATCACAACTATAAAAACTATTATTCAAGTTTTCAAAGAACTATTAGAAAACACTTATTAAAGTTAAAGAATTATAAAAAAAATCATCCAAATAAAAAGATGATTTTTCTCGTTGTAGATGAGACAAGTGGTATATATATTGAAACTATAATTAAAAACGATGAAGTTGCTGCTGGCAGGCCACATTTAGTATTTTTAGATAAGAGATTTATTAATGAATTTATTGATTCTGATTTAGACTATTTGATTTTATATTGTCCTTATAATCATTTTAATACCATAGAATCACACGAACCTTTACCTCAATTAACTATTTTTGATGTAAAGAACATAAAAAACAACAAAACTATTCCACTTTATGATTATGATGAAAATAG
>ULWL01009722.1_pt1 | contig 13297 bp, 10 predicted proteins | sample 1960171 | NCBI WGS metagenome assembly ULWL01 (sample SAMEA4835807, study PRJEB28245) | human gut metagenome | biome: gut microbiome; material: fecal sample | place: Denmark | collected 2008 | reverse complement strand
GAACGCGAAAATGAGATGATCGTTATTTCACATCGCCTTTTAGCGTGACCGGCAGGTGCGCAGCAGGGCTTCGAAAGCGCGGATCTGTTCGTTATCCGCTCTCACTCTGGAATCCAGCTCTGCGCCTACACCGTATTTCCCGCCACCCATGCAAAGTTTCTTTTACAGGGGAACAAATATATAGTACAATGAAAGATAATAAACCAGCGAGAAAAGCAGTACGGAAAACACAGAAGAGGAGTACGACATGAGTTCCAAAGAAGAATCATCGACCATGGAAAGCGTGCAGAAGGACATACAGTGTCTGCGGAAGGTTTTTTCCATAGTACGTCTTGTCAAGGCTGCGCATCCCGAAGACCGGGATACAGCGGATGGTTCCACGCTTTCCGCAGGTGATGATGACAGCCGCCGAAGCACTTGTGAATTCTGCGCCCCGCAGACCCATCAGAGCACCTTTACCGATAAGGGCATGCATCTCCACTTCAAGGTCATCGACGGCAAAATGTACCAGATCTTTGCGAAGCCGCTCACGATCGAAGGAGTGCCCTACGTTCTGGAAATGCTGAAGCACATCGATAATACAGACCTCTTCCTTGCGGAAGGCTATAACCAGCTGATGTCCTTCAGCCAGCAGCTCTACATCGATGCCCTGACCGGCGCGTACAACCGCCGTTTCTGGGAAGACAAAATGAAGAGCTTTTCCGGCGTTGCCGGTATCGCTCTGATCGACCTCGATGACCTGAAGCTCTACAACGACACCTTCGGCCACAGCGCAGGCGATGCGGCCCTGAAGGCACTGGTACAGATCACGAAGAAAAGCATCCGCCGCACAGACAAGCTGATCCGCTATGGCGGAGATGAATTTCTCCTCATCATGCCGAATGTCTCCTCCACTATCTTCGCAGAGAAGCTCCGCACCATCCAAGAGCACATCCATGAGGCAGACTTCCCCGAATTCCCCGGACTTAAGATCTCTGCCAGCGTCGGCGGCGCTATGCTCTACACTGGCAGCATCGAAGAAGTCGTCTCCCGTGCGGACAAGCTCATGTACTATGCCAAGTCCTATAAAAATACCGTGGCTATGGACGAAGAGGTGGAATATGAAAAGACGCTGCTCGATACCTCTGCTGCGAAGCCGAAGGTACTGATCGTCGATGATTCGGAGCTGAACCGGGATCTCCTGAAAGAAATGCTGCGCGATCGTTATGAGGTCCTCGAAGCCGCAGACGGTGAAAAAGGGCTCGCTCTCCTCTATGAGATCGGAACGAAGATCTCCCTCGTACTTCTCGACGTCGTCATGCCGAAGCTCGGAGGCTTCGATGTACTCGCCGTCATGCAGAAGGAACGCTGGCTCGATGACATCCCCGTCATGATGATCTCCGCCGAAGACTCCCCTGCCTTCATTCAAAAAGCCTATGACATGGGCGCGTCCGACTATATCACCCGCCCCTTTAACATGAACGTCGTCCGCCAGCGCTCGGACAATATCACAAAGCTGTATGCTAAGCAGCGCCGTCTTTTGAGTCTGGTGTCAAGCCAGATCCAGGAAAAAGAACGAAATAACCACATCATCATCAGCATCCTTTCCGAAGTCGTCGGTCTCAAAAACGGGGAAAGCCGCAAGCACATCCTGAGTGTCAGCCGCATCACCGAGCTTCTCTTATCGCGTGTCATGCAGCGCACCAGCCGCTACCATCTCACCTGGCAGGATGAAGCCCTCATCACAAATGCCGCCGCTCTCCATGACATCGGCAAGATCGGTATCGATGAGAAGATCCTGAACAAGCCCGGCAAGCTGACCAAGGAAGAATTCGAGATCATGAAAACGCACACCCTGATCGGCGCGAAGATGGTCGAACATCTGGAAGCCTTTCGGGAAGAGCCCTTGGTCAAGGTGACTTACGCCATCTGCCGCTGGCATCACGAGCGCTGGGACGGTCGCGGATACCCCGACGGCCTCAAGGGCGATGCCATCCCGATCTCTGCGCAGATCGTATCCATCGCTGACGTCTACGATGCCTTGACAAGCAAGCGCGTCTACAAGGACGCTTTCGCTCACGAAAAAGCCATCCGGATGATCCTCGACGGGGAATGCGGCCTCTTCAACCCGCTCCTTCTGGACTGTCTCTTGGACATCAAAGACAGCCTGAAGGAGGAACTAGAGAAAAGCAGCACCGGCCTTGCCATCCATCAGAAAATCCCCGATGGGATCATCCGGGATCTGTGACCGGTGATCTCTCTCCCCTCTCATCCTTTCCACGGCGCGCCACGCCACAAATCCATTGAATGTAAGGAGTTTCCTATGAATATCGAAGCATGCTACAACAAAATGGGCGCTGACTACGCCGAAGTGAAGAGCCGCCTCCCGAGCGACGCCTTTATCAAGCGTTTTGCGCTGAAATTCTTAGATGACCCTACCTTCGCACTGCTCGAAAAGAGCCTCGCTGAGGAAAACGTGGATGAAGCCTTCCGCGCCGCGCACACGCTGAAGGGCATCACGCAGAACCTCGGCTTCAGCCAGCTCTCGCCGCTGGCAATCGAGATCACGGAGATCCTCCGCCAAGGCACCATGGACGGCACAGACACCCTCTTCCCGCAGCTGAAGGAAAAATATGATATGACCGTCACCTGCATCAAAGAAGTGGACGAATAGGACATAGCAAAAGCGTTTTGGATCGTGAATGATTCAAAGCGTTTTTTTATTTGCGACTTTCGTGACTGGTGGCTGGGAAACAGCAGACTCTCACATCGTCATTTCGAGCGCATGCGAGAAATCTTTGTCATTCGCAGTCAGGAATTCTCACTTTCCCCACATGTGCCGCGCACCTCTCTGCATGCCTCATGTGTCGTTCATACCGCCAGTGCCCTATCCGCCCCTACGGGGCACCTTCCCCTCGAGAGGAAGGCTTACGATACGGGGGAAACCTGTTATCACGAGGCCTTCGGGCATCGCCATGATTTATACTCCGCGGCGCTTCTATATTTTTATGCGCCGCACCACCATTTCGCATTTCTCATTTCTAATTTCTCATTCAAGCGAGACTTTCATTCGTAATCATGGAACAGCACGCCCCACGGACTAACCCTGAACCCTGAACCCTGAACCCTCATCGATTTTGTGATTTCTTTAACTCCCGGCGAGCCGCCATACACACACTATATTTATACTACTTATATATGTCTCATTATATATATCCCTGAGTGTGCTATAATATAGCGTAGGCTTATGTGCCTTAACGGAGGAATCATGATATCGATCGTAACACCTGTATATAACGAAGAGGGCAATGTCGTCTATTTCCATGACGAAGTGACGAAAGTCATGCAGACGCTGGATATAGACTACGAGATCATCTACGTCAATGATGGCTCGAAGGATCGCACCGACGAGCTGATCCACCAGCTGGCAGCCGGCGACCCGCATGTGCGGGCGCTGACCTTTGCACGCAATTTCGGCCACCAGATCGCCATCACCTGCGGCATGGACTTTGCCGTCGGAGACGCCGTCATCACGATGGATGGCGACATGCAGCACCCGCCGGCGCTCATCCCGAAGCTCATCCAAAAGTGGCAGGAAGGCTATGACATCGTACAGACCATCCGCACCGCGACAGAAGATGCCGGCCCCGTCAAGAAGCTGACCTCGGCAGGCTACTACGCAGTGATCAATTCCATTTCAAACTCACCCGTCGTCCCGGGCGGCTCCGACTTCCGCCTGATGGATCGCAAAGCGCTCGATGCCTTTCTGCGTTTCCGTGAGCATTCCCGCTTCATCCGCGGCATCGTAGGCGGCCTTGGCTTCAAGCAGTGTACCATCGAATTTGAAGCGCCTGCCCGCCACGCCGGTGTCTCGAAATTTTCCATGAAAAAAATGCTGCACTTCGCGATGGACGGCATCATCACGAATTCCACCCTGCCGCTGCGTGTGGCATTCTATCTGGGTGTCCTCGCGGCCATCGCAGGCATCCTTCTCATCCTTCATGTCCTCTACTGCGTCATGATGGACGAAGCCGTCCCCGGCTGGGCGACCATGACCATCCTCATCGCCATCTTCGGCAGCTTGAATCTCATGGGCCTCGGCATCATCGGCGAATACCTCGGACGTATGTTTGAAGAGACTAGAAACCGCCCCCTCTACTGGCTCTCCGACGACACCGCCGCTCATCTCGATAATCCATACCGCGTGAGCCATAAGAAAGAGTGACTAGTGACTAGTGACTAGTGACTAGTGACTGGGGACTAGTAGCTAGGGATTAGGGTCTAGGGATTAGACGTTACGTCAGACGTCAGACATCAGACGTCTGCCCTTCGGGCATCGCCATCATTTATACTCCGCGGCGCTCCGGATGACGAAAGGCGCCGCACCAACCCCTTTGAACCTCTTGAACCTATAGAACCCGCCCCCCCTCTTTCCTACGAAATCAAGGGGCAGCACACCCCGCGGGCTGCCCCATCCCATTCCATTTTTCCGAAAGGAGACCTCCTCTTGTCCAATACATCCTTTTTTGAAAGTGAATTGTTTTCCGAACTGACAGAAGACCTGCACCAGTCTTCGCGTTTTACTGCGACGTACCGCATCGCAGCTCCCACCTATGAAGAGGCGAAGAAGATCGCCTTTGCTATCGCCGTCGAGCAGACAATCGAGTGTCCTTACGAGCTGGTAGACGGCACTCCGATCGCTGACACCATCGTCGGTCAGATCGAAGATCTGAAAAAGGCGGAAGCCGGCGCATACTATGCGACGATCTCCTATGAGCCGGAGGCTGTCGGTGATGAGATGGCCGAGCTCCTCAATATGCTTTTCGGAAATACGAGCCTGCAGCCAGGCGTCCGCCTCATGTCCTTCGAGCTGCCCGAGACCATGTACAACAATTACCCGGGCCCGCGTTTCGGCAGAAGCGGTCTTCGTGACCTCTGCGGCGTGCCGCGCGGTCCGATCTTCATGTCAGCCATCAAGCCGCTCGGCAGATCTCCGAAGGAGCTCGCGCAAATGGTCTATGACCTCGCACTCGGCGGCTGCCCCATCATCAAGGATGACCACAGCCTCATGGACCAGCGCTATGCGCCTTTCAAGGAACGTGTCCTCCAGTGCGTCATGGCGCTTGCGGATGCCAAAGAGAAAACAGGCAGGAAAAGCATGTACATCGCCAACTGTACCACAGATGGTCTGGGCTTCCTCGAGCGTGCCTATCAGGCCAAGGAGATCGGGGCTGACGGCATCATGGCCGCCCCTGCCATCACCGGCTTCACCATGATCCGCGATCTCGCGCGGGATCCGGACTTCGGCCTGCCGATCTTCCTGCACCCCTGCTTCTCCGGTCCGCTGGTCCTCTCGCAGGATGCGGGCATTTCCCCCTTCTGCTACTATGGCCAGCTCTCCCGACTCGCCGGCGCAGATGCGGTCATCTTCACCAGCTTCGGCGGTCGCTTCTCCTTCTCGCAGGACACCTGCCAGAAGATCACGGAAGGCACCGAGTCGAAGATGGCAGACCTTCGGGCAAGCTTCCCTGTCCCCTCCGGCGGCATGCGCTGGCAGCTCTTCAAGGAAATGGTCCGCATCTACGGTCCCGATACCATCTTCCTCGTGGGCGGCGCTCTTCAGACAGAAGGCCCCGACCTCACCGCGAATACGAAATTCTTCCTCGAAAAGCTCGCGGAAGCGGCGGGAGAGAAGTGACTAGTGACTAGTGACTGGTGACTGGTGACTGGTAACTGGTGACTGGTGACTGGTAACTAGGGACTAGTGACTGGAATACCACTTTCGGGCATCGCCTCATATATATTCGCGGCGAAGCCGCCACCTTCATTTCTCATTTCTCATTTCTAATTCCTAATTTAGAAAATACCCGCACTCATACAGAGTACGGGTATTTTTTATTTCCGTCCCTTCCACGCAAGGATCGCAGATAGGACAAAAGCCACAGCGAGCATGGCAGAAAAGAGATGGAGCGTCGCTGCATAGCCTCCCGTCGTTTCCTTCATGAAAGAAAGGAGAAGCGGGCCGGCGACACCTGCCATGCCCCAGGCGGTCAGGATGGAGCCGTGAATAGAGGCGAGCTGCTTCACGCCGAAGAGATCGGATAGGAAGGCAGGCATGCAGGAGAAGCCGCCGCCGTAGCAGGAGATCACGGCGAGTACCAGTATCTCGAAGAGAAGCGCATCACTGACATGGGCAAGTGCATAAAAAGCGAAGACCTCGAACGCAAAGAAGATCATGTAGGTCACGCCGCGGCCGATCCAGTCGGAGACGGATGCCCAAAGGATACGGCCGGCGCCATTCACGATACCGATGATACCGACAAGGGAAGCTGCCTCGGCCGCGCTCATGCCGATGATCTCCTGCGCCATGGGCGAAGCCACGGCAAGAAGGCCGATGCCGCAGGTGATATTCGTGAAGAAGATCCACCACAGCACATACCACTTCCATGTGTGCATGGCCTCTTTGCGCGTGAGCCCTTTAGCCTGAGCCGTCTTTTCCCCATCCTTTCGGATCTCTTCCTCAAGCACCTCTTCCAAAAGCATCGGGATCTCACCCTTCCTCGGCGGCCGGATATAGGAGGCGGAAAGGATCATGACCAGCGCATAGGCAGCGGCAAGGATGAGGAAATTCTCCGTGAGCCCGAAACGATCGACAAGATAGCGCATGGCAGGGCCTGCGATGAGCGCTGCGAAGCCGAACCCCATGATGGCCAGTCCCGTCGCAAAGCCGCGATGCCGGGGAAACCATTTCACAAGCGTAGAGACAGGCGTGATATAGCCCGTGCCAAGACCAATGCCCCCGATGGCTCCGTAGAAGAGATAGAGCAGGAAAGCGGACTGACAGTGAACCGCCGCCGCTGTCCCAAGGAGACCCGTACTGAAAAAGACGGCAGAGACCATCCCGCTCCGGGACGGCCCCAGCCGCTCGACCAGAGGGCCTAAGAAGCCTGCCGAAAGCCCCAGAAACAGGATCGCGATCGAGAAGGCCCATGTGGCCAAAGAAAGCGAGAGCCCCATCGTCTCCATCACAGGGCGCGTCAGGACGCTCCATGCATACACACTTCCGATAGACATGTGGATCCCTACCGCCGCCAGAGCAGTGAGCCAGCGATTTCTTTTCATCAAAAAATCCCTCCATTTTTGAAATGAAGGGAAATCTGCGCGCTCCCGTTCCTGCGATGCCATTTAGCAGGCATCGCAGGGAAACGAAAACCGCCTGAGCAGATTTCCCTGCCCAGACGGTCGGCTTTTCATGAGGCCCGCAGTCCACGTGGTTCATTCCACCTATTTCCGTCAGTTCCGCGGCTCATCTATATTGTATATCTAGCCTAGCATGGATACGAGAGATTGTCAATGGGAAGCGTCCCTCCCAAAAATATATTCTCCCTCCGATCAAGAGGCGCGCACGGGACATGCCTTGCCAATGCCATTTGCCAGTTTCTTATTTTTTAATGAAAACCGCCCTCCAGATCTTCATCATCATTCATGCAGCATATGCATAGGATACCGGCTTCCCCCCCCCATTTTATTTGCTAATTACGCAATACAAATTGTACGGTATGATATTATTTATATGTCATAATGCCTAATTTTATCGAAAAATTCGCAGATTCTCCGTATCCCCATACCCCCTATAGGTATCTTCACATGTTTCATTCAATATTTATTGTCATGTATAAATATTTGTGCTAATTATTTGTTTACCCGTTATAATTTATATGATATAATTTGTAAGAAGTTGTAAGGAACTGCTAAATAATAAGAATACGACCTCATGTTCTGCCGCTTCTGCCTTATTCTTTTTAAAGAGTAACCTGGGAAACCACTCTTCATCTGTTATCATTAAGCCAACAAGGTCCCCTTCCCGACCTTGTTTTTTGGTGCCTTTTTTTCAAGAGTCATCGAAAGTGACGGGTTTGTAAGAACCAGCGAAGAGCTCTCTCCTCGCCGCCGTGCCAGACAGCGAAAAAGGCTCTCCCGTCACATCGGCAGGGGAAAGACACAGATGATAAAATCCCAGTCTTTATACCATTTTATATTTTATATTATCAAGAAATTGGAGATGATGAGTTTGTCAATGAAGCAGCTTGGGATGCGATTGGGCGAGATGGTTCTCGTCTTGATCGGCATCAGCTTCATTACCTTCTGTCTGATCATGCTCTCTCCGGGTGACCCCGTCAGGCAGATGATCGCCGGTAATGAAGATATTATTGTTAGTCAGGTAGAGATCGACGCACTCCGCCATGAACTGGGTCTGGATAAGCCGTTCCTTCTGCAGTACCTGGACTGGCTCGGCAGAGTCGTACAGGGTAATTTTGGTTTCTCCTTCATGATGAAGAAGCCGGTCATTGATGCAATCATGGAAGCCCTCCCGGCATCCGTCATTCTGGCGCTGGCCTCCTCCCTCTTCATGCTTGTCTTCTCCATTCCGCTCGGCATTTATACCGCTGTCAAGCAGAATACCTGGTTTGACTACCTCGTCCGCGGCTGCACCTTTGCCGGTGTCTCCGTCCCGAACTTCTGGATGGGCCTCATGCTCCTTTGGGTCTTCGCACTGAAGCTCTCCCTCTTCCCGATCGTCGGCGGTTCGATTTCCCTCGAAAATCTGATCCTGCCGATGTGCACCCTGGGCATCGTCATGGCATCGAAATACACCCGTCAGGTCCGTGCCACGGTGCTCGAAGAACTGCATCAGGACTACGTCATGGGCGCACGTGCCCGCGGCCTCTCGGAAAGCCACATCCTCTGGCGTGAAGTCCTGCCGAATGCCCTCCTCCCGCTGGTCACCCTCTTCGGTCTGGCCTTCGGCTCTCTTCTGGGCGGTGCCGCTGTCGTAGAAATCGTATTTTCCTGGCCGGGTCTGGGCTACATGGTCGTACAGGCCATCACCTACCGTGACTTCCAGACCGTACAGGCCATCGTTCTCTGGATCGCTTTCATGTACATGATGATCAACCTCATCGTCGACCTGTCCTACAACCGTCTCGATCCAAGACTCAGAAAGGGAGGTCACTGATATGGAAAGCTTAGTCAAAGGCTTCAAAGAAAATAAAGCCTTCCGCTTCACCTCTCTTCTGGTCGTCCTTCTTCTGGCGATCACACTCCTTGCTCCCGTCATCGCTCCTCATGACCCGCTCACCGCTGTCATGAAGGATGCGAACCAGGCACCGTCTGCGGCGCATCTCTTCGGCACAGACAAGCTCGGACGTGACGTGCTCTCCCGTATCCTCTACGGCGCGAGCTACTCCCTGACCTCCGTCATCGCCCTCGTAGTCTGCATCTTCGTCGTAGGCACCACGATGGGCATCATTTCCGGATACTTCGGCGGCATCGTCGATATCGTCATCATGCGTATCGCTGATATGATGATCTCCTTCCCGGGCGTCATCCTTGCGATCGCCATCGCCGGTATCATGGGCGGCTCGCTCATCAATGCGATGATCGCACTGACTGCGGTCACATGGACCAAGTATGCCCGCCTCTCCCGTTCCATGGTCCTCAAGATCAAGCGTCGTGAATTCGTCGATGCGGCTGTCGTATCCGGCGGTTCCTCAGCGCATATCCTCTGGGTCCACATCCTTCCAAACATTCTCCCGCTCATGGTCATCACCGCGGCTGCTGATATCGGCGCCATGATGATGGAGCTTGCCGGACTCTCCTTCCTCGGCTTCGGCAGCCAGCCGCCGGCTCCGGAATGGGGCCTCATGCTGAATGAAGGCCGTCAGCAGCTCCAGACAGCTCCATGGCTGATGTTCTTCCCGGGTCTCTCCATCTTCATCACCGTCGTCGTCTTCAACCTTTGGGGCGACTCCCTCCGCGATGTCCTTGACCCGAGAAATGAAGGATAAGGTTCAGGGTTCAGGATTCAGGGTGGCGGCATCGCCGCGAATACATATGAGACGATGCCCGAAAGTGGTATTTAAGTGACTAGTCACTAGTCACCAATCCCTAATCCCTAGCCACAAGACACTTGTCACTAAGCACTAACTCATGTTTATTCCCATTATTTTTTATATCATTTAACCGAAAGGAAGCGTACACGATGAAATCTATTTACAAAAAAGGTGCCCTCTTTGCAGCAGCTGCTCTCATGGCTTTTGGTCTTTCCGGCTGCGGCGGTGACTCCGGCAATGCCTCCAAAGGTCCGAAGGACACCCTGACTGTCGGCGTTACGAACTTCGCAGACAGCCTCGAACCGACCGACAACTACTTCGGCTGGCAGGTCATGCGTTACGGCATCGGTGAATGTCTCGTTCACTTCGATGACAAGATGAATACAGAACCATGGATCGCTGAAAGCTGGAAAGTCTCTGAAGACAAGATGTCCTGGACCTTCAAGATCAAAGACATTAAATTCTCCAACGGCACACCGGTGACCGGCGAAGCTGTCAAGAAATCCATTGAACGTACCTTCGCAAAATCACCGCGTGCGAAAGCCATGTTCGAACTCGACCACATCACCGCTGACGGCCAGAACGTCACCATTTACACCAAGAAACCGATGGCTACCCTGCCGGGCATACTGGGGGATCCCCTCTTCATCATCGTTGATGCCGATTCCGACGGCAAAGTAGACTTTGCAAAACAGGGTCCGGTCTGCACCGGTCCATACATGGTCAAGACCTTCTCCAAAGCAAAGACCGAACTCGATGCAAACCCGAACTATTACGCAGCTGTTCCATTCAAGCACACCGTCGTCAACACCATCGACGACCCGAATACCCGTGCTATGTCTCTCCAAAAGGGTGAAATCGATGTGGCTGTCAACATTGCCGCCGGCGATATGCAGCTCTTCCAGGATAAGAAGAAATTCACCATCAGCAGCATTGCCTCCCTCCGCGACTGTCTGGCCCGCCTGAACATTTCCAACGGAAAGCCTCTCGCTGACAAGAAAGTCCGTCAGGCACTGCTCCAGTCCCTCGACCGCGACACCTACTGCAAGGTCCTCCTGAAAGACACCTTTATCCCCGGCGGTCCCGTCCTTCCGCCGTCTCTGGATTTTGACTTCGACAAACTGAAAGCCGAATATCCGGACAACTATAATGTGGAAAATGCGAAGAAACTGCTGGCAGAAGCAGGCTGGAAGGATACCGACGGCGACGGCTATGTGGATAAGGACGGCAAGAACCTGGAACTGGATTTCGTCTATTACAGCGGCCGTGCGGAACTGCCTCTCTTTGCGGAAGCCACCCAGTCTGATGCCAAGAAAGTAGGTATCAAGGTGAACATGAAGAATGTGGACTACAACGTTCTTTACGGCATCGGCACCCGCGGCGAATATGATCTCCTGATCTCCAACATCCTCACTGAACCGGCAGGGGATCCGGAAGTCTTCCTCAACATGTACTGGAAGACCAATGTGAACGGCAGCAACCCCGAGAACGCCGCCGGCTACTCCAACCCGGAATACGATGCACTCTCCGATCAGCTGGCTTCCGAATTCGATCCGGCTAAGCGTAGAGACATCATCATCAAGATGGAGAAGATCATCCAGGATGACGCTGCCACCCTCGTCTTCGGCTACCCGCAGACCAATATGGTCTCCAACAAAACCGTAGAACATGCGGACATCAAACCGTGCGACTACTACTGGATCACCAAGGACATCACTCCGGCAAAATAATTTGTTTAGCCAGCAGTTTGCTCTAAGCAGTAGGCGGCCAGCCATTTGCGGTTTGCTGCCTACTGCTTACTGCTTACTATTTTTACAAGGAGACTTTCATGCTATTAGAAGTCAAAAACCTGGGAATTGCCTACGGCGACAAGCCCCCCATCGTTCAGGGCGTCACATTCAACCTGGATAAGGGCGAGATCCTTGCCATCGTCGGCGAATCCGGCTCAGGGAAAACCACTGTCATCCGTGCTATCCAGCACGTCCTGCCCGGCGGCGGTCATATAGCGGAAGGTCAGGTCATTCTTGAAGGCGAAGATACCCAGAAGCAGACTCCTGAAATGCATCGCGCACTCTGTGGCACAGACGTCTCCATGATTTTCCAGGACAGCGGCGCTATGATGAATCCGATCCGCACCATCGGCACCGAATTCCGTGAATTCCTCGCCGTCCATGGCATCAAGGACGACAAGGAAGCCCATGACCTGATGATTTCCATGATCGAAATGGTGCGCCTTCCGAACCCGGAGCACATCCTGAAATGCTATCCCTACGAGCTTTCCGGCGGTATGCGCCAGCGCGTCGGCATCGCTATGGCGATGGCCATGAAGCCTAAGCTCCTCTTGGCCGATGAACCGACCTCCGCTCTGGACGTCACAAACCAGGCCATCATCGTCAAAGAAATGATGAATGTCCGTGACAAGATGAATACCGCTATCATCATCGTCACCCACAACATGGGCGTATCCTGCTACATGGCGGACTATATCATGGTCATGAAGAAAGGCCGCGTCGTCGAATACGGCAAAGCAGAAGATGTCATTTATCACCCGAAGGAAGAATACACCCGTATGCTCCTTGCGGCGGTTCCGAAGATGGGAGGCAAAGACGCATGAAAAACTACGGAGAAGAAATCCTCCAGATGGTCGACATCTGCAAGGTCTTCGACCTCGGTGACGACAAGAAGCTCCATGCAGCCGAAAATGTCAATGTCACCATCCACAAAGGGGAGACCGTCGGTATCGTCGGGGAATCCGGCTCCGGCAAGTCCACCCTTGCCAAGATGCTGACCCGTCTTTACTCCATGACCAGCGGGAAAATCATTTTTCACGGCAAAGACATCACAGATCTCAAAGGCGAAGCTCTCCGCCAGCACCGCAAATCCATCCAGATGGTCTTTCAGGACCCCTCCACCGCTTTCAATCCGAAGCAGCGCGTCAAGGAGATCATCTGTGAACCGCTCGAAAACTTCGGCATGATCGAGAAGAAGGATGTCGAAGCCAAGGCAAAGGAAATGCTCCGTCTGGTCGACCTTCCCGAAGATTTCGCCGATCGCTATCCGAACAACATGTCCGGCGGCCAGCGCCAGCGTATCGCTATCGCACGTGCTCTGGTTCTTGAGCCGGAGATCATCGTCTGCGACGAAGCCACCTCTGCTCTTGACGTATCCGTCCAGAAGACCGTCCTCGATCTGCTTGCTCGTCTGCAGAAAGAGACCCACGTGGCCTACATGTTCATCTGCCATGACCTTGCTCTCGCAAACAGCTTCTGCGACAACATCGTCATCATGCAGCATGGCAAGGTCGTAGAAAAGATCCATGACCTCAGAGAAGCGAAGGATCCATACTCCAAGAAGCTCCTTGCTTCCGTCTTCACCATCGAAGAAGGAAAGAACAAGGTCCTTCCTGACGAGCTCTTCAACTAATC
>ULWL01085496.1_pt1 | contig 13298 bp, 10 predicted proteins | sample 1960171 | NCBI WGS metagenome assembly ULWL01 (sample SAMEA4835807, study PRJEB28245) | human gut metagenome | biome: gut microbiome; material: fecal sample | place: Denmark | collected 2008 | reverse complement strand
GTTTAAGAAATACCCCCGGCTTTGCCGGGGGATCATTATTGCATAGCAAGCGTGGGCGGGCTTTAGTCCGCCCCGCAGCCCGCGCTCTTGTAGATGAACCTGGGCTGCTCCTTGAGGCCGCCGAGGGTGAGCTCGCTGTCAGCCATATCGCGCAGGGCCTTGAGCCTGTCCGAAAGGCCGGAAAGGTCGCCGTCGAAGGCGTCGATGAGCTTTTGTATGCCCTCGTCGTTCAGCTTTACTATGCCGTCGCGCAGCTCCTTTGAGCCGTCGGTGAGCCGGCGCACCCCGTCTATGAGCTCCGGCGTGGAGTCCTGCATCTTTTTGACGCCGGAGTAAAGCTCGGCTGTGCCGGAATAAAGCTGTGCGGTGCCGGATTTAAGCTCCGCCGCCCCGCCTGCGAGCTTTGCGGCACCTGCTTGCGCCTCGGATACGCCGGCGGTATAATCGTTGAGGCCGGTATAAAACTTATTGTATTCGTCAAGCTGGGCCTTAAGCGCCTGTATCTGCCCCGCACCCTGCGATGCGGCCTGATATTTTTCCTCCGTGATTTTCTCGATCTGTGCCTGCACCTCAGGGGACTGCATTTGTTCTTCTACCGCTGCGTCGATGGCTGCCCTTTGCTCATCGGGCAGCGCGGGATAATCTTCCAGAGTGAGGTTGAATTTAGCCAGTACACCTGCAAGCACCTGCTCTCGCACTGCGGCCTCCACCTGCTTCTGAATTTCATCCTTACTAACGCTCATGCCGCCGGAAAGAGAAGCGAGCACCTTGCCGTAGTTTTCAATGGTGAGGTCGGGAGCCATGCTTTCGTCTATGCCGGCAGCACGAAGCTGCTCTGTCGCGGTGGAAAGCAGGCTGTCGAATACCTTCTTTGCGCCGCCGTTGAGCTCCGCGTTGTTTGACGCAAGCCGTGAAAGACCGCCGCTAAGCTCGCTTGCCCCGCCGTAAAGCTCGCCCGCGCCGGAATCGAGCTTCGCCGCGCCGGAGTAAAGCTCGTATGCTCCATCCGCAAGCCGGTTTATGCCGTCCACAAGCTCGTATGACTTATCAAGCAGCGTCCGAAGCCCGTCATAAAGCTCATCAGAGCCATCCATGAGCTTATCCATGGCGTCGCTTAACTCATCCATTGAATCCGAAAGCTCGTCGGCGTCGAGAATATCCTCGTCCTTCTCTTTTTTAGAGGCTTCCCTGAACGGCTCGTTGGTGACTATCGTGTACGTGCCGTCAAAGTCAAACTTCTTTACGTTCGCGCTGATCTCCATATAGCCGGGAATATCAAGCTTGTCATTGTCGATATTCAGGCTCTCCGCCAGGCCGGGGAATGCCAGCCCTGCCGCCACCGTTCGGCTCCCGTCGTTGACGAGGCTGCCGTTGGTTATGGATACGTTGGAAAACACGTCGCTGTCCAGCGCCATTGCGGTGAGCGCAATATATGGGGAATAAAGCGTCTCCTGCCTGCCGTTTATGCTGTGCTGCTCGGCGCGGGTGTTTTCGTAGTCTATGCGTATGGTGACGCTGCCGCTCTTGCCGGTAAGCTCCTCCGGCGTTACGGATACGCCGTTTAGGGTGTAGTTTATGCTCAGACTTACGGGCAGGGAGGCGCATACGTCCTCAACGCCGGCGACCTTGTTGCCGTCAACGTCATAGACCGTGCCGCTGCCCGCGCCGAGGCGGCTTTTTATGCTGTCCGTGACTATCACCTTTTTAGTATCGCCGCCGGCTCCGGCTATTATATAGACGTTGTTCGCGCTTATATCCTCTGCGGCCTGCTGCGGGGCCTCCTGCACAGGCGCGGGAGAGGCCTCTACATCGGAAAATAGGGAGCTGCCGCCGCCGTCGTTTGCCCTTGCTGCGGCGTATACGCCCGCCGAGCCGCCTACGATCAGACAGCACAGCACTGCCGCCGCCGTTATCCTTAACGTCTTGTAATTCATATTTCTCAGGTCTCCTTATAAGGCGGCGCTTTCAGCCGCCGGTTTTACGTTTTTTCGCATATCCAGCGTAGTTGCGATGATGACCTTATCGCACAGTATCAGCATCGCGGGAAGTATAAACGCGACCATAAGCACGCTTATTATCGCGCCCCTTGCCATGAGCATGCACATGGAGCTTATTATGTCCATATCCGAATACACCGCAACGCCGAAGGTGGCGGCGAACAGGCCGCAGCCGCTCACGATTATGGAGGGCAGGGATACGGCGAGGGCGGCCGCGGCGGACTCCTTGCTGCTCTTGGTGCGCCGCTCCGCCTTGTAGCGGGTGGTCATAAGTATGGCATAGTCCACCGTTGCGCCGAGCTGTATCGTGCTTATGCATATAGGCGCGATAAAGGGCAGGGATTGGCCGAGGTAATGGGGCAGGCCCAGGTTTATGAATATGGCCAGCTCTATTACCGCGATAAGTATGAAGGGCAGGGATATGCTCTTTTCCACTATTGCGATAATTATGAATATCGCCGCTATGGATACCGCATTTACCACCTTGAAATCGTGGTCGGTGGTTTCTATCATGTCCTTCATGCAGGGCGCCTCGCCTATCAGCATGCCGCTTGGGTCATACCGCTTGAGTATAGCGTTAAGGCTGTCTATTTGCCCGTCCACCTCGTCGCTTGCGACCTTGTATTCGGAATTTACCAGCAGCAGCTCCGAGCGCCCGCTCTTCAGCGTGCTGACAAGCTCCTCGGGAAGCAGCTCCTCAGGCACCTCCGCGCCCAACACGCTTTCAAGGCCGAGGACGTACTTTACGCCGGGGACCTTCTCCATGTCCTTTGCCATCTGCCTCACCTCGCTTGGGGGGAGCGAGGGATCCACCAGCAGCATGTGTGTCGAGGCCACGTTAAACGTTTCGGACAGCTTTTCGTTTGCCACGACGTACTGTATATCGCGGGGCAGGCATTGCCCCATGTCGTAATAGACCTCCTCGTTGGTCTTTTTGTATCCGTAGTAGGACGGGGGGATCAGAAGCAGGAAGATAAGCAGGAATACCGGAAACATGCCGCACATCTTCTTGGAAAAGGCCGTCATATCGGGTATCAGGGGCCTATGGCGGGTCGATTGCAGCGGCTTGTTGAGCAGCAGTATGAGCGCAGGCAGCACTGTTACGCAGCATATCACGCCCAGAAGCACCCCCTTCGCCATGACGAGGCCGAGGTCGCGCCCCAAGGTGAAGGTCATAAAGCACAGCGCGGCAAAGCCCGCGACGGTAGTGGTGGAGCTGCCGACGACGGACAGGAGTGTGTCGCTTATTGCGGCGGCCATGGCCTCCTTGCTGTCCGGTATGGTCCGCAGCTTTTCGTTGTAGCAGTGCCAGAGGAATATGGAGTAGTCCATGGTGACGGCAAGCTGCAGTACGGCGGATAGCGCCTTTGTTATATAGGATATTTCCCCGAAGGAGAGGTTGCTGCCTAAGTTGAACATTATAGCTACGCCTATGCTCAGCAGGAACACAAAGGGCACGAGCCAGCTATCTAGCAGCAGCACCATGGCGGCACAGGCAAAAATCACGGCAAGGCCGACGTATGTGGGCTCCTCCGCCTCGCAAAGATCCTTCAGGTCGGTGACCAGCGCAGACATGCCCGATACGAAGCAGCGGCTGTCCGCTGCGGCGCGTATCTCGCGTATGGCGTCCATGGTGACGTCCGCCGAGGTGGCGCTGTCAAAAAAAACAGCCATCATAGTGGCGCCGCCGGAGTTGAAGGCGTTGTATAGCTTATCCGGCAGCAACTCCATAGGTACGGAAACATCCGATATGGAATCGTACCACAGCACGGTTTCAACGTGATCCACCTGCTCTATGCGGCTTTTGAGCGCGGATACCTCGCTTACCGGCATGCCCTCCACCACGATAAAAGAAAAAGCTCCCTTGCCGAAGTCCTCCATAAGCTCATCCTGCCCCTTTACCGTGTCCATATCGGCGGGCAGATAATCCAGCATATCGTAGTTTATACGGGTATGCGTCATGCAGTAGAAGGAGGGTAGCATCAACAGCGCCGCTGTCAAAAGTATAGGTATACGGTACTTTACTACCGATTTTGCGAATTTCATACTTTAAGCCTGATTTCCTCCGAATATATATTACTGATGAATTTTAACAAATAGGGATATGGCAAAAAATAGGCATAAGGGCGGCGGTGACCGGAGACTGGACAAAAGGGGCGCTTTGCACAAAAAAAGAGGGGCGGCGCGCGCCGTCCCCCGTATAGCCAGGGCTATTTAGATATGCACTTTTGTATCGCGGATGCCGTTATGCTATCCTGTATCTCGCAAAGCCTGGAAAACTGCGACTGTATATCGTAGCGCATATCGCAGTTGAGCCAGTCTATTATCTGCCCGAAAAGCTCGCACTTGTAAAAGCGCTGAAGTATCTCCCTGTCCCTTTCGTCGATGTCTATCCCGCCGAACACCGCCTTGCCGTATGAGCTTACGACGTGCTCGCATATTTTCATAAGCTGAAGCTCCACAAGCTCGCGGCTGGCGGATTTATATACGTGCAGCACGGATTTTTTGTTTCTAAGCGCAAACTGCGCCGCGGCGGTAAGGCACTTTTCGAGGGAATCGGCTCCTGCGTATTCCTCGATTATCCTGTCCGCGTTTTCCACCATTATCTCATTTATTAGGGAAGGTATATCCGCAAAATGGTAATAGAAGGAATTGCGGTTTATGCCGCATTCCTCGACTATATCCTTTACGCTTATCTGCTTGAGCGGATACTGCTCCAGCAGCTTTATAAAAGCTTCCTTTATCGCTTTTTTTGTAAAAAAGGGCATTGGGACAACTCCTTATAGGTATATGTATATTATACCCGCCGTATGCGGCGCAGTCAACGGCGCGTGCGAGGGGGGGCTGCGTTATAATAAGCGGCTGCTACGCTTTATAGCTATGTTGCATTTTGCAGCAATTAATTATATTTGATGCATGATTAAAGCCTCCTCCCACTTTTAACTAGCGGCAAGAGGCTTTTTACTCAATATTTATTACATTCTGAATTGAGGAGAGGACGGATATCCTAGGCTTAATTCAGTAGCTCGGGCATAGGATTGAAGCCGGAATAGATCATTATACCGACCACTATGGCGACAATCAGGCTGTAAATCAGGCATGGAACAATGTTGACACGTATGATTTTGCCTTCCTGACCGAATGTACCGGTAGTTGCACAGGCAGCGACTACGTTATTTACGCAGATCATATTACCTATTGCACCGCCGCAATTTTGCAGGGCTACGATAAGGACCTGGGGCAGACTCAGCAGCGATGCGGCTTCAAACTGGAGCGCGCCGAACAAAGTATTTGAAACGGTGCAGGAGCCGGACATGAATGCACCGAGCACACCGATCAAAGGCGCTATTATGAAGTACACTCCTTGGAATATATCGGCGAGTGCCTTGGCCATTATGTATAGCATACTGCTGTTTGAGCAGGTAAATTCACCGGAGAAGCCGGCCGCGGCGACCGTTGCACCTATTTCGGCGCTGCACGTATAGCGGTATATATTGACCATAGCTACACCGAAAAGCAGGGCAATCGCTGCGCCGGTAATTTGCTTACAGGAATCCTTAAAGGCTACGACGAAATCCTGGAAGCTCATCTTGTGGAGCAGTATGGTAAGCAGGGCTACGGGTATGAACGGCATTATACCGGGGTTCCAGAGGTATTTGAAGTCCCAGTTTACATCCGAATATCCCAGAATGTCCTTTATATGGAGTATAAAGGGTTCGCTGCTTATGACATCGCGCACGCCAAACTCGGTTATACGACTTAATGCGAGAACTGCGGCTATGATAATATAAGGAAGCCATGCCTTGATGGCGGGCATACTGCTCTCCTTGGAAGCGCGTATTTCCTGAGTAGAATTCCAGGAAGGATCACCCCATTGCTCAATACCGTCAAATGTCCATGTGTTCTTGGGCATAAGGAAGCCTTTTTGGGCTGCAAACATGGTTATGAACATGGTTGCTAGGAAACTTACCATGGAGGTGAGCTCTGGGCCGGCAATAAAGGCCATTCCGAGATAGAATACCGCCAGCACAAGACCGGTGAATATACAGAAAGGCAATGCTGGAAGAGCATCCTTAATGGAATGATTCTTACCAAATATTTTAGTCAGCACGCAGACACAGACAAATATGATAACTATGCCGCCTATAATATGAGGGACACAGGTCCATTTGGTGAGCTCGGCTGTGAACACTTCGGGATCTCCGCCGCGAGCCTTTACGGCGTCAGCAACAACGGAGCTTGCAGTCAGTGTAGGTATGCCGACAGGGCCGGGACATACGGGCGTTGAGTTGTATATCAGTGCGCAGGTGGCTGCAGCAAGGGGAGGAAAGCCCAGAGAGATCAAAAGAGGGGCTGCTAATGCGGCCGGAGTTCCGAAGCCGGCAGCTCCTTCTATGAAGCCTCCAAAGAGGTAACCCACGATAACGAGCTGTATGCGGGCATCGCGCGTAATGCCGCTGAACATACGGTTGATGGCAGATGTGGCTCCGGAGTGCTTCAGCGTATTCATCAGCAATATGGCGCCAAAAATGATGGCCAACGTTTCAAAAGCGCTAAGAAAACCGGCTACTGTCCTGGAAGCGGCTTCGTGAATGCCCATCTTCCAAAATACCATGCCGACTACGCAGGCCAGGAACCAGGCAAGGGGCAGCGCCCTCTTTGCGGGCCAGTTGAAGCCTACCATCAGCACAACTGTTACAAGAATTGGTACTGCGGCAAGTAATGCGTACATTTCTTATTTCTTTCCTTCCTTCTGTTTAGGGTTACAGTGGAAAACCCAGCATATTCATAACTAACGGAACTGATAAGAAGTAGGTTAATTACTATGTCCAATCCTAACATGAGATGCGAACAAAGGAACCACCCAAATATCGAAGGTTGTGCAAAAGTTGAACAGTGCTTGCAGTTTGGTCAAACCTTTATGAGGCAATTCTGCGACTGTGGATAGTTGAGCAAACCGCAAGAGAATGAAAACTGAACAGAAATAATAAACTGTCTAAAACACTCGCGCAGTGACAATGGTATAATTTATAATTAATAATCAGAAGTGATAATTGGAAAATTCGATGTTTGAAATCGTATTATTAAGGAAGGCGTCTGTAAGAGAGGCGGCGTTGTAGAGAAAGTGGTACTACCAATAGTTACCGGAAAGCGTTTTTGCTATGGAACATGAGAAAAACAGAAGAGAGTATGAGAAGGTAACAGAATACATATACAACATGATAGCCTCAAAAGAGGTAATGGCCGGAAGCCGCATACCCTCTGAGCGTGACATAGCGGCTAATCTTTCTGTCAGCCGAAATTCCGTAAGAGAAGCCATACGCATGATGGATAGCATGGGGGTGTTGGAATGCAGGCAAGGAGCCGGCAATTTTCTTTGCGGCAATATAAACCGAGGTTTCAGGCAGGTTTTGGATATGCTTTTCTTGCTGCACGAGACTGATATGGAGGATATATGCCGCTTCAGGCACGGTGTGGAGAAGACGGTGTATGATATGGCCTATGAAAGGCGGGATAATAACCTCTATATAACCCGCATGGGCGAGGCGGCTCATAAATTTGAAAATGCTTCAGCAGCGCAGCAGACGGCACTGGATAAGGAATTTCATTATATGCTGATTAAGGCGGCAGGAAACCACTTCCTTGAGATATTTATGGAATCCATATCGGATATCTATCAGGGATGGGTAAACGCAGTGCTCAGTGATATACCGAATGATGATATGCAGGCTCTCAAGGAGTCACACTCAGGCATATATAAAAGCCTAAAGGATGGCGATTACGACGCCGGCACAGCAGCAATAAACTCCCACTACCAAACCATAGATAAGGTTATTTTCGGGAATGATAAACCCGAAAGTTAAGTTGAATTGGAGCAGAATACCTAAGATAAGGAGCTTTGCCAGATATGTATACGCTTGAAGAAACCATATACCGTCCGCCACTTGAGGAGCATAGTGCGCTGCTGGAAGTTTCTGTGGGATGCAGTTATGGGAGATGTACATTTTGCCATTATTCGAACGGCAATACCCCTTTGCAGCTTATACCTACTGAGATAATAGCGGATAACCTGGAGGAGATGGCGCAGGAGGGGATAACTCAGACGCGAATGTTCCTGACGGGCGGTAACGTGTTCGCATTTAAAACGCGCTTCTTGGTTGACCTGTTTGCGTTCGTGCGGCAGTATCTTCCTCAAATAAAGGAGTTTTGTATGTATTCCCGAGCCGATGACATCCTGCATAAGAGCGGCGAACAACTGAAACAGCTCAAGTCTGCCGGACTGGATACGTTATATGTAGGTGTAGAATCAGGAAATGACGAAATACTTAAGCTCTGCAACAAGGGCGAGACTTCGGAGACAATAATTCGCGCCCTTCATGTGCTGGATGATAACGGAATACGGTACGGATTGAGTTCAATACTGGGCCTCGGCGGCAGGGAACTTTCGGAGTGTAATGCGCTGGATACAGCAGAACTGTATAACTCGGTTTCTCCGGCTTCGATAAGGGTAATGACGCTCACACCGATGGAAGGTACGCCTCTTATGGCTGAGGTGAAGAGAGGTCGCTTCGACATGCTTACGGTACGGGAAGTGCTCCAAGAGGAAATAACGCTGATAAAAAACATAGAGCTTGGTAATAGATGCCGCTTTGTGGCCAATCATGTTTCCAATTCTAATGCGGTGTGCGGTTGGCTGCCCGAAGATAAGGAGAAAATGCTGAAAACGCTGTATGCCGCTCTTGATAGCAGCGGCGGCGGCAAATCTGGCTATGAGCCGGAAAAATGGTAATAATTTTTTGTAAGGTGCGGTGTGCTCGTGCTTTAGATTAAAATAACAAGAAAAGGAGAGTAAGGGAATGAGGTACAAATGCACAGAAATAGAACTGCATCGGAACGACAATGGTAAAAAAATTTACTTTACCAAGTTTTTCTGCCCAGACAGCTATGAGGACAGGAACATATTGCTGGTTCATGGAATAACTTCCAGCCAGCATATATGGGATATCAACTACAAAGACTATAGCATAGTGCGTTTCCTTGCGAAGAATGGCTATACCGTGTGGAGGCTGGATATCGGCGGCTACGGTAAGTCTGATAAGTATGAGGACGGCTTTGAGGTCACTACGGAAAACGCAGCCATAGATGTGCTTACCGCTATGGAAAAGATATGTGAATTGCAAGGCGTCAATAAAGTTGATGTGATGGCATGGAGCTGGGGCAGCATGATCACCGGTCTCGCTGCCGAACTGCATCCTGAATACTTTCGCAGGCTTGCGTGGATAGGACCATGCTTTGGCGGCACATTCCCCGTGACCAAGATTGAGCAGCCCTTTACCAGCCTGACTTATCCGTACGTGGTATTGGTATTCCAGCATATGCCCGGCAGTGAAGATGAAGTGGATTACGATACGATAGAGCCTGAAGTAGTCGGCATATGGTGTGATCATGTGTTCCACTACGACGGCGGTCACGGTAGGCCGAATGGTGGTTTCCGCCAGCTCATGGGCGGCGGCGAAAGCTGGCTCATACATCCTGACAAGATTAAGGTGCCAGTGTGCATTATGACCGGCGATATCGACCGCAATGTAAAACTGGAGCGCTGTCATGAGGCAATGAAGCAGCTGCCGGAGGGCTCGGAGTTGAACCTCATACATGGGGCAGGACATGCTATGTTCTGCGAAGTGGATCACTATAAGCCCTTCCACGATAAGGTACTGGCGTTCTTCAATAAATAAACCTAATTGATACCGGCCCAGGAACATCGTGACTGCAAAATGAATGACGTCTCGGGTCTTTCGGTTAAAGCTATAAGAGAGCGATCGCGATAAATCGAAAATTGTTCACAAAAGGAAGAGATAAAGAATGTCAAACTCATCAGTGACGAAAACCATGCTGGGCGAAGGCCTGAAGAAAGTCCTGAAAAGCAAGCCATTTTCGAAAATAGTCGTGTACGATATCGCGGAAGCTTGCGGTGTCAGTCGGGGTACGTTCTACTATCACTTTTCGGATAAATATGACCTGCTCAGGTGGGTGTTTTCCACAGAGGTGTTGCCTATACTCAGCAAATACAACAAGCCGGATAACTGGATAGAGGGTTATGTGGAGCTATGCAAGTTTATGATGAAAAACAAGCAGTTTTATCAGCGCGCCTTTGAATATGTCGGGCATAACTCGCCGCAACAGTATTTACTGGATTTTTATGCCGAACTCTTTTCCAGCGCCGATTTTGTAAACGACAGTAAATGTACCTACAATAACCCGACTACTTCAAAGGAAATGTACAATGTTATCGCAAGGCTGGAGTCCTTTGCTTATGTCGGCATAATTACAGAGTGGGTCAATGATGGAATGAAGACGGATTACATGGCGCATCTTGAAGAGCTGAAAGCACTGCAAAAGACATGGGGTACGGTTATAGCAAGCTGACAGGTGCCAGAAAGCCTTAAAAACAGCGGGTTTTGCTGTCACAAAAGTGGTAGAACCAATTTTCAACAAATAGCCGAATACGTTTAAGAGTTGAACAAATTCGCGTTTTTGAAAAGTGTTGCCCGTAATAGAAAATGATAATATAAACTCAAAGGTATCGGAAAAGGCAAGCATATTTTGACGGGGAAACACAATAATAAGAGGTAAGGTTCAGACAGGGAGGAAAGAAAACAAGACGGTATAGTATCATACAAACTGGTATTTGCAGTAGATCGCAGTAATTTGATGAGATCCGAGATTAAATTTGGATGGCAGCATCCAATAAAATACAAAAGGAGAGCATATTATGAGGTACAATTTTTCCGAACATGATCTTCACAGGAAAGACAATGGCAAAAGACTTTATTTTACAAAGTGTGATTGTCCTGCGAGTTTTGCGGACAAGAACATCCTGCTGGTTCACGGCCTGACCTATACGCAGCACGTATTCGATCTTAACTATAAGGATTACAGTGTGGTACGCTTCCTTGCGAAGAACGGCTATACCGTATGGCGTGTTGATATAGGCGGCTATGGCCTCTCAGAGGAGTATGAGGATGGATTTGATGTGACTACTGAAAATGCCGCAAAGGATATCATCACTGCTCTTGAGGAGATATGCCGGTTGCAGGGTGTTAAAAAGGTTGACCTTTTGGGCTGGTCTTGGGGATGCATGACAACCGCCAAGGTCGGAGAATATCGCCCTGATCTCGTAAATAAGCTTGTATGGATTGGAACTCCTTTTGGCGGCACTATTCCCGCAACTGAAGTTAAAGAGCCCTTCACATATCTTTCCTATCCCTATGTTATTCGTGTATTCCAGCATATGCCTGGCAGCGATTACGACCTTGACTACCTTACAGTGGAACCCGAGGTAGCCGGTATATGGTGTGACCATGTATTCAATATTGACGGGCGTCACGGCCGTCCCAATGGCGCAAACCGCGAGATAATGGCGTGTGGCGATGGTTGGCTAATTGATACATCTAAGGTAAAGGTTCCGACTTGCATACTCAACGGTGATATAGACTTTTACATAGATCAGAATCGTGTTAAACAGGCGTTCCCTGCCTTGCCCGAGGGTTCTGAATTGCATACCTTCCACGGTGCTGGCCACGCTCTTTATTGCGAGGTGGATTACTACAAGCCGTTCCGTGAGACACTGCTGAAGTTCCTGCAGAAGTGATCTGAGCCATACAAAGTAGAAGAATTGCCCGGCGTAGGTTTGGCCTCGTCGGGCATAAATAATACCATGAACAGCATGGCCGCTTTTCATGAAGGAGGAATAAAAAATGAGTAAGAGGCTTGAAATTGATTATATCCGAATAAAAGATGTACAATTCGGCGAAAAGACATCTCTGAAGGATGGTGTGCTGACCGTTAATAAACAGGAGCTTATTGATATTGCTGCAAGCGAGCTGTTCGGTTCTTTGGATATACAGCTGGCAAAGCCCGGCGAAAGCTGCCGCATACTCGGTATTCACGATGTTATGCAGCCCCGCTGCAAAGCGGATCATCCAGAGGAGAGCTATCCGGGGATATGGGGTAAGCTTGCTCCTGCCGGAGAAGGAAAGACCGTCGCATTGAAGGGCGTTGTTGTATCGGACATTTATTATGCGAAGTGCAACGTCAAATACTATCTTGACATGGGAGGAGAAGCGGCAAAGTACAGCAATTTCTCCCGGCATTTCCATATCTGCATAGATGCAACGCCCGGCGAAGGTGTGACCGATGCAAGCTATGCCGAGGCGCTGAAGCACGCTTCGCTCTCGGTTAACGTACATCTTGCGAAGCTTGGCATAGGTATGGAGCCGGATGAGGTTGAGGTATTCGAACGCGAGCCCGTTGACCCGGGCAAACACCTTCCCAAAGTGGCATATTTTGTTACGCATATGGCTTCGCATGATACATGGAACTTCCTTTACTACGGTCAGAGCGCACTGAACTTCCTGCCTATCGTAGTACAGCCTACTGAAATACTTGACGGCGCAATGATATGGCGCTATTGGGAACCTAACTATTTCCTTCAGAATGAGGTATACATAAAGGAACTCATGAAGCGCCACGGCAAAGATTTGGAATTTATGGGGATAGTCTTTTCAAATAACGTCATGAAGATAGATGGTAAAGATACCATGGGAATGATAGGCGCTACGCTGTGCAAGGAGACGCTTGGTGCTGACTGCGTGATGCTTAATAAGTCCGGCATGGGTCATTGTCAGCTTGACTCGGCTCTGGCGTTCAACTGGTGCGAAAAATTCGGTATGGACGCTGTGCTGAACCTGTCTGCAGTATCTAATGATGAGCCGGGCGATATGCTGGTTATTGCCGATCCCAAGGTAGATGCAGTAATAAACAGCGGACGCAATTACGATTTGGAGCATCCGAAGGTAGACAGGCTGATTGGCGAACATACAAATGTCCCATGTTTGCTCGGTTATAATCCCTGGGGTCCATTCAAACACACAACAAACTTCGCTTATCAGGGCATATGGTCGCAGCTGGGTGACTGCTATGTTACTACCGACAGCGATATACCAAGGAAGGAGTGATCCTAATGGCAAAGTATAAGGTCGTACATTATATCAATCAGTTTTACGCCGGTATGGGCGGTGAAGATACCGCCAGCGTTGGCATATCTGTGCGCGATGGTGCTGTAGGTCCGGGCCTTGCTCTTAAGGCAAATCTCGGAGCGGATTATGAGATTGTAAAGACTATAATCTGCGGTGATAATACTATAGCGGAGAAGACTGCGGAAATAGTTCCGCAGATAGTAGAACTCGTAAAAGAAGCAGGCGCCGATCTGTTCCTTGCGGGCCCTGGCTTTAATGCCGG
>ULWL01068359.1_pt1 | contig 13492 bp, 12 predicted proteins | sample 1960171 | NCBI WGS metagenome assembly ULWL01 (sample SAMEA4835807, study PRJEB28245) | human gut metagenome | biome: gut microbiome; material: fecal sample | place: Denmark | collected 2008 | reverse complement strand
GAACTTTTTCATTTAAGATTTTTTTTATTAAAACTGTCATATTAGTATTGGTAAAATCATTTACCCCTAATAAACCTGACGGAAAAACAACACAAGCATTTAAATTATTGTTTTTAACTTCATTAAATACATACCTAGTTGTTTCAGCTTTAGTCTTTGCATATAAACCAACAATTTTATCTGGATCAAAACTTGCATTTTCATCCATTACTTCATGATTTAATTTTTCTTCTATTGCATGTACACTACTAACATAGATTAGTTTAGCATTTATTTCTTTGGTTTTTTTTATAATGTTTTTAGTACCTTCAACATTAACTTGATATACTCTTTCGTTATATTTACTATCAAGGTATACTATTGAAGCACAATGAATAACATAAATATTTGTTTTTTCTTTAACACTTTCATCAATATTAAATATATCTTTTAATGTTTCTATCTTTGTTACATCACCAAGAAATTTTTCGCATTTAAGCCCTTTAAGAGCATCTATTTTATCGTTAGGCAAAACTAATGCTCTTATTTCATTTTCATTATTTTTTTCAAGTAACCTTACAATATTATTTCCAAGAAAGCCATTAGCGCCTGTTATTATATAAATATTTTTCATATATTACACCACCATTTCCTTATAAATTTTTCTAGAAATACCACCCCATCATAGTGTTCTTGTTCAAATATTAGTAATATATTTGAAATCTATTATTTAAATTCTTAGTAGACCTCTATAACCAATTTAATATACAATATTTATTATTACACGTTACACGTATTTTATTTACCTTTTATGACTTTTCATAAAATCTTTTATTCTTTTATTTTTAGTTGTTTTTAATTCTTCACTTGTTCCATTAAATATAATATTACCATTTTCTAAAAACAATACTCTCGTTGATACTTCAGTTACAAACCTCATTTCATGACTTACTATAATAAGAGTCATTTTTTTATTTGCAAGTTCTTTTATTAAATCAAGTACCTCTTTTACCATTTCCGGGTCAAGCGCACTAGTGGGTTCATCAAACAAGATTACTTCAGGTTTCATAATTAATGCTCTTACTATTGCCACTCTTTGTTTTTGACCACCTGAAAGTTCAGATGGATACGCATCTTTCTTATCAAGTAAACCAACACTTTCTAAAAGTTTTAATGCTTCACTAGTAGATTTTCCTTTACTCATAATTTTTAAATTTATAGGTGCTAAAGTAATGTTTTCTAATACTGTTAAATGTGGAAACAAGTTAAAACTTTGAAATACCATACCCATTTTTTCTCTTACATGACTTACATTAATATTGCTTTTAGTTATATCCACTTTATGAAAAAGTATTGTTCCATCATCAGGCTTTTCTAATAAATTTAAACATCTTAAAAGTGTTGATTTACCACATCCACTTGGACCAATTATACTTATAACATCTCCCTTTTTAACATCAAAAGAGATACCTTTTAGTACTTCTAAAGAACCAAAGCTTTTCTTCAAATTCTTAATTTTTAGCATTGTTTAGTCTCCTTTCCATTAGGTTTACTAATTTAGAAAGACCTAAAGTCATTATTAAATATATTATTGCTACAATTATAAGTGGGAAAAAGTAGTCATATGTTCTAGAAGAAATTATGTCCGAAGCTTTTGTTAGTTCTAGAATTCCAATATATGCTCCTACTGATGTTTCTTTTAAAAGTGTTATAAACTCATTACCTAATGCTGGAAGTATATTTTTTATAGCTTGTGGCAAGATTATTAACTTCATAGTCTTATGATAGTTTAATCCTAAACTTAAACCTGCTTCTAATTGTCCGTTGTCTATGCTATTAATTCCAGAACGGATTATTTCACTTACATAAGCACCCGAATTTATTCCAAAAGCTATTATCCCAACTAATGTTATATTAATGTTTACACTTTTAAATATTACATAATAGATTATCATTAACTGAAGTATTACTGGAGTTCCCCTTATTACATTAACATAAATTTCACATATTTTATTTAATATTTTTCCTTTTTTATTTACTTCATAATTATTTCTTATTAATGAGACTAACGTTCCAATTATTATACCTATTATAACAGCAAAAAAAGCAATTATAACTGTAGTTGTTAATCCACTCAAAATATATTTATATCTATCATCTACAATTAATGTTTTATATAAACTATCTTTCACTCTTTACTCCTTTTTATTTTGTATGATTAATTATATATTCTTCTATTTTCCCACTACTTTTTAACTCTTCTAAACACTCATTAATACTATTAAGTAATTCAGTATTTCCTTTTCTAACTATCATTCCATAAGAGTCAGTTACTAAGTAACCTGGTAATATTTTAAGTTCTGTATTTTCTTTTACAATTTCTTTAGCTGGTAACTCATCCATCACTAGTACAGTAACTTTTCCTCTTTTTAAGTCCTCTACTGCACTTAAATATTTCTTTTGTCTTACTATTTCAGCATCTTTAAAGTTTTTTGTTACATAAGAGTCAGCAATTGTACCTAGTTGTACTGCAATTTTTTCTTTTGAAATATTGTTTATACTTTCTATATCACTATCAGTTTTCACTAATACAACTTGTTTAGATGTAACGTAATTTATGCTAAAGTCTACTTCTTCGTCTCTCTCAGGAGTATAACTAATTCCTGCTGCAGCAAAGTCTGCCTTTTTAGTTTTCACTTCATTTATAAGTGAGTCAAAAGCCACATCCTTAATTACTAATTTCTTGTTTAATTTTTCAGCAATATATTTAGCTATGTCAACATCTACTCCTACAATTTCCCCGTTTTCATAATATTCATAAGGAGCAAAACCTGCTTCTGTAACCATTACTAATTCATCACTATTTTTAGTACATCCACATAGAATAAAAGTTATAACAATTAACACAAAAATTTTTTTCATAATATACCTACTTTCTTAATAATAAATATACCACAAATTAGTTTCTTTTACAATAAAAAAAGTTAGACTTAACACTAACTTTCTATATATTTTCCATTTAAGCTAAAACTATGAGCTTCAGTAATTATAACATCTACTATTTGTCCGATTAAATCTTTATCACTTTCAATATTAACTAGCTTCATATTTTCAGTATATCCCATGTATTTTTTAGGATCTTTTTCGCTTGGAGAAACAACTAGGCATTTAACAACTTTATCTACCATTTTTAAGTTACTCTCTAGGCTATATTTATTTACTAGTTCATTTAATTTGTATAGTCTACTTTCTTTTTCTTCTTTTGAAGTATCATCAGGTAGTTTCATAGCTGGTGTACCCACTCTTGGACTAAATATAAATGTGAAAGCTCCATCAAATTTGCAAGTGTTTACTACGTCAAGTGTCTCATTAAAATCACTTTCTGTTTCGCCTGGAAATCCAACTATTATATCAGTTGTTATACTTACACCTTTTACTTTAGTTCTTATTTTGTTATATAAAGTAAGATACTCTTCTTTTGTATACTTTCTTCCCATAAGTTTTAATATTCTATCACTTCCACTTTGAATTGGTAAGTGCACGTATGGCATAACGTTATCATATTTACTTATCACATCTATCATTTCATCAGTAAAGTCCCAAGGATGTGACGTAACAAACCTAATTCTCTCAATATTAGTTTTTGCTACATCTATAAGCAAGTTTGCTAAAGTATAGTCTTCATACAAGTCTTTTCCATAAGCGTTTACGTTTTGTCCAAGAAGAGTTACTTCTTTGTAGCCTTCACTTTTAAGTTTTTCTATTTCTTTAATTATGCTTTCTTTTTTTCTACTTCTTTGAGTACCTCTAGTGTAAGGGACTATACAATATGTACAGAATTTATCACAACCTAATTGTATATCTACCCATGCAGAATACTTGCTTTCTCTTTTTTCAGGTATTCCCTCACATATATTACCTTCTATACTATATACTTCTACGTTTTGTTTACCAGTTTTTATAGAGTTATTTATTACATTAACCATATTATCTAAGTTGTGTGTTCCAAATACAAAGTCTACATATTTATATTTAGACATAATTTCATTTACTACACTTTCTTCTTGAGCCATACATCCACATATTCCAAGTAGTATATCATGATTTTCTTTTAATTTTTTAACTAGACCTAGAAAACCAAAGACTTTGTCATGGGCATTTTCTCTAATAGCACAGGTGTTTAAAATAACTATGCTTGCTTCTTCAATATTGTCAGTTTCAACCATTCCATTTTGTGATAATACTCCTTTTACTCTTTCTCCATCATGCACATTCATTTGACATCCATAAGTTCTTACATAGTATTTTTTTCCTATTAAACTTTCATCTAAACTTACATCTTTATATTCATAATTTATTGGTTTACTATTGTTTCTTTTTTTTGCTTCTAACATATTTGGTACTTGCATAAATTCACTTCCTTTCAAGTAGTTACAAATATATCACTAAATGTGGTTATTGTCAATTATTTTAGGTGTTTTATAAGTTACAAAATCAAGTAAATTCATTGGAAAACCTTTAACAAAACTAAAGGCAACTAAATCTTTGATTTCTGTCAAAAAGGTGTGACAGTTTCACACTTTTTTGAAAACATCTTATATGAGCCATTTAAAATTCCAACCAGTGGTTGGAATTTTTTTGAAATTTGTTAGATGGTATTATTATAGTACTAGGTACCATTTCTTTTGCTTGAGTTTCTGTTTTTTTCTTTTAATTTGATTTCTTGTTTCCAAAGATAATTTATCGTATTCATTAATTTTTATTTTTTTCTCTAAGTGCACGTTCACTTAAATTACCTCGTTTAAGTTATATTAATATAATACTTGATTTCTTTGATATCTTTTAATAACGATAAAATCTTGTAATGACCCAAAGTTAAATTTCGGTCCACTGGACCGACTTTTTAATTTTTAAATTAAATAATAAAATTGTCTATCATAAATTCTTTTTTCCTAACCAACTTCTACAGCTTTATTTATTTTGAATTCTACTATGGTTACTTGATTATCTTTTACATAATGAGCTTCAAACTTGTTTACTGATTTTGTTATAATTATTCCAATAGTATTGTTTTGAGTTATAGTTTTCACGTGTTCGTCAATGTAATTCATATACGTTTTTATTTGTCCATAATCACTTTTCTTATATTCTCTTGCTTTTATTTCAACAACACAATATCTATTATCAACCACATTATAAAATAGATAGTCTATATAATTCTTTTTGTCTCCAATGTTAAGTTTATATTCTCTACCCATATAAGTGTATCCACCACCTAATTGTTTCATAAAACTATCTAAATTTTCATAAATAATTTCTTGAAGTACTTTTTCGGTATAAACTTCATAACTTTTATTAGGCATCAACACTATTGGACTGGGTACACTTTGAATTAAAGAAAGTTCTTCTTTATTTAAAAGACACTCTTTTGCTCCAGTTGAAAGCCTACCATACTCATTACTCTTTATTCTTTCAGCTAATGCTCTTTTGCTTAAATTATCTCGTTTAGTTATATTAATGTAATACTTGATTTCTCCTAAGTTTTTTAAAGGTAAAAGTAATTTATAATGTGACCAAGTCAATTGGTCATCCAATGGATGACCTTTTTCAATAAAATTATGGAATAATCTCATGTATTTAAGATTTGTAATCCCGTAATTTGTACCAAATTCTTTTGTTAATTCTTTTGCATACTTTTTAACTATACCTTCGCCGTAGTGTTTACCAGCTTCTGCTAATTCCTTTCCAATATTATAATTCATTGTTAGTTTTACATTGTTTATCTGATAATTCTTAACTATTAATTTAGCATTACCATTTATTATTTCACTCTTTATATTCTCTAAATAATTTTCTTCCATGATTACATCCTTTCACCATTACAATTGCGTCTATTTTAAATCTAGTGACAAAAATATTTTGTTTTAATATTCACGTATGTTTTCAAAATTAGTTTTCTCATATTTTAAATATGAAATATAAACTTAGATAAATTCTTAATAAGAAATCTACTAGTTATCTTAAAAAATAATTTCATAATTTACTCTCCTTTCTAAGAAAGGCTTTTTAACCCTCCTAATATATTTATTCGACAAAAAATGCGAAAAGCCTTTTTTTATTTTAACTTTACGCGAAATTTAACGTGAAATTTTACACAAAAATGTAAAATTTACTAGTGTTTTTATCATTGTCACTTAGTTGTCACTTTATATGTGATAAAATGACATAAATTTAGTTGATAAGTAAATTGATTTTTGCTATAATATTGATGTTTAAAAAAGGAAGTAAGAAGTATGAAACAGGTATTAGAATATTTAGAAAAAAATGACAAAAATAAAACAGCAGTTATATGTGAAAATGAGTCTATTACATATGGAGAGTTAATTAGTAAATCCAAACTAGTTGGGTCTAACCTTATAAATAAAGTTAAAATTAATGAACCAGTAATAGTTTTTATGGATAAAGGTATAACTACACTAGAAGTATTTTTTGGTATTTTATATAGTGGTGGGTGTTATAGTTTAGTAAATCCAGAGTTTCCTCAAAATAGAATTAAATCTATTTTAAATACTCTTGAAGCAAAATGTGTTATTACAAATATAGAAAACTATGAAAAAGCTAAAGAAGTTTTTAATGAAATAAATATAATTAAGTGTGAAGATTTAGTTAGTGGTAGTATTTTAGAAAGTGAATTAGAAAACATTAGAAGATCTAAACTAGATATAGACCCAGTATATATTAATTTTACAAGTGGTAGTACTGGGGTACCAAAAGGTGTTGTAGTAAGTAATAGAAGTATAATTGATTTTATTGATGTATTTACTAACCTATTTGATATTAAAGAAAGTGACATAATTGCAAACCAAGCACCATTTGATTTTGATGTTTCAGTAAAAGACATCTATAGCGCACTTTGTAAAGGTTCTACTTTGTTAATAGTACCAAAGAAATTATTTAGTAGTCCTGCTAATTTACTCGATTACTTAGTTATAAACAACGCTACTACACTTATCTGGGCAGTCAGTGCATTATGTTTAATTACTACATTCCACGGCCTAGACTACAAAGTTCCAACAAGTGTTAACAAAATAATCTATAGTGGTGAAGTAATGCCTCTTAAACACTTGAAAATATGGATGGATAAATTACCTAATGTAAGAGTAATTAATGTATATGGTCCTACTGAAATAACTTGTAATTGTACATATCATGAAGTTGATAGAAGTAGAACTTATGTAGAAAATATTCCTATTGGCAAAAGTTTTCCTAATGAAAAAGTTTTCTTACTTGATGAGGAAAACAAACTAGTTAATACTCCTAATATTCCTGGAGAAATATGTGTAAGTGGAACTTGTCTTAGTTTAGGATACTATAATAATAAAGAAGTTACAGATAAAGTATTTATGCAAAACCCACTAAACAATAAATACATTGAACCTATTTATAAAACTGGAGACCTAGCAATGTATGATGAAAATATGGACTTGATTTTTAAAGGAAGAAAAGACTTTCAAATTAAATATATGGGTCACAGAATAGAGCTTGAAGAAATAGACACAGAAGTACTTAAGTTAGATGGTGTTAAAAGATGTCTCACATTATTTGATGAAAAGAAAAGTAAACTTTGGTGTTTCTATGTAGGAGAAGTTACTAAAGAGGATATTATATCTTTCTTAAAAGTAAATGTTCCAGAATACATGGTGCCTACTAAATATGTTAAATTAGAAGAGTTTACTCTTACTAAAAATGGTAAAATAGATAGAAATGTATTAAAGGAGATGATTAAATGAACTATGAAAATATTTTAAGTAAGTACTCTACTCCACTTTTTATCTATGACTGTGATAAGTTAGAGCAAAGAGTTAATTACTTAAAAAATATGTTAAATACTGATTTATGTTATGCAATTAAAGCTAACTCATTTGTTATAAAAGAAATTGAACCATTAGTATCAAGAATTGAAATATGTTCTTATGGAGAATACATGATATGTAAAGATAATGGTGTTAAAAATGATAAGATGGTATTAAGTGGTGTTAATAAAAACTATGATGAGTTTGAAAAAATTATAAAAGAAGAAAATAATATATTAAGATACACCATTGAAAGTATTACTCAGTTTAATATGTTAAAAGAGTTATCTAGTAAATATAAGAAGAATATTAATATACTACCTAGAATTACAAGTGGTAACCAGTTTGGAATTACAAAAGAAGAACTATATTATATAATAGAGAACTTAACAGAATTTATGACTTTAACAGGTATAGAATTCTTTAGTGGAACACAAAAACACAGTATTAAGAGAATTGTTAATGAGTTTACTCTAGTTAATGAGATATTTGATTATATAGAAAACACTTATAAACTAACTGATTTAGAGTTAGAGTATGGTCCTGGGTTACCTGTTTACTATTTTGAAGAAGAGAGTTTTAATGAAGAAGAATTTTTAAATGAAGTTAAAAACAATATTCATACATTCTTTAAAGGTAGAAAAGTTATTCTTGAAATTGGAAGAAGTTTAGTAGCAAATTGTGGTGAATATATTACTAAAGTTGTTGATTTAAAAGAAAATAAGACTGGAAAATACGCTATTATTGATGGTGGAATTAATCATTTAGTATATTATGGTGGCACGATGGGAATGATGAGACCAAAGTTTGAAATATTAAACAAAAGTAATACTAAAGAAAATATATACAACATATTTGGGTCTCTTTGCACTATTAACGATATAATTGTTAAGAATGTAAGCTTGCCTGAGTTAGAAATAAATGATACATTTGTGTTTAAGAATACTGGAGCTTATTCAGTAACTGAAGGAATTAACCTATTTTTAAGTAGAGATATGCCTAAAGTGTTACTGCTAAAAAATAAGAATGTGTTATTAGTAAGGGACAACATTAACACATATAAGCTAAATAGTCCTAATTATGGAGGTAAATAAAATGGAAAAATTATTAGAAATATTAGAGGAAATCAAGCCTGGTGTAGACTATGAAAATATTGATACTTTAATTAATGACCACTACTTAGATTCACTTTCTATACTTTCTTTAATAAGTGAACTAGAAGATGAATTTGATATTGTTATACCAACAGTTGAAATAATACCAGATAACTTTAATTCAGTTAAAAGTATGATGGCTCTAATTAACAAATTAAAAGAGGAAGATTAATTATGCAATATAGTGAGTTATCTTACTTTCTTTTTTTACCTTTAGTAATGTTACTTTACACTTTTACTCCTAAGAAATTTAGATACATTACTTTACTAGTAGCAAGTTTATTCTTCTTTTATACATTAAGTGGAAAATTATTAATTTATGTCGTATATAGTACTCTTATAATGTACTTTGCTTCTTTATTAATTGACCACTTTAATGAGTTAGAAGATAATATAAACGATGAAATGCCTAAAGAAGAAAAGAAAGCTTTAAAATTAAAATATAACAAATATAAAAAAATAACTTTAGTAATTAGTATACTCTTGCTTTTGTCTACACTACTACTAACTAAATATTTGAACTTCTTTATTACAGTAATAAATGATGTATTTAAAAGTGGTTTATCTTTAACACGTATTCTAGCGCCTATTGGAATTAGTTTTTATACTTTTGAAGTATTGTCTTATTTAATAGATATATATCATAAAAAATATAAAGCTAATAAAAATATTTTAAAATGTTCCTTGTATATAGTGTTCTTCCCAACTTTAATGGAGGACCAATTACAAGATATGAACAAATTAAAGATAGTTTATTTAGTGGAGAAAAAATTAATTATACCAATATGTGTTTTGCTCTTCAAAGAATAGTATATGGTCTTGGTAAAAAGCTTATTATTGCAGACAGATTAAATCCTATAGTAAAAATGATATTTAATAATTATAGTAACTATAATGGTGGAGTTGTTTTATTAGGTGGAATACTTTATACCATTCAGCTATATATGGACTTTTCAGGAATTATGGACATTGTAATTGGTAGTGGGCAGATATTTAATATTAAATTACCTGAAAACTTTAAACAACCATTTTTTTCTAAAAATATAAGTGATTTTTGGTCTAGGTGGCATATCACTCTTGGAACGTTTTTTAAAGACTATATCTTCTACCCTATTTCATTATCTAGAATTTCTAGAAATATTACTAAAACCCTAAGAAAGAAACTTGGTAGTCATTTTGGACCTTTAGTAAGTGGTTCAATTGCTTTATTAGCAGTTTGGCTAAGTAATGGTTTATGGCATGGAGCAGGATACCAATACATCTTATTTGGAATGTATCACTTTGTACTAATCTTACTTGGTAATATATGTATGCCATTAATTAATAGATTTTATGATAAGACAAAAATAAATAAAGAAAGTGTTTTTGTTAAGTGGTTTAGCATTTTAAGAACTACAATATTAGTAATATTTGGAGAAATAATATTTAGATCAAACTCTGTAAAAGATGCATTATCTATGATTAAAAGAATATTTACTAACTTTAGTTTTGATATAGTTAAACCTTTAAATAAGATGGGACTAGACATATACGATATGATTATTATTTTAGTTACTCTTATTGTTATAGTGGTTATTAGTATTTTAAAAGAAAAGAATATTAACGTTAGAGAAATTATTAGTAAAAAGCCTATCTATATTAGATGGATAATCTATTATATTCTTATATTATATGTTTTAATCTTTGGTGCTTATTTGGGTCCATATATTCCGGTTGACCCGATGTATGCTAATTTTTAGGAGGTAAATGTTATGAAAAATATATTAAAATCCACATTATTTTTAAGTATACTTTTAGTTATCATTATATATATGGGGAAAATCTTTACTCCTAAAAATAACACTTTAGAAAGTGGGATGAATGAAGTAAGAGCTAATGGAATACTTGGAGAAAAAGATGATATTGATGTTATTATAATTGGAGACTCTTTAACATACAGTTCATTTATACCAATTGAGATGTATAAAGAATACGGGTTTACTTCATATGTTATGGGTACTCATGCACAAAGAAGTCATGATACTTATAAGTTACTTAAGAATGCTCTTAATTATCAAAAGCCTAAAGTTGTAGTACTTGAAACTAATCTTTTATTTAGAAAATATAGTTTTAATAGAGATATGCTTAGTAAGCTTGAAACAATACTACCTTTCTTTGATTATCATAATAGATGGAAAAATCTAAGTTTTAAAGATTTTACTAGTGAAATTAATTATACTTACACTGACCCGACTAAAGGATATATGTTAAAGAAAAGTGTTAAAAGTGGAAAGACTTATAATTATATGAAAAAAGATAGTAAAGTTACTCATATAGTTAATGGAAATTATGTTTATTTAGAGAAAATAAAAAAGTTATGCAGTGAAAATAATATCAAGCTAATTTTGGTAAGCGCATCAAGTGAAAGGAATTATAACTTTAGTAAACATGAAAGTATTGAAAAATATGCAACCAAGAATAAAATAGACTATATTGATTTAAACTTAGAAGATGTTAAAATTGACTGGGAAAAAGATACTACTGATAAAGGGGATCATTTGAATTATTTGGGAGCTTTAAAAGAAAGCAAGTTTTTTGGTAATATCTTAAAAGATAAGTATAATCTGGTAGATAAAAGAGGTACACTAGAAAGTTGGGATAAACTAGAAATGGTGTACAATAAAAAAGCTAGATAGTATAACATACTACACTAGCTACTGCATAAACTTCATCATGCGTAATTGAAAGGCTAAATTTTAGTCTTTCTTTTTTTATGTATTCACTTAGTTTTCCATAGAAATTAAAGTAAGGCATGCCATTATTATGTAACACTTCTATATCAAGGATACTATATACGCTTAAATTTACTCCTAAGCTTTTTAAAAGAGCTTCTTTGGCAGCGAATACTCCCGCCTTTGTTTCTATGCTTTTATGACTAGCAAAATACTCTAATTCACTACTTGTAAACACACTACTTAATTTTTTTATTTTGTTTATACTTTCAACCCTGACTATATCTATTCCATTAGTTATCATTTTTTTCCTCAAGAGTACTTTCTTTTTGCGCTACTTTTTTAAAGTAGTCTGTTTTTAATGTTAAATCATTCTTCTTTATTAATTCACTTATATAGTGGTTCATGTTTTCTAAGTCAGTTATATTTATCCATTTACCATTAGTTACTTCTCCACCCTCAACATAAACTCTTCCGTTATACCAAGAGTAATCACTAAAGAATACGTATCCATTATAATTTTTAGATAGAGCATTAGTACCTATATAATTATTAGAATTATAATCTATTCCATATAAATTAAGTATTGTTGGAAGTATATTTAACTGACTTGTTACATCAGTAACTGTCTTTTTACTCTTACCATCATATATAAAGAATGGTGTATGATTTATCAAGTTATTTGATGTTTCCTTGTATTTATCTAGTATAGTTTGGTCACTTAATGTATATAAGTAATGATCAGTAAATACGACTATTGCTGTGTTAGACATAAGATTTTTTTCTTCAAGTTTATTTAGAAGAAGTTCTACCATATAGTCTGTTTCTTTTGCTTGTCTTAAAGCACATTCTTCTTCTGTTAATGTAGGTAATTTATAGTCTTTTGGAAGTTTGTCAACATTCAAGTTTTCTAAAGCATCTAATTCTACTAATCTTTTACATACACCTTTTTCAGTACTAAATGGTAAGTGACTACTATAAGTAATGATATAGTCTACAAATTTTTTTTCACTAAACATTCTATTACTAAAGTCTTCATTTAAAATTAGTTCTCTATCTAACTCATATTCTTTATTTTTATACTCATACATATCAACTAAACCATAATAGTTATCATATCCCCAGTTTTTATAGTTAACTCCCCTACTATAGAATTCACTTGTATTCATGTGAAATGCATTAACCGAATAGCCTAAGTTCTTAAATAGTTTTGACAAAGTATAAGGAAATGTGTTTTTACTAAATGAATAAGCGTTTTGTGTATAACTTAGTGGTGTTATAAAACCAGTATTAACAGCAAATTCACTATTAAAAGTACTTCCGCCACCATTATAATATGAGTAATGATTTTTAAAGTTTATTCCATTATTCATTAGTTTATATAAAGTTGGAGTGTTTTCTTTAGTTAACATCCACGAGTCTACACCTTCTAATTGAAGTATTATTAAGTTTTTATCTTTTAATAAACCAGTGTACCTATCTGTAGTTTTTTCATCTTCCATGTTATAAATACCATCTAAAAATGACATTTCTTCTTCACTAGTCGTTTTCTTAGGTTTTAAGAATGTTACATAAAAATTTCTTACATTGTATTCATAAAATCCACTTATTCTCATGCTTTTGTTGTTATCATTAAAGCTTATGTAAATGTTTCTAGGATTACGCCAGGTTGACCAAGTAAGTTCTTTGTCTGATTTTCCGTACACTAGTGGTGTAAGAGTGTGTCCTACTAAGAAGATTACTAAAATTACTGCTAGTTTTTTATATCTATTTTTTTCTACTTTTGGATAAAATT
>ULWL01086133.1_pt1 | contig 13540 bp, 8 predicted proteins | sample 1960171 | NCBI WGS metagenome assembly ULWL01 (sample SAMEA4835807, study PRJEB28245) | human gut metagenome | biome: gut microbiome; material: fecal sample | place: Denmark | collected 2008 | reverse complement strand
TCTCTCATCGTCTACCTGTGTCGGTTTGCGGTACGGGCACCTAATAACTACCTAGCAGCTTTTCTCGCCAGTGTGAATTCATGAACTTCGTTACTAAATTTCACTCCCCATCATCACCCAGGGTGCGCTCCAAACGTACTTCACTATTTAGACCCCTCATGATTTGGCCACGGCTTTCCATCTCCGTGTTTTCACTATCCTACTGTGTCACTGCATCAGCTCTTTATCGTTATTCGGTGGTACAGGAATATCTGCCTGTTGTGCATCGCCTACGCCTTTCGGCCTCAGCTTAGCTCCCGACTAACCCTGGGAGGACGGACCTTCCCCAGGAAACCTAAGACTTTCGACGGTGGGGGTTCTCGCCCCACTCTCGCTACTCATGCCGGCATTCTCTCTTGTATGCAGTCCACGACTCCTTACGGTATCGCTTCAGCCCGCATACATTGCTCCTCTACCGATAGAATTACTTCTATCCCTAAACTTCGGTGTAAGGTTTTAGCCCCGGTTATTTTCGGCGCATTGTCACTCGACCAGTGAGCTATTACGCACTCTTTGAATGAGTGGCTGCTTCTAAGCCAACATCCTGGTTGTTTTAGCAATAACACATCCTTTACCACTTAACCTTAACTTTGGGACCTTAGTTGTAGATCTCGGCTGTTTCCGTTTTGACGACGAAACTTATCTCCCGCCGTCTGACTCCCTGCCATAATATACTGGTATTCGAAGTTTGATAAGGTTCGGTAACCGGTGAAGGCCCCTAGCCCATTCAGTGCTCTACCCCCAGTAATCTAAATGCAGAGGCTAGCCCTAAAGCTATTTCGAGGAGAACCAGCTATATCCAGATTCGATTGGAATTTCTCCGCTATCCACAAGTCATCACCGACTATTTCAACAGGCGTGTGTTCGGACCTCCACAGTGTGTTACCACTGCTTCATCCTGCTCATGGATAGATCATCTGGTTTCGGGTCTACGCTATGCAACTTTCGCCATTTTCAGACTCGCTTTCGCTTCGGCTCCGTGACTTAATCACTTAACCTCGCTGCACCACGTAACTCGCCGGCCCATTCTACAAAAGGTACGAGGTCGAGCATATAAAATAGCTCTTCCTCTGCTTGTAAACATACGGTTTCAGGTTCTTTTTCACTCCCCTCCCGGGGTTCTTTTCACCGTTCCCTCACGGTACTATTCGCTATCGGTCACTAGGTCGTATTTAGCCTTAGGAGATGGTCCTCCCACATTCACACCGGATTTCTCGTGTCCTGTGCTACTCTGGATACCCACATGCTCATTTCAATTTCGGATACGGGACTATTACCCTGTTTTGTCCGGCTTTCCAGCCATGTTCTCCTATCGATTTGAGTCAATTATTGGGTCCTAACCCCAAGAATGTTACCACTCTTGGTTTGGGCTCTTGCAATTTCGCTCGCCACTACTCTCACAATCGTTGTTTTACTTTCTTTTCCTCCAGGTACTTAGATGTTTCAGTTCCCTGGGTTCCCCTCATACCACTATTTTATTCGTAAGTATGATACTATGACATTACTCATAGTGTGTTGCCACATTCGGAAATCTGCGGATTACAGTTTACGTGCAACTCCCCGCAGCTTATCGCAGCTTATCACGTCCTTCATCGGCGCCTAGTGCCAAGGCATCCACCATATGCTCTTTGTAGCTTAATCTATAATCATATACGTGTGATTTTCTCTTAGCATTTTCACTTTGTTAATCTTGTTAACTCAGCGTAAATTGTCGCATTGTATTTGAAGAATACATATTACATTTTACGTTACTGAAAATTAATATAATGTTTAAAACAATATATCAATTTGATATTTGATATTAGACTCATCTATAAATACAAATTTGTATTTCAAGATAATTTATTATGCAGTTTTCAAAGAACCAAAGTCGCATCAGCGACTGCACTCTTTTGCGAATGCTAGGTTAGAATACCACTATGAAAACTTGTTGTCAACAACTTTTTCAAAATTTTTTTCATTTTTTTACATTTTTTTTAAAGTTTTTTTTAAAAGGTATCAACACCCCACCTTGTGTTTGCAAAATAGGCCCAAAAACGCCTTATTTTGAGGTGTTATTGACCCAAATTTGACTAAAATTTTTTTGAGAATTTTTAAAAATTTTTAATATTGCAGCAAATTACTAAAAGATTAAAAACGAAGTTTTATGTTTTTCGTTGACAATTCAATATTATTTTGCGATAGTTGAAGTATCGCATGGCGACAATATTATAGTATTTATATGCTTATATATTATATAATACATAATAATAAAAGGACGAATATGAAAGATAGCAGCAAATATGTTGTTCCAAAAAAAAGAAGACTTTGGTTCAAGATATATAAAGGGTTTTTGAAAATCTTCAAACGCAAACCCGAAATCATCAATCTCAATGAGAAACTTGAAGACAAGGCAATATATGTTTCAAACCATAGTGCAGCAAGTGGACCAATCATTCTGGAATTATATTTCCCAAAAGCATTCATTCCTTGGGGAACATATCAAATGTGTGGCAACTACAAAGAACGTTGGAACTATATGTATCACATCTACTGCCGAAACAAAAAACACTTCAACAAATTTGTGTCATTTTGGTATTCAACCATTGCTTCTGTTCTCACAAAACCTTTTTATGATGGAATGCAACTCATTCCCACCTACCCTGACGCAAGAATGATTGGGACAATAAAGCGCAGCATCAAGATTTTGGACAGCAACAAAGCAGTGCTTCTTTTCCCAGAAGATTCATCAAAAGGATATATGGAGGTTTTAACTGAATACTTTGCGGGGTTCGTAACTCTCGCAAAAATGTATTACAAGAGAACTGGCATTGACGTTCCAATCTACCCCGTCTACTTCCACAACAAAGCAAGAAAACTTGTTATTGGGAAACCAACATACGCTCAACCTCTTCTTGAGAACGGAATGAGCGAAAAAGAAATATCAATGCTTCTCAAAGACCAAGCAAACGAACTTTGTGCAAAATATGTGTTTGGCGAAAACAAAAAAGAACTCAACTGAGTTCTTTTTATTTTTGCAATTTCAAATGGAAACCTGCTTCGAATTGGTTTGTTTTTGCATATGCGCAAAGGATTTCATAATCAGAAGAGTTTTCATCAAGTGAGCAAAATTTCATTAGGTCTGGTCTTTGTTTTATATCTTTGACAATTTTTGCAAAAGGCTCGAACAGCATGGCACTTTTTTTGCCGTTTGACGAAAACAGTCCATAGTTTGCTGAGTTTAAATAATTTTTGAATTCATTTTCCCCATTTAAATTAGAATTGTATTCATAAAGTCCATTTTGAAAACTCAATTCTCCAAGTTGGAGTTGTTTAAAACATAAAACCACTTTCATACTCTACCCCCTTCTGAGTCCTTATTATTTTGTTTGTTATATTTTTTGATTACACCCTCAATTGTTGGTCGCTCTCCCCATTCATCACCATAATCAACCCATTTGTTTTGTTGTTCATGGAATAAATCGTATACGCCCCATTCTTTGCTGTTTTTACCCGAATACTTTTTTTGAACCAAGGCAGCGTAAGGTTTTATTTCACGCCATCTTTCACTTCTTTCCTCTTCGATCAAATCCCTCATTTTATCTTTTTGGCGTTCCGTAAATTGATGGCACAGGAGAGGAAAATCTTCAATTTTTGGTGTTTCATCAATTTTTTGAGATGTCCAATCGTCAATCTTTTTTCGATATTCTCTATCTTGCATAAAATAATCGTAAAAAGTTTTTGTCTCACCCTTTTGCTTTGCACATCGATATTGCAAATAAAAATTGTCATATCTCAAAAGTTTATTTTCACTAACATAGTCTTTGCGTCTGTGCGCTTCCACATTAAATTCAATTTTTTCGCGGATATTTTGGTTTGAAATTTTACCCAATGCTTCATTTATGGACTGAATGCCATCTTTCCATGTGTAAGAAATGAATTTTGCAATATCATCAGGAATCTTTTCATCATAAACCAATGAGAGTTCTTTTAGCGCTTCATCAATATTAATTTTTTGAATTTTTTCAAAAAGTTTAAATAATTCTTTATCTTTGGTGAGTTCACATGCAATGCCATTGACATAACTCAACAACTCTTCTCGTTCAAATGAATCGCAATATTTGTTCATTTGGAAAAGCATAATTGGAGGGGTTGGCAATTCATAACTTGGAAAACGTCGATAACCAAAGCATCTTCCATTGTCAAAAAGTGGTGCAAGTTTAACACATTTTTTTCCGTCTTTTTTATAAACCAAAAACTCAATATTGCTGTCATGCCTGTCGGTCTGACCTGAAACATAATCAAACAATGCTATTGCTTTGAGTTTTTCGTATACGCCATCATCAAGAGCATACCCTTTTTGATCGCAAAAGAATTTTGCAGTTGCCAAAGTTGATGTCGGGTCGGTTACAAGCAAAATAACATTTTTTTGTCTTTGTTCAAAAACTGTCATTTCAGCCAAAGAAATCGACTCAATGACATCTTTGTTTAGATATGATTTGATCAAGCATCCTTTGGTGTCCATTTTCTCAATACTTGATTTTTTGCCTCCAAAATTGATACAGTAATCAACCTTGGCACTGCCAAAAGACGATTCAACGCATTCAATGCCAAGTTTTTTGCACAAAATGCCAACCAAAACCTCGTTTATACTACGCATTTGACCACGTCTGCAGGTATCTGAAAATTTTTCTTCTTCGTAATATTTGTATAGATATTTGTTGCCGTCAATATTAACCCAAAACTTGGGATCAACGCCAATTGAAACATTTTCTGCACTTTTTAAATATTTGTTTATATCCACAATTTTCTCCATGTTTAATTTACCACATATCGGTGCGATTTCAAAATCATTCTCTGCCCTGATCAATATCTGCTTTTGAGTTAAATTTGTTTTTCTTTTTTTCGTATGCGGAAAATGCTTGTTCGATTGTTGGTTTTTGGCAGCAATCATCTCCATATAATATCCACGCAACTTCTTTGTTTGTAAAAATTCGCCAAATAGCCCTATTTGTTGCATCGGCATCAAGAATATGCGGATATTTTTCACCAATATCACTGCTTTTGTAGTCATACATTTGTTTGCTTCTCACAGACCTTTCAGATTCAATCTTCTTGCGCATGCCTTCCATCTCGTCTTTTGGGAATTGTCGATTTAAAAAGGGGTGATTTCTTCGATTTGGAATAATGTCTGTTTTTAAATCTTTCCAATCTTGAATTTCTTTTCGAAATTTTTCATCTTGTTGCTTATATTCAAAAAATGAAACATTTTCATCTCTTTGCTTTGAGCAACGATAATTCAAAAACCAATCATATTTCAGCAATTTGTTTTTGTTGACATATTCTTTGCGAGATTGTTTTTCAATTTCGGCTTCAACCTTGCTTATAAAAGTTTTGTCTTCAAATTTAATTAAGGCATTATCAATATTTTCTATTGAAGTGTTCCACACGTGATTAATAAAGGCTCTTGCTTTGATTGATATTTCTTCCCCAAATTTTGAAATTAAATCATTAATTTCGTCGTTGATATTTATTTCTTTAATTTTCTTATACAATTCTTGGAGTTTGCGATCATTTCGCAAAACATAAGCAATTCCGTTCGCAACAGACATAACATGTTCAGAATCTGGCAAATCAAACCCGCCAATCATATAGAATATGTTGAATGATGAACTTGGAATAATAGAATTTTTGTCTCCAAGATCTCTGCTTCCAAAGCTTCTGCCATTATCAAAAAGTGGTGCAAGTCTTAGATGTTTTTCGCCATTCTTCACATAAGATAGAAGTTCAATGTTTTGATTATGTCTGTCTGTTTGCCCTGTTAAATAATCAATCAAAGCCATTGCCTTTAATTGGTCAGAAACTCCCGGGTCAAGGACATATTCGTTCTCTTCGCAAAAAAAACGTAACGCTTCACATATGGAGCTAGGACAATGAAATTCAGAATAGCCCAAATCATTTTTTTCGCAGTAAAAAGCTCCAATATCTTCGAATGGAATTGATTCAATAATGTCTTTTGTGAGATATGATTTTATCAAGCACCCTCTTGCATTAAGTGAAAAATCTCCCTCAAAACCTTCTGCCAAAACAGCTTTTGCAAACAAAGCTTCAACGCAGTTAATTCCAACCTTTTTGCATATTTCACTAATCAAAACTTCATTGAAGTTACGCATTTGCAATGTTGGTTGTCGACTTTGTGATTGTCGTTCGGTAAAATATTTAAATAAAAAATCTTGACCTGCGATATTAATCCAAAATTTGGACTCAATACCAAGGCTTGCGTTTTTGCGAGAACTCAAATATTTGCTTATATCCAATGAACTCTTTTCCATCCTGATTTTTTATCCTTTTATTATTTTACCAACGATAACGATTCTTTTTAGCTTCCTCGACTAAACCTTTTTTGTTATTCTTTTCAACCCAACGATCATATTTATCACATGGTTCGTGTCCTTCCATCTCAAAGTCCACAATATATTTTCTGACTACCGCTTCATCATATTTCTTTTTTGTGTCAATTCCATAATCTTCAAAAGTCGGTTTTTTTAATAGGTCATCGCCATATGCCACCCAATCACGAAGACGCCTTGAAAAGTTTACCTTTTTTTGAAATAATTCTTCCAAAATCTCTGTTTCATTTCTATCCGACTTGCCACTTCGTATATCTTTGATCAACTGCAATCGTTCAAGTGTAAAAAAGTCTGGAACTAACTCATTTCGCTTATATTCTCTTGCTTCACGCTTTCTGTCAAATCGGTCTTCAATAATTTTTTGCATGAAATATTTCTTTTCATTTTCATTACATCTTTTTTTAAGCAAAGAATAGTCGTCAACAGATTTTAATTCATCAATTTCGAGATTTTCCCACTTCTCAAGTTGAAGTCGATATTCTTCGTCTTGTTTGATATATTCGGAAAGCGAATGTATTTTTGAGTTGTTTGCTTTATCAAAATAAAAGTTTACAAAAAAATCTGTTTCGTAAAGTTCATTTTTGCGAATATATTCCGATCTTCGATTTAGTTCAACTTTTCTTGCGATTTGTTGTCGAACTTCTGGCTTTGAATATTCTTGCATGGCGTGATTGATTTTTTCAATTCTATGTCTCCAGGTGTCCACAACTTGTGCTTCACGCAGAGAACTAACATATTCGCCAGTTTCTTCCATAAAGTTTGTAATAAAAGTTTGAATGTCAAAATTTTCCATTCTTTGAAATAGTGCATAAAGTTCTGGATTTTCACTCAACTCTTTGGCAATGCCAAATGCACAATCACAAATAGAATTATCATTCAGGCACAAATTCTGATCCATAACAAGAATAGATCTTTCACCAGTTACATAATTTGCACGATCTCTTTTTTTCTCATAAGCATTGGCGAAAATAAAACCAAAACATCTGCCATTATCAAACATTGGCGCAAGTTTTATGCCAAGTTTTCCATCTCTTTTCGTCACCAGAAATTCAATGTTTTTTTCATGTCTGTCAATTTGTGCGGTCACATAATCAAACAGTGCCATAACTTTCAAATCTTGCAAAACACCCGAATCAATTTCACAATTTTTGCCCTTCAAATAATTGGTTAAATCTTCGTAAATGTTGTCTGGTGTGCTTTCTCTTGTGCAATCGTTGTTTAATATGCTCCACTTCTCTTGCAATTTGTCCGTAATTCTCATTAGTGAAATATTTTCAAAAATATTGTCGTCAATGTATGACTTAACCAAGCAACCTTTTGTTTTTTTACCACCAACAGTTCCATACGCAAAACTTGCATCAACACATTTGATGCCAAGACTCTTGCATAAAGCACTAATAAACACTTCGCCGAATGTTACATCTTCAAAATCAGGATTGTACTTATATAAGTACTCTGTTTCGTCAATGGAAATCCAGAATTTTGGCTCAATTCCATCAAATATTTCTCGGCGAGATTTTAGCTTATTAGTTATATTATATGGTTTATTAATCTTATACACATAATAAATATATCACATTATATTTTTTCGTCAAGCCATAAACTTTTGAAAATCGGACATAATAAGATTATGCAAACAGTTTGTGGAAATCCATTTTTTGTTGATAATGTCGAAAAGTTGAAACAATATCCATATCTCGACAAAGATTTGTGTTGCGAAATATTGATTGTGGGCGGCGGGATCGACGGAGCAATTCTGAATTTTCATCTCTCACAAAAACATGATGTCGCACTTGTCACAAAATCACGAATCGGGTTTGGTGCATCATCTGTCGCAACAGCACTTCTCGAATGGCAACTTGACGATTTTTGCGATGATCTGAAAAAAGAATTAACAAATGCTCAAGTGTGCAACATTTATAACATGGGACTCTCCTCAATTGAAAAAATTGAAAAATTTATCAAAAAATACGGCAATTCATGCCATTTTCAAAAAAAATCTGCATTTTTGTTCTCAAATTCAATATTTCAAAAAAAAGCAGTTGAAAAAGAACACGAGTTCAGAAAACAAAATGGTTTCGATTCAACCCTGTTCACAAAACAGAATAACCCCTACTCCTTTCCGATTCAGGCTGGCCTTTTTTCTCAAAATGGAGGAGCAAAATTCAATCCTTACCTTTTCACGAAACAAATGATTGATAGTTCAAAAAATCAAAACAAAATTTTCGAAAACACAGAAATTATTCATGTTGAAAACGCAGAAGAAAAAATTGTTGCGACCTCTTTTTTTGGCGATAAAATCTATTGTGACAAAATCATATACGCAACTGGTTTTGACCACACCCTATATTCTCAAAAATCACTCTGTGATTTGTTTGTTTCATACTCAATAATAATTTCTGTTCCAGAAGATTTTTCTTGGTTCGACTTTTCTCTCATGCAAGACAACCTTTCGCCATATCACTACTTTCGTTTTATTAAAAAAGGATTAATCATCTTTGGTGGCAAAGACACCCCATATCACGGGACGATTTCAAAAACAAAAGCAGAAAGAAAATACAAAAAACTTGAAAAGACTTTTCTCGCTCTCTTTCCTGAACTTGGTGGCAAAATTCAAATTACTCACAAATTTTGCGGACTGTTTGGGCAAACAAAAAACAATCTGGGGCTTATTGGGCGATTGGAAAAAGAAAACCACTTGCTCTTTTCAAGTTCTGGAGCAAATGGCATCATAAACGCTTTTTGTGGCGTTGAAATCATTGAAGATATTCTGTCAGGCAAAAAGCATCAGTTTGAAGATATATTTTCGCCTCTTCGAGAAAAATGACTATTTCTGAATTTCTTTCAAAGGTTTGCACTTTTCAAGAAATTCTGTGATTTCAAATAAATTTTCACACTTTTCAATATAAAAATTCCAATATTTTGAGTTTTTGTAGTCAGCATCATCTGGATTTATGCAAAGTGTTCTTGCACCCGAAAGATAGACTGTTTGGTCATTTGCACCGTTGCCAACAAACAAGATTTCATCTCCAACAATGTTGTTTTCGTGCTTTATGACATCAACATATTTATGCTTGTCATCAAGGCAATCTTTTGTTTCCTTAAACCCGCAAAAAATCCCATTTTTGAAATTGAATTGATACCCCTCAATTCTTGTTATGTATTTTTTGAAAGGCTCAAGTTTGATGTCAATCAAATTTTTGACTCCACCCGACACAACGTAAACTTTCACACCATTGTCATAAAAATGCTTTAATGTTTTTTCAAGACCTGGCATTAGTTCAATTTTTTCAGCCAAACCATCAAGCAGACTTTTTGGCATCTTGAGTTCTTTATATCGCTCTTCAATGAGCCTCATCCAAGTTGGGTCATCAATCTCTCCACGTGCGAACATTCCATAAAACTTGTTGTCAGTCTCCTCATCATCAAGCGCCTTCCAAACTCTTGCCCAACTGCAACTGCCTTCTCCACCGCGTGTGAGAGTTCCGTCAAAATCAAAAATAACCGCTTTTGTTTTCATAAACACCTCAAATCAATGATAACATAAAACTTGTTTTATTACAATAATCATTTTCGCGCAATAAAAAAATCTGCTAGAAAGCAGATTTTTTAATTATTTTTAGTTTTTGATGCAATTTTTATTATTTTTTCTTTTTTGCATCTTTCTTTTCTTGCATTTTTTTGATTTGTTCTGGAGATTTAACTTTCTTTCTTGTGATGATGAAGTATGCAACAACTCCGCCCAAAATCAAGATTGCGAGAACAAGGAGAATGATTCCAACAACTTCGGTTGGGAATTCTTTGTCTGCACCTTCTGCCGTGACCGCGAATTCTTTTACGAGTGTTGTGACATTTCCAGCGTCATCAGTGAGAGTGAATGTGACTTGATAGGTTCCAACTTCTGATAGATTGTATTCATATCCTTCAACTCTTGTTGAATTTGTGAATTTGTTTGAAATTTCTTCGCCTGTTGTTGTGTTTTTGACAACAATTTTAAGGTCGTCAAAAATGTTAATTCCTGCGTCAACATTATCTTTTACAGTGATTTTTGCTGGGTCAATAACAAGAGTTGAGCCTGTTTTTCTGTCTGAGAAATCGATTGAAGAATCAAGTTCAAGTGTTGGTTTTTCTGTGTCGCCAACTTTAACAGCAAAACTCTTTGTTGCAGTGTTTCCAACTGTGTCAACAACTGTATATTTGATTGTATAAGTTCCGTCACGTCTGAATGTGTAGTTATAAGCTTCATTTTCTGCTTCAACACTTTCATAAGTTTTGTCCAGTTCAAGCGTTTTGTAAACTGATCCGTTGTAGAGAACTTCGATTTTTGATTTTGACCAATCAACATCGTTAACACCATTTGTTGAAACATTAACTCTTGGAAGATCATATGAAGCACCTTTCTCAAGTTTTTCAAATTCTTTAAATTCATTTGAAATTGTTGGAGCAAGAGTGTTCACAACGTCAATTGTGTAGAGTGCTGATTTTGTTTCAAGTGAGCCATCACGAACTATATATTGAATAATAAATTTTCCAGTTGTAAGTGGTCTAAACTTGCTAAGAATAATTGGTTCGTATTCGCCTTCTGCTGAAACAACTTCAACGGTGTAGTCTGGATTATTAATTTCTTCGCCATCACCATTCTTTACGCTTGGGATTGGGAGAGTGAGAGTTTCGCCAAGTTCAAGTGTTTGAACGCTTTCATCAAAGATAGGTTTGATGATTGTTGGAGCAACTGTTGCACGAACTTCATTTGTTTTGAAGGTATAGAGGAATGTGTTTCCTGCAATATCTGTGACAACATATGAAACTCTGTATTCGCCAGATTTTGAAGCTTTGAATTTTGCGCCGCTAACTTTGAGTCCGCCAGTGACTTTTTCAAGTTTTTTGCCAGAAACTGCAACAGATTTTCCGTCTTTGTCATAAACTTTGATAACAACTGAAAGATAATCAACTTTGTCGTCAGTGAATGTCATTGTTGGAAGTGTGATTTCGCTGAATTGATCGTTAATATCGTTCATATCGTCGTAATCTTCTGGTGTGCCAACAAGACTTGGAAGAGTTGTGTCTGTGATGTCGAGAACTTCAATTGTTTTTGTCATTGTGCCGATTGCACCGTCATCGTTTTTGGTTTCAACTTTGATTTCAAGAACGCCAGCTTTTGTTGTTTTGATTGTATATTTGCCTGATTCAAGTTCTGTGAGTTCTGTCCAATCTGTGTCGCCTGCTTGTCTAAAGTAGGTTCTAACAACCATTCTGTCGTCATTGCTGTCTGTTGCTGTTGGTTTTTCAAATGAAATTTCTTCGCCAAGTTTAACTTGCTTTGGAAGAACGGTTCCAAAATCAATTTCTGGTGTTGAAGGAGTATATGCATCAACAAGTTCCATTGTGTATGATTTTGTTGTGTCATTCTTTGAAGAATCAACTGCGGTGTAAGAAATTGTGTAAATTCCGCTCTTGAATGCTTCTTCTTTTCCGTCAACATTGTAGTTGTTGTCGTAGTAGTTGAAGATAACATAGTTTGAGATGTTTGCTTTGTCAGCAAAAGTGTTTTCGTTGTAGTTGAGAATCACTGGTTTTTTGCTGTCTTCGCTTCCGATTGTTCCTTGATCAAGTGTGTAGGTTTTAATTCTATAAATTTCTCTCTTATATGTGATTGCTTCACCCGAATTATCTGTTGCATAAATTGCAGGAAGAACAATGTTTTCAAGACCAAATTTTGAAGGAACTGTGTGACTTTGGTCAACAATTTTCTCTCCTTCCAATTTGCCGTAGTAAACAACTGGATCTTTTGTGTCTTTTACATCTTTGATTGTGAATGAGAAACTTTCTGCTTCTGTTCCAAAAACATTTTTGATTGTGTATTTAACAACATAATCACCTTTTTCTGTTGGTGTGAAAACGCCGTCTTTAAGCATTGAAGGCTTGTCCACTCCGCCTTTTGTGATCGAAATTGTGTAGTATACATCAACACTTTCGCCTGTTTCTTTGTTTGTTCCAGAAACTGTTGGAAGCTTTGTCTCAACACCCAAAACCGCTGTTGTTGGTTTTGTTGAATTGAATGAATAGTTCAATGTGTAATCATTCTTATAAGTTGTGTTGACATTGAGTGAATATTGTTTTTGTGCTGCAACTGTTCCACCAGCAAGTGTATAGGTGTATGTGAAGATGTATTCTCCAACAACATCTGGTTTGAATGTGTTGTCAGCTGAAACTGTTGCTGTTGAACCGCTTGGTTTTTGAACTGAAATAGCAACTGTTGCCCCGTCAACTTTTTTCTTTGTCTTGCTTGAAATAACCTCAGGCATTGGAAGAAGAATTGTCCCATCAAAACCCTTTTCCTTGATTTTGTCAGAAATTTCAATGTTCATTTCGCTTGGAATAATTCTGTTTGTGTTTGTTGGGAATTCAAAGTAATATCCGCTTTTTGTCACTTTGATAACTTTTTCTGAAAGCACATATTCGGTTGAGCCACTTTTCATGAAATAGATAACGCGATAATCTCCAACCATTGTTGGAACAAATCCGTCCGCGTCAAGCGTGACTTTTCTGTTTGATGGATCCAAAACTCGAACTTCGCAAGTAGCCGGTTTTGTCACTTTGATTTTGCCTTCATCCTCACCAATGACATAATCAGTTGCAAAGCCCTGAATTTGAGCTTGTTCAACAGTTGTTGTATAGTCGTAAGCAGGGTCTGGATCAGCATAGGCAACGTTTCCAAGTGTTGGCAAAACAAGTCCTGAAGCCAAAGTCATGCAGCCAAGTGCCATAAAAAATTTTGCTGTTTTTTTCATATATTTCTCCTGTCATGATTTTACATAACACAAAGGTTTGGTTATGTAATATTGATACTAATAAATTCTATACAAAAGCCATTTCAATGTCAAACAAAACTTGACAATTTCCGCACGTGATTTTGTTCAACATTATTGTGTTTTGAATATTCAAATTTATCCTGACTTCTTTTGTCGAAAAAAAGCACCCACAAAAACACAACACCAAGCCAACACAAACTTCGCAACTATCTTTGTTGCTTGATTTTTTATTTTTTTATTTAAGAGGTATGGGCATTCTTTTTAATTCAAGAGTTATGGCAGATTTTGCCTTAACTCTTC
>ULWL01045051.1_pt1 | contig 13594 bp, 10 predicted proteins | sample 1960171 | NCBI WGS metagenome assembly ULWL01 (sample SAMEA4835807, study PRJEB28245) | human gut metagenome | biome: gut microbiome; material: fecal sample | place: Denmark | collected 2008 | reverse complement strand
TAAAATGAACATTTTGATGTATAACTTTCATTTATTATTGTGCATTTAATATTCTTTATTCTTGCTTGATATATTATCTTTTCTTTTAATCTTCCTATTGGTATTTGAATTATTGTTTGATTTATTCTTTGTTTTTCTAAATTTGTTAATTCTTTATTTTTTATTCCTTTTTCTTTCATTCCTCTATTCCAACCTATGATTATTTCACTTACCTTTTCTTTAATTGCTTTATTTATTATATATCTAGTTGTTTTATTTAAATAATCTTCTATTCTTCTATTTCTTTTTTCCGTTATTCTTGTTTGTTTTAATGTATATTCTTTTTCTTTCTTTTTACTATTATAATGTGCTATTTGTTTATTATAATATTGATTTACTGATTTTAAGTATTTTCCATCAATTATAAATGATTCATTACTTTTAGTTATTACAAAACTTGCAAGATTATTTATTCCTAAATCGATACTTAAATAGTTTTCTTCTTTAACCTGATTAATGGTTTCTTCTTTTTCGATATATGTTAATTCGATCTTATATTTTCTTGCTTTACTATATGGTATTATTCTAAATGCTTTTATTACTTTATTATATAAATGTTTTGGTATTTTAAAGCTTATATCCATCTTTTTCTTTATCCCTGATTCACTTATGAAATAATTTATTAATTCATCTTCAGATTTTTCTTCAAAAATCTTACTAGTCCTAGTGATATTTGATAAAGGTAAATCGATATATTTTTTATTGTTTATTTTCTTTACTCTTATTTGTTCGGTATATAATAAATAATATCCATGTTTATTTAAATATCTTGGACATTTGGTATATCCTTTAAGATAATTATTAAACATTGTATAGACATTCCTAATAATACATATTGATATATAGGTATTTAGAATATGAAAGTTTGGGTTTGATTTCATTATTTTATTTAATTCATAATAGCTACATATTTTACTAGTTTGTCGGTACATTTTCTTTAATTCATATAAAGTACTATTAAAAAGATTTTTAGATATATGGTGAAATAATCTTAGATAGTTTCTTACTAATTTATTTGGTGTATAATAATAAGTTGTTGTTTTAAACATTTTTTCACCTCCTTTCTTTTTGAATAAAACAAAAAAGCAGTCTTTTAGATAGTACTAAAAAACTGCGTGTATTGTTACGAATAAGAGTGCAAGTAGTGTTATATTTGGTATAGTCAAATTTTATCAGTTAAAGGAATATTTTGCAAGTTATATACTCTGGTTTTTTATAAAATGTAATTTCCTTATACTTATAAATAAAAAATACAGGCACTTTTATCGTGTCTGTATTTTATTTTTTATGCTGCTTCGTCTTCTTCTTTTTCAAGTTTTTCGATTAAAACTTTTTTAATTCTAGTTCCATTTATTTCAAGTACTTTGATATGAATATCATCTACATCTAATTCAATTTGATCTTTAGGGGTTGGTATTCTATCAATTTTTGAAACGATTAAACCAGCAATGGTATCATACTCATTGTTTTCTTCATCAAGTTTTAAGTCTAATTCTTGATTTAATTCATGAATCGGAAGGTTACCAATAATAATATATTTGTTTTCATCTACTTTTGATATAGGTGTTTCTTCTTCATCATATTCATCTAGAATGTTTCCTACGATTTCTTCAATTAAATCTTCCATTGTTACAATTCCAGAAAATCCGCCAAATTCATCCATTAAGAAAGCCATTTGTTCTTTATTTTCTTTCATCTTTTTGAATAAATCACTAGCATCAATATATTCATGAACAAAGTATGCTTCACGCATAATGCTATTTAAATCGATTTTATCAAGGCTGGAATCATAACAAGAGTTTAGTAAGTCTTTGGTGTTGATAACACCAATGATGTTATCACGGTCATCTCGGTATACTGGGATTCTTGTGTATTTTTCCGCTAGGATTTTTCTTAAGTTGGTATGAATGTCATCATCTATATCTATCATAAAAACATCAACACGAGGTGTCATTAAGTCGGTCGCTGTTAAATGATAAAACTTTAAAGTTGATTCAATCATTTTTGATTTTTCTTCATCAACTGTTCCATCTTCAATTCCTTCATTAACGATATCAATAATATCATTATCTGAAACTTTATCTTCTTGCATACCTTTTTCAACACCTGTAATTTTTACTACTAGGTTTGTACTAGCTGATAGTACTTTAACAAAAGGACTAAATATTGCTTTTATTACTAGTAATATTTTCGCAAAACGCATTGCGGTGGCTTCAGGATTTCTTAAAGCCACTCTTTTTGGGAATAGTTCACCAAAGATAAGAGTGAAGTAGGAAAGAATAATTGTAATTATTACGGTTGCAATTTGACCACTATATGGGATATGAATTTTGTCAAGTACTTTCGCAAAGTCACTTGATAAAGTAAGGGCTGCGGTAGCACTTGAGAAGAATCCCGCTAGGGTAATTCCTACTTGAATTGTTGATAAAAATTTAGTTTCATCACTACATAGTTTTTCCACTGCTTTTGCTTTTTTGTTACCTTCACTTGCAAGACGTCTAATCTTATTTTTGTTGGCTGATACTACTGCCATTTCAGCAGAAGCAAAAAAGGCATTAACAAGTGTTAAAACGATAATTAAAATTAACTGCGGCACAAAACTTTCTGGGTCCGCGTCAGAATCATCATTGTTTTCCATTTATTTTATTTCTCCTTTTAATTTTTTTGTAATAGTATTGTATCATAAATTATGCTATCTTGTCAAATATTATTTATCATCACTTTGTAAGTTTGTGTCTAAAATAGTCTATTTTGATTTTTATGTTTCTAATATAACCGGCTTTTTCTGTTTTCTATACTACAAATTACTTTTTTCGTCTTATCAAACACATACTATACAAAAAGGAGCCATATCATTGGCTCTTTTTTGGCGACAACCGACACATATATTTATTTGTCTGTTTTACCATCTTTCACTTCATTTGAACGGCTCTGCTTTCGGCGACGGAATCGACTGCACAAGCCGCAAAACGCCTTTCGTATCAAGACAATCGGTCAATCTATTTTTACCGTCTTTTGCCAACATTTTCAAAGCGTTACAACTTGTAACGGTTTCATTTCCTTCATCTTTCAGCCTTTTCTTTAAGACTCGCCAATATGTTTGAGGATTGGAGCTATCCGTCAAAACTTCGATTATGTCCACAATAGCAAAATACCATTCTTCTTGGTCAGCATTCCACGCCGTGCGGACTTGTTTATTCTCAAAAATCTTGATTTTGTTTTCCATACGATTTTTCCTTCCATCTTATACTGCTTTCATTATACCATTTTTCTTTCGTTTTTTCAATCGTTTTTATCGTTATAACAATCAATAAAACAAAAATATTTACGAACTTGCTGTTAGTTCTTACCCTATGTTTACTCATCTTCAGATTGCTTGCATGATTGACTTTTGCTAACTGTTATTTTCGGCAGTCCGCCGACTACTACACGGTCTAAGAACGTGAGATAGATATCGTGTATAAGGTTGACATAGCATCCGTTTTACGGTATAGGCTTAAAAATTAACGAAAGAGTGTATGATTCAATGCGATTCATACACTTTTCTCCTTAATATTGATAGAGTCCATAAAATTAGGTGTCAACTTTTACATAAAGTCATAAAGCAAATCATTAAAATACTTATTGTTAGAATTAATTTTTTTTATTTTGTCTTCTTTCTTAGTAAGTTTACAAGTAAATACGCGGTGATTAAAAGAATGGTTGAACCTATTAAGATTATATACATTGTTGGGATGTTTACTACATGACCAAATAGTTTTGGTGTGCAGTCCATACCTACTTTAATTTCATTAACTACTTCATTTGTTAGATTTTTTCCCATTTCATTTATAACGCCATTTAAGGCATGGTTTTTAATAAGTGAGGTTCCATATGTACCAGGTAGAACTGATACTATATTTTGAATGGCAGAACCAAATTGAGCAATTGGCATGTATGCACCACATATAAAGCCATAACCAGCTGAAACAATAGTTCCAACAGCTGTTATTTGTCCTTGTGTTTTTAAGAAGTTATTAACAAAACATGCAAGGGCGGTCCCAAACATTGAAAGTAGGGTTACATCTAATATTAATAGTAGTACATCAGTTGTTGACATAAACCATCCATTAATGGCAGTATAAATGAAACAAGCAACTAAGGCTATTGCATTCACCATTAGGGTTGTTACAAGAGTTCCAAAGTAATATGATAAAGCTAGCGTATGTCGCTTTAAAGGCGTGATTGTTAAATCTTTTAAGACACCTGTTACTTTATCATTTGCCATTAGAGTATTAGAACAAAAAGCAACGGTTACACAGCATACCGCAAGAAGTGATGAAGTAAGTTGTCCACTTACAGCTCCATTTATTACTTTTTTCATATTAGGGAAGGTAAACCCTTCTGGGAAACTTCCTTCAAATGAATCACGATAAACATTTGCAAGAAAAGTAGCATAAAGAATTAAAAGAATTATTGGGGTAATAAGTGAAGTAAATAACATGCCTTTATCTTTAAAAAATATTTTTATGTTTCTTTTTGTTAATGCGAGAAATGTTCCCATCTTAATTACCTCCTACAAGTTTCTTGCCGGTTACGGAAAGAAAAACATCATCCATTTTACCTTTAGTAATTTCAAAGTCTGTAAATAATGCAGGGTTATTAATTACTAGTTCTCTTGCTTCTACTATATCTTTTACGGACACCCTAAATGCATCTCTTAATGCTTCATATGGTTTACCAAGCTTTTTGATTTCTTCTTCACTTACATTATAAATGGTAACAAAGTCACCAGTATATTTGTTTTTTAGTTCTAATGGAGTTCCTTCAGCTACGATTTCACCATTATCAAGAATTACTACATAATCTGCATCAACAGCTTCTTCCATATAATGAGTGGTTAAAAATACTGTCATTTTTTCTTGTCTACGTAAATTATCAATAGTTTCCCATAGAAGTTTTCTAGTTTGTGGATCTAGTCCGGTTGTTGGTTCATCTAAAATTAAAATTTTAGGTTCATGAATTAAAGCACGGGCTACATCAATCCTACGACGCTGTCCACCAGATAGTTTAGATACGGTTCTATTTAATATATCTTTGAAATTTAACATTTCAGCAAGTTTGTAGATTCTTTCTTTGGCTTTTTTACCTGTAATATTATAAAGGCTTGCTCTTGTCATTAAGTTGTCCATAACACTTAATGCCCCATCTAAAACTGAATTTTGAAAAACAACTCCAAGATCCTTGCATATCTCACTCATATTTGTATCAATATTTTTACCATTAATAATAACTGTACCATCATCTTTTGCGAGTACTCCACACATAATGGAGATTGTAGTACTTTTACCAGCTCCATTTACTCCTAAAAAGGCAAATAGTTCTCCTTTTTTTACTTTAAATGATAAATCTTTTACAGCTACTACTTCCTTAAATTCTTTATGTAAATGGCTTATCTCAATTATATTTTCCATTTTAGTTTTCCTTTCTATAATTTTTAGGATATTTATATTTTGAAGTGTCTTGCCCTTCATGGTTAAGCAACCACACCTTATTATCAATTCCACCACCATAACCAGTAATGTTACTGTTTTGTCCCATTACCCGGTGACACGGAATAATTATGCAGATGGGATTCCAACCTACGGCTCCGCCAACCGCTTGGCTTGACATTTTTTTAATATTTCTATTTTTAGCGATTATTTTAGATATATCGTTATACGTTATTGTTTTACCATAAGGGATATTTTTCATGACATTTATAACTTCTTCACGGAAAGGTGTTAAGTCATTAATCTTGTATTTTGGCGTAAATCCTGGGTCTTTACCACTAAAGTATATATCTAACCATTTGGTAGTATCATCAAAGATTTGTAAATCTTGTTCGACGAGTTTTTCCTTATATTTTAGTTCATCATTACTCCTTTCAAACCATAATCCTGTTAGATTTGTTCCATCACTTTTCATAATAATGATACCACACGGACTTTGATATTTTCTAAAATACACTATATCACCTTCCTTTATTATTTTCTACGTTTAACAAATTCATCTATTTAACGTATCACTAATCGTATCGTCATTATACTACAATTAACTAAAATTATCAATAAATTACGAAAATTATTTGTATTTTATTAAAATATTTTTGTTTTTACGAAAATATTTGATTATTTAATATGTTGAAAACTTATAATGATTTACATAATTATTTCATCTTTATTATATCAAATAATACTCTAATTTATATTTATTAAACAATTTATAATTAACGTTTTTATAATTTTAATCAATTATCTTGCTTAAATTTTACTTAATTTGTTGCTTAATTATTGTGATACTTAGCAAAGCAAATAAAGCATATAATCTTTTCTTTTTGTTTTATTTAATAATAACTATAGAAAAAATTTACATTTAAATTATTTTTATAAATGTTAAAATAATTTGGATAAATATTAACACATCTATTCACTAGTAATTATCTGGTGTAAATCTAATCTACTTGTTTTTATTTCGTTAAATGAAAGATGCTTAGTATCAAATAACGATACTAAACATTTTTTTATTTTTCTATAAAAAGTTAAAACAGTATTAAACAAAGCTATATCAATAATTAGTAAATGTTATAATCATTCAAACGATTTAGAATACTTGGATATACATTTCCATCTGAACCTTTAGCCAGATCAGCCTTAGATATATTTGATGCAAGTATGTGATTATTTTTAATTACATGCCAAAGTTTTTTTAGCATCATTATGTATGATTCATAATCGTCTTTTATTACTGCCATTGTATTTATCAACCATTCTTTACTATATTGATATCCGTTATAATAATCATTTAATTGTTTACAGATAAAGTTTACGGCTCCACCTATACCTTGTGTTTCATTAATATTTCTGTTTGTTGCCTTTGGTCCTTCAGCAATAAGAATATGTAGTAATAAATGTTCTAAATAGTTACAATATACAAGTCTATCTGCTTTTTGATATTCAAATGGATTTTGTGCAGCATATTTTTCATCACAAAGCATAATGGCTTTATCTTCATCGATGTGATGACAAACCAGTCCTTCGCTGGTTCTTTTGACTTTTTTATTTGTGGTTTTGCATTTATCGTTAACAAAATAATCATATTTAGCAGGTCCATATTTATCAATTAGGAATTGGACTAATTCATAATAATTCATTTTCATTATTTTTTCGTAATAGTTTTTACCAGTTTCTATTATTGTTGATTTTGTGAAGTTGTTAGAATTTAATTTTTCTACTTTAGAATCATTTAAAGTGGTTTTAAGGCTTTCATTCTTTTTACTTATTCGTTCATATTCTTTTTCAATAATATTTCCAAATGATTTATCATTTATTTCAATGCTTTGTTCGCCTGCAATCGATTTATCAGCGAATGTATCAAATATTTGTTGTTTTTCTGATAAAATCTCCATCATTCTTTCATCAACCGTATTTTCACAAAGTAATCTATATACTAGTACATTTCTTGATTGTCCCATTCTATATGCACGTGAAATTGCTTGGTTTTCAATTGAAGGCTTATATTGTGGTTCACACATCACAACTACACTTGCGGCTTGAATATTTAAGCCGGTACCACCTGTATTTATTTGAGCAAGTAAAACTGTGCCTGCCGGTGCCTTGTTAAATTCATCTACTATTTGTTGTCTCATATCAACACTAACAGAACCATTAATTGGAAATAAACACTTATTCTTTAGGAAATTATAAATTTTATTAATTGTATCTAGGAAGAATGAAAATACTAAAACTTTTCGTCCTTCTTTTTCGGCATCTTCAACTATTTCTTTTAGGCGACTTGCTTTAGATGATTTATTTAAATCATTAACATTCCAAGATACGCGTCTTGCGTCTTGATATTTCCTATTCATAATACTTTCTTCATATATGTTTTCTTCTTCTGAATCTAATGTACACCATTCTTCACTTTCAATTTTATCTGGTAATTCAGATAACACATCTTCTCTTTTTCGTCTATAATATACTGGTACAACACTTTCTTTAAATTGTTCTGATGATGGCTTAAAAGCTATGCTTTTTAGTTTAGAAGCGAGTGTAGAACTTAAAACACTAATTAGTGATATCATTTCATCAACTTTATTCTCTAATGCGGTACCTGACATTAATAATAGTCGATTTGTGTGTTTAGCTAACATTCTAGTAGCTGAACTTCTTTTTGCTTCAATGTTTTTTATATAATGAGCTTCATCAATAATTAAAAGTGAAAACTTGAAATCATCTTCTAGTTTGATGTTTGAAACTGATTCATAATTTGTTACGGCTACACCGCCATATTTTATCCATTTATCTAGAGCAATCTTACGATCACTACCATAAATTAAAATAGCATTAAGGTTACTATGTTTTTGAATTTCTCTACACCAATTGGTTACTACTGAGGCAGGACACACAACAAAAAAGTGAGTTGCACCACAATTTTTTAATGATACCATTGAAGCGATTGCTTGAATGGTTTTTCCAAGTCCCATTTCATCACCTAATAATACTTTTCTTTGGTGAATGATATATTTTACACCCCATTCTTGGTATTTTCTTAAGGTACATGATAAACCATCTAAGAATAATGGTTCATTTTGAATTTCTTTGGCAAATTCATCTGGTAAGCCATAAACATAATCACTAGTATCTAATACTTCTGGGTATATTTCTTCTATAATATTATAGTAACTAATTGAGTTTTGGGAAAAGTCCTCCCAAGCAAAGCTTGTGCTCGGTAAACCGTTATGAAACTTTGCTTTTGATTCATCTACTACCGGCTTAAAAACACTAGATAAAACATCTTTAATACCTTTATAGGCTGATTTATATTTACTAAATTCATCAGCATCCATAAAAGGAACATTCACACAGTTACCAAGTGATGAAAGTAAATTAAATGAACTGTTTAGTTCTTTTTTATATTGCTTCTCTAATTCAGCTATTTCTTTTAAAAGTTCTATTCTATCTTTATAATCACATATTTTTTTAACTACATCTGTTGATGCTTTTGTTTTTTTATCTACTGAGAGTTTTACTTTTAGGCTTTTTCTAATTTCTAAAGCATGTTCATCGCATTTATGTTTAATAAAACTTGCGGTATCTGAACTTATACCATATACATTTGATAGTTTTATTACTGATGTATTATATATATCAAGGAAAGTTTCATAACCACTACTTTTAAGATTTTTAATCCTTATGCCTGGTTTTAGTCGAGATAACTCTTCAATAGGAATCTTTCTTAATTCTATTACAAACTCTTCGTTTAATAATTTATCAATAGATTCTCTAATTTCTTTTTTACATGTGGGTATTGAACTTTTAATGTTATTAAATTCTTGGATAAAAGTGTTATATTCATCTTGTAATTCACTAAATGCTGGAGCAATAACATTATCATTTAATACTGTTCTATTTATTTCATAAATAGAGTCTTTATATCTTTTATTATTACAAGCATAATCTTTTTTTACATCTTTAGAATCAATGTTTTTAATATTTGATAATTGATACATTACATCATTATATGATTCAACAAATGATTCACCTTTAAGTTTTTCTAACTCATTAAATGATTCTTCTATCTTTTGCTTTTTCCTTTTAGATGTAAAAAACCAAAATATAGGATTAGATCCAGCAACTAAACTTGAAACTTGTTCTTTAATTGATTCTTTATATGTTTTTAATAACGAATCACAGATATTAACATATTTCTTACTTTCTAAGTAATAATATATACTTGACAATAAAATTCCAAAGTTTATATTATCAGTATAAACTTTAGAATCATTTAATGCATTTTTAGTTACTTCAAAGAAAAAGCCTTTATTTTGAAGCATTTTTATACATTCAATTAACTCATCAAAATTCTCATTTTTTATATTCAATGCATTATTCAAATTTTTACTTAAATTTTTGTAATACTTAATTTGATTTCTTGCGTCTTTATACTTAAATATTTTAGGCATATTCTCACCACACTTTTGCTTATATATGATACCACAAATTAGTTAATTTTTAAATTATTTAGATTATATTTATAAATTAATGTATTTATATTATTATGCGCACTTTAAATATTCTATTTACATGTAAAAAATGAAAAAAAAGCATATTTACTAGTATCAGTAATATGCTTAAGTATTTAAATATTATATGTGAAAATCTAAATATGATTTTACTTCTTCTTTTAGTTCATCACTAAAATCACTAAGATCTTCAAATATAATTACCTTATCATTAATTAAACCTACTAAATTAGTTACAACTTTTGATCTATCAAGTTTTATCTTATTTAATTCTTTTGTCAAGTTCCCAAAATTAAATTGGTGCCAGTTTATTTTTATTAATTCAATTATAAATTGTTACATTTTTATGCCATATTCTACAGATAAATCAGTTATTGATTTTCCTTAGTTGTATAAATCTATGATTGGCATGATAAAATCCTTAGTGTATGATTTTATCATAATAGTAATTTCTCTTTTTTGCTCAAATCCAATATTTTAACAGAATATCACTATCCATAGAATTCTATAAAATGTACCTAATATTTTGGGGTAGGTTCAAAATAGCTTATTTAAATCAATATCAATTCCTGCATTTTTTATATTCTTACATAATTGAATTTTCCAATTATCTGTTGCATCCATATTCACATAAACTATTCCATTTATATCGCTAGGAATCTCAACATTTCCTTTGACTAAAGCACACACATTTTTTCTTCCTAATATACCAATAAGTAATCCATGTTCAAAAACCACATTTTGCCGTGCTCTAAATTTGTTTTCTTCTTCTGACTCTTCTTTTGCTCTTGCTATATCACATTCTGTATAAAGAACAATTGCATATGATACTTGTGAAGTATACGTTTCAAGTTTTTCAATAATTGTATTACCATCATCAGGTTGCTCATGTAATATTATGGGCTCAATATCTAAGTGTTCCAGCAATCTTGCTACAACATTTTTTGTTACTTCATCGCGTCCATGTACTATAAATATTTTCCGATTTATTTTTTTATTTTCATCTTTCGCTTTGCATAAATTAGAAAAGTCGTATTCTTTTAGTTGACTATTTAACGTATTAAGCATTTCTTTAGTCTTTTTGTGTTCAGCTTTGTTACATACAAGTTTATTAGACATTATCTTATTCATGTTTTCATCATACCAAATGCATATATGGTCTAAAGAATATAATACATCATCGGCCGAATCTAAATTTAATGCTGTTTCTAATTTATTAATATAGTTTCCTATTAAACCACTAGATGAATATTTAGTAATAACATTTTTTATTCCGGAAAATTCAATTTTTAATATTTTATAAGGGTCCTGTAATTCCATATTTTTTCCTTTCATATTCATTATTTTGTTTTCTTAATTGATTAACTTTTTCATTTGCTTTTAACATAAATATTAACACTATTTATTCATTACATTTTAATAATGTATTGTTTTCTAAAATTAATTGATGGTTGTAATTATTCAATTATTTCAAACTTATAAAATTCTATAGCACACTTTATTTTTAGGCAATCATATTCAACATATTCGAGAATATACAATTGTACTATTAAGAATAGTTGTATTTTGAAACAATTAACTTTTCACAACTATTGAAGTTAGTATTTGAATTTAATTCAAAAATGCAACAAAGTTCTATAGTATTATTTCTCAATTTACAAAATCATTTTTTACCATTTTCTTCACTAAGCATTTGCTTTATGCTGTTTATTTCTTTGCTTAAATCATCTAGCGATAAATTAATTGCATAAGCAAATGGGGCAATTTGACTATTATAATGGATTCCTTGATTAAGCATAACCTTTTTAGACATTATTTGTTCTCTAGTAATTTTATTGTTTTCTAATGTCATATTTTTCGTTCTTGGATAAACTATTGATACTCGTTGTTCTAAAGTATGTGATTTTAAAAATTTTTGCTTATTTTTTTCATCATTTTCTATTTTTAAATACAATTGTTTTTCTATCCATAGCCTAATTGAAATTAAATATTTTATCTTATTATATGAGTTTTCATAAAAGTCTTTATGCTCGAACGAGTTAAATTTATCAATTAAATCTATTAGTTGACAATTTGAAATTTTATTTTTTTCACCAATAGTTTTTACTTCTGGAGTATAATGCAAAAATTCTTCAAATTCACATTCGTCTGTATCTCTATTTTTTAAGTAATCTAATAAAACATTACTATTCTCACATTCTATTTTTTCTATCGTTATTATGTTAGGATTACTACTAGCAGATTTTTGCTCAATTGCATCTAAATATATTTTGTTATTGCATTCTTCCAAGTATAAAAAATCAAATAAACCAGGATATTGTGAATTAATTATATTTAAAAAATCAACAGAATGCGTTAACACAACCATACATTTGTCAGCACTAACATTATTAACTATTTCAAATGCTATCTTATAATGATTAATTAAATCTAAACTTGATGCAGGATCATCCAGAATCAGCGTTTTTTTGTCGCTTCCCAAAAATGAATAAATTTCATATAAAAAAGTAAGCAAATTAATTTCACCAGTACTATAACTTTCTATTTTTCGAGGCAATTTTATACTAATGACAAAATTCTTGTCATCGTAGCTAATTTTTGTATTACCAAAATATCTTTTAAAATCATTTTCTAAGTTCTTTTTCTTTTTCAAAACAAACTCATATTTTTCTTTTGCAACATTTAAATAACTATTAAGTTTTCTTTCTTTTTCATTTAACAAATTTTGCATATCTAATATTTCTTTGTGTTGTTGTTCTTAATTGTGGAAAAGAGCCTTTTTTAAAAAATTTATCTAAATCACCATTAACTTTGTCTCTTATTGCAGTATTACTCAAACCATTTTCCTTTAGTCTGTCTTTTATATTTAATTTAGATTTTATATCATTTATTTCTTTGTTAAGCTTATCAATTTCAAGTATAAAATACGACAGTTTTAATTCTGATTCTTTAATTATCGCTTTTTCTTCATAAGTTAAAAATTCTGTTTCTTCTAAATACTTAGATTTTAATATTTTAAAAAGTGTTGTTTTTCCTATTCCATTATACCCAAAAATTACTTTTGATTTATCACCAATCGTTAGTTTAAACTCATCATTTAGTTTTTCAGAAAACCACTTGTACTCTTCAGGTATATTTCCTTTATTCAATTCTACCATAATTTCTCCTTTTCTGGTTTAACTTATATATATATATTATCATGAAATTCTATGTTTGTTGTAAAATTACTTTAGTTTTTTATTTTTAAAGAAAAATTAGATTAATATACTTTTAGTATTATACTATAATTAAAAAAATATGGCATTTTTTGTGATAATTTTTTTCAGCTCAGTCATGTAATATGCAAAATAGAAAACGTCTTAAATAACTCTATTTGATTTTTAAATTATAAATGGCTCTAACTACTAAATGGGCCTATCACAAAGCTATCTGTGATAAGCCAAATTTTATTGTTCTAAATATTATAAAATAGAAAATGTTAATGTCAAGTTAAAAACAACCAATTTTGATGAT
>ULWL01074276.1_pt1 | contig 13658 bp, 9 predicted proteins | sample 1960171 | NCBI WGS metagenome assembly ULWL01 (sample SAMEA4835807, study PRJEB28245) | human gut metagenome | biome: gut microbiome; material: fecal sample | place: Denmark | collected 2008 | reverse complement strand
CCCGGCCGCCATGGGACCGGAATACCACCGGACAGTCGATGAGGCCCCGGGACACCTGCTCGGCCAGCTCGCCGCGCATACCGGAGGTTTCGATGTGGGTGATGACGCCATTCTGGATATGGCGGATCAGGGGGGCGTGGACGGCGGCCAGGGAGCTGGCGGCCAGGGTCAGGTTCTTAAAGCCCATTTCCGCCAGCTTATCCACCACGGTGTTGATGATATGGTCGCCGTTGCGGAAGTGGTGGTGGAAGCTGATGGTCATGCCGTCCCGAAGGCCGGTGCGTCGGATGGCCTCCTCCAGGGAGGGCACCAGCTTGTTCTGCCGGGTGGACCGGGCCTGGAATGTGGCGGTGTTCTTCTGGCGGGCACCGTGATACAGCCCGTGGTTGCTGATCTCACCGATATGCGGGATTTTTTCAAGCTCGATCATGTCAAATCTCCTCCACTTCGTCGATCTTGCAGCCGGCCTCGTACAGGTCCAGCAGGCGGCGGGCCCGGGTGACCACGGGCTTGTCGATCATCTTGCCCTTGAGGCTGGCCACGCCGCTGCCCCGGGCGTTGGCCTCGGCAATGGCGTCCATAATGGCCCGGGCCTTGTTCAGGTCCTTCTCGCTGGGCATGAACACATGGTGCAGCGGCTCGATCTGGCGGGGATTGATCACGGACTTGCCGTCGAAGCCCAGCTTTTTGATGAGGGTGGCCTCAGCGATGAAGCCCTCCTCATTGTTGACGTCGGAATACACCGTGTCCAGGGCGGCAATGCCGGCGGACCGGGCGGCGTTGAGGATCATGCAGCGGGCGAACAGCAGCTCGATGCCGTCGGAGCGAGTGGTTTTCAGGTCGGTGACATAGTCCTCGGCGCCCAGGGCGATGCCGATGAGGCGGTCGCTGGCATGGGCAATCTCGGCGGCGTGGAGCACGCCGTTGGCGCTTTCAATGGCGGCCATCATGCCAGTGGTGCCCACGGGAATACCGGCCTGGCGCTCGATGCGCTGGATCTCCCGCTCGCAGTCGATAACGTCCTGGGCGCTGTCGGTCTTGGGCAGGCGGACCACCTGGACCCCGGCCCGGACCACGGCCTCCAGATCCTGGACGCCCAGGCCGCTGGACAGGTCGTTGATGCGCACCACGGTCTCCTTGGTGCCGAAGTGCAGGGTCTTCAGGGCGTTATACACCAGAAAACGGGCGGAGTCCTTCTCGGTATAGGCCACGGAGTCCTCCAGGTCGAACATGATGGAGTCGGCCCCGTAGATGTGGGCGTCGCGGATCATGCCGGGGTTGTTGCCGGGCACGAACATCATACTGCGGCGCAGTCTGTCTTTTACATACATGTTACTTGACCTCCCATTCATAGGCGTCGGACTGGGCGGCGCGGAAGATGGCGGTGGTAACCCGGGCGCGGACGGTGCAGTCCAGAGCACCCTTGTCCACGGCGGTGACCTCGGCGTTCTCAATGCCGTAGTGAGCCAGCGTGTCACGGATGACGGCCTCGATCTGACGGCCGAACTGCTGCAGGACGTTGCTGGTGAGGCTGATCTGGATGCCGCCGGACTGGGCGGGCTCCAGGGTGATCATGATGTCGTTGGACTCCATGGTGCCGGCGGTGGCGGTGATGAGCAGGTTCATATGTCTGCCCCCTTTACAGCTTCGCGGCCAGACGGTCGTGGATGGCGGAGATGAATTCGCCGCTGGTAACGGCGGTGACGGGGGTGCCCTCGTCCACCAGGCCCACCAGGTCCTTGGTCATGATGCCTGCGCCCAAGGTCTCAAAGCAGGCGGCCTCCAGCTTGTCGGCAAAGGCGGACAGGTCGGTCAGGCCGTCCAGCTGGCCCCGCTTGCGCAGAGCGCCGGACCAGGCAAAAATGGTGGCCATGGGGTTGGTAGAGGTCTGCTCACCCTTCAGGTGCTTGTAATAGTGCTTGGTGACGGTGCCGTGGGCGGCCTCATACTCGGTGGTGCCGTCGGGGGAGACCAGCACGGAGGTCATCATGGCCAGGCTGCCGAAGGCGGTGGACACCATGTCGCTCATCACGTCGCCGTCGTAGTTCTTGCAGGCCCAGATGAAGCCGCCCTGGCTGCGGATGACGCGGGCCACGGCGTCGTCGATGAGGGTATAGAAATAGGTGATGCCCAGCTCGTCGAACTTGGCCTTATAGCTCTCGAACTCCTCCTCGAACACCTTCTTGAACTCACCGTCGTAGACCTTGGCGATGGTGTCCTTGGTGGAGAACCACAGGTCCTGACGGGTGTCGATGGCGTACTGGAAGCAGGCCCGGGCGAAGGAGCGGATGCTCTTTTCCTTGTTGTGGGCGCCCTGCCACACGGCGGGGCCGTCCACCTTCTGAACCAGCAGGGTCTTTTCCTCACCGCTCTCGCCCCGGAAGGTCATGGTGCACTCGCCGGGCTCGGTGGTGTACATGTCCACGCTCTTGTACACGTCGCCGTAGGCATGACGGGCGATGGTGATGGGCTTTTTCCAGTTCTTCACCACGGGGTGGATGCTGTCGATGAGGATGGGGGCCCGGAACACGGTGCCGTCCAGAATGGAGCGGATGGTGCCGTTGGGGCTTTTCCACATCTGGGTCAGCTGGGGATATTCCTCCATGCGCTGCTTGTTGGGGGTGATGGTGGCGCACTTCACGGCCACGCCCAGGCGGCGGGTGGCGTTGGCGGCGTCCACGGTGACCTGGTCCTGGGTCTCGTTGCGGTGCAGCAGGCCCAGGTCATAATACTCGGTCTTCAGGTCCACGAAGGGCAGGATCAGCTGGTCCTTGATCATCTGCCACAGGATGCGGGTCATTTCGTCGCCGTCCATCTCCACCAGGGGGGTAATCATCTTGATTTTTTCCATTGCCGTATTTCCTCCTTATTTTGTCCGAAAGCGCCTTACATTCTGGCGGCGTAGTAGTTCATCAGGCAGCCGTCCAGGATGATCTCCTTCTCATCCTGGGTCAGGCCCCGGACGTGGAGCAGCAGGTCATGGGTGCTGCCATCGCGGCAGATGACCTGGGCGGGGATATCCTCTGCGCCGTTTTCGATAGCGGCCCGGATGCCGGGGACGAACACGCAGTCGCCGGGCTGATAGTCGAAGGGCGTGCCCTGGTCGATGGTAAAGGGCAGGATGCCCCAGTTGATGCAGTTGCTGCGATAGCGCTTGGTGGCGTATTCATAGCAGATGTTGGCGAAGCCGCCCAGCACCTTCTGGCAGGAGGCGGCCTGCTCCCGGGCGGAGCCGTCGCCGGGCTTGTTGGCAAACACGCAGGAGCCGAACTGGGTGTTCTTAGCCAGGGCCTGGGCATCGCCCACGCGGCCCAGGGTCTCCAGCAGGGAGGCGGGGACCTGACCGCTGCGGCGCTGGGCCTCCCGGGCGGCTACATCCTTGGCCCGGGGCACATACTCCGGCACCCGGCGGGACAGGGTGAACTCCGCCAGACGCAGGGGGTTGGAGCGATAGGAGGAGGTCTCGCCGGAGGGGATCAGCTCGTCGGTGGTGGTGACGGGATCGTGGATCACGGCGGCCAGCTCCACCAGCAGGTTCTCGGTGAGATTGTACATCTTGGGCCAGTCGGTGATGTTGGGGCCCATGACCAGCTCCACGCTGGGATCGGCCTTGCCGAAGCCGTAGTACAGGCGGTTGTCATACACTTCCTTGTCGAAGTGGTACTCGTGATGAATGGGGGTGTATTCCACGTCGGTGGCGGCGGTGATGCGTCCGCCGTTGGCGGCGGTGGCGGCGATGGACCGGGCGTCCATCAGGCACACGGCGGCAAACTGGCCCTCGCCGGGCTTGGAGCCCTCGCGGTTGGGGAAGTTGCGGGTGGTGTGCCGCAGGGACAGGCCGTTGTTGGCGGGCACGTCGCCTGCGCCGAAGCAGGGGCCGCAGAAGCTGGGCTTGATGATGGCACCGGAGGCCAGCAGGTCGGCGGTGGAGCCCACCTTCATCAGCTCCAGGGACACGGGCACGGAGGTGGGGTACACGTCGAAGCTGAAGGCGCCGGAGCCGGTATAGTGGCCGCGGACGATGTCCGCCGCCTCGGTGATGTTGTCAAACAGACCGCCGGAGCAGCCGGCGATGACGCCCTGGTCGGCCCAGACGGCGCCGTCGTGGATCTTATCGGTGAGCTGGGGATTGGCCTTGGGGAAGCGGCGCTTGGCATCGGCCTCCACCTTCTGCAGCAGCTCCTCCGCGTTCTCCAGGAACTCGTGGATGGTCCAGGCGTTGGAGGGATGGAAGGGCAGGGCGATCATGGACTCCATCGTGGACAGGTCGATGGTGATCATCTTGTCATAATAGGCGTCCTGGCCCGGGTGCAGGGGCTTGTAGTCCTCCGGGCGCTTGTGGGCCTCATAGAAGCCCCGGGTGACCTCGTCGGTCTCCCAGATGGAGGAAAGACAGGTGGTCTCGGTGGTCATCACGTCGATGCCGTTGCGGAAGTCGATGGGCAGGCTCTTGATACCGGGGCCTGCGAACTCCAGCACGCAGTTGTTGACAAAGCCGCTTTCGAAGGTGGCCTTCACCAGGGCAATGGCCACGTCGTGGGGGCCGATGCCCTGCCGGGGCGTACCGGTGAGGTATACCAGCACCACCTTGGGCATGGGGGTATCCCAGGTGTTCTTCAGCAGCTGCTTGGCCAGCTCCGGGCCGCCCTCGCCCACGGCCATGGTGCCCAGGGCGCCGTAGCGGGTGTGGGAGTCGGAGCCCAGGATCATGGAGCCGCACTTGGCCATCTGCTCCCGGGCATAGGAGTGGATGACGCTCTGGTTGGCGGGAACATAGATGCCGCCGTACTTCTTGGCGGCGGACAGGCCGAACATGTGGTCATCCTCGTTGATGGTGCCGCCCACGGCGCACAGGCTGTTGTGACAGTTGGTCAGGGCGTAGGGAATGGGGAACTCCTTCATGCCGGAGGCCCGGGCCTGCTGGATGATGCCCACATAGGTGATGTCGTGGGACACCATGGCGTCAAAGCGGATGCGCAGCTGCATGGGGTCCGGGGACACGTTGTGAGCCTGCAGGATCTGCCAGGCCATGGTCCGGCGGCGGGCTTCCTCCTGGGCCGTGGCCGCAGTTTCCTGGGGAACGCCGTTTACCAGGTACATGCCGTGGTCGGTGAGCTGGATCATAATGGATTTACCTCCTACATATTGCCTCCGCGCCGGGCGCAGAGTCCTTCTTTGTTTGGTCCAGGATAAATGTAGCACACCGGCCCGGGGTTGTGAATCGGTTTTCCGCAAAAAGCCGCCTGGGGCGGCATTTTCTCCATTAAGCCCATGAAAACACCGAATCATTTGGTAAAAATGGAGCCTGTGGGGGGCGGGCTTGCAAAATGTTTCGTCAAAATAGAACTTGCAGCCTGGTTTACAAAAATCCGGGACACACCCATGCCTGCAAGCTGCAAAAGCGGCAAGGGAAATTGCACAAATTTTCCATACGAAGGACAGATGCGCAACATTTGTCCTTCCAGAGAAAACAAATGGCGCAGATCGAATTTCTCTTGCTTTAACTTGACAAAGCCAATGACGTATGATAGACTGATATAAGTTTACAAGCCATAAACTTTTCAAGGAGGGTCATTTTATGCGTGTTCGTGAGATGGAGATCGGTGAGGTGCAGGAGCGGTTTGCCAACCTGGTGTGGGACAACGAGCCCATTCCCTCGGGCCAGCTGGTGAAGCTGTGCGAGCAGGTTTTCCAGTGGAAAAAGCCCACCACCTATACGGTGCTGCGCAAGCTGTGTGAAAAGGGGCTGTTTCAGAATGTGAACGGGGTGGTGTCCTCGGTGATGAGCCGGGAGGAGTTTGCCTCCCGCCGCAGCGAGCAGTTTGTGGACAATGCGTTCCACGGCTCCCTGCCTGCCTTTGTGGCAGCCTTTACCGCACAGAAGCCCCTGTCCGCCCAGGAGGCGGAGGAGATCCAGGAGATGATCAGCAAATTCCGGAAGGGGGAATGACCCGTGCTCTGCCGGATATTCCTGAAGCTGGTGGGAATGAGCGTCACCGCCGGGGTGCTGGTGCTGGCGATACTGGCCGTTCGGGCCCTGACGCGGCGGCGCATGCCCAAATGGGCCCATTGCCTGCTGTGGGGCCTGGTGGCGGCATGCCTTTTGTGCCCGGTGCTGCCGGAGAGCGGACTGAGTCTCCGGCCCCAGAGCGGGGAGCTGGTCCAGTACGGCGACCAGCTGACCGGCCTGGACCGGGAGCCGGTCATCATCCTGATGGAAACCGGAGTGCAGGATGTTTACGCTTTCCGAACGGGTGAAGCGGACCGGCCCGGAGTGTCCCTGATGCCCCTGGCTTATGTCTGGCTGGCGGGAATGGCAGTGCTGCTGGGATGGGCGGCTTTCAGCTGGCTGCGGCTGCGGCGGCAGGTGGCGGCGTCCGTCTCCGTGGCCAAGGGGGTGTATATCTGCGACGATATCGCCTCGCCCTTTATCCTGGGGGTCCTGCATCCCCGCATTTACCTGCCTTCTGGTCTGACGGGCGCCACGCTGGAGAGCGTCCTGCGCCATGAGCGGGCCCATCTGAAGCGCCGTGACCACTGGTGGAAGCCCCTGGCCCATGTGCTCATCGCCGTGTACTGGTTCAACCCCCTGCTGTGGGCAGCGTATGTGCTGCTGTGCCGGGATATCGAGCTGGCCTGCGACGAGCGGGTGGTGCGGGATATGACCCGGGAGGACCGGGCCGCCTATTCCCAAGCCCTGCTGCAATGCAGCCTGAACCGGCGGCGCAGACTGGTGCTGTGCCCCCTGGCCTTTGGTGAGGTAGGCGTGCGGACCCGGGTGAAGTCGGTGCTGCGCTATCGCCGTCCGGCGGTGTGGCTGTCGGCTGCGGCGGTTCTGCTGTGCGCCGCCCTGGCGGTGACGTTCCTCACGGAGCCCAAGACCGCGGAGAACGCTCCGGCGGAAAAGGCCCGGACACATAACAACGATTATGTGGATTATTTTCAGCGGATCCAGAAGAAGGAAGCGCAGCAGGGCCGCAGCGTGGACAATCCGGTGGTCATCATCAGCACCTCTATGGAGCCGGCCACCGGCCAGATCAGCTATCAGGTGCAGCTGCTGGACGGCATGACGGACTGGGAAAAGGAAAGAATTCTGTCCAGATACAGTATGAACATCGCCAATATGGAGGTTTTCTACCCCCAGGAGGGGGACATCCATCAGGAGATGGACGTTCCTCACCTGCGGTTCCGGGCGGTAAGTTCAACGTCTGCCCCGCCCATAGACCCGGCTTACGACGACCTGGTGGCCCTGGACAACCCGTATGAGCCCTATACGCTGGCCTCCGTGACGGTGCTCAGCGCCGACGGGATTCAAAGCTCCACCTTCCGGCGGGTGGGCCAGTCCCTGCTGCTGGACGATGCGCCGGACGACTCCGGCAGAAACGCCATATCCTGGAGCATCCGTATAGACTGAATTCATAGAGAGCGAAGGAGGGAAGGACATATGTTTGCCAGACACGGTATCAGAAACGCCCTGCGGACCCCCAAACGGTCGGTGGCGTTTCTGCTGCTGATGACGCTGCTGGTGACACTGCTGGGCACATCCCTGGGGCTGAGCTTCGCCCTGCAGCGCACCCTGCGCCAGTGCCGGGAGAATTACTCCACCATTGGGCTGGTGGAGTATCTGGGCCCGGGCTATCCCAGCACCACCAAGGTGGTGGCGGACGCCGGGGAGGTCCTGGCGGAATTTGAGGAAAAGCTGGACCGGGAGGATCCGGCCCTGGTGGCCTGGGAGCCCACCCGCATGGCCCTGGGCTATACTCCGGACCTGGGCATGCTGACCAACCGTCTCCTGCTGAAGGACCGGTTTGTGGCCATGGTGAAGGTGCGGGAGCTGGTCACACTTCACGTCCCGGCGGAGGATGGCTCCGGCTGGACCATCGATGAAAACGGGAACATAGTGGAGGAAACTCCTCGTCCCGCTTATGACCGGGTGCTTCCGCTCTATGACGCCATCATCAGCCGCATGCTGTATACCGGCCAGCGCATGGTGGACGGCTCGCCGGTACTGCTGGAGATCCCGGGGGAGACCAGCATAGATATTCCCGGCCAGGACTATGTGCCTCCGGCAGACAGCATCTGGGTCCCCGGGCACTACTATCTGCTCCACGGCTCCTATGCCGAGTCCAGCCTGATGGGTGCATCATACATGCAGCTGTCCATGGGGCAGTATGAGCTGGACGGGGTAGACACCGGCGTCACCGATGTGCTGGACGTCACCCAGCCCGACGGCACGCCGCCCAGGCTGGATGGCTCCACGGGCATCGAGAAGGTGGCCCAGACCTATCAGGTCACGACCCACTCCCTGACGGTGCAGGCCACGGACCGGCCGGCGGACCTGCTGCCCTTTCAGCAGGGGGATCTGACCCTGGCAGAGGGCGCATACTATACCGCAGGCGGCAAGGGCTGCCTGATCTCTCAGGCGGTGGCCAAGGATCTGGGCCTGTCCGTGGGAGACAGTCTGCCCCTGTCCCTGGCGGTGCGGAAGAATACCCTGATCCCCTACAGCTATTGGGCCGGGGATGGCTTCGACGCGGAGGATACCTATACCGTCAGCGGTATTTTCTCCGCCAATGAAGAATACGAGGCCATGGTCTATATCCCCGTCCGGAACGATATCGATATGCAGCAGAACCACTGCTCCTTCACGCTGGGGCAGCTGCAGCTGAAAAATGACCTGGCCCAGGAGTACATCGAGCGTCTGGAAAAGGATCTGCCGTCCTCCATCCGCGTCACCGTGTATGACCAGGGCTATGCCGCTGTGTCCCAGGCGCTGGAGGACATGCTGCGGCTGGTGCAGATCATCGCGGGCGTGTGTCTGGCGGCAGGACTGGGCTTTCTGGTGCTGTTCGGCTATCTGCTGGTGTTCCGTCAGCGGGGCATCGGCCGCACCATGATCCGGGTGGGCGCTGCCCGGCGGAACGTACATACCTATTTCTTGTTCTGTGCCGGAACGGTGGCCCTGCCGGCGGCGGGACTGGGCCTGATCCTCAGCCGCTTCGTGTGCCTGGGGGTGCTGAAGCTGCTGGAGGTGGTGCTGGACGGCGCCACGTCCCTGGACCTGTATTACAGCAACACCGCCCTGGCCATGCATCGCTCCGCCACGGAGTATCTGGCGGCCCCCGGCTGGGGAGCTCTGGCCGTCATCGCCCTGGGGACCCTGGCGCTGGCGCTTCTGTCCTGCCTGGTGTTCAGTGTGGTCAGCCTGGAGCGGCGGCACAAAAAGCGCCGCCGGGAGAGCCGCGCCGCCCAGGGTACGCCGTCCCGTCCCCTGCGGGGCGGTCCCCGGACCTATGCGCGGCTGTCGGTGCTGCGGGGCGGCTTCCGCTCCCTGGCGCCGGTACTGGCAGGCGTGTGCGCGGCCGTCCTGTTCTGCCAGCTGTCGGGTATCGTTATCCGCTATGACGGACAGCTGCGGGACCTGCGGGCAAACAGCTCTGTCCGGGGCAATATGACGGACATCAGCGGCAAATATACCACCGGTCTGGTGCTGGATGAGCAGGTGCTGGACCAGATCGGCCAGCTGCCCGGCGTCAGTGAGCTGACAAGGCTGACAGCCACGCCCTACTATTTCGCGGGAGTGTACCGGGGCAGCGAGCTGGTGGCCGGACCCGGCCTGCCGCCCCAGCCCACCACCACCTTTGAGAGCGAACGGTATATGGCGAATCTGTCCTCCGGGCCGGACCTGGTGTTTATCGACCGGCTGGAGGGTGCGCCGGAGTTTATGTACAGCACGTCCATCGAGACCCAGTGGCTGGAGGGTTACGATTCCAGCTGCTTCCAGATGGATTGGGATGCGTCGTTGGACCCGGAAACGGCAGAGAATCGGTGCGTCATCTCTACGGACATGATGGATCAGTACGGCATCCGGCTGGGCGACTGGATCTGGCTGGAGGTTCGGTGCTCGAGCGCTTACAGCTACAGCAGAAGCCAGATAGGCCTCCGTGTGGTGGGTGCTTATGCCCAGACGGGCCGGGCCAACAATATCTACACGAACCTGAGCATGCTGCGCTACCCCTATGCATACGACGAGGATCTGGGGCTCTGCACCCTGGGCGGCGTCTACCTGGCCAAGTCCATCAGCGGCGCCACGTTTAAAATCGCTGACTGCACAGATCTGACGGCGGTGAAGCAGGCCCTGTACGACATGGAGCTGTCCGCCGTGGGCAAGCTCCGGGCCGTCCGGAACTTCGTCATCATCAACGACGCGGCATACCTGAACACGGAGCGGGCCGCCGCCCAGCGCCTGTGGTACATGCAGCACCTGTTCCCGGTGGTGTACGCCATCGCCCTGGGCCTGGCATACCTGATCGCGTTCCTACAGGTGCAGTCCCGGCGGAAGGAGCTGCGCACCATGCGCAGCGTAGGTGCGGACAGCCACACCGCCTATTGGAGCCTGTATTGGGAGCAGCTGATGCTGGCGGCTCTGGGGGCCGTGCTGGGGGCGGGCCTGTGCCTGGCTCTGGGCTGGGGCACCGCCCTGGGCCTGGGTCTTACTGCCGCCTTCGCCGTGCTGTGGCTGCTGGGAGCCCATGTGGCTCTGCACAGGGCCAACAGCCGCCATATTCTGAAAAACCGCAGGGAGGTTGAATGATATGTCCATTCTGGAACTGAAAGATGTCTGCTATAGCTACAGTGCGGAAAAGCCGGTGCTGCGGGGCATGAACTGCACCTTTGAATGCGGCACGCTGTACGCCCTGGTGGGCAAATCCGGCCCGGGCAAGAGCACCCGGCTGAGCCTGATGGCGGGGCTGGACCTGCCGGACAGCGGCCAGGTGCTGTTTGAGGGCACCCCCACCGGCGACATGGACCTGGACGAGTACCGCCGCCGGAAGGCTGCGGTGATCTATCAGGATTTCGCTCTGTTCCCGCTGCTGACGGCCCTGGAGAACATCGAGTACCCCATGGAGCTGTGCCGCGTGGAGGCCCAGGAGGCGGAGCGCCAGGCCCGGGAGCTGGCCCGGCGGGTGTCCCTGCCGGACGAGCTGCTGGACCGGTATCCCACCCACATCAGCGGCGGTGAGCAGCAGCGGGTGGCCATCGCCCGGGGCCTGACCATGGACCGGCGGCTGCTGCTGGCGGACGAGCCCACCGGCAACCTGGACAGCGAGAACAGCGACAACATCATTGATCTGCTGCTGCGGCTGGCCCACGAGGAAAACCGCTGCGTCATCGTGGTGACCCACGATCTGACGGTAATGGACCGGGCCGATGTGGTGTACCGCATCAGCGACGGCCTGCTGCAGCGGCGGCAGAAAGAAAAATAACGCAAAAAAGAGAAGGCCCAGGCCTTCTCTTTTTTGCGTTATTCATACCCTGTGCTCAGATACGCTTCCACTTCACGCCGACGGGGCCGGAGGCTCTGGGGGCTGATCGCGGTCCACATAGTGATAAGCCTCCGTGGGCATATTGCGGCGGCGCAGACGCTGATCCACCAGGTGTTTCACCAGCACCTGGATGCAGGCAAACACCGGCACGCCCAGGAACATGCCCAGGACGCCGCCGAAGCCGCCGCCCACCAGAATGGCCACCACCACCCAGAAGCTGGAGATGCCCGTGGCGTTGCCCAGGATCTTCGGACCCAGGATGTTGCCATCAAACTGCTGGAGGGCGATAACGAAAATCACGAAAAACAGGCACTTTTTGGGGCTGACCAGCAGGATCAGGAAGGCGCTGGGCACCGCGCCCATAAAGGGGCCGAAGAAGGGGATCACGTTGGTGACGCCCACGATGAGACTGACCAGGGGGGCATAGGGCATTTTCAGCAGAGTGCAGCCAATGAGACACAAAATGCCGATGATGAGAGAGTCCAGCAGCTTGCCCCGGACGAAGCCGCTGAAAATGCCGTCGGCCCGGCGGACAGCCCGGGCGATCCAGCGGGCGTGGTCCTCCTTGCACACGCCGTACAGCAGCTTGCAGCAGCGGGCCAGGCTCTGCTCCTTCATGGCCAGCATGTACACAGATACAATGATGCCCACCAGAAAGTCCATGGCGAAGCTCACCAGGCCCCAGATGCCGGAGATAAGGCCGCCGGTGATGGTGGTGAGCATCTGCTGGGCCCCGGGGAGAATTTTGTTGGTGAGGATATCCAGCAGGTTTTTATAATAAGTATCCAGGTTCTCGTTGACCCAGTCCTCCACCGTGGGATTTTTGTCCAGCAGATTCACAATCCAGGTGTAGATCTTATCATAGTAGGTCTCGGCGTTGTTGATCAGCATCACCACGCTGTCTACCAGCTGGGGAATAACCACGCTGAACATCAGATACAGCAGCAGCAGGACAATGGCCCAGGTCAGCAGGATGCTGACGGCCCGGAGCCAGCCGGCAGCGTGAGGAATGGTTTTTCCCTCTAGGCCCTTTATGCGGCCCAGGCCCGAGCGGATCAGCCGCTCGATCCAGTTGACGATGGGGGCCAGCAGATATGCCATCACCAGGCCCACCAGCACCGGCGACAGAATGGATGCCAGCTTCGACACCATCCGCTGCAGCGTGCCGTTCATATAAAACGTGTCATAGAACACCAGAATGGCGCAGACGGTGAGAAAAATCGTCAGGCCCCATTTCAGATAGCTGCTCTTTCCTTTCATAAAGGTCTCTCCTTTTATACGGCCATGAAAGCCTAATCGACTATTCTATATAGTAACGGAAGACAGCCGTTTTTGCAACGGTGGGAACGTGAACGTTTTGTTAAAATTCCCAAATGCTTGCAATTTAACGGGGAAAGCGTTATAATGACAGAACTGTTATGCGCTCCCCCGCTGACGGGGCGATGGAGAAAAAGGAGACTGTTCATGGATAAGACACTGCTGTTCATTGTCAATCCCCGGGCGGGCAAGACCAAGTCCAGCGCCCCCCTGTTCGACGCCGTGGCCACCTTCGGAAAGGCCGGGTATCTGGTGAAGGTGGCGCTGACCCAGGCAGCGGGAGACGCTGCCCGGTTCGCCGCCCAGTGGGGCGGAGATTTTGACCTGGTGGTGTGCGCCGGAGGAGACGGCACCCTCAACGGGACGCTGTCGGGCCTGATGCAGCTGGAAACCCGGCCGCCGGTGGGGTATCTGCCCAACGGCAGCACCAACGACTTTGCCGCCAGCCTCCGCATCCCCGCCACCGTTCCGGAGGCGGCCCGGGCCGTGGTGGAGGGTACGCCCCGGCCCCTGGATCTGGGCACCCACAACGACCGGTATTTTTCGTATGTAGCGTCCTTCGGAGCTTTCACCAAGGCGTCGTACTCCGCGCCCCAGGAAACAAAAAATGCCCTGGGCCACTTTGCCTATATCCTGGAGGGCATTAAGAACCTCGATTCCCTGCGGCCCTATCGCTGCGCGGTGGAGGCAGACGGCGAGATGTTTGACGGGGACTTTATTTTCGGCGCGGTATGCAACTCTACTTCTCTGGGCGGGCTGGTGAAGCTGGATCCCAAGCGGGTCCACATGGATGACGGTATGTTTGAGCTGATGCTGCTGCGGATGCCAAAGACGGCCCTGGACCTGCAAAACCTCATTACGGCGCTGAATCGAATGGACTACGACTATCCGGGGGTGATCTTCCGCCACGTCCGCAGCGTCACCGTCACCACCAGAGAGGATATTCCCTGGTCTCTGGACGGTGAGTACGCCCCCAGCGCCCCTCGGGTGGAGATCCGGAACCTGCACAGCGCC
>ULWL01080189.1_pt1 | contig 13734 bp, 10 predicted proteins | sample 1960171 | NCBI WGS metagenome assembly ULWL01 (sample SAMEA4835807, study PRJEB28245) | human gut metagenome | biome: gut microbiome; material: fecal sample | place: Denmark | collected 2008 | reverse complement strand
CGCTGTTTCTGTTTTGACTTTGCATGGCTCGTAACTCTCAAGTTACTGACATCTTTTCTCAATAATCATTTCCCCTATTGACAAAACAAGAATTCCTTACTATAGTGTTCCTGTAAAGAACTACTAATGGAGGGCTCATGGAAGAAGCGGCAATCATAGAACAACTTACTCTGTTTGGACTGAGCAGGCAGGAAGCTGCAATATACCTGTGTCTTCTGAAAAATGAGGAATTAACAGGATATGAGGTGGCGAAGCTGACCGGAATATCCAGGTCCAATGTGTATAACGGACTGGCATCTCTGGTGGAGCATGGTGCTGCTTACGTGATGGAAGGGAACTCTTCCAAATATCTGGCTGTGGCACTCCCCGAATTTTGTGATAACAGGGTCCGGTATCTGATGAAAGTAAAGGAGCGACTGGTGGCCGACGGCCCGAAAAAGTCTCTCCCCCGGGAAGGGTACATAACCATTGAAGGATATGAGCACATCTGTGATAAAATCCGGCATATGATTCTCGGAGCAGAAATGCGGATTTATTTTTCCGCAACAGGAGCTTTTTTGGAAGAATGGACAGAGGAAATCCGGGAACTGGTGAAGGCAGGGAAAAAAGTAGTCCTGATCTCAGAGGATAATAAAGAACTTTTTTCCAAAGACGAAGAATTACGTGACGGTATCATACAATACCGTGTACCGGAGCATTTCAGAGAGCCGGAGGAAGAGGAACAGCGGTCAGATCAAATCCGTCTTATTATAGATTCCGAGTATATTCTTACCGGTACGGTGACCGGGAAGAGTGATGATGCCTGTCTCTACAGCGGTCAGAAGAATTTTGTCAGAGTTTTCAAGGACGCCATGCGCAACGAGATCGCCCTGATCAGAATTGCCCGGAATGAATAAAGCTTACAACACTTTTTCTGTTGTGGAAGAATGGAAATGGTGTTTACATATGCAAATAATTTATAAAAAGAAAGGGATAGAAAATGAGTATCAGAGTTGCAATTTTAGGTTATGGTAATTTAGGAAGAGGAATGGAATGTGCGGTAAAGCAGAACGATGACATGGAGCTGGTGGCAGTATTCACCAGAAGAGATCCTGCTACAGTGAAGACTTTAACAGATGTAAAGGTATACAATGTAGATCAGTTACTGTCCATGCAGGATCAGATCGATGTACTGGTACTGTGCGGAGGTTCCGCAACCGATCTGCCGAAGCAGACCGCAGAGTATGCAAAGTATTTTAATGTGGTGGACAGCTTTGATACCCATGCGAAGATTCCCGAGCATTTTGCACAGGTAGATACTGCTGCTAAGGAAGGCGGCAAGGTAGCTATGATCTCCGTAGGCTGGGATCCCGGTATGTTTTCTCTGAACAGACTGTATGCCAATGCCATTTTAAGAGACGGCAGTGACTATACTTTTTGGGGGAAGGGTGTCAGCCAGGGACATTCCGACGCTATCCGCCGTATCCCCGGGGTTAAGGACGCCAAGCAGTACACCATTCCTGTAGAAGCCGCATTGGAAGCTGTCAGGAATTGTGAAAATCCGGTATTGACCACCAGACAGAAGCACACCAGAGAGTGTTTTGTGGTAGCAGAAGAGGGCGCAGACAAGGCACAGATTGAAGAGCAGATCAAGACCATGCCCAACTATTTTGCAGACTATGATACCACGGTACATTTCATCACAGAGGAAGAGCTGCAGAGAGATCATGCAGGGATTCCTCATGGCGGATTCGTATTGCGTACCGGCAAGACCGGCTTAAACGGTGAGCATGATCATGTGATCGAATACAGCTTAAAGCTGGATTCTAATCCGGAATTTACTTCCTGTGTACTGACTGCTTATGCAAGAGCAGCCTATCGTATGAACCAGGAAGGTCAGAAGGGCTGCAAGACCGTATTTGATGTTGCTCCCGCATACTTAAGTACTCTGACTCCGGAAGAGATGAGAAGTACTTTATTGTAATAAATATAGACTTAGAGGAGATACTTATGGAAAAAAAGGCATTTGTTACCAAAGAAATGATCGAAAAGATCGTAGAAAAATATCCCACACCGTTTCATATCTATGATGAAAAGGGAATCCGTGAGAATGCAAAAGCACTAAAAGAGGCATTTGCATGGAATAAAGGGTACAAGGAGTTTTTTGCAGTGAAGGCGACTCCCAACCCGTTCCTGATCAATATTTTGAGAGAATATGGCTGCGGATGTGACTGCTCCTCTCTGACAGAGCTGATGCTGAGCAATGCTATGGGTGTAAAGGGAGAGGACATTATGTTCTCATCCAACGATACTCCGGCCCATGAATTTGAATATGCGGCAAAAATCGGTGCTACCATTAATCTGGACGACATTACCCATATCGATTTCCTGGAGAAGACCATCGGTTATCTGCCCAAGACCTTAAGCTGCCGTTACAATCCCGGCGGATATTTTTCCATCAGTAATAACATCATGGACAATCCGGGAGATGCCAAGTACGGCTTTACCACGGAGCAGATGTTCGAGGGATATAAGATCCTGAAGGCAAAGGGCGTGGAGAATTTCGGTATTCATTCCTTCCTTGCCAGCAATACGGTAACAAATGACTATTATCCCACACTGGCGAGAGAACTGTTCGAATTGGCAGTGAAGCTGAAAGAAGAGACCGGCGCGCATATCACCTTCATCAATCTGTCCGGTGGTATCGGAATTCCATATCGTCCGGATCAGGAGCCTAACGATATCCGAGCCATCGGCGAAGGCGTGCGCAAGGTATACGAGGAGGTTCTGGTACCTGCCGGTATGGGTGATGTTGCAATTTATACGGAGCTTGGCCGCTACATGATGGCACCTTACGGACATCTTGTAACCCAGGTCATCCATGAGAAGCACACACACAAGGAATACATCGGTGTGGATGCCTGCGCTGTGAACCTGATGCGTCCTGCCATGTATGGTGCGTACCATCACATCACCGTACTGGGCAAGGAGAACGAACCCTGCGATCATAAGTATGACGTGACCGGTTCTTTGTGTGAGAACAACGACAAATTTGCCATTGACCGGATGCTGCCGAAGATTGACATCGGTGACTATATCGCAATTCACGATACCGGCGCACATGGGTTTGCTATGGGATATAACTACAATGGTAAGTTGAAGTCTGCGGAACTTCTGTTAAAAGAAGATGGCAGTGTGGAAATGATCCGCCGTGCTGAGACACCGAGAGATTATTTCGCAACGTTTGACTGCTTCGATATTTATAACAAGATTGACTTTGACGCATAACTCTTACCCATAGGAGGGCGATATCCCGGAATGCGAATGGACATTGCAATTTCGGGAGTGCAGAGTACGAAGTAATCGTTTATGCATAGTATATACAGGAGGATACGAAGCAATGAGATATCCGAAAAATATACAGCAGGGAGGGAACATCGGATTCGTGGCCCCTTCTTTTGGCTGTCAGATAGAACCTTATTACAGTGCCTTTGGTAATGCACAGAAAAAGTTCCGTGAAATGGGTTACCAATTACAACTGGGACCCAACTGCTATGCGGGAGATGGGATCGGTATCAGTAATACACCGGAAAAATGCGGTCAGGAACTGACCGAGTATTATTGTAGCAGAGAAAACGACTGCCTGATCTCCTGCGGAGGCGGCGAACTGATGTGTGAGACTATGAGTCATGTGGATTTTGAACGCCTGAAGGCGGCAGAACCAAAGTGGTATCTGGGATATTCCGACAATACTAACATGACCTATCTGCTGGCAACCATCTGTGACACGGCATCTGTTTATGGACCCTGCGCAGCGGCATTCGGTATGGAACCCTGGCATTTGTCGTTAACGGATGCATTCGGCCTGCTGAAGGGAGAGACGAAGGAAATACACGGTTACGACAAGTGGGAAAAGGAATCTCTGAAAAACGAGGAACATCCGCTATTACCCTACAACACGACAGAACCAAGAGTATTGAAAAGCTTTTTTGGCAGGCAGGCAGCAGGAGCCGGACAGAAAATTCAGTTTTCCGGAAGACTTTTAGGTGGATGCATGGATTGTCTGGTGAATTTATTGGGTACCCGGTTTGATAAAACAGGAGATTTTCTGGAAAAATATAAAGAGGACGGAATCATCTGGTTCTTAGAAGCCTGTGATCTGAATGTTTTTGCAATCCGCAGAGCGATGTGGCAGATGGAGGAAGCCGGTTGGTTCCGGTATGTCAAAGGCTTCCTGATCGGCAGACCCTTGTGTTTTGGACAGGAGATGATGGGACTGGATCAGTATCAGGCGATCCTCTCTGTAGCTGGTGAGAAGAATGTTCCTGTGATCATGGATGCGGATCTGGGACATCTGGCACCGATGATGCCTATTGTGACAGGAAGCCTTGCGGAAGTAAGAGTATGTGACAATGACATTACCATCCGTTATGACTACCGGTAAAAACGTATAAATTCTCATAGACGGTATAGAAATCAAAAGGCTCATCCCGGGAGGGAGAGCCTTTTTGCAGTGTGCGCGACAGGGTCACGCTCTATTCATCGAAAACAATATTAGCAGCCGAAATTAAAGTAGCCGCAAAATGCATTCAACCACTGAGAACAGTTAATGAATCTGAAACACATACTTTCTTCCTCCTTTTCCTGTTGCATGGTGTCCGGTTACGTCTGTGTTAGCTAAGCACAAATGAATTGTAACAATTTTGTAACAATTTATCCATAGGAGATGATTGGCAATAAAATGGAAAAAGCAGGAAATGGGATTCGAGTATAAAAGGGGAAAAAGAAAGCGCAGAACCTTAAGCTCTGCGCCTACTGCCGGCAATGGGACTTGAACCCATACGGTGTTGCCACCAACAGATTTTGAGTCTGCCTCGTCTGCCATTCCGACACGCCGGCTAATCAAACACTCACAACGGAATTTATCTTAACATAGATTGAAAAGCTTGACAAGAGTTTTTTTCCCAAATATGGATACTATTTTTCTAGTCTTTTTCCACAAGATGTTGTATAGTAGATGTGTATGGGTATAGGGGAATACGACCTATAGTGATGGAAGCAAACAGGGTGGAAGCATGAATTGCAAAGAATTTGAAAAAAATATTCCTGAATTTATAGCCGGGAAACTTGATTTCCTGACGTTACAGGAGTTTGGAGAACATATGCAGGAATGTCCCGGATGTAAGGAAGAACTGGTGATTCAGTTCCTGGTGACGGAAGGTATGCAGCGTCTGGAAGACGGTGATGCTTTTGACCTGCAGAGAGAACTGGAGATTCGCCTGACGGAGGCAAAGCGCAAGGTGAAGATTCATATGTCTTTTTTGAAGGCAGGAGCCGTACTGGAAGTGATCACGGTGATTTTTCTCCTGGGATTTCTAGGATGGATCATCTCGTAGCATGTAATTGTATGTAATAGCAGAAACAGGATAGGACAGATTAGATGATGAGTCAGAAACTGGTATTGATCGATGGACACAGTATATTGAACCGGGCATTTTACGGAGTTCCGGATCTGAGCAATGCGGAAGGGCTGCATACAAATGCCATCTATGGTTTTTTGAATATTATGTTTAAAATTCTGGAAGAGGAAAAGCCGGATTACCTGGCAGTGGCATTTGATGTTCATGCACCGACTTTTCGTCATCAGATGTATCAGGCGTATAAGGGAACGAGAAAACCCATGCCGGAGGAATTAAGACAGCAGGTGCCGGTCATGAAGGAAGTCCTGAAGGCCATGCATATTACCATCATGGAGAAGGCTGGATTGGAAGCGGATGATATTCTGGGAACCCTTGCAAAGAAAGCAGAGCAGGAGGGAATGGAAGTATCGCTGGTATCCGGTGACAGGGATCTGTTGCAGATCGCCACAGATCATATCAAGATCCGCATTCCGAAGACAAAACAGGGAAGGACGGAAATTGAGGATTATTATGCTGCGGATGTGCAGGCAGCCTATCAGGTGACTCCGTTGCAGTTTATTGAACTGAAAGCGTTGATGGGGGATACGGCGGATAATATACCGGGAGTGCCTAAGGTGGGAGAGAAGACAGCCCAGGCGCTGATGGTGGAATATGGCTCGCTGGATAATATTTATTCCCACGTAGAGGAAATCTCGAAAAAAAGTATTCGGGAGTCGCTGATAGAACACAAGGATCTGGCAGAACTGAGTAAGACACTGGCTACGATCAAGACAGATTGTGATCTGCAATTGGATTACGATCAGGCAAAAGCCGAAGGATTATATACACCGGAAGCGTATACCCTGTGCAAGCGTCTGGAATTTAAGAATCTGCTCGGCAGATTCGAGAACAATGCTGCTGCCACAGACACAAAAATCACAGAGAACTTTCGGATCATTGAGGAGAAAAAAGAATTCCTGGATTTTTTAAAAAAAGCCAAGAAACAAAAAGAAATCGGTCTGTGGCTGATCACGGAACCGGCGGTGGGATCCAATACAAAGAAGGAAGAACTGCTGGGAGCGGCAGTATCTGTGCCGGATGTGGAAACGGTATTTTATGCGTTGAAGCGGGAGCAGGAACCGGAGGGGCAGTTGAGCCTGTTTGAAGAGGTAAAACAGACGGTGGATGAAACGGCAGAGATCACGGCAGCCTTGCAGGAACTTTCTTCCGTGAAAGGACTCCGGATTGCTACATTTGATGTAAAGCGTCAGTACGATTATCTGGACCACAGCGGTACCGAACAATATTTTGACATTCTCATAGCTGCCTATCTATTGAATCCTCTGAAAAATGATTATGATCCGGAGTCCATTGCTTCAGAGCATCTTGGGATCATGATCCCGGGAAAGGCGGAAGTATTTGGAAAGAGATCCTTCCGGACATTGCTTTCGGAAGAGAGAGAAAAAGCCGCGGAATATACCTGTTATGGGGCCTGGGTATCCGTAAAGTGTAGGAAAGTGCTCGAGGACAAGCTGGAGGCAGCAGGCATGAAGCGGCTCATGAATGAGATGGAAATGCCGCTGTCGCTGGTACTCTACGATATGCAGAAGGAAGGCGTGGCTGTCAGAAGAGAGGAATTGAAATCTTACGGTGATGCGTTGGTTGCCCGGATTGAAGAACTGGAGCATGCAATACACGAACAGGCTGGAGTTGATTTTAATATTAATTCCCCCAAACAATTAGGTGAGGTACTGTTCGAGACGATGCAGATCCCGGGCGGGAAAAAGACGAAGACCGGTTATTCTACAGCAGCGGATGTGCTGGAGAAGTTGTCTGCGGATTATCCGATTGTGCGGGATATTCTGGAGTACAGAGGACTTACAAAACTGAAATCAACTTATGCGGACGGGCTGGCAGCTTTTATCGAGGCGGATGGAAGAATTCATACGAACTTCAATCAGACCATTACAGCCACAGGGCGGATCAGTTCCACAGAACCGAATCTGCAGAACATTCCCATGCGTATGGAACTGGGCAGAAAGATCCGCAAGGTATTTGTCCCCAGGGAGGGATATGAATTCATGGATGCGGATTATTCGCAGATCGAATTGCGTGTACTGGCCCATATGTCCGGAGATGAGCAGCTGATCGATGCCTACAGACAGGAAGAGGATATTCACCGGATCACAGCATCCAAGGTATTCCATACTCCTTTCGAAGAGGTTACGGATCTGCAGAGACGTAATGCCAAGGCTGTAAATTTCGGTATTGTCTACGGCATCAGTTCCTTTGGACTGAGCCAGGATCTCAGCATCAGCAAAAAAGAAGCGGCGCAGTATATTGAACAGTATTTTGAAACCTATCCCAAGGTGAAGAAATTTATAGATAAACTGGTGGCGGATGCGAAGAATAAAGGCTACACGGAAACGATGTTCGGCAGGAGAAGACCGATTCCGGAATTGTCATCGTCTAATTTCATGCAGAGATCTTTTGGAGAACGTGTGGCAATGAACGCACCCATTCAGGGAACCGCGGCGGATATTATCAAGATCGCCATGATCAAAGTATGGAAAGCGCTGAAAGAGGAAGGATTAAAGTCACGACTGATTTTACAGGTGCATGATGAACTTCTGATCGAGACAGCACTGGAAGAAGAAGTAAGGGTTCGGGAGATCCTTACAGAGAACATGAAATCTGCGGCAGATCTGGCGGTTACGCTGGAGATCGATCTGCACACGGGAAAAGACTGGTACGAGGCAAAATAAATGCGTTTTATAGGAATTACCGGCGGCGTGGGTGCCGGAAAAACGGAAATTTTAAAATACATCGGTCAGCATTACAAATGCGAGATCTATCTGGCAGATGATATCGGACATAAAGTAAAAGAACCGGGAACGGAAGGGTATCAGGCACTGGTGGAATTGCTGGGCAGAGACATTCTGCGTGCGGATGGGCAGATTGATAAACCCTCTATGGCAGCCAAGATTTTTGCGGATCCCGCATTGTTGGAAAAAGTAAATCAGATCATTCACCCGGCGGTGAAAAAATATCTGGCTGACCGGCTGGCGGAGGCGCGTTCCAAGGGAGATGTGGAATTGTTTTTCGTCGAGGCAGCCCTTCTGATCGAGAACGGTTTCGGTGAAGTCGTGGATGAGATGTGGTATATTTATGCCAGGGAAGAGGTACGCAGAAAACGTCTGTCCGTAAGTCGTGGATACACACCGGAGAAAATCGATAGGATCATGTCTTCGCAGCTTTCGGAGAATGAATTCCGGAAACATTGTGATTTCGTCATAGATAACAGCGACAGTCTGGAGAACAGTTACAGACAGATCAGACAGAAACTGGAGGCATATACATGGAGGGAGTAAAAGAAAAACAGGGACAGCTGGTATTCGGACTGGATATTGGTACGCGAAGCATCGTAGGTACGGTAGGATACTTAAATGGCGGGAAATTTCATGTGCTGGCGCAGCGCTCCAGGGAGCATGAGACCAGAGCCATGCTGGACGGACAGATCCATGACATTGGTAAGGTGGGAGAGACCATTTCCAGGGTGAAGGAACAGCTGGAAGAGGATCTTGGCAGAGAACTTACAGAAGTGTGTATCGCAGCCGCAGGTCGTGTGCTGCGCACTGTTACCACTTATGTGGAGCACAGCTTTGAGAGTGACCGGGAGATTACGCAGGAGGATGTGTATTCCCTGTGTACCATGGGTGTGGAAAAAGCATACGAAGAATTCCAAAACAGCAACACCGATACGGATATGAAGTTCTATTGCGTCGGTTATACTGCCATGCGCTATTATATGAACGGTTATCAGATGGGAAATCTGGAAGGACACAAGGCGAAAACCATAGCGGTGGATCTGATCGCTACCTTTTTGCCGGATGATGTGGTGGACGGTCTGTATAAGGCTGTGGAACTGGCGGGTCTGCATGTGGCGAATCTGACATTGGAGCCTATTGCGGCGATCCAGGTGGCAATTCCGGAGAAATTCCGTATGTTAAACATGGCACTGGTGGATGTGGGTGCGGGCACCAGCGATATTTCCATTACCAAAGAGGGAACGATCACGGCTTACGGCATGATCCCTGTAGCCGGGGACAGCCTGACGGATATCCTGGTACAACATTGCCTGGTAGAATTTGAGACTGCGGAACAGATCAAGAGAAAATGCAGGACCCAGGAGATCATTGAATATGAAGACATCATGGGCCTGCCCCAGACGATCAAAGCGGACGAAGTGCTGGAACTGTTGGATTCCGAGATTGAACGGATGACGCAGCTGGTATCCGATACTATCAAGGAACTAAACGGTGACAAGCCGGTCAGTGCGGTGTTTGTCGTAGGCGGTGGCGGTATGGTACCCGGCTATACGGAGAAGCTGGCAGAGAAACTGGGTATTATGAAAGAGCGTGTGGCGATCCGTGGACAGGAAGTCATGCAGTCCATCGTATTTGAACTGGAAAATGCCAGAAAAGATGCCATGATGGTGACCCCCATCGGTATCTGTTTAAGCTATTATGTGCAGAGCAATAATTTTATCTTCGTGGAATTCAACGGAGAGCGGGTAAAGCTCTATGATAACGGAAAATTGTCAGTGACGGATGCCGCCATGCAGATGCAGTTCCCCAACGATCAGCTGTTCCCCAGAAAAGGAGAAGCCTTGCTGTTTACGATCAATGGCAAAACACGGATGGTGCGGGGCGAGCAGGGAGAGGCAGCAGTGATCCGGGTCAACGGGAACGAAGCGGACATGTATACCCGGGTACATAACGGAGACCGTATCGTGGTCACTCCTTCCACCGAAGGAGAACCGGCAGTGCTGGAGATTGGAAAGCTTCCGGAACTGGGCGATGCCCTGCGGGTCTATGTGAACGGCAGACAGATCAGCCTGCCCAAGACAGCAGAGGTCAATGGACACAGAGAGAATGAATTTTACCGGATCAGACCAAACGACGATATACGGATTCAGAATTCCTATACGGTAAAAGAGATCGCGGAATTTCTGGATGTACCTCTGGGTGAGGATATTAAAGTCAACGACACAGCGGCACGACTGGATACCAGAGTTTACGAGCATTTCACTGTAAGCTGGAATATGGAGAAGGCGCTTGCACAAGGAACTTATGCGGATCTGCCGGATGCGGACATGGAAGAGAATGCTCATAGAGAAGAGTCTGCTCATGGAGAAGTGCCTGTGATGCAGAATGCAGAGACTGTGGCAGGAGAAGCGGGAAAGAAGCAGGAAACAAAGAATGCGCGTGAAGGAGTATCCCTGATACAGAAGGCAGAGACTGTGGCAGGAGAAGCAGGAAAGGATCAGGAAACACAGACTGCGGCAGCAGATAGAACAGATGATGTGACGACACAGCTTCCGCATCCCCTGACTGTGATCGTAAATCATTCCCCTATCACGATGCATGGAAAGGCACAATATGTATTTGTGGATGTGTTTGACTATATTGATTTTGACCTGGGAACTTCCGCATCCGCAGGCAGATCCATCGTGACGAACTTAAACGGTCGACCGGCACAGTACATGGAACCTCTGTCAGAGGGAGATGTGATTGAGATCTACTGGAAAAATATGAGATAAAAGATGCAAGACAAAAGATATTAAGATTAAAGATATGTGATAAGAAATAACAGCTATAAAATAGAAAAGAGATTAAGAAGTTATGAGATTATGCAGTATTGCCAGCGGCAGCAGCGGCAATTGTATTTATGTGGGTTCCGAAGCCACGCATCTGCTGGTGGATGTGGGAATCAGCGGGAAAAAAGCGGAGGCCGGATTGAACAGTCTGGGACTGACCGGCAGAGACTTAGACGGTATCCTGGTGACTCATGAACATATGGATCATGTGGCTGGCTTAGGTGTCATGGCCAGAAAATACGATGTGCCCATCTATGCTACTCCCGGGACTTTGGAAGAGATTCAGAAGATGGGAAATCTTGGGAAGATCGATCCGGAACTGTTCCGTGAGGTGAAGGAAGATGTGAAACTGACCATCAAGGATCTGACCGTGAATCCCATGAAGATTTCACATGATGCGGCACAGCCTGTAGGGTATCGCATTGCATATGGGAATAAAAAAGTCGGAATCTGTACGGATCTGGGCGTGTATAACGATTACACCGTGGAGTGCCTGAAGGGGATGGATGCTTTGCTTGTAGAAGCTAATCACGATGTGAAGATGTTGCAGGTAGGTCCTTATCCTTATTATTTAAAACAGAGAATCTTAGGGGAGAGAGGGCATCTTTCCAATGAAAATTCCGGAAAGCTTCTTTGTCGTATTTTACATGATAAATTACAGGCTATTGTGTTAGGGCATCTGAGCAAGGAAAATAATCTTCCCGAGCTGGCCTATGAGGCGGTCCGCATGGAGATCACCATGGGAGAGAATCCTTATCGGGCGGAGGACTTCCGAATGATGGTGGCGGACAGGAGTAATGTATCTCCGGTCATCAATATTGCTTAATTATGTTTCAGACCGCGCTATTTGCAAAGTCGCGTCAGCACGTTTTACGCACTTCGTGACTCACTTTGCTCATAGATTGGCGTTCAGCGAATGAACATAAGGTTGCAAAATGTAACAAAGTGTAGTTTAATAGATAGAAATATAGATAGAAATAATAGCATGAAAACATGCGGAAAATGAGGGCGATTATGAAAAAAACAATTATTACGGTAGTTGGTAAGGACACAGTAGGCATTATCGCAAAGGTATGTACCTATCTTGCGGAGAACGGCATCAATATCCTGGATATTTCCCAGACCATCGTACAGGGATATTTCAATATGATGATGATCGTTGACACCAATCAGATGCAGAAGCCTTTTGGTGATATGGCAGATGAACTGTCTGCTCTCGGAGAAGAGATCGGTGTAGTGATCAAATGCCAGAAGGAAGAGATCTTTGACAAGATGCACCGCATCTAATGCCCCACGATAAATCATAAAGACCCGAAGGGGCAGATAGGAGCTGTAATGATCAATTTATATGAAGTAACCGAGACGAACAAAATGATTGAGGAAGAGAACCTGGATGTGCGTACTATCACACTGGGAATCAGTCTGTTAGACTGTATCGATTCCAATCTGGACAGATTAAACGAGAAAATTTATAACAAAATTTACGAAGCAGCCAAGGATCTGGTGAAGACCGGAGAGGAGATCTCCAGAGAATTTGGTATTCCTATTGTAAATAAGAGAATTTCCGTAACGCCCATTGCACTGATCGGCGGCGCCGCATGCCACACCATCGAGGATTTCGCAAGCATTGCAAAGACCCTGGATAAAGTAGCACATGAAGTGGGTGTGAATTTCCTTGGCGGATATTCTGCACTGGTAAGCAAGGGGATGACTCCGGCAGACGAGCTGCTGATCCGTTCCATTCCTCTTGCGCTGTCCACCACAGAGCGTGTGTGTAGCTCTGTGAACCTGGGCTCCACCAAGACAGGCATCAATATGGATGCGGTCAAGCTTATGGGAGAGATGGTGAAGGAAACCGCTGAGTATACCAAGGAAGATGATTCCTTGGGTTGTGCAAAACTAGTTGTGTTCTGTAATGCACCGGATGACAATCCCTTTATGGCAGGTGCATTCCATGGTGTGACCGAAGCGGACAAGATCATTAATGTCGGTGTCAGCGGTCCCGGTGTTGTCAAAACTGCATTAGAGAAGGTGCGCGGAGAGAATTTTGAGGTTCTCTGTGAGACCATTAAAAAGACTGCCTTCAAAGTAACCCGTGTGGGACAGCTGGTAGCACAGGAAGCATCCCGGATGTTAAATGTTCCTTTCGGAATCGTGGATCTGTCCCTGGCACCGACCCCGGCTATCGGAGACAGTGTAGCGGATATTCTCTGTGAGATTGGTCTGGAGTATGCCGGAGCACCCGGAACCACCGCTGCCCTTGCTCTGTTAAATGATCAGGTGAAAAAAGGCGGTGTTATGGCATCCTCTTATGTCGGCGGTTTAAGCGGAGCGTTCATTCCCGTCAGTGAAGATCAGGGTATGATCGATGCTGTCAATGCGGGAGCTCTTACCATTGAAAAACTGGAAGCAATGACCTGTGTCTGCTCCGTTGGATTGGACATGATCGCCATCCCCGGAGACACCAAGGCAACTACTATCTCCGGTATCATTGCGGATGAGATGGCTATCGGAATGGTGAACCAGAAGACCACTGCCGTGAGAATCATTCCCGTCATCGGAAAAGGAGTGGGAGAGACCGTAGAATTCGGAGGCCTGTTAGGCTACGCGCCCATCATGCCTGTGAACACCTTCTCCTGTGATGCTTTCGTCAACCGCGGCGGACGCATCCCTGCCCCCATCCATAGCTTTAAGAAC
>ULWL01085721.1_pt1 | contig 13735 bp, 15 predicted proteins | sample 1960171 | NCBI WGS metagenome assembly ULWL01 (sample SAMEA4835807, study PRJEB28245) | human gut metagenome | biome: gut microbiome; material: fecal sample | place: Denmark | collected 2008 | reverse complement strand
ACGACCCCCGGGAGGATTTGCGATGATTATTGAGCTGAACGAGGAGAAGGCGCGCAAAGCGCGCCAGGAGCTTATAGGTGGCATGTATGAAGCGCTGCGGGATAGAGACGGCAGGCTACATAACAGGGCGGCACATGTGCGCAATTGCCGCTTGATTCAGGATTGGGTGGATGACGGACTCATTGACGAGGACGAGGCAGACAGCTTGCGTTTGCTCAATGATATTGATTTTGATTTTTGGCAGCGCGTCACAATTCTGTGATTTTCCGGAAATTCCCCACCCGTCGGGAAATAGGCGGGAAGAAAGGAAAAGCGAAAGTGAAAAGGATTTATCTTGCTCCGTGTCAACAGTTGCAACTTGAGAAAACGCTTTTGCGCGGAATTAAAGAATGCAATAATGGAATAAAAAGATGCAATGCTGAGGGAAACATCCGAGGCGCTGAATATATAAGGGAGGTGAAGCGGCGCCCTCTTATAAAAAAATTACAAGATGTTCGCAAGGGGATAATTTGGGAATAATAGGAACAGTCTACTTATAGGATGAGATGAAAGGTGGAATCATTGACCATGATTGAATATCTGGTACAGTACAAGGGTGAAGTAAAGGCGATTTTCGCGCCAGATCCAAAGACTGCGGCAATGCTGGCCGGAATCAGAGAACATCCAAAATATAATCCGACATCTTGTATAATCAAACGCGGGAGAAAAAGCAACATAGTAACATTCCGGACAGATATTGGAGGGTTGGTCCAAGTTTGCCCAAGAGATACGAGACCTTACTGCATAGATCTTCCCTTGAAGGATAAATAAAAGAAGCCGGCGAGATCTCGCCGGCTCTTTTCAAGTCAATATGGATATATATCTGTTACCTCTTGTCCTGATTTTTTGTAAGCCGTAGTGATTTGTTTTCCTGTGTAGTTATATGCTATATATTCGTCAATAGAAGGTTCAGGCGCATTTTTTACAAGATTTCCATTATTGAACCATGTATAATTGTATTCACCCCCTAATTCTATTCCTGATTCTCTCGCTCGTATTATTACGCGGTCATCATACACTTCAATACGGGCATCTTGCGCCTGATAGTTAGCGCTCGGCAGGTTTATCATTGCCGCGCCATTGGTCACCTTATAGGCTTTTTGATTCGGGTATGGAATAGGATTGCCGTTGCTATCAATATTTACGCCATCATTTATACCAGTCTGATACCTCCAATTCACATGAGTATGTCCGGATAGCCAAAGCACATTGTCAAAAGTCGCTATTTGATTGTAGAAATCTGTATCGTATGAGTGCCCAGCGCTATCTTTGGCAAAATAACCTGTCGAGGTGTATTTAGTAGGCTTGTAAGCATTACCAGTCCCACGTGGTTGTCCAACTCTGAAAGCAAAGCCATTTCCATCTGTAGTTCCCTGCTCTAATGGATAATGAGTTAGTACAATACAACGTTCTCCTTCCGCTTTAGCCGCCGTCAGTAGTGATATTGCCTGTGTCCTGACATCTTCCGGATAGATAGGTTTCCCATCGTCCCACACAGCACCCAATGACCCGCCTGCTTTATTGCCACTGATGAAAATGTAATGAACACCATCAATTAACTTTTCGGACAATAAAGCCTGCCCAGTAAGAGCATCCCAGCTTTCTCGTGGCATGGTAGAATGTTGTCCAGCGTCATGATTGCCTACAACAACACCGCCGTTTAACGCCACAAATTGTCTGATTAGATTTTTGGTTGGAGTGTTGTCAGCATTGAACAATCCTCCAGTGCTTACCAAGAAATCACCACAACAAATTGAAAATATTCCATTTTGAGCATCAGCTGTGTAACTTGATATTGCTGTTGGAAATGTGGTAGCATGAATGTCTGAACATGCATTGAATTTGTGAAGCAATTTGCTCATTATTCACACTCCAGTAGTATATGTGCATTGGCCAACGCCGTTTGTACGACAGCTGGGTCTTTGTCTATGGCGGAATAGCGCAAGAAGAAATATTTTGCACCATCCGGAACTGCAATATCAGAACTGGCACCGCCCAGCTTAACAGGTGAGCCACTTACCTGTTCCGCGCTTCCTCCCATTGCTGTATAGTCTGCTCGTACAAAAGCCACTCTGAATTTCTTATTGCTTCCGCCGTCTGCGTAGATGTAGTGCTTTCCTGCTTTTAATTCATACAGACCGGAAACGCAAGTACTAACATAACCGCTATAAGACGGTTCATATACGCTTCCGTCATTGTATGATTGATTCGTTGCATTGAAAAACAGGGTAGGTACGGCGGTTACAACAGCATCTGCTTTTTGGTTGGGGATGGTTAAAGTGCCTGTTCCGCTTGTCTTATTTGCTCCGACCTTCACAGAAGATTTGCGCACTTCATTAATAGCAATTCCAGTGGCGCGTTCGTAGTAACTCGCCGTCGGTGCCTTCGCTGTCATGTTTATTGTGGTATTTGCCCCGTCTGCAGCCTCTGTCGGCATTGGCGAGAATGTTACAGTCTGTTCTCCGTCCACCGTGCTGTCATAGGTTATAGTGTGAGTAGTAGGAACGCTTGGAACTCCCACCACAACCGCCTCCGTTCTGAGGGTAGCCGACTCAAGGAAGAGGGAAAGCCCGAAGGTATTGTTTCCTTCATGAAGAGCAATACCGGAAGGGACGCATTGAAGGCTTCCTGTTACGTCCATGTTCTGCTCGTACTGGTCTTTAACCGTGTACGACCAATTATCAGCTGTCACCACTGTTCCGACGCTTGTAGATCCTGTATAAGTCACTGAAAGCGTAGTAGGTGCGGGCCTCGCCTTGGCTCCCGTTATAATGTACACGTCGGACAGGGATCCATAGCTTACTGTCGTTTCCGTTGATTCTCCGGTAAAGTTAGTTGGGGAAACCGTGATTGGCGCCCATGCCGTCATAGTCTGGCTGTTGCCGCGCGCAAATGTGATGACGTAAGTATAGTAGCCGGATGTGGCGATGGTGTCTCCAATGTACAGAGTCTTGGTCGGCGTGTAGCTAACCACTTCGATACTGGTTGCCACGTTCTCCTCGGCAGTCATCGGGACGGACGCCGTGAATGCCTTATAAGTCACTGTGGCATTGAAGGACGTTGCCGTGATGACCTCCGGGGACACCGTATAGCCGGACGTCACAAGCTGCCGCGTCCCGTCACTGTACAAGGCATACACATTGAAATCCGCTGCAGTAAGGCTATCTCCGACGTAGCGCGTCTTTGATACTGCCGTGGCTGTTATACCAGTAACCTTCGCCCCGGCTCTCAGCGCGGCTATAAGCTCGTCCGCGGCGGTCTGTCCGGCGCTCTCGCTTGTATAGGCGATAGTTTGGAACACGGTCTCAAGAAGGCTTATTTCCTCCTCCGTCCACTTGTCAGCCGCTGCTGCTTTTGAGGATATGACAAGCTCCTTGTTGTCAGAGCTGGCGTCAATTATAATATTTTCTCCGGCTCTGATAGGGATTGTCAGAACCTGCTCATATGTGTCTGCCCCGTTTATCCTCCCGTGTCCGTAGATCTTCAAGCCGTCCTCGATGCTGTACGTTATGCTGTCGATGGTGTAAGGCGTTTCCATCTTTTCGATAGTGTCAATGCCTTCTCCTGGTTCTCCTTGTGCGCCCTGCAGGTCGGCATATATCAGAGCCGTTGCATAGGGAGGCGTCAGAGCTGTGACTATGGAAAGCCACCTGCCGGAAAGCAGCACAAGGTCATTCACGGCGGGATCTCCATTGAAACTTGAAAGCGGGACATGGTAGGATTGACCGATGGAAGCCGGGGAAGGGGAGAACGAAGAGACAAACACGGATCTGCCATTCTCGCCCGGAGATCCCGGAGATCCCGCAAGAGGGAAAACTCCGATATTTACCCACATTCCATCGATAGCCACGTAGTAGGTGTATGGCGGTTCCTGACCGACGGCAAATGTTGATCCATTCGCATAGAGAGAAGCGGCAGGCAATCCGCCCGCCGCGTCCACTCTCCCTACAATGGATTTTACGACGTCCGTTTCCTGACCAGCAATCCAAGTCAGGTACATGACCTGCTGCTGCAGGTTTCGCCCGTAAAATCTGTCGAAAATCATTTATTTTCCCCCTCCTTCTTTTCTGCGTGGATCCGCACTTCCCCCAGCTTGATTTTATACTGGCACTGCGGGCAGTTGATGAAATACTCATTGTCGGACGTGTCCAGGTACTCCTGAATCGTCTTGATCTCATGGGAAAGCTCCTCAGTCCTGATTTTGGAGATCAGGTAGGAGCATACAGCGGAGAGAATAGCTACCAGGTAGGGCATCATCTGCTGAAAGAATTCCATGTTTTATCCTCCATATCCCGGAACATCCGGGTAAATAAGCGGCTCTTCGGGGTAGGTAATTTTTATGAAGCAGTCCGCAAATTTTGAGATGAACGGCTCCGTCACATCCGTTCTCAGAATTTCCAGCTGTGCCTCATAGGCTGCCGCATCGTCTCTTTTTGACTTGGCGGTTCTCTGGGTATTTATGTATGTCAGCTCGTCTATAGTGTCGGTTGTTGGCTCTGTTGAAGGGTTTTCCGCCTCATTGTAGATCATCGACGTGCCGCGCTTCAGATCTTCCAAGGAAAGCGCCCGGATCTTGTCCTGGATCTCCACCCTCTTCGCCCACGCGCCGCCATATTGGTACGCTACCGAGAAGATCCGGTATTTACCCTGGAGTTCATCGGACGCTGCCAAGTGGCTGTTGGCATATCTTCCGAATAGCAACCAATACAAGGCGACCACCATTGAATCTTTGCTGTCCCCTATCTGGGAAGCCAGGGGAAGCTCGCAAGCGTCCCAGTCCGCCGCCCATTCCTTATAGGACGGCCAGAGCTCGGAAAAGGTTCGGGTCCGGAAGCTGCCGTATAGATCAGAGCACCAAAGTGTCAAATCACAATTCATTTTCCGGTTCCTCGCTTTCCTCTTCTGATTTGTCCGGATCAGGCATGGCATCTTCATTTATCCGGACGGACACGTTCCACCCGAAGATCTGATTTGCCAGATCCCAGGAAGTCTTTCTTTGAATCAGGCCGTCCTCCAGGACAAGACCGGTTGCGCCGCCTGACATTTCCTGCTCACCCTCCAGCATGTGTGCCTTCTTAACGAACGAACCCTCATTTCTGATTCCGTGCAGGGAAAGTCTGTAATTGTCCAGCGAGGTATACATCTGCATGAAGTCAATCACGCTGCCGGCGTTTCCGGATGCAAAATCCTGAAAGTCCATAGCGCCTACAATTGGGACAAATCGGTCTCCATTGATGGCAGCGCGTCTTGTTGTGGAGTTTGCCGCAATGACATTACTGCTTTCTCCTTCATTGTTCACGCGCATGCCCTGAATGCCGGTTGAGTTCTGCAAGGCAGTTCTGGCAAACGGTATGATGTCCGACATGCAATCAAGAAGCGGAGACATAAGCAGGTATCGCGGAGTTATGAGCTCTGAGCCGGGCTCTATATAGTCCCTTATAATGACGCAGAGGCTTTCCGGGTCTGCGTTCGGGGGAATCTCTTCCCCCGCATATACCGGTATCAGCTTGAGCCCGGAGATCCACGGCGTGATCCTCTCTTTCGATCCCTTATTCCCGCTGGACGATACGCCACCACGGAACGGCAGAGGAGTTACCCCTCGGAATCGCCCGTACACATCAATATTCCCATCCAAAGCATACGGAAGTATGTATGCTGTTCCATACCTCCGGAATAGGATCGCTTGCCCCGTGTAGTATAGAACGCGTTCTACAAGCTCATTGTTTAGCCCTTCCGGCAGTCCATCGCTCAGGTAGCGCCTTGTGGCGTCCTGTTCGTCCATGAATCCAAGCTGACGCCTTATTCCGCTTTTAAGAGCCGATTGGGAATTGGCGGAAAATGCGATAGGCAATCCTGTTTTCGGATTTATCCCGGCCGCAATGATCGGCTCTATGTTCGGCAAATAGGGCACTCCCATTTACTCCTCCCCTCCTTCGTTGTAGAAATAGCACCCGCCGGATAGCTCGGCATTGATGACCTGCGCCATGTGCGTGTCAACCTCCGCGCTCAGTCTTAGTACCTGCGCTCTGATGTACCTGTACTTATACGGATTTTCCCGCAGGTATTCGTTCAGGCGTCCAATGACTCCAACGGTCATGCCCGCATACTTACGCAAGGCTATGTATGCATCCACTTCGTTCTGAGGTGCTGTGTAGATCTCCGCAACCGGCCATCCCTTATTCTGTCTGTTTATGCTTGAAACCTTGGTCAGCGTGTCCGGTCTGGCTCGTATATTCCCCAGGTTGTAGGACTGCATGTCCATCATGCTGTCCCGTGCATTCTGCCGGAGCTGCTCGGACTCCTGCATAGACAATGCAGAGCCGATCAGACCCCCTGCGGATTTAGCTGCAGATATCACTGCCCCCTTAGCTCCGCCTGATGCATAGGATCCGGCAGTGGCCATTCCTGCATTGACCAAGCCTGATACCATATCCCGGATATCTCGATTCCGTTCGATAGACTGCTGCAGATCCAGCGTCTGCACGTTTCGGTCAAAAATAAGCTGATAATTTTTGTTGGCGATTTCGTACGACGTCCACGCGCTGGACACTATATCGACGGAATAGTTCCCGCCGAGTATAAGTCCCTTTGGGTCGTATTGATACATTGGCGAGTATAGACCGCCCCATATTGGCGCCACGTGGATATATGGCTGATACGGTCTAACTGTCATTGTAATTGCCCAACCAGTCACCCCTCCGTTCTTTGCAACAGAGAAGTCATACAAACTCGCATAGTTTGGCGATGCCAGACGGACAAGCCGTGTCTCGTTGTCCAGCTTGATGTCATCCCATGCATCAATTCCGCCTGTTATAGCGCCTTTGTCGCAAGATATTGATGGAAGCCAGCAAATTATTGTGTGCTTATCACCGGATCTGACGTCGGTGTAATAGTCCGTATTCGGAAGGAATAATCCGCCGGTTTCAAGCTCCAGATCGTGACCGCCCGGAAAATATGGCAATGCCTGCACATCGTATATCTTTTCCCCAAGTTGCCGTATCATGGAATACACGAGGTCGTCAGCAAGCGAAGTATCTACCAGAGTTCCGGTTGTGTCCGGGTATTGCACATTCAGAACATCGCGCGGTATTGCGAATACATAGTACGGGGCATCTCCAGCTTTAACCACTTGGTTTGATATGGAAATTGTTCCGGGCTTTGAGATCAGCTTCCATACTGCCTTAACCATTCTGGCATTGTACGTAAACGAATACGTAAATGTGGAAGCGGCTCCATATTGATTTTTACGAACATATGGTACCCCATCCAATACGCCGTTAATGTACTTGTACCCTTCTCCTTCTCTCGTCATGTCCGATTCCTTGCTTGTTTCGGAAACCTCGTAGACGTTAAGCTGGTAAAATTCGTATGGATCAGATCCGACACGTATTACCTTTCCGCCGGATTTCACAGTTGTTGAATACTGCTCCGATGTCGTTCCAGTCTCTCTGAGCATATCTTGCAAAAGAGATTTTTTTACATCATCTGCATGAAATGCAGAGGAAAGCGTTCCGTTCAGTATTTCAAACGCATTACTTTCTATAACGGAAGGTATTATTTGATAAGCCGGTCTTGCACCATTTCCGACTTCAGATGTAAAATAGTATGCCCCTACATTTACGGAATATGTGCGTCTGCTTGTGAGAACTGGAGGATCTATTGTCGGAATAACATCATACAGCGGCACCTTTAACTGCCGTATATCATATTCTTGCAACATGTTTGAAGATCCAGTTGCATCTATAGCGCTTCCAGGATAGTTGGATATAGCCTCCGCTATACTTGTATAACTCTCTTCGTATTCCCGCTTTGTGGAATCATCGATTGTTATAGATATATTTCCGCCCTCAAATGCATTTCCAGCAAGATATCCGACATACCATCGGGACTGCGTATAGTCCTTTATGGGGATCTCACCTGTCTTGAGCTGGGAAAAGCTGTTTCCTTCCGGATTGAAAATCAGAGTTGAAGCAGCGGGACACCACCCGCGCTCAATCTTCAAATAGGATCTTCCGATTTCCGGGTAGAAGTCAGCCAGGACGTCACGCCGAAGTCGGAGGCTATACTGTCCGGAAAGGTTGCGGCTGCTTTCCATCACATACCAACGCTGCTGGACATAATACGCCGCATCCGTGATCAACAGATAGTCCGGCTCGAATCCTTCACCGAGGTTCAGGACTTGCGATGTTTCGACACCATCTGCAGGATTGAAATTGATTCCCTCAAACCGTTTGAAGCTGGCTGCCCTCTGAGTGTATGTGCTTTCGGTTAGCGAGGAAAGGACGATACGGTTTTGATAGTTCAGGCAGCCAGCAAGAACGGTCAGATATGCCATTATGCCTTCCTGACAGTTATCATCGGGTAGTTGGCGAGGTAGTCAAGGGTATTGTGACCCCAGGTCAGATACTGGTTTGTGAGAAGAGCCTGCGGGTTGTAGAACGAGGTTCCAACCTCGAACGCCGACATATACGGCACCGAGCGCCGGTGCATAACTTTGAACAGGATTGCTTCATCCTCCGTGTAGGATGTCTTGGCGGGGGCTGTGTCGGTTGTTTTGATGCTGTCTCCGGCGAAGTAGTGGTTTGCTCCGATCTCCTGCTCAATCAAGGATCTGACCTTCCCGTCTTCGGTTCCCTTCGTTGCGTCTTTGTTGACCTTCCCAAAGAACCGGGACGGAAGCACAAACTCGCCCAGTCTGTCCACGATGTCCTTGTGGTAGATCGTCGGCAGGTCTCGATGTTCGATCCTCGATACGGCTTTAGCCGACCAGATGAACACAAGGTCGCTTGCGCTCAGGCTCCGCATGAACCCATAGTCATTGAACGAGTACGTGGTGTCCTGGAGGTCAACAAGCAGGTTTGCGATCATCTCACCGATTACGGCGCCTTCGATTCTGTCGGCGTCCTCTCCGGTCGCTGCTCCGACTGCCGAGGTCACATCGACCTTCTGCGTCTGCTTGCCAACGGCGCTTTCAATCGTACCGATGAAGGCATTGTATGTGGTCGCATCGTAGATCTTCTTTGTCTCCCCGATCCACCCCATCATGACCGACGCAAAGCTGCTGAATGCGCCCTCGGTGCTCCAGGCTCGCTTGGTCATATATTCGTCAGTTGTCAGCGCGATCTGACGGAAGATGTCAAGCTTGATAACCTGACATTTCGGGGAAGGCGGTCTGTGCGTCTCCAGCAGGTTACCCGCCATGGCGTCATTGGTCCACGCATAGGACTTCAAAACGTCGGTTGCATAGTACAGCTTGCGGTCTCCGTAGAGCCCGCCGTCCACCCTGGACATATCCACAAGAGTGGATCCGGTTCCGCTTATGTTGTCCGCGAATACCTCCTGCGAGATGATCATGTTGTAAATCGCCGCGAAAATCTCATTCGCGCCGAGCTGGCCATTGAAATTTACAGGCATTTTTTATACCTCCTTACCTTCTGAGCTGCGGATCATATGTCCGCGCCATGAGCTGAGCTGTGAATACGCCGTCGTTCCCGTCTGCCGCATCCACGCATTCCTGCATCACTGCCGCCACTCTCTCGGCAGCTTCCCTGTCTGCGGCAGTGGCGCGAGCATGTGTCCCGTTCGGCAGGAACGGGTCATCCCCTCCGGTCTCCATGACCTTCTCCCTGAGTTCAAGCGCGGCTGTGATGTACTCAAGGTTCGTCATGTCTTCCGGATTTGAAAGTTTCTTGCGGAGCTCCTCCAGCGTTGCGCCTGCACTCGCGCCTTCCGCTTCCCCTTTCTCTCCGCTTGCAAGGGATTGAATGAGTCTTTTGTTGTCCTCGAGCAGCTTCTGGTACTGCTCTTTCGAAACCGTGGATTCTTTCAGTTTCTGGATCTCTGCGATGTAGTCTTGGGCGTTGTCCTGAATGACTTCTTCGTCCGGCATCTTTCCTACCTCCTGTATAGAATTTTATATAGACGCTCAGGGGCACCCCGACTTGACGGACTGGCGCGTGCATCACGCCTCAGCGCTCGGCACCTCTTCGGTGCGACTCCGAGATTCACTGATTGTTCGAGATATAAGCCGGCGCCACCGCGCCGTTAAAACTCTTAACGAGTTCTAACCATTTTCAATGCATCCGTGAAATATGCTTGTGTTATCAAACTATCAAATTTCAGAGCGCGGGCATCATATAGATCTATTATTGCCTGCCTTCTTTCCAGACTATAATATGTGTCTATGTAAGGACGCATGCAGAAGTCCGCCTCTTTGGGCAAGGATTCGTTTTTATAACGTTTCAGGACTGCCCCGTCCCATAGTGTGTACCAGTCCTGCTTGCTGGTCGAAAACTTGACAATTCCGGTCGGCTTAACGGTTCGCCCTTTGAAAAGCAATTGCCTGTCTTTGGTAAGCTCGTTTGTGTAGTTTGACATCTCCCCGCCTCCCAGAATATCTGCAATGGATCCTTTTCGGTCGGCAAGGTATTCTTCCGTCGGCTCCAGGTTGTCAATTACGCACCGCTTGCTCCTCAAATAAAATCTCCCGAACTTTTCCGGCAAGAAATTGAACGCCTTCAATATTGTACTTGCTTCTTCCAGCGTATTGCCAAGGAGCCAAACTTCCACGCCGTGCTTTCTTGTACGGCAGAAGTTTTCGCACATTCCGATGAAGTTGTATAGAATGTCAAACGACGTCCTCTTCTCTCCGATTTCAAGCTGGAATTCGTCAAGAATCAGTATATATTTTCCTTTGAAGTCCTTGTCGAAGTGCGCAACGCCCTTGTCCTTGCCGAACGAGGCAAGCGGATATACGCCGCAGAACTTATCGCCATCATTATATACCACATTCCCATTTGTTGTCAAGTGTAATTTATATTTTCTCTGCAAATCTGGATCTATCAATTCCTCGGCATTCCTGGCGAGAAGCGCCTTGCATGATGTAGGGGATATCCGCATCCAGTATATTTTGACATTTTCCCCGCGCTTTTCTTTTTCGGAACAGATCATCTGTGCCACGGAATAGCTCTTTCCGGTCATTCGACCGCCGCATATCACGTGGAATATTGCCCATGTATTGCCTCTTTGACTTCGGAGGCATACGAATCGCGCGAGCGCCCGCTTTTTCTGTGCCCTGCGGTTCCTGGTTTGCTCCTCTGCCTTCCTTCTGCGCTCAGCTGCCCTTCCTGCCGCTTTCATAGTACAATGCCCTCGCTCCTTTGAACATCTCGCTTCCGTCATATCCTAATCCGCTAAGAGTATTTATAATTATATCCCACCGTTTCTTGCGGTCAAGGCTGACGATAAAATAGACGTTCAGAGTCTGAGTAAACGCACCAATAAGGATTCCGAATTCTGACCGTTGTTCTTCGTACTCTTTACGCTTACTCAAATATTTATCGCTTCCTTTACCATATCTCTTTTCAATCTCTTTAAGTTCCTTGTTTTGTTCCCTCTCTCTTGTCATCTGCTCACGATTTGCTTTTTTTACAAAAGTCGTCCCGCGATTCTTGAGTTCTCGCGCCTCCGCGTAAGTAGTTTGAATATGCGCGCGTATTCTCTGTTTGGCTATATCTTTTGAATTCCCCATAGATATATAATTCAAATACTGGTTAGTATAAGACGCTGGGCTGTCCTTAACATAGAGCGCGCGCCCTTTGCTTTTTTCCTGATCGTACAGTCTGGAAAAATAATTGTATGACTGCTCAACGCGCTTTGCAAATTGCTTCTTGCTCATTGTAGATTCAGGACGTATACTTTTATAGTCACTGTAGAAGTCGTCGAGCTCTGATACTGAAAGCCGGAATCCTTGACTTGTAACCTTTCTTCTGGCCATTATACCCTCCATCTCTCGCGGACTTCCGCCCGCTGTTTCTTCCTGATTTCGTCTAAATTTTTGGCGAATTCTTCCTCAGTGCAAACAAGCGCTCCATGCTTAACCATGGCCATGGATCCGTCCTTGTTCCAGAATACATATTGATTTATAGCGTTTGTCTGGTCGTATTTAAGGCCTGATATCTCTGTGAATAGTCCGCCCAGAGTTTTGGAACGGCTTCCATACCCCCGGACAGATCCGGGGGTATAGATGAAGCTGTCAACGACCATTTGATACACTATAGCCCCATCCGCAGTCATTTTCTTATACATGTCCAAGTGCTGCTGGACTGCACGGGAAAGGATAGTTGCCGCCACGTGATACTGCGCCGGGAATTTGGCACGATCGGGATGCAGAGTCCCGATCGTTGACACCATCGCTATTTTAGCGTCAGGATCCCCTTCCTTCTTCCTCCGGTATAGAGCCTGCCAGATCTGTGTCATAGTATAAGGGGATGCCTTGCATAGTATTGTTTTGGCTGGTTTTCCTGGTATCATTCGAGATACCACATTGTCAGCCGCTGATCCATACTCTGACCACTTCCTGCTGTCCACGCGCCCAAGTTCTGCATATTGGTTCGTTCCAACGTAGTAGGCATATGGGAATTCCTCCGTGGGCTCCGCTTCTCCGTCAACCTCTATATGACCTTCCCATGTTGGAAGGTTCCCGCACCCCATAGCCGGATAATTGCTTGAATAGTCCTCCAGCCAAACGTTCCGCTGTGTTACGTCACTGTACCTTGTGTCGATGTAGTATACCGGTTTTGGCACGAAGTGCTTCATAGCCCGCGGGCACGTCCCGTAAGCCTGCTTGATGTCAACGCCGTATTGCTCCATCATGAGGGAATCAACCAGTTTTCGGCTATCCTGCCCAACGTGTCTATACAGTCCGTTGTTCTTTTCGTCGTCAAATTGATTGCAGGTGTATATGTGGAACCTCCCGCCCTCATTGATGGCGAGGCTGTCATAGTCCCCCTCTCTGATGAGTAACCATGTGCCGGGGCGTCTCCATTCGGAGCGCAAGGTCTTATGCTTCGCCATCTTGGAAGGATCCAGGCATTCGGTCATTTTCCCGAATTCCTCTTGTTTAACTCCGTAGTGGTATTTCGCCTCTTTCCGAAAGTTCACATAAGTGATAGCCCTATCATTTTCTATTTTGGACATGGCCATCACCTCCACGTTAATTTCCGCAGAATTCAAAGCACCCACGTGCCAGATCTTCCACAATGCGGTTTTTTGCCTCGTCAAGGCATTCTGTGATCAAGGATATACATATGCGCACTATCTCCCCGTCTGACGTCTCAGCGGGAAGCCACGCGTGCCTGCGGCATGGGCTGACATGGCACCATATATCGACAGTGTCACTCGCCCTTCCCGTCACCCGGTCAACTACCCTACTCCTCCGGATGCTCACATATTGATTTATGACGATGTGAGATCCCGGATTGTTTTTGAGATAATGCAAGGCCTCTGTTAAATTTCGCGGACTGGTTGAAGACTTGTTTTTTAAGGCTATCAGCTCCGAAAGTTCCATACCTTATTCCTCCATCAGCGAAAATACAGCTTCTCTTGCCTTACCCAAGCCAATGGAAAAGCAAACTACGACTTCAAAGGATGGATTGAAGCAAAGCCCGATTTCCCGCAATCTGTCATTTATAATATCCCCGTCAAGATTTGGCTTTCCTCCACATTCTCCACGTACCACATAAGTACCCGCTCTCTTCTCTTCGATCCATACGCGCCTAAGCCCAGTATCAGGCCGTGCCGGATATTTTACTCCAGGCTTTATCATGGTTGCTTTCATTTTGATTTCCAAGGTTAACACCCCACTTTCACTGTGCATTATAGCACGCCTGCACGAATTTGTCAAGTAAAATTTGAT
>ULWL01021341.1_pt1 | contig 13763 bp, 13 predicted proteins | sample 1960171 | NCBI WGS metagenome assembly ULWL01 (sample SAMEA4835807, study PRJEB28245) | human gut metagenome | biome: gut microbiome; material: fecal sample | place: Denmark | collected 2008 | reverse complement strand
GATCAGCAGCAGCGCCTGCCAGACAATACTCTCCGCCGACAGGAACAGGCTCCACTGGCCCAGGGCCAGCAGCACCAGGCAGATCACGGCGAAGGCCCCGCAGTGGGAGTCCTTCAGAATGCGCCGGCGGGTGGGCAGGTCCCGCCGGGACAGCACCGCATCGCACACGTCCATGTATCCGTCCAGGTGCATGAACCCCGTGACCAGCCACGGCACGGCGGCGCACACCGCCGCCCGTACCGGCCCCGGCGCGCCCCGCAGCAGCAGCCACGCACCGGCCCATATGCCGCCCACCAGCAGGCCCACCAGCGGCAGGCACACCAGCATTTTCCGGCGGGCCGTTTCGCTCCATAGCTTTTTGGGGCAGGGGATGGCCAGAAACATTCCCCAGGCCATGAAAAATCCGTATACCCAGTCACGCATCCGGCAGCTCTCCCTTCCACATCCGCACGCAGCCTGCACTCAGCTCCGCCACGGCGTCAAATTCCGCCGCCAGGGCCCGGCACACCGCCGCCAGGCCCCGGCGATACGTCTCGGTCCAGGTCTCGTAGGTCACGCCGTCCCGCCACAGCTCGTCGCATACGCACACGAAGTGCCGGGGATACCGGCTGACGGTCAGCAGCTCCTCCGCCGTTCGCTCCGGAGCAGCGGCGTCCGGCGATGGGCCGGAGAACATCCGGCAGGCCAGACACGCCGTTACGCTGTCGAACAGCACGGCGCTCTCCGGCGGCACCGCCGCCAGCCCCCGGGGCAGCTCCCGGCCCCGCTCCAGGGTCTGGAAGCCCCAGCCCTCCCGCTCCGCCAGATGGCGGCGGACGATGGCCCGGTCCTCGCCGTCCCGGGGCTCCAGGGTGGCCCAATAGATCATGGGGCCGCCGTCTGCCAGACGGCGGGTCAGCCGCTGGCCCAGCATGCTTTTGCCGCTTTTGCTGCCGCCCAGAAGCAGAATCCTCATGATTTGTCCACCGTAAATGCGTCCCCCTGCCGGATGGGGGTCAGATATTCGTCCTCAATGGCCGCCTCCGGGAAGGTGGCCATCCCGTTCAGCACCGCGCAGGCCCCCTGCAATATCCGGAACAGCAGGGGACACCCGCTGCCCTCGCCCAGGCGCATGCCCAGCAGCAGACACGGCTCCAGCTCCAGCTCCCGGGCTGCCAGCCGGTAGCCGATCTCATAGGAGGCGTGGGACAGGAACAGATAATCCCGCACCCGGGGACACAGCCGCACGGCGCACAGGGCCGCCACGATGGAGATGTATCCGTCCACCGCCGCCGCCAGCCCCTCATGGGCGCAGCCCAGAAACAGCCCCGTCATGGCGGCCAGGTCCAGGCCGCCTACTGCCGCCAGAACGGCCACCGGGTCGCCGGGGTCCGGATGATGCAGGGCCAGGGCCTTCCGCAGCACCCGCTTTTTCGTGGCGAAGCCCCGATCCGTCAGGCCGCCGCCCCGGCCTGCCACCTCCTCCACGGAGGCCCCGGTCAGGGCCGCCAGCACGGCGGCGGAGGTGGTGGTGTTGCCGATGCCCATTTCCCCCACGCCCACGGCGTCTATGCCCTCCTCCTTGGCCATGTGGGCCAGGTCAAGGCCCACGGACAGGGCCCGGAGGGCCTCCTGCTCCGTCATGGCGGGCTCTGCGGCAATGTCGCCGGTGGAGAAGCGGACCTTCCGGTCCAGCACCTGGGGGCAGGACACCGGCACGCAGATGCCCACATCCACCACCTGGACCTGGTCGCCGAAGTACGCCGCCAGGGCGGACATGCCGGTTTTGTGCCGGGTCATGTTCACCGCCTGCTGTCGGGTCACCGACTGGGGGGCGCAGGATACGCCCTCCGCCACCACGCCGTTGTCCGCCGCCAGCACCGTTACCCGGCACCGGTCGATCCGGGGCCGGGGCGTTCGCCGGATGCCGGCCAGCCGGATGGACATGTCCTCCAGGGTCCCCAGGCTTCCCGGGGGCTTGGCCAGCTCCGCCTGCCGCCGCCGGGCGGCGTCCATGGCCTCCCGGTCTGCCGGGAGAATGGACTCTATATATGCTGTCAATTCTTGCCTTGTCATGTGTTCGCTCCGTATCCGTGCTGCCGCAGCCAGTCGAGAGACGGGCCGCAGTCCTGATTTTCCAATGTGAACGTGGCCGCGGGGCACAGGGCCAGCACCGTGTCCAGCACCTGCTCCATAGCCAGGGTCCCCTGGCCCAGGGGGTCGTGGAGGTCATTGTGCCCTGCGTTGTTGTGCAGGTGGACGTGCCGCAGCCACGGGGCCATGGGGGCCACCCATTCCAGAGGCGGCACCCGGCTGACGAAGGTGTTGGCATGGCCCACGTCCAGGCACAGGCCCAGCCGGGGGTCGTCCACCTGGCGGGCAATGTCCGCCAGCAGCCGGGGGTCCGGCTCCATGACGTTTTCCAGGGCGATGGTCATATCCGGCGGCAGCTCCGCCAGAAGCTCCCGCCAAAAGAGAACCGACTGCTCCACGTACCACTCCGGAAAGTACACCTGGGGCACGAAGCCCCCGTGGATCACCAGCTGCCGGACGCCCAGGTCCCGGGCCAGGGCGATGGCCTGACGGTACCGCCGGGCCGTCACCTGCCGCACCAGAGGATCAATGGCGCAGGGGCACAGCTCGGCAAAGGGGGCGTGGAGCCAGAAGCGGTGAAGCCCCGCCATATCCGCCCGGACGGCGGACAGCACCGCCGGGTCCTCCAGATTGGGGGCATAGCAGAACGCCGCGATCTCCAGGCCCAGCCCGTTTTCCCGGGCCAGGGCCGCCGCCCGGCCGTCGATGCCGGACAGGTACAGTCTATTCCATAGCGCTTGGCGCTGCATAGGCAAATTCTCCTATATTCCTGTTATAGTGATGTGTTTGACAGAAGGCGGCCTGCCAGCCTGCCCGAGGCCCAGGCCCATTGCAGGTTGAAGCCCCCGCAGTCGCCGTCTACGTCCAGCACCTCGCCGCAGGCGTAAAATCCCGGCGTCAATCGGCTTTCCATGGTCCGGGGGTCAAACTCCCCGGTGCGCAGGCCGCCGGCGGTGACCTGGGCCTGGTCAAAGCCGCAGGTGCCGGTGACGGGCAGGGCAAGGTCCCGCACCCGGCGGCAGAGCGCCTCCAGCTGGCGGTCCGTTACCTCCGATATCGCCGCGCCGCCGTTGATGCCCGCCGCCTTGCACAGCACCCGTCCCAGCCGGGGATGGACGCTGCCGGTCAGCAGCGCACCGGCCTCCTGCCGGGACAGGGCCGTCCGCCGGCTATGCAGCCAGGTCAGGGTATCCTCCCGGCTCCACCCGGGCAGAAAATCCAGGTGCAGGGCGATGCCGTCGCCGCCGGTGGAAATCTGGCGGGACAGGTCGAACACCGCCGGGCCGCTGACGCCGTATTCCGTAAACAGCACCTCGCCCTGACCGGCGGTCAGCGTCTCACCCTCCCGGGTCAGGGTCAGGGCAGCCTGGGCCTTCACGCCCTTGAGGCCCCGGGGATAGGTGGGGTCGGTGCACACCTGCACCAGGGAGGGATACAGAGCCGTCCGGTGGTGGCCCAGCTGCCGGGCCAGCTGATAGCCGTCCATGCCGCCGCCCAGCTTTCCTCCGGCAGCGCCGCCGGCGGCCAGGATGCACCGCTGGGCCGTGATGGTGTCGCCCTCCTCCGTCCGGGCCAGGAACTGTCCCTCCCGGCGCTTCAGCTGGCGGATGACGCAGCCGGTGCGCACCCGGATATTCTCCTGCTGCTCCAGGGCGAACCGCAGCACATCCAGCACCGATGCCGCCGCATTGCTCAGAGGGTACACCCGGCCACCGGGCTCCGTGACGGTGACCAGGCCCAGGCGCCGGAAAAAGGTCAGCGTTCCCGCCGCCGAAAGCTCCGGCTCCTCCAGGGCGAACCGGCAGAAATCCGGATCCTCTCCGTGATACCGGTCCGGCCGGGCGTTTTCGTTGGTGAGGTTGCAGCGGCCGTTGCCGGTGGCCAGCAGCTTCCGGCCCACCCGGACCTGCCGCTCCGCCAGCACCACCTGGTGGCCTGCCCGGGCCGCCGTCAGGGCCGCCGCCATGCCCGACGCGCCGCCGCCGATAATCAGCACGGTCATCTCTCCGCCTCCAGCCGCTTCCGGGTGAGATAGCCCTCCAGCATCAGGGCTGCCGCCACGGCATCCACGGTTTTCTTCCGCTTTTTGGCGTTCTGCCCGTTGTTGAACAGAATGTTGTGGGCGTCGACGGTGGTGCGCCGCTCGTCCCACAGGGTCACCGGCAGCCCCGTCAGCTGCCGCAGCGTCTGGCCGAAGGCGGCGGCCTTCTCTGCCCGGGGACCCACAGTGCCGTCCATGTTCTTGGGATAGCCCAGCACCAGCTCCGTGACCCCGTGCTGGGGGATCAGGGCGCAGATCTCCTGGGCCACCGTCTCCGCCCGGCGGCTGTTGATGACCGTGGAAAACCCCGCCAGCGTGCCGGTGGCGTCGGATATGGCGATGCCGGTGTGGGCGTCGCCGTAGTCAATGGCCATGATCTTCATGGGAAGTACCTCGCTTCTTTGTCGTTCCCCTTTATCATACACGATTTTTCTCCGGCCTGCAACCGGAAGAAGGTCTCGTTGGCAAGCGGAAGCCACCGGTTCTGTTCCGAACAGAACCGGTGGCTTCCTACATTTCGTGTCTGCTGACGATGGACTGCTTCCGTATCCGCGCCGTTGTAAACGTCCGCCTCAATATCCACGGCATGGAGCTTTACAGCGGCCTGCCTGGAGCGTCCATTTCCGGCAGGCTGGGATTTTATGCCGCTTTACGGGCGGAGCTTGTCCCACCAGTCCTGCCAGGAGCCGGAGCCCCCGTCGTCATCGTCGTCTCTGCCGGGGATGGGGAAGATGGACGGCTTTTTGTTATGGACCGGGCACAGCTCGCCGTCCTTGCCGGTGAGGGTCTGGAGCAGATATTCGTCGTCCGTGGCCTTGATGTTCCTGATGATCTCGCGGTTCCAATCCAGGGCGGCGATCTCCACCACGCTGCTGGCAGGGCAGTATTCCGTGGCCAGGTGCTTGCCATCCTTGCAGTAGCGCACCATCTTGTGAACATTACAGGTCTGGGTGGGGGCGGTGTCCGCCGCCACGGTGACGGTGGTGACGCGATTGCCCCGCAGATCGTGGGTGCAGGCCTCGGTGGCCAGCAGGCCGCTGTCCTGGCACACGGTGACCTGGGTCAGGCCGGAGCAGCTGTTGAAATCCTTGTTCTCCAGCCCGTCGTGGATGCGGCGCATGACCTCGCGCCACAGAACGGCGGAGGGGTTGCCCAGGGACTCGGAGAACCGCTCGTTGGACTTATAGCCCGTCCACACGGCGGCGCTGTAATAGGGGGAGAAGCCCGCAAAATAGCGGTCGCGGTTTTCGTCGGTGGTACCGGTCTTGCCGGCGATGGTCATGCCGGAGAACCGGGCCTCGCCGCCGGTACCGCTGGTGATGACGCTCTTGAGGGTCTGGCGGATGATGTAGGCGGTGGTCTGCTTCATGGCCACATGGGATTCCTTGTTGTTCTCACACACCAGGTTGCCCTGGGAATCCTCCACCCGGTAGAAGGTCCGGGGCGGGGTATACACGCCGTCGTTGACGAAGGCCCCATAGGCCGCGGCCATCTCCTCGGTGGTGACGCCGTATTCGTAGCCGCCCAGGCCCATGTTGCCGGATTGCTGGCTGTCGGCCTGGGTCAGGGTGGTGAAGCCCAGCTTCTCCACCATAAAGGTATAGGATTTATAGGTGCCGTATTGCTCCACCGTGCGCACGGCGCAGGTGTTCAGCGAGCGGACCAGGGCGGTGTAGAACGTGGTCAGGCCCCGGAAGCCGCTGCCGGAGTTGGAGGGCCACGCGCCGTAGCCGGGCAGGTCACGGACGGGATAGTCGTCGATGGCGGAGGCGGCGGTGATGGTGCCGTCATCCAGAGCCGGGGCGTATACGGACACGGGCTTGGTGGCGGAGCCCGGCTGCCGGGCAGAGGTGGCCCAGTTCCAGCCCCGGTCCACTTCCTTGGCGCCGGTGCCGCCTACCATGGCCACCACGTCGCCGGTATAGGGGTCCACAATGGTGATGGCGGCCTGGAGAGGCTCGCCCTTGGAGTCGGTGTAGTTCGCATAGTTGGTGTTTTCAAACACGGACTCCGTAATATCCTGGATCTTGGGATTCTGGGTGGTGTAGATCTTGTACCCGCCGTTATAAACCTTGCTGACGGCCTTTTCAAAGGCGGTGCGGACGTAGCCGTCGGCGTCTGCCGGATCATCGGTGAGGCCGAAGAGCTCCACAAACTTCTCCGCCACGTCGGTGATGACCTCGTCGGTGAAATAGGAGTTGTTGGCGGTGCTGACCACGGCGGGCTTTTTGTCGTCCTCCTCCTGGGGGCCGGCATAGTTGCCCAGATTGGTGTAGCCGTTGGTGAACACCACCTCCTGGGCCTTGGCGGCGTCATAAGCGGCCTGGTCGATCTTGCCCTGGGCCAGCATGGCGTCCAGCACGTCCAGCTGCCGGTTGCGGTTCTGCTCCCGGGTCCAGTCGCTGCGCAGAGGGTCATACTGAGAGGGGTTGTTGGTGATGCTGATGAGACAGGCGGCCTCAGCCAGGTCCAGCTCGGACACGTCCTTGTGGAAGTACATCCGGGACGCCGTCTGCACACCGTAGCACTGGTTGCCCAGATAGATGGTGTTCAGGTACATCTCCAGGATCTCGTCCTTGCTGTAGTCCTTTTCCAGGGCCAGGGCCCGGTACACCTCGGTCACCTTGCGCTTGACGGTGTTCTCGTTATTGCCGGTGACGTTCTTGATGAGCTGCTGGGTGATGGTGGAGCCGCCCTGGGTATTGCCGTTGGTGAGGGTGCTGAACACGGCCCGCAGGGTGCCGTGCCAGTCCACGCCGTGGTGGGTCTCGAAGCGCTTGTCCTCAATGGCAATGGTGGCGTCACGCAGGACCTTGGGGATGGAGTCGAAGTCCACCCAAATGCGGTTTTCATCGCCGAACAGGGTCTGGTACATGACCGTCTGCTTGGTCTCGGGGTCCTGATAGTACAGCTCCGTGGACACCTTCTGGTCATACTCGGACATGTCCACCTCCACATGCCCCTTCAGGGACGTGTTGACGTAGGTCATGAAGATCCCCACGAAAATGGAGGAGGTCAGCACGATGACCAGTAGGATGGTTCCCAGGACAATACCGACGGTCCGCCCGATGCGGCGGCCCTTTCCGGGTTTTTTCCCTGTTCTGGCGCTCTGCTCTGTCTTTTTGGGCTGATGGTCTTTGTTCATGGACAGGGCACCTTCCTTTCTTTGTTACTGGAATATATGCGCCGCACCTGTGGCGGCAGATAAAAAAACATTTTATTCCATAATAAAAACTATTGTACCATGGCTGTCAACTGCTGAAAAGCTCTGTTTTGCCGGAAAATAAAACTTTTACACAGATTTTGCATGGAAATAGAGAAAGAAATGCCAAAAAACTGTATTTGAGCGGTGCAAAACGACGGACGGCAAAAGACCGCGCCGCCCCTTGCTTTTTCCGGCGGAATCGGGTATGATACGAAGGAAAGCTATACCAATCAGGAGGTAAACGGCAATGAGCGAAGAATTCGGCCCCAATTTCATCACCCTCACCGATGAGGACGGCAACGACATCGAGCTGGAATATGTGGACGCCCTGGAGGACAACGGCCAGACGTATATGGCATTTTTCCCCACAGTGGACGACGAGACCGACGAGGCAGCCGCCGAGGATTTCGGCCTGGTGATCCTGAAGTCCGTGATGGAAAACGGCGAGGAGCTGCTGGCCACCCTGGATAGCGACCAGGAGCTGCAGCGGGTGTATGACCTGTTTATGGAGCAGCTGATGGATGAGGATGACGAAAATTCCTGACCCGATCCCCGGTCTATGGTGCCCCCATCCGGCATAACGCATACAAAAGACGCCCTGTGAGGGCGTCTTTTGCGCTTTGAGAAGGGTTTTGTGCAACGCAGAGCGGCTTCGTGAAAATGCTGAACAGGGGAGGCAGCTTCCGGAAAATGGAAGGGAAAATCTGCGCGATTCCCCTTTTATTTTCCCGTCGGGTCTGTTATACTATGGGTGTCGTCGAGAGACGGCTCCCTGCGGGTGTGACGGGCCTTTTTTATCCTCACATTTTGTTATAGGGGATGTCGGATCAGTATGTGAACAGCAGGCCTCCCGGCTGCCGTCTGCGGCTGGAAGTTGGAAGCTACGAAGCACGCTGGAGACAACCCACCTGCTGAATCGGTGCAGGTTATAACGCGGCCCCCACGGCCCCGCAGGCTTGTGCTTACACGCACGCAAACACGCCGCGATCAGCTTGATCGCGGCGTGTGTTTTTATGTCTCGTTTACCAGGGCCAGCAGCTCACGGCGGGTGGCCTCCTGCTCCAGCCCCGCGCCGGTGAAATGGTTGAAGGCCAGAATGGCCTGCTGCACCAGCAGCTCCATGCCGGTGATGGCGATGAGGCCCCGGGCCCTGGCCGCCTGATACAGCTCCGTTTTCCGGGGGGCGTAGATCAGGTCAAACACCGCCGCGCCGGCGGGAAGGCTGTCCAGGAAGGACAGATCCGCAAACGGCGGGAAGCCCTCCATGCCCAGGGGGGTGGCATTGACCACCACCCGGCACTGCCGGGCGGCCTGGGGCAGCTGGTCCATGGTCACGTCGCCGCCGCGGCGGGCGGCGGTGATGACGCCCCGGTCTGCCAGGGCCCACCGGGCCGCCCGGGCCGCGCCGCCGTTGCCGATGACCAGGGCCCGGCCTGTGGGGGCGGCGCCCCGGGCGGCAAAGCCCGCCCGGATGCCGGGGGCGTCGGTATTATAGCCCACGGTGTGCCCGTTCCGGAAGCACACCGTATTTACCGCGCCGCAGGCCTCTGCCTCCGGACTCAGCTGGTCCAGATAGCGGATGACCTCCTGCTTTAAGGGCATGGTGACGTTGCAGCCGTCCCATTCCCCGGCCCGGCCTGCCGCCATAAAGTCCGGCAGCGTCTCCCGGGTGACGGTGACGGCCTGATAGTCGCCTTCGATCCCCGAAAGGGCCAGCATGCGCCGGTGCAGCACCGGGGACATGCTGTGACCCACCGGGTCGCCGATCACACAGAGCTTCATTTCATATCCTCCTTGTGTATGCTTTCCAATAACTCCATGGCCTCCAGGTAGCCCCGGAAGCCGTGACCCACGATCTGGCCCCGGCAGGCCGGGGCGGTGACGGACGTCCGGCGGAACGCCTCACGGCGGCTGATGTCGCTGATGTGCACCTCCACCGCCGGAACACGGACTGCCAGCAGGGCATCGTAAATGGCGTAGCTGTAATGGGTATAGGCCCCGGGGTTGATGACGATGCCGTCATACACTCCGTCAGCGGCCTGAATTTCGTCGATGAGCACCCCTTCATGGTTGCTCTGGCGGATATCCGCCCGAATCCCCCGGGCGGCGGCATAGGCCGCGATCTCCGCGCAGAGGCCGGCGTAGGTGCCGGTACCGTAGACGCCGGGCTCCCGCTTGCCCAGCAGGTTCAGATTGGGACCGTTGAGAACAAGAAATTTCATTGCTGCTCCTCTCTCCACAGCCGGACGGCCTCCTCCGCCGCCTGACGGGCTGTGGGCTTGTTGACGGCATGGTGGGCGGCGGCCCGGTACAGGCTCCGCCGCTGGCGATACAGGCGGAAGATGGCGTCATCATCCGTCAGCAGGGGGCGGCCCTGCCGCCGCAGGGTCCGGCGGATGGCCCAGGGGGAGCGGTCCAGAAAGATCACCAGGCCGCTGCCCTTCAGCAGCGTTCGGTTCTCCCGACGCAGCACCGCCCCGCCGCCGGTGGCCAGGACCATGCCCTCCCGGCGGCACAGGTCCGTCAGCACCCGGGTCTCCAGAGTGCGGAAATATGACTCGCCGCCGTCGGCGAAAATGTCCGGTATGCTGCGGCCCTCCGCCTGCTCCAGGGCCTTGTCCGCGTCCACGAAGGGAAGCCCCAGGGTCCTGGCCGCCAGCCTGCCCACGGTGCTTTTGCCGCTGCCGGGCAGGCCCACGAAAATCAGGTTTCTCACGACTGCTCCTCCCGGCTCAGGGCCATCAGCGTTTCATACAGCCGCTCCACCTGCTCCCGGCGCTCCGGGGCCAGGTCGCCCCGGCTGCGCAGCACCTGGGCCTCCCGCTCCGGGTCCTGCACCGGCAGGCCGCAGGCGGCCTTATAGGCTCCGATGTCACGGGACAGCTCCTGCCGCCGGACAAACAGCTGCACCAGCTGCCGGTCTATGCCGTCCAGCCGCAGCCGCAGGGTGTCCAGATCGCCCGCCTGGGGGTCCAGCACCCGCCACAGGGCCAGGGCCGCAGCCGCCTCCACAATGGGGGCCGCCCGCAGGGCAATGCAGGGATCGTGGCGGCCCTGAACCGTTACGGTGCAGTTTTCCATGCGGGCCAGGTCCACGGTGTCCTGAGGGATGGCGATGGAGGGGGTGGGCTTGAAGGTCACGGTGAAGGTCACCGGCATGCCGTTGGTGACGCCGCCGTTGATGCCGCCGTTGTGATTGGTGACGGTCCACACCCGGGTCCCGTCGGTGCGCAGGGCATCGTTGGCCTGACTGCCCCGCAGGGCGGCCAGGGCCGCGCCGTCGCCGAAGCCCAGGGCCTTCACCGCCGGGATGGCGAACAGGTGACGGGCCAGCTCCGATTCCACCGCCTCCCGCCAGCCGGGACCGCCCAGTCCCGCCGGAAGGCCCGTGACGGTGCAGCGCACCTGACCACCCACGGAATCTCCGGCGGCCTTGGCCGCCTCCGCCTGCTGCCGCAGCTCTTTTTCATCAATAAGCTGCGCTTTTATTTCAATATCCTGCGCTTCCAGCCAGCTCTTTACCATGGCTCCCGCCGCCACCAGGGGCGCGGTCAGGCGGCCGGAATAGGGCCCGCCGCCCCGGGGGTCGTTGCAGCCACGGCTGCGGACATGGGCGGCGTAATCGGCGTGGCCGGGGCGGGGCTTGTCCGCCAGAACGGCGTAGTCGCCGGAGCGGACGTCCCGGTTTTCCAGAATCAGGCAGATGGGGTCCCCGGTGGTGTGTCCATTGTATACGCCGCTGAGAATGCGGAGCCGGTCCGGCTCCCGCCGGGCGGTGGCCAGGGGGCCATGGGGGGCCCGGCGCTGAAGCTCCCGGGCGATGAGCTCCCGGTCCACCGGCAGGCCCGGGTCCGCGCCGGTGACCAGAACGCCCACGGCGGGGCCGTGGGACTCTCCGAATATGGTGTAATCCAGCATGTTACAATACCTCGAATTGCCCGCCCAGGCGGCGGTAGTCCGCCCAGAAGCCGGGATAGGATTTGGCGGTGCATCCGGCGTTCCGCAGAACCACCGGGCCGGTGCAGAAGGGGGCGGCGCAGGCGCACAGCATGGCGATGCGGTGGTCACCGCAGCTGTTGGCTTCGCCGCCGGAGAGCCGCTCCACGCCCCATACGGTGAGGCCCTCCGGCTCCTGCCGGACACGGCCTCCCAGGGCGGTCAGCGCCGCCGAAACCGACGCCAGGCGGTCGCTCTCCTTATCCCGCAGCCGGGCCGCGCCGGTGAAGCGGGTTTCCGTTCCCGGCCGCAGCGCCGCCAGCAGGGCCAGCGGCGGCAGCAGGTCCGGGATATCCGTCAGGTCTACCTCCTCCGGCAGACAACGGCACAGGGCCGCCGCCGCCCGGTCCCCCTGGAGGGAGTCCCGGCGCAGGCCCGTGACGGCCACAGCACAGCCCAGGGCCCTTACCGCCAGCCAGAAGGCCGCTGCGGACCAGTCCGGCTCCGGGTCCAGGGGCACGGTCCGGAACCGCTGCCCACCCGGTATCGTGAAGCCGCAATCCGTTTGGCCGATGTGCACGCCGCAGCGACGCAGCACCGCCAGCGTCAGGTCCACATAGGGGCGGGAGGCCAGGGGGCCGGTCAGCGCCAGCTCCGAGTCTGCCGCCAGACCGGGCAGGGCCATCAGCAGCCCGGAGAGCAGCTGAGACGTCCGGGTCCCGTCCACCAGAATCTGCCCACCGGACAGCGCCCGGGTCACCCGCAGACCGCCCGCCGTGGCCGCAAGGCCCCAGTCCCCCGGCAGGGGCCGCTCCAGCAGCCGCTCCGTGCCGGTGAACACCGTGCCCACCTGGCCCCGGGCCATGGCCAGGGGCAGCAGAAACCGCAGGGTGCTGCCGCTGGCCCCGCAGTCGATGACGGGGGCCTTTTCGTGATACAAGGCCCACAGCCCCCGGACCGTGGCCTCCACATCGTCGGAGGGGTCCGGCGGGCAGGGAAACTCTCCCGCCTGGGCCAGACAGATCAGCTGCCGGTGCAGCAGGCTTTTGGACGGCGGCGGCGTCACCGCCCCCCGCAGCGGGGCAGGAAGCAAGCGCACGTCCATCATACGTCCTCCATCAGGGCCGCCAGGGGTACCGTCAGCAGACGGCCCTGGCCGGCCCGCTCCGCCACGGCGATGGTAATGCCGTCGCCGCCGCGCTTTTTGTCCCGGGCCAGATAGTCCGCCGCCCCGTCCCAGGGCAGCCGGGTGGGCAGGTCCCACCGCTCCAGCAGGGGGGTCAGCCGCTCCAGCAGCTGCCCGCCGCCCAGACCGTGCCGCACCTGCCAGCGCAGCATGTGCATCATCCCGGCGGCCACGGCCTCGCCGTGGGTCCGGGTATCGTATCCTCCGGCGGCCTCATAGGCGTGGCCGAAGGTATGGCCGAAGTTCAGCACCCGGCGCCCGCCGCCGTCCCGCTCGTCCCGGGACACCACCGCCGCCTTATACCGGCAGCAGCGCGCCACCAGCCAGGGAAGATTCGGCTCCTCCGCCGTTTCCAGGTGGTGCAAAATGGCCTCGTCGCCGATGACGCCGCACTTGATGACCTCCGCCATGCCTGAGGACAGCTGCCGCCGGGGCAGGGTGGCCAGGCACGCCGTATCTGCCAGCACCAGCCGGGGCTGGTAAAAGCAGCCGATGAGGTTCTTCCCCTCCGGCAGGTCCAGACCGGTCTTGCCGCCGACGCTGCTGTCCACCTGGGCCAGCAGGGAGGTGGGCAGCTGGGCCAGAGCCACGCCCCGCAGCAGGGTACCGGCTATAAAGCCCGCCAGGTCACCGGTGACGCCGCCGCCCAGGGCCGCGATGCCGTCCTGCCGGGTGAAGCCATCCGCCAGCAGCCGGCGGCACAGGTCCTCATACACCGCCAGACGCTTGCTGCCCTCTCCGGCGGGGAAGGTGTATACCGGCAGGTCCAGGGCCCCGGCGTACAGGGCGGCGGTGTTCTCGTCGGCGATAACGGCCCACCGCTTAACCGGCAGAGCCTCCAGCCGGCGGCGGGCTTCCCGCAGCAGGCCCGGGCCGATCTCAATGGGGTAGGACCGCTGCCCCAGAGATACCGTGATTTGTTGCATAGACCATTCGCTCCTTTGCCCGTCAGTTGTCCTCCACCAGCCGCCGCCGGCCCAGGGCGGCCCTGCGGTAATACAGCAGGGTGGCGGCGCTGCACACCAGCCAACCGGCGGGATAGCCCATGGCCAGAGGCAGCAGGGCGTTGCTGATATAGTGGGACATGATGTACAAATAGATCTGGCGGAATACAACGAAGGAGCCCAGCATGATGACCATGGGCACCTGGCTGTTGCCTGCGCCCCGCAGCGCGCCGGAATAGATCTGGTTGATGCAGCACAGCAGGTAGAAGGGCGAAATGTACCGCAGCAGCAGGGTGCCGTAGGCCACCACCTCCGCCTTGCGGTTGAAGAAGGCCGTCAGCTGGGGCGCAAACACCAGCACCGGCACCATCAGCACCG
>ULWL01004788.1_pt1 | contig 13766 bp, 13 predicted proteins | sample 1960171 | NCBI WGS metagenome assembly ULWL01 (sample SAMEA4835807, study PRJEB28245) | human gut metagenome | biome: gut microbiome; material: fecal sample | place: Denmark | collected 2008 | reverse complement strand
GTTCCCTACACGACTTGGGAAACATCTGGAAGCAGGTGGGCTGTTTAAGACAATCTATGGCGTACTTGGACATTCAAGACTTCTTGCAGTTCGTAGCTTGAACGACTTTCTCTTTGAACCGACACGAGGAAGAATTGCAGCACGAGCTAATCCTGTTGTCGGTGAACGTATCAAACAATATTTACAGCAACGGGTAAAACCAATGCTCAATGATTATTATGATGCTAGAAATGCATGGCTACAGAAGAATAAATTCTATAAATTTCAGGGGCAGTATAGACTGGAATTTGATAGACAGGTACAGCAGTGTTTCAATGCACAGTATGCAGGAAACAAAGCTGGGTTGTCTCCGAATGAAATGGTTTGGGAGCCAGAGGTCATCAAAGCAGCAGAAACAATCAAGAAGATCAGAGAAGGGTGTCTCACCATGATGCAGGAAGATTCTCAGTTTCATGGTGGTGGTGGTTACGGTAGTTATATTGATAAAGACTGGAAACCGCTTGATCTTGAATTTACTCGTAAAGTAGACAATGAGATGCTGACACGCCTTGTAGACTTCATGGATGGTGACACTGAGACATGCATGAAAAAGATGTATGAATATGCTCAGATGGCTTGTAAGAGGGATGTTGTCAGAAAGCAGATGGAAGCAGATGCCAAAAGACGATACCTCAAAGCTCACAAAGAATGGGAAGACAAAATGTTTGGTGGGCGTGTTCCTGAACCAGAATTTAGAGAGACAAACAAACGCTCAAAGCAAGGAAAGGCTCTTAAAGATGCTGGTTATCAAAAGACAGTAGGAAAGCAGAAGGAGATGGATACTTCTGGTTTTCCAGAAGAACCGCAGCTTGAAAAGGTCACTAAGGCTATGGTAGAGGAAGAGATTGATAAAAGATGTAAGGCTTGGGCTAGGGGTGTTATTGACCAGAACGCCAGTGAGACATGCTTCTCTGGTGGTAAGTATGGTGTAGGCATTCCTCAGTTCTTGAAATCAAGACTTCCTATGGATACTACAGTACGCATGCCTATTGCGAACAAAGCAGGGACAACACTTGATTTCTCATTTGATTCCCATCTTCGCGATGTGAATACAGACAGAATCATCAATTCCTACATTGATCGTGTCTGTGGTGAAGTGGCTGTCTTTGATTCCATCGGAAATTGGAGACAAACTGGTGTGCTTGATGATGTGGCAAAACAGCTTGAATTAGGCATTAAAGCCGGTAAGATTACTAAGTCAGCAGCAAAGGAACAGAAAGACGCCTTGACAGAAGGGATGTCTAGGCTGCTCTCTACGCATGTAGACACAAAGCCTAAAACCCTTTGGGATGCTTTCTCTGAATTTTTCAGAACTAAATCCTATGCAGACGTTGGTGGACAGATGTTCATGGCACAGCTTGGTGAATTTGGTTCTGCTATGGCGTATGCAGGAACTCGTGTTTTGTATAAGTCCATTCCAATCCTTAGACAGATGAGACGTGCTATGCTCTCTGCATCTGAAAAAGAACTGGAAGCTTTTGCAAAAGAAGCACAGGTAAGATTGTATGGAAGAGAACTGAATACTAGATTCTGGGATAGGAACTCTGATTATGAAGCACGGTCTTTTAGAGACGCACTTGGTTATTCTAGTGTCTGGGGAAAGATACTTGATAAGGCACAGGAGACAATGAAGATATTCTCCAATGTTACATCTACTATGAATCAGCTCCCTAAACTGACAGACTGGATGATTAGACAAACTAGGGAAAGTGGTTTCATTGACGCTATCAAATGGGCTAGAGGAGAGAAGATTTCCAGTACTCGTGACCCATTCAGCAAATATTTATTGGATGCAGCACATGTACAGGATGTAGACAAACTGAAAGCACACATCAAAAAATATCTTGATAGTGGCGAATTTGATCCAGATGTCTTTGACAAATGGAGAAAAGAAGATCATCAGACTTTCTTTGAATTTAGAAATCTGCTTGAAAACTACAGCAGACGTGGCATTCAGCAGATGTCTATCGGGAATACCCCTCTCTTGAAGGAAAAGAACTGGTTTACTAAGCTGTTGTTCCAGTTCAAAGATTATTCTCTTCGCGCCGTTAATGACCAGACACTCAGGGCTTTGTCTTCCCGTCAGATGGATGATGCACTGGCTGCACTGGCTTCAATGGGAACGAACTGTATGTCTTATATGGGGTTGGTGTATCTTAGAGCGTTGGTGAAATATCCTAACGATCCAGAAGGAAGAAAAGAGTACATTGCTAAACAGCTTACCCCAGGTAGACTTGCATGGGCAGCTTTCTCTCGTGGTGCTATCACAGGCTCTATCCCTTCCTTTGGCTCAGACATTTATGAGATTCTGACTGGTACGCCTATGATGCGTACTACTGTAGATAACTCTTCTAAGACCTCAGGGACAGGGAAAGAGATGAAAGCAGGTTCTATTGTAGGTCGTGCAGTAGACCAGATGCCAGCTGTATCTTCTACTATCAATCCAATCATGGGGATTGGGGGGAGTGTCTACAACTCTACAGTTGGTGATGGAATGTCGCAGGAAGACATGGCAAATATTTTGAAGGTTGTGCCATTTAATGGATTCTGGGGCATGACCCTTCTTGCATCTGAAATTAGAGATGCCAGTGGTGTAAAGAAGCGGAAAGAAATGAATAAGGAGAAGAAACAACGTGAACGAAAGAGACGCTATAAGATTGGTGCTGCTTCTGGGAACACTGGCAATGCAAATTCTGATATTTCTTCAATCATGAATGTTAAATAGTAAAGGAGCTTAACTTTGGCTAAAGAGAGAAAGGCTTCTGTAATTTATGAAGGGAATGCTAGTCAGCTTGTCTATGCATTCCCTTTTGATTATTTACGGAAGAAGTTTGTAAAGGTAGAAGACATTTACACCAACAGCACAGAACTTACTATGGGTGTGGATTATACGGTAGAAGACAAACAGGTACGACTTGTGAAAGGTATTCCACTTGGACATTCTGTTAAGATTTATCGTGAGACAACTACTGATCCTCTGGTAGAGTGGCAGGATGCTTCTGTACTTAGAAGTGCTGACTTGTCTTTACAGGAAGTGCAGCTCTTGCATCTTGCGGAAGAAACATCTGATAAGGTCTTTGATTCTGGGATGTCTACTGCATATGATAATCCTAATTGCTGGGATGGACAGTATAAAAGAATTATCAATGCTCTTGATCCTATTGAGGATGGAGATGTTGTAACTCTTAGATACATTAAAGCTAATCAGGACAGTCTCTTGAATCAGCTTAAAAGCACAGGTGCAGCCCAGAATGCTGCTATTGTATCTACTGGGGATGCTCAGAATGCTCGTTTAACTGCTACAGGAGACAATCAGAATACTCGACTGACCACTACAGGAGATACCCAGAATACTCGTTTGGTGACTACTGGGAACTCTTACGTCAGCACTATGACCACTTTAAGAGATGCTACTACTACGAAGGCTACTGAAGCTAACAAAAGTGCAGATCTTGCTAAGAAGTGGGCTGTGTCTTCCTCTAGTCCAGATGGAGCCACTGATAGTAAATCCTCTAAGACTTGGGCTGAGGCAGCTAAGGCATCTGCAAGTAAGGCAGCTGCTTCCGCTAGTGCTGCTCAGTCTAGTGCAGATTCCAGTGCATCTTATGTCGTTAATGCTTCTTCTAGTGCAAATGCAGCAAAGCAAAGTGCATTATCCAGTGCTAATAGTGCATCGGCAGCCTCTTCTAGTGCTTCTAATGCATCTACAAGTGCTTCTAATGCAAAGATTAGTGAGACTAATGCAGCTAATAGTGCAAAGGCAGCAGCTCAGAGTGCTATTGATGCTGCTAAGTTTGATCCTTCTAGCTACTATACTAAGACAGAAACTTACACTAAAACAGAAGTTGACAATAAGATCAGTAATATTGATTTGAGTCAATATGCTACTACAACTTATGTGCGTACAGCTATTTCTTCAGCAAGAGCCTCTATTGAAGCTAATATTCCTACAAAGACCTCTCAGCTGACTAATGATAGTGGCTTTGCAGTAATTAGCAACGGACACCTTGTTATTAACGGATCGGAGCTGTGGATAGAATGAGTGACTTAGGTGCAATTTTTCATGTCAAAAAGGCAGGGGTGCAGTATGATGCTCATGCTTATACGACCACTGATGAATGTCCTGAACCTAATCTTAAAGTGAACTTTAAGGGGCAACAGGGCTATATTAAGCTAGAAGCTAAAGGGAGTGGAGATGTGCCTTGCTATGTTAAAAAGAGTGATGGAGAGGTCTTTCAGGTCAAGAAAGAATATGCGTCTATAACAGCAGGGAATTTTACTATTGATTATATTGAAGGTAATACTCAGCAATTTACTGTTCCTAAGAACATTACTGTAATTAAGGTGACAGCAAATAATGCAAGTGCAACATCATGGTATATAGGTGTAACCTCAGGGAAAACATATGAACTTACAGTAAGTGTAAAAAGACAAGATACACCCCCTTATCCCGATTACATATTATATCTGCTTGCACACGCTAGTGTAGAATGGTATTTTGCTGACTATTTTGCCGCCTCTTACGTTACTCTTTCTTGGTCTGCTGAAATTAACAAGGAAACACCTACAGTAACTGATTATTAACTAAAAAGAAAGGTGATTATCATGTTCGCTTATCCACCAGCACCACCAGCTATCAATAGCTTTGGTGGTGAAGTAAATGATGTAGAGGAAGTAAGGAGAGCTAGAGTAGACCCTTGTGGCTCTCTCACTTTCTTTATTTCTAAAAAAGAAAATAAGGTCTATGTGAAATACATTGATCTCAGTGGTCTTCCAGTCATTGAAGTATACGACAAAGCAAAAGGACAGGAAGAAAGTTTGAATGAAAGGTTAAAGACACTTGAAGAAAAAGTAGATACATTGATTGCTAAAAGTAAAGGAGACTAATCATAATGAACACTAACATCGAAACAGCTCTTATGTCATTGATAGGTAGTGATCCACGCTTCCAGAGGGCAATGGCGATGATGCAGGGGAAGACACCAGCTGAAAGGCAGCAGATTGTCATGAACATGATTTCTACACAGGGTATTCCTCAGACACAGCTTGCTCCTCTTATTGCTGATATAAAGCAGAAATTTGCTATGTTTGGTATTCAGCTCTGAGCGTACGGTAGAGTTGATATATACAGTTCTCTTATTATTTTTACGAAAGGAATGGTGATTCTATGGAGAACGGTATGAGTGGTGTGCAGCCTGTATTCAATCTGAATGAAAAGACAGGTGCAGGTTTCGGTGGTAGTGAATGGTTGTGGGTAGTCGTTTTATTCGTGTTACTTGGTGGTGGTGGTAATCTCTTTGGTAACAAAGGGAATACTGCAACTCAGGCAGACATTCAGAGAGGGTTTGATTACTCTAATGAAATGTCTCAGATGCGTGGGCTGACCTATGGACAGTCTAATAGTACCTATGCTCTCACGAATGGTATCAATGGTCTGGAGAAGACTGTCATGCAGGGCAACTTTGGTCTTATGCAGCAGCTCGCTCAGAATCAGCAGGCATCTCAGATGTGCTGCTGTGAGACGAACAGAAACCTTGATGCAGTTCGTACAGAAGGGTATAGAAATACTTGCAGCATCGTAGAAGCTATCAAAGAGGATGGAGAGAAGACCAGAGCAATGTTCTCTGCATACCAGATGGCAGAACTGAAGGCTAAACTGGAAGAAAGGGATAGACAGCTCATGGCAGCGAATATCCTGAATGGTCAGACAGCACAGACTGCGGATCTTGTTCAGAGACTTCGCCCTGCTCCTGTTCCTGCTTTCATTGTTCCAAATCCTTTGGCACCTACAGGTACTACTACACCTACTACTTAGTAATAAGTTAGTCGGTAAGTTTAATATGGTGGGGAGTGTCTTTTGGCACTCCCTATTATATTTATATTAAACATGCTATACTATAGGCAGAAAGAAGGGATAAATATGATCGCAACATTAGCTGTTATTGCGTTCTTCATTGCAGCTGCTATTGTAGAAGAAAAAGAAGACGTATCATATGCAGGAGCATGTATGATTGTTTTTGTATTTCTCTCTTTCGTTGTTTCTCCCATAGTAGGCATATTTCTTTTATTATTCAACTTATTATGATTTTGCACAGCACTAGATCGGTGCTGTTTTTTTTTGGTGTGTATGTGAGGGAAGCATGAACTTCTTAGACAGTATCGTTTCTATTCTGACAATCGCGACACTGGTGAGTAGCGGGTTCAATTATCTTGTAATTCGCCCTATTCAGAAGACGATTGACATGAACACTAAGGTTTTATCTGAGCTGAAAAGAGAAGTAGAAATGAGTGCAGCAGACAGACGTGCATTAGATGCTAGGATGACTGCTATGGAAATGGCACATCGTATCAACAATGATCGTATTGCACGTATGGAGGATATGTGGGACAACTTAAATCAAAACTAATCAAAGTGTTGTCTACATTCAAACCAAAGAGACGAGACAAAGAATCCATGACATTGATTAAGTTCAATGTCAATTTTTTGATTCTTTGTCTTTTTATTTACTTGACAATGACAGCATATGAATGGATTATGACAGGACACCCCAATATTCCAGAATTTAGACAGTTCATTATTGTCGTGATTGGGATGACAGCCACTATAACTTTGCTTAGCAGATGGCTTTATGATGCAGATAAAGATGGGGTGCCTGATGAAGTAAAGAACGAAAATGGAAGGAGATTCCCATATGACCCCAGATGAATTTATTGAAATGATTGGAAATACTGCTGGTGATGTCTGTGCAGAATATAATCTTCCAGCGTCTGTATGCATTGCACAGGCTATTCTTGAAAGTGGTTGGGGCAGGTACTGCATTGGGCAGTATAACTACTTTGGTCGTAAATGGAATGGCTGGGGCAATTATGTACGCCAGCAGACTACGGAATGGGAAGATGGGGGATATGTAACCATCTATGATAGATTCCAGTCTTATGAATCTCTGGAAGATGCAATTAGAGACTGGTGTATCCTTATTACACAGGATTACAAATACAAGGAAGTCATGGAAGCATGGGAAAGCACTTGGTCTGTAGAAGACTTTGTACGCACTCTTGCTCCTATCTACGCAACTGATCCTGATTATGCAGACAAAGTTCTGTCTACGATTAGAGCAAATGATCTTGATAGATATGATGGATGGGGTGATGAAGATGTTTGAAGTAGATCCAAATCTCTTAGATGAAATTGCACAAGGAGAAGTAGCAGCAATTCGTGAAGGGCTGGCTGATCCAGAAATGAGAAAAGACCCTCGTTTCCTTGATCGTGTTCGTAAGTTCCTGAAAGACAATGATTTGATTGTCTCTCCTAGAACTAAAGGGATTGCAGACATTCAGAAACAGATTGAGAAGCAGCACATCCCAATCTTTGATGATGTGAAAGACGGTGTGGATATTGATCGACTTAACTGATTTTACAGAAGCATACTGGACAGACACTCAGATTCTGAAAGCTAAAGAAGATTTCAGAGTGTTTGTCTATATGCTCTGGCATGATTTGGGCTTACCAGAACCAACACCAATTCAGTATGATATTGCTAAACACCTTATGACATATCCCAGTAAACGATTCATTATAGAAGGATTTCGTGGTGTCGCTAAATCCTATCTGACATGTGCATACGCCGTATGGAAACTTTGGAATGAACCGCAGATTAAAGTTCTGATTGTGTCTGCGTCTAAAGATAGAGCAGATGCAAATGCTGTCTTTGTACGGCGTATCATTATGCTGCTTCCTTTCCTTTCTGAACTAAAAACAAAGGAAGGGCAGAGAAACACCCAGAATCTCTTTGACGTAGGCTTGGCTATCCCAGATATTTCTCCGTCTGTAAAGTCTGTAGGTATCACTGGACAGATTACTGGTTCTCGTGCAGACCTTCTGATTGCAGATGACGTAGAAGTTCCAGGTAACTCTGGCACCCAGACACAACGTGATAAGCTAGGGGAAGCAGTAAAAGAATTTGATTCTGTTATTAAACCTGGGGGACAAATCATCTATCTAGGGACACCTCAGAATGAAATGTCTCTTTATACGGAACTCCAGAAACGTGGGTATCACTGTCGTATATGGACAGTACGTTATCCAGAGGACAAGAAACAGCTCGAAGATTATGGAGACACCCTTGCTCCGTTTATCCTTGATAACTGGGAAACGCACAAAGGAGAACCTACTGATCCTAAGAGATTCAATGCACAGGACATTGCAGAGCGAGAGTTGTCTTATGGCAAAGCTGGGTTTGCTTTACAGTTCATGCTTAATACCAACTTGTCGGATCAAGAGAAGTATCCACTTAAAGTACAGGACTTGATTGTAGCGGATCTGGATATGAATGAAGCTAGTCTTAAATGGTCTTGGACTGCTGATCCTACAAAGAGATGGAAGGATGTAGCGTCTGTAGCTCTGAAAGGGGATTACTTCTATTCTCCTCTCTTGCAGTCCCCAGAAACAGCTGAATACACTGGAACAGTTATGGCTATTGACCCATCTGGACGTGGTAAGGATGAAACGGCATATGCAATCATCAAATACCTTAATGGCTATTTGTTCTTGATGGAAAGTGGTGGTTATACCTCTGGTTACAGTGATAACACATTGGAGACACTGGCTAACAAAGCTAAGTTCTGGAAAGTAAATACTGTTGTCTATGAATCCAACTTTGGTGATGGTATGTTTGGTAAACTTCTTGCACCTATCTTCACAAGAATCTATCCATGTGCTTTGGAAGAGATCAGAAGTAAGGCACAGAAGGAGCAGCGTATTATAGACACCCTTGAACCAGTGATGATGAGACACAAGCTCATTGTCAATAAAGGGGTAATCACTGCTGACTATAAGACGTATGAATCTAGTCCTAACTATTCTTTAATCTATCAAATGACACGGCTCACCAATGAAAGAGGGGCACTTGCTCATGATGATAGATTGGATGCTGTCACTATGGCTGTAGAGTTCTTTGCTAATTCTATGGATAGGGATTATCAAACAGGGATGGACGAACAACTGGATGAGTTACTTGAACAATGGGATGACCCAGACAGAGGTATCTTCTATATTCCAGAACTGAATCAGACAAACCCTAGACCTGTTGGAAGAGAGAACTATAGCAAGGTGAAACTGGCAATGTTAAAGGATCTAAACACAGCGGAAAAAGTTTCATATAAAAGACAACTATAGTTTAGGAGGTACCTAAGAAATCCCTAATTGTGGTACATAAATACAAAGTGGTTAATTGTGGCACGCTATGGGGAGACTGAGGGAATCTATATTATATACATGTATCTCTTGTTTCTGTAACTTGGAACTCTATGAAATAAGAGATATATGTTTCCTACACTAGGTATAGCATGTGAATCACTATGTGTGTAAACTATTAGAACTTTCAATGTGACACACCGAAGGTCTAAATCCTTTATTACAGTATTGAGAATGAAAATAGGTGATTCTAAAGTGATTGATTTTAATGATGTAAATAAAAGAAATATCCTTATTGTTATTATTCTGATGATTTTCTTTATTGGAACAACAATAATGATTTACCATTATGGATATGATAAAGGGTATAAAGAAGGAACAACAAAAACAACTACAACTACAGATTCTTATACTTCACCCTCTTTGACTACTGAAATAACAGCAGCAAATAAAACCAATACGTCCGATCCAGATTTGATTCTGAATAACCACTATCATGCAGTTATCAATGGTAATGACATTCAGATACCAGTCAAAGATAAGTATATTAAAGAATCATTAAAAGACACACCTTCTTCTCCTCCATCCTCTACTACTTCCACCACTGCGCGTGTCGATCAAACGCTAGACCTCACACCAATCTTCAAAGACTATGAAAAGAAGCACAAGTGGGAAGTGGGTACTGGGATAGGAAGGGTGTCTAATGAATGGTACGTTCCAATTGAAGTACAAAGGAATTTTGGGTACAATAAAGGGGTGTCTTTCCAACTGAATGTCAAAGACAACAAAGTTGATGGATTTCAAGCAAGTTACAAGATTAGATTTTGATTAGAAGAGATAGTAGCCTGATAGTAGTATTACCCCTAGAAGATACAGTAAATACCGTATGTCTGCTAATAAGGACGATATTATGCAAAGAAGGAGAACTCATGAAACTACTCCGATTGACACTGCAGGGCTTCAAGTCCTTCGCAGATAAGACTACGATCGATTTTTCTGACGGCATGACGGTCATCGTGGGGCCGAATGGATGCGGGAAGAGCAATATTTCCGATGCGGTCCGCTGGGTGCTGGGGGAGCAGAATGTGCGCCAGATCCGTGGGCAGAAGGCAGAGGATATGATCTTTTCCGGCTCAGAGACGCGCCGGGAAAAGAATGGGGCGGAGGTCACGCTCGTCCTTGATAACAGCGGATGCGAGCTGCCGCTCGATACCACAGAGGTCGCGATCACGCGAAGGCTCCTTAGAAATGGGGATAGTGATTTCTACCTGAATAAGCGAAGCTGCCGCCTGAAGGATATTCAGGAGCTTCTGGCACCGACAGGGCTCGGTAAGGGCTCGATGGCGATCATCGGGCAGAACCGGGTGGATCAGGTGCTGACGGCACATGCGGATGAACGGCGCGTGATCTTCGAGGATGTGGCAGGGATCAGCCTGTACCGCATGCGGAAGACGGAAGGACTCCGAAAGCTCGAGAAGACGGCGGAGAATATGGAGCGCGTGAAGGATATGATGGCGCTTCTCGATGAGCAGCTCGTGCCTTTGAAGGAAGGGGCAGAGAGAGCAAGAAGGTACAAGAGCCTTACGCAGGAGAAGCGGGCGATCGATGCGACGATGGGGCTCCTGAAGCTGACGTCCTCCGGACGTATGACGGCACGCTATGAAAATGAAGCGCTGAAGCTCCAGGATGAAGGCTCTCTGTGGCAGACGAAGCTCTCGCAGGCGAGCTTGGCTAAGGAAACGCTGGAAAAGGACCGTCTCGCGCATCAGGAGAAGCTACGCGAAGCGGGGGACGCGATGGCGGATGCCCAGCGGGAGATGGAGCGGCTGCGCGGCGATTACCGCGTGAAGGAAGAGGCGCTCTCCCATGCGAAGGAGAAATGGGAGGAGCTCACCGTATCCGCAGAGGATCAGACGGAAGCAGAGAAGGAGATCGCAGAAGAGATCGCTGGTGCGAAGGAGGAGCTCTCTAGTGCAGAGGCGTCCTGCCTAGCGGCGAAGGAAGATGTTTCCGCAAAAGAAGCGGAGAAGGAGTCTCTCTCAAGAGCGCTGGCAGAGGCGGAGACCGCCTATGTGAGGGCGCTGGCTCTTTCGCAGGAAAAGGAGAAGGAAAAGGAGAAGGTGAGCCAGCAGCTTGTGCATGCAAGAGAAGACATCGAGCGTCTGGCGGCGGAGATCGATCATCATGAGAAGGAGGAGGCATCCCTCGCCGAGGAGGAAGAAGCAGCCTCGCGCGAGCTGTCCGAGCTTCTTCGTGAAGAGAAGGAGAAGACGGAGCGCCTTACCGCTCTTTCGGAGAAGGGCAAGCAGCATAGCGAAGCACTGCGAGAGGCGGAGAAGCTGCGTTTTCGTCTGGGCGGTGAAGAACGGAAGCAGGAGTCGCTGCTTTCGTCGATCCGTTCGCAGAAGGCGTATCTGGAACGGGCGGAAAAGGAATACGCGAGCTTTTCCCGTGTGACGAAGACCATCATGGAGCAGGCAGACCGTTTCGGTGAGGCCATCCATGGGGCGCTCGGAGAGCTCATCCGTGTGCCGGACGAATATACGGAGGCCGCGGAAGCAGCGCTCGGCGGACAGATTTCCTATATCGTGACAGATACGACGAAGGCAGCGGGAGAGATCATCCGCTGGCTTTCGGAGAAGCATTTAGGCCGAACGACCTTCTATCCCTTGGAGTCCATGCATCCGCGCTACAACAACGGGACGGAAGTGATGGCATCGAAGGAGCCTGGGATCTGCGGTATCGCCTCTCACCTTTTCTCCTGCCAGCCGATGTATCGAGATCTCCTCGATACTCTTCTCGGGCGCACTCTCATCGCAGAAGACCTGGACGCGGCGCGGCGGGTCGCCAAAAAGTATGGCTACCGTCTGCGCATCGTGACGCGGGACGGGCAGCTTGTCAATGCAGGCGGCTCCATGACGGGCGGCTCGATGAAGAAAAAGGAGAATACGTATTTCGGCCGCAGAAAAGAGATCGCAGATCTCTATGCGCGTGAAGCGGAGGGTGAGAAGGCTCTCGCACTCTGCCGTACGCGGAGGAAGGAGCAGGAGGCCCACTGCGATGCGCTCGCAGAAGAGGTCAGCCGTGAACGGGAAGAATGGCAGGCGCTCAAGGTCGAGTTGGCCACCCTCTCGGCGCGCCGTGAAGGGGCGGAGCGATCGATGACCGAAAGACGGAGCCGTCTTTTTCTGGCCAAGAAGCAGCTCGGAGAGGAGCGGGGCCGGCTCTCGGAGACAAGGTCGCAGGCGGAAGGCTTGGAGGAGGCACTGTCTGCCTTTCCGGATCTTCCGGCAGCGGCAGGCAATGAAGAGCGTGAGCGTCTGAGGAAGGCATTGGAGGAGAAGCAGGAAGCCCTTCTCGCATCCCATGTCGCCCTGACCAAGGCGGAAGAGAGCGTGAGCTTCGGAAAACGCATGCTCGAGGAACGCAGCCGCGCTAAAAAAGAGCTGGCAGCAGACAGAGTCGCTCTTGAAAAAGCTGAGCGTGACAATGAAGCAGAACGGCAGACACTTGCGGAAGAGCTTATTTCTTTGCAAGCTGCTTTTAGAGACGCAGAGGCGCACTGGCAGAAGACCCGCACCCACCAGGAAAGCCTGTCTGACGATGCAGATGGATTTGCCATCCGGCAGCGCGAGGCAGATGAGGCGTGGAAGAAAGCGCAGGCCGCTTCAGCGAAGATCGAGCGGGACAGAGCAGAGCTTGCCGTGAGGATCGCGCAGTTCAAAGCCGAGGAGGAGGACGTGCTGCGCAAGTTCGAGGCGTGGCACATGACCCGTCAGCAGGCGGAAGCGCTCCGACTTTCCGGCTCTATGGAGGATATGGAGCGGCAGGGAAAGAACCTTGCCCGCCGCATGGCTGAGCTGGGCAGTGTGAATCCGGAGGGTGAGGAGGAGTACGCCCGTCAGCTCGCACGAAGGAAATTCTATGAGGGGCAGGTGGCCGATCTCGCAGAAGCGAGGAAGGGGCTTGAGACCATCATCAGCGATATTGACCGGACGATGGAGAGCCGGTTCACCGAAGCCTTTCGCAAGATCAATGAAGAATTTGGCCGCATCATGCAGCTCATGTTCCGCGGCGGCAAGGCGCGTCTCGAACTCACCGATGAGGCACATCCTTTGGAGGGCGGTGTCGAGATGTACCTGCAGCTTCCCGGCAAAAAGCGTCAGCCTCTCTCTCTCATGTCCGGCGGCGAAAGAGCCCTGACGGTCATCGCTCTTCTGATCTCCTTCATGGCGTATCGCCCCGCGCCCTTCTGCTTCGTCGATGAGATCGATGCAGCCTTGGACGATGCGAATGTCGAACGCTACAGCCGCATGATCGGCGAGTATAAAAAGAAAACACAGTTCATCGTCATCTCACACAGAAAAAAGACGATGGAATTTGCCGACACCCTGCAGGGCGTCACCATGGCAGAGAAGGGCGTCTCGAGCCTCATTACCGTGAAAATGAAGGATTATGTGGAGTGACTAGGAATTAGTAGCTAGGGATTAGGAGTTTCAAGTGACTAGTGACTGGTGAATAGGAGACTGGGAGA
>ULWL01074628.1_pt1 | contig 13858 bp, 9 predicted proteins | sample 1960171 | NCBI WGS metagenome assembly ULWL01 (sample SAMEA4835807, study PRJEB28245) | human gut metagenome | biome: gut microbiome; material: fecal sample | place: Denmark | collected 2008 | reverse complement strand
GGCCTCTAAAATCAGCCCGCGGGTCTGGTTGTCCGATCCCAGCCGGCCGCTGAAAAAACCACAGTATTCCATTTTTTTACCCTCAAACTTATTTTTTTCAGTGTATCAAATCGCCGTTTTGAAAACAAGACCGGCCCAACGACGACAAAGTGCGGTTTTTTTTCTTGTCTTTCCTGTGACGGACGTGTAGGAAAAAACGACAGAATTCTTGCGCGCGGGATAAGAAAATGTTTAAGCTCGTCCGTTTTTTAAAGGACTATAAAAAGGAATGTGCCGTCGGGCCGCTGTTTAAGTTTTTGGAAGCCTGCTTTGAACTGGTTGTTCCTTTGGTAATGGCGGGCATTATCGATACCGGTATTAAAAACGCGGATACGGCCTATATTTATAAAATGGGCGGGCTGATGGTGTTTTTGGGACTGCTGGGGCTGGCCTGTTCTTTAACCGCGCAGTATTTTGCCGCCAAAGCGTCCATGGGATTCGGAACGGCTTTGCGCACCGCTTTTTTTCGTCATGTCGCCGACTTGTCCTACAGCGAACTGGACGAAATCGGCACGCCGTCTTTAATTACGCGATTGACCGGAGATATCAATCAGGCGCAGGCCGGCGTTAATCTGGTGCTGCGGCTGTTCCTGCGTTCGCCGTTTATTGTTGTCGGCGCGATTGTTATGGCTTTTTTTGTCGATGTGAAACTGGCCGTTATTTTTTTGATTGCTACGCCGCTGATCGGAGCCGTTATTTATTTCGTAATGGCCGGATCCGTGCCTTATTATAAAAAAATTCAGGCAGTCATGGACAGGATTTCCCTGCTGACCCGGGAAAATCTGACGGGAGTGCGCGTTATTCGGGCGTTTTCCAAACAAAAAGAAGAAGTTGAGCATTTCAAAACGACCTGCGCGGCGCTGATGGACGAACAGTTTCTTGCCGGAAAAATCGCGGCGCTGCTGAATCCGGCGACGTATATCGTCGTCAATGCCGCCGTGATCGCAATCGTATGGGGTGGCGGATTTCAGGTCAATGAAGGTCGGCTGACACAGGGCGAAGTAATCGCTTTAGTTAATTATATGTCGCAGATTTTGCTGGCTTTGGTCGCTTTGGCGAATTTGATCGTCGTTTTCACCAAAGCGTCCGCCTCCGCCGTGCGGATTAACGAAGTATTTGAAATTCTGCCGGGCGTTTCCGATTCCGGCCGGGCGGTTTCGGCGCTTTCCGACGCGCCGCGCGTTGTGTTCGACAATGTTTCCTTCAGCTATAAAAAAGCGGAAGCAGCGGCTTTAAGCAATCTTTCTTTCGCGGTTCCGGCCGGATCGACCGTCGGCGTGATCGGGGGAACGGGATCGGGAAAATCGACGCTGGTTAATCTGCTGGCCCGATTTTACGAAGTGTCGGCCGGGTGTGTTTTAATCGACGGGGCGGACGTCCGGGATTATTCTTTGGCTCAACTGCGCCAAAAGATCGGTATCGTGCCGCAAAAAGCCGTTTTGTTCAAAGGGACAATCCGCGACAATATGCGCTGGGCGAAACAGGACGCGTCGGACGCGGAAATAGAACAGGCGTTGAAAATCGCGCAGGGGTGGGATTTTGTTGCGTCAAGACCCGCCGGACTGGATACCGTGATAGCGCAGGGCGGAAAAAATCTGTCCGGCGGTCAAAAACAGCGTTTGACGATAGCGCGCGCTTTGGTTGGACGGCCGGAAATTCTGATTTTGGACGACAGCGCTTCGGCATTGGATTTCGCAACGGACGCCAGACTGCGCAAAGCGATTAAAAACGAAACGAAAGGCATGACGGTTTTTCTTGTTTCTCAGCGTGTGTCAACGTTAAGAAACGCTGATTTTATTGTTGTTCTGGACGACGGAAAAGCCGTCGGAATCGGACGGCATGACGAACTGTTTGAAAATTGCTCCGTTTATCGGGAGATCTGTTTGTCCCAGCTGGAAAAGGAAGAAGCCTGATGCGAAAACAAAGTTTGCTGAAACGTCTGCTTTCTTTTACGCGCCCGTATCTGATTTATCTGGTTTCAGCGCTGGTTTTGGCGATTGTCAGCGTGTCGCTGACATTGTACGCGCCGGTGCTGACGGGACGGGCGGTTGATTCGGTCGTCGGCAAAGGACAGGTTGATTTCGGTACGTTAAAATCCGTTTTGACAACGCTGGGTATGGTCGTTGCGGCAACATCGTTCAGTCAGTGGCTGATGGGGTTGTGCACAAACAAAATCACTTATCTGACGGTGCGCGATATTCGTGTCAAAGCCTTTGAACGACTGCAAAAAGTCCCGCTGCGCTTTATTGATTCCAATGCGCACGGCGATATTCTCAGCCGTGTTATCGTTGACGCCGAACAGGTTGCCGACGGCCTTTTGATGGGCTTTACGCAGTTGTTTACGGGCATAGTGACCATTTTCGGAACAATCGGATTTATGCTGGCAATCAATGTTAAAATTACGCTGCTGGTTGTTTTCGTTACGCCGTTGTCTTTGTTCGTTGCCGATTTTATTGCCAAACGGACATTTAATTTATTTAAACGGCAATCGGAAACGCGCGGCGAAATGACCGCGATGATCGAAGAAACCGTCGGAAACATGAAGGTTGTTAAAGCGTTCGGACGTGAACCGGAGGCGATCCGGCAGTTTGAGGAAATTAACGAACGCCTGCGTGTTTGCGGAATAAAAGCTTTGTTCTTTTCTTCCGTCACTAATCCGTGCACACGCTTTGTCAACGGCGTTGTTTATACGTTGGTCGGCATTGTCGGAGCGCTGACGGTCGTTGCCGGCGCGTTAAGCATCGGGCAGCTGTCTTGTTTTTTAAGTTACGCCAATCAGTATACAAAACCGTTTAACGAGATTTCGGGAGTCATTGCCGAATTGCAAAGCGCGCTGGCTTCGGCCAAAAGGCTGTTTGAAATTATTGACGCCGAACCGGAAACGCCGGATTTGCCGAACGCCGCCGTATTGGCGCATGCGGACGGTTCGGTTGTTTTGGATCATGTTTCTTTTTCTTATACGCCGGAAATTAAATTAATCGAGGATTTAAACTTATCTGTTTGTCCGGGGCAAAAAATAGCCGTTGTCGGGCGGACGGGCTGCGGCAAAACAACGCTGATTAACCTTTTGATGCGTTTTTACGACGTTAATGCGGGGCGCATCGTTGTCAGCGGCCGGGAAATCGGAAATTTAACGCGCGACAGTCTGCGCGCGTCGTTCGGCATGGTTTTGCAGGATACGTGGCTGAAAGCCGGGTCCGTGCGCGATAATATTGCTTACGGCCGGCCGAACGCGTCGGATTATGAAATTGTCAGCGCCGCGGTCGCCGCGCATGCCGACGGCTTTATTAAGCGCCTGCCCGACGGGTATGACACGCAGATAGCCGAAGACGGCGGCAATCTTTCTCAGGGGCAGAAACAGCTGCTGTGCATTGCGCGCGCCATGCTTTCTTTGCCGCCCATGCTGATTTTGGACGAAGCGACCAGCTCGATTGATACGCGCACGGAAATTCATGTGCAGAAAGCGTTTGATGAAATGATGCGCGGACGCACCAGTTTTGTCGTCGCGCACCGGTTATCGACAATCCGAAAGGCGGATTTGATTCTGGTCATGGATTCGGGACGGATTATCGAACAGGGAAAACACGAAGAATTACTGGCAAAGAACGGTTTTTACGCCGATTTGTACAACAGTCAGTTCGCCGTTTAAAAAATAAATAAATTATTCTTGTATTTTTCTTTTAAAAAGAATACTTTCCGCGCGAAAAAAACATTCAGCCGGACGTTACTCCCATGCAATTTATTTCAAGAGAAAAATGGCTTCGGTTCAGCCGCAGCCTGCCTGTTATATTTCCAGGGCTTTGTTCCCAAGTTTTTCCGCGTTTTTAAGGAAGCGTATACCGTTGGCGAGTTCAGACGCGACTTAACCGCCGGCATTACCGTGGCGATTGTCGCTCTGCCGTTATCCATGGCTTTGGCCATCGCGTCCGGAACGACTCCGGACCGGGGATTGTTCACGGCAATCGTCGCCGGATTCCTGATTTCGTTTTTGGGCGGCAGCCGTTTTCAGATCGGCGGGCCGACGGGGGCTTTTGTCGTCGTTATTTTTAACATTATTGCCGCTTACGGTTACAACGGACTGGCTTTGGCGACGATTATGGCGGGCCTTATGCTGATTTTGGCCGGGTTTTTCAGATTGGGAGCATTGATTAAATATATCCCCTATCCCGTTGTGACAGGGTTTACCGCCGGTATCGCCGTAATTATCTTTTCCAGTCAGATCAAGGATTTGTTCGGTCTGCAGATCGCCGTCGTTCCCGCGGAAATCATTGAAAAATGGAAAACGTTTTTTATTTTTAAAAACACGTTTGACCTTTCGGCGACCGTTATTTCTTTTGCGACATTGGCCGTTATGCTGCTGCTGCGCCGGTTCGCGCCGCGGCTGCCGAATTTTCTGATCGGCGTCGTAATCGGAGCGCTGGCCGTGTTTTTCTTTGATCTGCCGGTCGATACGATCGGATCAAAGTTCGGAGGAATTCCGGACGGTCTGCCGGTGCCTTCTCTGCCTTCGTTTTCCTGGGAGGAAATCGTTCTGCTGTTTCCCAGCGCTTTTACAATAGCTTTTCTGGCCGGTATTGAATCTTTGTTATCCGCAGTCGTGGCGGACGGTATGACGGGGGACCGCCATTTGTCAAACTGTGAATTGGTTGCGGAAGGCACGGCAAATGTTGTGTCCGTTTTATTCGGCAGGATTCCCGCGACCGGCGCGATCGCGCGGACGGCGACAAATATTCGCGCCGGCGCTTATTCGCCCGTTGCAGGTATGATCCATGCGGCCGTTTTGCTGTTGTTCATGGTTTTTCTGGCGCCGCTTGCGTCTTATGTGCCTTTGGCCGGACTGGCCGCCGTGTTGGTGATCGTCGCCTGGAATATGAGCGGTTTTGATAAAATCCGCCTGCTGCTTTCCGCGCAGATGGGCGACCGGTTGACAATGATCGTGACGTTTCTATTGACGGTATTTGTTGATTTGAATACGGCGATAGAAGTCGGCGTCGTTATGGCCAGTCTGATTTTTATGCACCGCATGTCGATTAATTTCGCCGTTGAAAGCAATTTGCAGCTGACGGACGAACATAAACATGAAATGTTGTCTTCAACGGATTTTGTCGGCAATCTGCCCGAAGGTGTTGTCGCTTTTCGTATCAGCGGCCCGTTGTTTTTCGGCGCTGCGTCAAGGTTGACCGATTTTTTTGATACGCTGCCCAATCCGCCGGAAATAGTTATTTTGCGTATGGGATCTGTGCCGATGATGGACGCGACGGCCGTTAATATTCTGGTGGATTTTATTAAAAAATGCCGTTTGCGCGGAACAAAGATCATTGTCAGCAACGCTAAAGACCAGCCGCGCAAGGTATTGAAATGGGAAATTGTTCAAAGCCGGCTGAATACGACGGTCGCTTGGGCCGCCCGGTTCAGACAGGCGCTGGCGCAGCGGCTGCTTGACGATGAAGAAAAAAAGCCGCCGATCAGGCTTAGATTTCCCTTTGTCCTTTTAATAACGCAGGAGAACGGCCGGCGGCGCGGGAAACCGGCTGCCGATCATTTTCCCCGTTTATTTGCGTTAAAGTTTTTTGCAGGGATTTTTCTTTTGAGCCGGTTTGTTCCGTTTTGGCGGTCGGCGCGCCTGCAGCGGCTTTTTTGTCTGCGCCCTTTACTCCGACAGACACGCCGCCCGTATGACCAGTTTCCGTTCCGGCGTTCGCTTCCGTTCCCATTCCGGTTCCCGCATGCGTATGCGTTTCTGTTCCGGCGTTAATGCCGCCGTGTTCCGCAAGATACGCGTAATTACCAGCAATAAAAGAAGCCGCGCTGATTCCGACGGTTAAAATATCGCGTCCCAAATCGTTAAAAGCCTGTTTCGCCGTTTTTTTACCGCTGACGATATCCTGAACCGTTCCTTTTAACGCTTTCATTTCAGGAGCGACGACCAAAGCGGTTGCCGCCGCGCGGGTGGCGAATTTCGCGTTCAGCATGCCGGACAGCCCGAATACAACGGCGCCGGCGCCCAAAGATGCCGAAGTCAACGCTTTTGCCGCTTCTTTGCGATTTTTGGATATATAGTCAAACAAGCCCGAAACTTTGCCGGCCTGCCGTTGTTCTTCGGCGTGCTTTAATAACGGTTTAACGGCTTTGGCCGCGTTGATCGCCCCTAATGCAATGATACCGGGGCCGCCGAACTGGCCGGCGACGTAAAACTTTCCGACGCCGATGGCAATGTTGCGTACTTTTGTATAATTTTTGCCGAGTCTTTTGGTCATTTCCTGATCAAATCCCGTAATCTTTTCTTTCATTTTTTTTAAAAGAGGGACGGATTCGATAGCGCCGTTTTTTTTCTGGTTTACCCTGCGGTGAACCATCATTGCCTGCTGCGTCGCGTTGGCGGCGAAGTTTTCTATGGTTTGTTGTTTTAAGGAAAGCACGGCCATTTTTTTATCCTCGGTTCAGCGCGTCTAATAATTTTTGATATTCTGCCTGTAACACGGCAATCGTTTTTTCATTGATCGGCGTTTCGGCGGGAATCCGGTCGGCGGCGAACATTAAAACCAGATTGTTTTCCATATTGCCGCGCAGGGTTGACAGATAAATGTCCCGGGTGATTTTTTCCCCGGACAGGCTGAGCGTCATAAAAGCCTGCAGTTTTGAAGCGTCCGTCAGGGTTTCGACAAACCGGGCGTGAGCGTTTTCATCGGAACCCGTAATTTCAATTTGGTCCGTCAGCCGCAGCAAATCGGCAAAAGCCGGGAATTTCAGTTGGTTGTTTTTTTCTTTTTCAAAGGGATTTAAGCGTTCAAAAACGGCCAGCTGCGCCAGATTGTATTCAATAACGTTTTGATTCAGCTCGTCTAAATGCGTCAGGCTGTGTTCCGCGTCAAATTCGTCAAGCATGGGCTGCAGTTTTTCGACCGCCTGTTCGCAGTCTGATTTCAGATCTTTATTTTGTGTCTGGGCAAATGTTCTGAAAAACGAATAGAACAACGGCGAAGTTTCCGTTTCCGCCGCGTAAGTTCCTTCCAGAAACTGCCTGACGATATCCGCCGCTTCCGTTTCCAGCGCGGCCAAGCCGTTCGCGTCGCCGACGTCGGTGAAAGCTTTGCGTTGATTTAAAAAAGAAATCAGATCCATGACGGAACCTTTATGAAAGGGAAGCTTTATTTAAGGATATGAATATTTCGGGAAAAAATCATTAAAAATGTTATCAATAAAGAACTTTTTCAAAATAAAGGCCTTCCGCCGCCGCAGTCGGCCCGCCGGCCTTGCGGTCTTTGGCTTCCAGAGCGTCAATGACGTTTTGTCTTGACCACCGGCCTTCGCCGACCAGTTTCAGCGTGCCGACAATGTTGCGTACCTGATGATGCAGAAAAGAACGAGCGGAAAAATACAGAAAAATAAATTCCCCGTAACGTTCGATTCTGATTTCGTCCAACGTTTTAACGGGCGATTTGGCTTGACAGGCCGCGGCGCGGAAAGTTGTGAAATCATGTCTGCCGATCAATACCTGCGCCGCATCGGCCATTGCTGCTTCGTCCAGCGGCTGATGCACCCACCAGACGCGGTTTTCATAAAGAGCGGGACGTGATCGGCGGTTCAGGATTTTGTAAACATAAAATCGTTTTTTGGCGTCAAACCGGGCGTGAAACGTGTCGTTGACCGGCTCTGCTTTTAAAACGGAAATCGGCTGCGGACGCAGATGCGCGTTAAAAGCCTGGCATAAACGAAACGGATCAATTGTTTTCGAGGCGTCAAAATGCGCGACCTGTCCCAAAGCATGCACGCCGGCGTCCGTCCGACCCGCGCCGGTAATCAGAACGTCTTCTTTTAAAAAACGGAAAGCGGCTTTTTGCAGTTCTTCCTGAATTGACGGCGCTTTGTTTTGCTGCTGCCAGCCGGAATAATTTGTGCCGTCGTATTCGATGATGATCTTATAACGCGGCATTCAGAACCGTTCCTTCCGGCAGGTCAAATCCGCGCAGAAATTCCTCCGCGGGCAGAGCTTTTTTGCCGTCGCGGCGCAGGATATTCAGTTTCAGTCCGCCGGATCCGCAGGCAATCGTCAGATTTTCACAGACCGTTCCGGGGGTAAAAGAACCGTTTAATTCAACCGGATCCGCGTCCAAAACGGAAATGCGTTCGCCGTTATGATAAAACCAGGCGCCCGGCCACGGCAGCAAGCCGCGGATTTTGCAGTCCAATTCGGCCGCAGGCAGATCAAAAGAAAGCAGCCCTTCTTCTTTAGCGACTTTGGCGGCGTGAGTGACGCCGTTTTGAGGCTGTTTCTGCGCGATCAACCTGCCTTGTTCCAGTAATTCCAATCCTTCCAGCAATACTTCTCCGCCCAGAACGGCCATTTTGTCGAAAACGGAACCGGAGGTATCTTTTTTCCCGATCGGAATTTTTTTTGTCAAGAGCATATCGCCGGTATCCATGCCGGCGTCCATCTGCATCAGCGTGACGCCCGTTTCTTTGTCCCCGGCCATAATCGCGCGTTGAATCGGGGCGGCGCCGCGCCAGCGCGGCAGCAAAGAGCCGTGAATGTTGATGCAGCCGTATTTAAAGGCGTTCAGACAGGCTTTCGGCAAGATTAATCCGTAGGCGGCGACAACCGCGATATCGGCGTTCAAAGCGGTGAAAGCGTCCTTTTCTTCCTGCGGTTTAAATGTCGGCGGACAGCGGACGGGAATGTTGTGTTCTTCGGCATACTGTTGAACGGGCGACGGCGTCAGCTTGTGACCGCGGCCGCTGGGACGCGGCGGCTGAGTGTAAACACAGACAACATCGTGTTTGGAATGTAAAGCCTTTAAAGCCTCCAGCGCGAAATCAGGCGTTCCCATAAAAACGGTTTTCATAATCACTTCCTTATCTTGAAAAGCACTGTTTTATATCGTTTGAAACAGGCAACTCTGTTATTCTTATACCCGATAAATAATTTATTAAAAACGCTATTTTTGATGTGTCCGGCCGTAAATCGCAGACCGGCAGCTTTGCCGTATTCGCGGGGAACCGCTGCCGGTATTGATCGGAAAACCAGAAAAACAGGGGAACATTCAGCATATCGTTCCCCGCCGCGGGACGTTGGAACGGATTTTCCGGAATCGTTCCGTGATCTGAAAAATATAATAAAGCAACATTTTGCCCGCTTTTTTCGGCTTGTTTTAAAATTTCGGCCAATACGGTGTTCGTATAACGCACGGAAGCCGCATATTGTTCCGTAATCAATTCTTCCCGGGCGTCGGGATAACGGTGGTTGTATGGAAAATGTGACCCGAACAGGTGCAGAAAAATTAATTTTTTGGGCGACGGATCGGCCAAAGCCTGTTCTAAAGGGGACAATAAAACATCGTCAAAGCGTTGGCTGGTATATTCGTAAGATTCGGCCGCTTTTGTGTAATTAAAGTATCTGCGGTCGTCGATCCCGCGCGTTAAAGCGTAGATCAGATTATCATGCTTTCCGCTTTTGAAGTGATTGGAAAACCAAAAAGTCTTGAAACCGGCTTGTCGGTAAACCGAAATCAATGAAATATCGTCGGGCAGCAGAATTTTTTTCAAAACAAATGCCGTTGACACACTCTGCGTTGTCGCGTTTTCAAATAATAACGGCGCGTTTTTCAAAAAGGCTGTTTTTTCTTTGAAATCGGAAAGGTTATCGTAAAACACCCGCCGATTGGCGGATTCGCCGACAACAACAATGACGGTTCTGGGAATTTCGGGGGATTCCAAATAAAACGCGGGTTGTTTTTCATTTTGCAGCAAAGCCGCAATTTCTTTTTTTAAATCGGAATAAACAATCCGGGCTTTGACGGCATTGTTAAAAAAGCTGCCTTCCCATTGCGATATAAAGCAAAAAACAGAAAAAACAATAAACAAGCCCGCGTAAAATGCACGGTCGCCTTTCCGCGTTTCAGGTGTTTTTGTCATGATTCCCAAAAACAGCCATATTCCCCAATAAAACACCGTTCCGACATATACGGGAAAAGGTATGGTCTGCAGAAAGTCCAGCGTATGAAACCAGGTCGTATCGAATACCGTAATAAATATGCTTTCATTCGGCAGATTATGCGTCAAAACAAAAGAGATCAGACAGGCAAAAGCGATAAACCAGAAAACAAAGGAACATATCCAGACGGCCGGTTTGAAAAAGCGGAAAAATAAACGCGACAGATAGTAACCGAAGCCGATATCCGCGATAACGGCAGTCAGATAAAAGCGGGTCGTAAATAAGGGATCAAGGGTCTTATTGTCGATTTGCGAAGCTTTAAAACGCAGTCCCGTCACAATTAAAACGGGGATTAAATAAAGCAATATCAGCCAGATGACCGTGCCGGACTGTTTCAGGATTTTCATTTTTCGGAATCGGATTTCCAGCGGCGTTCTTTTTCAACGCGGCGGACAATGATATCGCGTTTGACTTTGGACAAATGGTCAATGAACAGTTTTCCGTCCAGATGTTCCAGTTCGTGCTGAACGCAGATCGACAACAGCCCGTTCGCGTGCAGCGTTTGTTTTTTGCCGTTTTCGTCCGTGTATTCGACGGTAACTGTTTCAAACCGTTCGACAGGGGCGTACTGTTCGGGAACCGACAGGCAGCCTTCGTCGTGCGTGACGGTTTTTTCGCTGTGCGCCGTGATGACGGGATTGATCATTTTATAGGGCTTTTTCGGTTCGTCGTCGCGCGTAACGTCAATAACGACCATGCGTTTCAACAGCCCGACCTGCGGCGCGGCCAGTCCGACGCCCGGCGCGGCGTACATCGTTTCCAGCATATCGTCCAGCGTTTCGCGCAGATCGTCGGTCAGCGTTTCGATTTTTTCGCTTTTCTTTTTCAAAAGGGGATTGGGAACTTCCAGAATTTTCAATAAAGCCATAGCCTTTTCCTTTGCTGTTCTTCCTTTTAAATACGGTTTTTGGCAAACAAGGTCAACACTTCGCTGAAATATTTTACTTTAAGGTATAAAAAAAGGTGTTTCTTTGCCGAATTTGCGTTATAACTCACCCTCAGCAGGATTTAATTTTTAACAGGATAAAAAGCTTATGATGACTACCGGTGAAATTCGGCGCACTTTTCTGGATTATTTCCGTAAAAACGATCATGAGATCGTTCCGTCCAGCTCTTTGGTGCCACATAACGACCCGACGCTGATGTTTACCAATTCCGGCATGGTGCAGTTTAAAAATATCTTTACGGGCATGGAAAAACGCCCGTATGTCCGCGCCGCATCGGATCAAAAGTGTGTGCGCGCCGGCGGAAAGCACAACGATTTGGATAACGTCGGTTATACCGTGCGCCATCATACGTTTTTTGAAATGCTCGGCAACTGGAGCTTCGGCGATTACTTTAAGGAAAAGGCGATTTATTACGCTTGGAATCTGGTGACGAAAGAATTCGGCCTGCCCAAAGAAAAGCTGATGGCGACCGTTTATCATACCGATAACGAAGCGTTTGATCTGTGGAAAAAAATTGCCGGCCTGCCTGATGAAAAAATTGTCAGAATCCCGACAAAGGATAATTTCTGGTCTATGGGCGATACGGGACCGTGCGGGCCGTGTTCCGAAATTTTTTACGACCACGGCGAACATATTCAGGGCGGGCCTCCGGGGTCGCCGGACGAAGATGGCGACCGGTTCGTCGAAATCTGGAATCTGGTGTTTATGCAAAATGAACAGCTGGCCGACGGGCGGTTGGTCGATCTGCCTCATCGCTGCATTGATACGGGTATGGGGCTGGAACGCATGGGCGCGGTAATGCTGGGAACAAACGACAACTATGAAACCGACGTGCTGAAAAGCCTGATCAACGCGGCGGCGGGAACGGCCGGGGTCGAACCGTACGGCGAATTCAAAATGTCGTTACGCATTATCGCGGATCATCTGCGTTCGTCATGTTTTTTGATCGCGGACGGTGTTCTGCCGTCCAACGAAGGGCGCGGCTATGTTCTGCGCCGTATTATGCGCCGCGCAATGCGTCACGCGCACATGATGGGGTGCAAAGAACCGTTAATGTGGCGTCTGGTGCCGGCTTTGGTGCGGTTAATGGGCGACGTGTTCCCCGAACTGGTGCGCGCGCAGGCTTTGATGACGGAAACGCTGCGGTTGGAAGAAACGCGCTTTAAAGAAACGCTGGGCCGCGGATTGAAACTGCTGGATATTGAAACGGACAAGCTGGCCGACGGCGGCGTTTTGCCGGGCGAAGTCGCTTTCAGATTATACGATACTTACGGTTTCCCGCTGGATTTAACGCAGGACGTTCTGCGCGGCAAACGCATGACGGTCGATACGCGGGGATTTGAAGACGCAATGGAACGTCAAAAAGCCGAAGCCCGCAAAGCCTGGGCGGGTTCCGGAGAATCCGCGACCGACGCCGTATGGTTCGAGGTTAAGGAAAAAATCGGCGGCACGGAATTTCTGGGCTATGAAATGACGCAGGCCGAAGGACAGGTTACCGCTTTGCTGGTTGACGGCAAAGAAGTCGATGAAGTTGCCGAAGGACAAAAAGCCGCGGTTATTACGAACCAGACGCCGTTTTACGGCGAATCCGGCGGTCAGGTCGGCGATACGGGAACGATAGCGATTGCGGATTCCGTTTTGTTTGACGTAACGGATACGCAAAAGAAAGTCGGCGATCTGTTCATTCATCTGGGAACGCTTAGGAAGGGTTCTTTGAAAATCGGGCGGAATATTTTAATGACGGTTGACGCGGAACGCCGCGCGGCGACGGCGCGCCACCATTCGGTTACGCATTTATTGCAGGCGGCTTTGCGCAAAATTTTGGGCGAACACGTCACGCAGAAAGGTTCTTCCGTTCACCCGGACGGCATGCGTTTTGACTTTTCCCAGCCGCGCCAGATTACGTTTGAGGAACTGCGCGCCGTTGAAAACGAAGTCAACCGCAATATTCTGAAGAATCTGGAAGTCACGACACGTTTAATGTCGCCCGAAGCGGCCGTAAAGGACGGGGCCATGGCTTTGTTCGGCGAAAAATACGGCGATGAAGTCCGCGTCGTTTCAATGGGATCCGGCGAAGACAGGGTTTCTGTCGAATTGTGCGGCGGCACGCATGTCAGACGAACGGGGGACATCGGTTCTTTCCGCATTGTTTCGGAAGGCGCTCTGGCCGCAGGCGTGCGTCGTATCGAAGCGGTGACGGGCATGGCGGCTTTAAACTATGCGCAGGAACATGACGATCTGCTGGTGCGGACGGCGGAAAACCTGAAAGCGTCCGTTGCCGATATTCCGGCGCGCGTGCAGGCGTTGATTGACGAACGCAAAAAACTGGAGCGCGAACTGTCCGACATGCGCAAAAAGCTGGCGGCCGGCGGTTCGGCCGGCGCTTCAGCGGCCAAGCAGATTAACGGCGTGTCTTTTGTCGGGCGCGAGTTAAGCGATATTCCGGCCAAAGAATTAAAGGGCATGGCTGACGAAATGAAAAAGCAGATCGGATCGGGCGTTGTGGCTTTGGTCTGCGCGGATAACGGCAAAGTGTCGGTTGTCGTCGGCGTAACGGACGATTTGACCGGAAAGATCAACGCGGTCAATCTGGTGCGCGCCGGGGCAGAGGCGGCCGGCGGTAAAGGCGGCGGCGGACGGCCTGATATGGCCCAGGCCGGCGGTTCGGACGTGTCCAAAACGGCCGATGTGTTGCGTGTCATTGAAAAAATGCTGGAGGCGTGATGATAACGCCGGAACAGGCCGGAGCGTTTTTAACCGTTGATTTGAAAAAAATCGCCGACAACTGGCGGGCGGTTCAGAAACGCGTCGGCGATAAAACGCAGGCGGCGGCCGTATTGAAAACGGACGCTTACGGGCTGGGCGCGCAAAAGATTGCTCC
>ULWL01054608.1_pt1 | contig 13945 bp, 10 predicted proteins | sample 1960171 | NCBI WGS metagenome assembly ULWL01 (sample SAMEA4835807, study PRJEB28245) | human gut metagenome | biome: gut microbiome; material: fecal sample | place: Denmark | collected 2008 | reverse complement strand
ATGCCTTTTGTAAAAAGTCCAAATAAAGTTTCTATAATACATCCTACTATGCTATATATAATAAAATATGTTAAAATTCTCCATATACTTATTCCTGCAATTTTTAATATTTTTTTTTCTTTTTTCATCTTCTTTCCCCTTTATTATTAGATTTATTTATATAAATTGGAATTTGTAATTAAATTCAAAATTAAAATATTAAAATTCAAAAAATCGCTCAGGTCATGTCGCTTTCATAGAAATTGTAAACCTTCTTGCTCCGCAGCGCCCTCATTAAAAATGAGATTCCCTACTGCGCTCGAAGAACAATTTCTAATTCAAGCTAACTCCATTCACAATTTTTTTCATTTTTAATATTTTAATTTTTGAGGAACATATTGCAAACATTGTAGGGGTCGCACTCCTGGGCGACCCGCAATGCATCGTAGAAATCGCCCCTAACAAATTACAATTTAATTGGTAATGTTACTATAAATGTTGTGCTTTCATTTAATTTACTTGTTACTTCTATTTTTCCACCTGATAATTCAACAATTCTTTTGGCAATTGTCATTCCTAGACCTGCTCCTGGCTTGGTATGTGATTTATCTACTTGATAAAATCTATCAAATATCTTTTTAGCCTCTTCTTCTTCCATTCCAATTCCATAATCTTTTATTTCTACAATAATGCTGTCTTGATTTGTTTTCATTTTTACATCTATTTGCCCATCTTGTTTGGAGAACTTTATACTGTTTTCTATTATGTTCATCCAAACTTGATACATTAAGTCCTTTTCGCCCCAAAATTCCTGTTCTTTTAAGCTTACATTAAACTTAATATTTTTTTCTTTCCATTTTGGTTCTAATACACTTATTGTTCTTCTTATCTGCTCTGCTATATTAAATTTTGTTTTATTCATTATTCTTTCTTGGTTTTCCAGTTTTGCAAGTTTTAGGATGTTTGTAGATAAATATAGAAGTCTATCCGATTCTTCTTTTATAATTTCTGCATATTCTTTTCTTTCTTCCTTGCTTAAATCATCAGCTTCCAAAAGTTTTGCAAATCCCTGTATAGAACTAATTGGCGTTTTTATCTCATGTGATACATTATTAATAAAATCTTTTTGCAAGCATTCAATACTATTTAATTCTTTTACCATTTTGTTGAAATTGTGTGTTAGTTCTCCTATTTCGTCATCTCTTTTTGTTTCTAGTTCTATAGTAAAATCTCCTGAAGCTACTTTTTTTGTTGCATCAGTTATTTTTTTTATTGGATTTACTATTTTTCTTGATATGTTTTGCATTAAAGCTATGGTTATTAACAATATACTAACTATAGATACCCTAATGCTCCTGCTAGAAATATTAAGTAAATCTTTTATTGATTGTCCTTGTTGTTCATTGATTTCAATAAGTTTTATATTGATAGATCTTTGTACAAATACATAAAAAAGAAAAGCAGCAATTGCAATAACAATTAAAATATATAATATTGCTGTTTTTATAATCCTTCTTTGTATTGATTCCTTTTTTCCAAATATTGTTGTAAAAAGTTTTGTAAACATTTTTAATTCCTTTATAAATTATTTTTTGTTATTATTGCTTTATAGCCTATTCCTCTAATTGTCAAAATCTCAAACTCTTTTATATCACTCAATTTTTCTCTTATTCTTTTTATGTGGACATCAACTGTTCTAAAATCTGATTCATTATCTAATCCCCATATTTCTTCTATTAGTTCTTGCCTTGTAAAAATGGTGTCTGGAGTACTTAAAAATTTGTATAATAGCAAGAATTCCTTTTGTGTTAGTTGATAATTTTTTCCTTTATATGTTACCGACATTTGTTTGTAGTCTAATACTAAGTTTCCTATTATAAGTTTCTTTTCATTTGCAGCATTTGCTCTTTTTAGTAATACTTTAACTCTAAGTAGCAATTCTTCCATATCTATTGGCTTTACCATATAGTCATCTGCTCCTAGCAAAAATCCTTCTCTTTTATCTTCTATTGTAGACTTTGCTGTAACTAACAAAATTGGAATAGTATAATTTGCTTCTCTTAAAGACTTTGTAAGTTCATAGCCATCCATTTTTTCCATCATAATATCACTAATTATTAAATCTATGTAATTTGTATCTATAACCTCTAATGCTTCTTCCCCATTTGTGGCTTCATATGTGATATATTCGTTTTTTCGTAAATATGTAGTTATTAATTTTCTTAAATTTTTGTCATCTTCTACTACTAATATTTTAAACATTTTTCCACCTCTTTTGGCCGTATTAGAAGTGGCAATATATACTCAAAAGGGGATGATGCTTGGATATATTTTTAGTGCCACTTCTAATCTTGGTTATCTTATCAAATAAATATGAACTTATTATGAACTATATCAAATTTCAAAAAATTTGTCTAGTTTTGTAGAAAGAAAAGAAAGAACCAAGAATTGTTTTTCTTAGTTCTTTCTAAATTATTTAATTTTTATATCATATTATGAGCCCAACATTATAAAATAGAAATCTTTGCCTTCATTTTCAAAAAAACTACACCAATTATATCCGCGGTCCTCTTGGTATAACACACCTTTTCTTATTTTATCTTTTTTATAATTTATCATATTTGAATATCCTGCTCCTTTACCAGTTTCTGTATCAAAAACATAATATAGATACATCTCTGTGCCTTTAAAAACTGCAAAATACGCAGTTTTTATTTTTTGTAGAGACTCTTCACTGCTATACCATTTATTATCAGGAATATCTTCTTTATTATTCACTCCTCCTTGTATACCTCCATTATATGCATAGTATATCTTTGTTTCAAAGTCGGGTAGGTATTGATCTAATTCTTCTTGTTGTTCTTTTGTAAAATATTGTCTATATTTTTCATATATTTCTGTTCCATATATACAATTTTCATAATATCCATGATCATTTATTTTTAATCCGTCAAAATCATTCCAAATTTCTGTTAATGGAATAGTGTAATTTTTATCTTTTAAAATTAAATTTTCTCCACTTCCATCTATTGTTCCATATTTAGGTTCAACTATTTGCTTAAAGTCATTTTTAGTTATTTTTTCTCCTTCTTTGTCCGCAATTTTTGTTACTATGTCTGCTGTTATTTGTTCTTTTACTCTTTCTATTGTTGTTCCTTTTGCTCCTTCTTTTGTTTTTTCAAATAGTCCTCCGTTAATTGCTACTGTTACTGTTACTCCTACTAGTATTAGCATTACAATTATTGTTATTATTAATGCTATTAATGTGATTCCGTTTTTTGTTTTTCATTTGTTTTCCTCCTTTGTGGTTTTTCTTCTTTCTTTGTACATGCATTATTTTATATGTTGTTTTTCCTCATGTCAATTGTTTTTTTATTTTTATCCAAATAGACTAAGCTGATTACTTTTGCTCATTCCTTCAAAGCATCCAAATTTTGTAAGCATTTCTATTACTGATTTTCCTGCTTTAGATTTTATTTGAAAATCGTCTATTGACATAAATTTTCCATGTTCTGCTTGTACTGCATTGTATATACTTTCTGCCGCTACTCCTCCTAGCCCTGGTATACTAGAAAGTGGTGGACGAATTGCTCCATCTTCTATTTGGAATTTGTTACTGTGTGATTTGTATAAGTCTATTGGTAAAAATTTAAAACCTCTTTCATACATTTCTAGTACAATTTCTAATATTGTATATACACCTTTTTCTTTTACTGACATACCATTTCCTAGTTTTTCTAGTTCTTTCATTTTTGCTTTTACTTTTTCTTTTCCATATATCATAAGTTCACTATCAAAGTCATCTGCCCTTATACTAAAATATGCACAGTAATATGCAAGTGGGTAATTAACCTTAAACCATGCTATTCTAAATGCCATTGTTACATAAGCCACAGCGTGTGCTTTTGGGAACATGTATTTTATTTTTTGGCAAGAATCTATATACCATTCTGGTACATTGTGTTCTCTCATTTCTTCTTTGTATTCTTCCCATTTTGGTTCTGCACCTTTTGCTACTTTTCCTTTACGAACTGCTTCCATTATTTTAAATGAATGGTTTGGATCTAATCCTTTTTTTATTAAATATGTCATTATATCGTCTCTTGTACATATTGCATCACTTAATGTAGCTTTTCCTTCTTTTATTAAAGTTTCTGCATTGTTAAGCCACACATCTGTACCATGTGATAATCCGAGATATTCTTATTAATTCCTCAAATGTTGTTGGTTTTGTTTCTTCAAGCATTCCTCTTACGAACTTTGTTCCAAACTCTGGTATTCCAAATGAACCTGTTTTTGAACCTATTTGTTCTGGTTCTACTCCAAGTGCTTTTGTTGATGTAAATAGGCTCATTGTTTTTTTGTCGTCTAGTGGAATTGTTTTAGGGTCAACTCCTGTTAAGTCTTGAAGCATTCTTATAACTGTTGGATCATCGTGTCCAAGCATATCTAGTTTAAGTAAGTTTTTATCTATTGAGTGATAGTCAAAGTGTGTTGTTATAATATCTGAATTTGGGTCATCTGCTGGATGTTGCACTGGAGTAAATTCATATATTTCTCTACCATGTGGTACAACTATAATTCCTCCTGGATGTTGTCCTGTTGTTCTTTTAACCCCTGTACATCCCATAACTATTCTTGAAATTTCTGCATTTGTAACAGGAATATTTCTTTCTTCAAAATAATTTTTTACATATCCAAATGCTGTTTTATCTGCTATTGTACCAACTGTTCCAGCCTTAAATGTTTTTCCTTTTCCAAATATTACTTCTGCATATCTATGTATTTTTGATTGATATTCTCCAGAGAAGTTTAAGTCTATATCAGGCTCTTTATCTCCATTAAATCCCAAGAATGTTTCAAATGGTATATCCATTCCATCTTTAAATAGTTTTGCTCCACATTTAGGACATATTTTATCTGGTAAATCGACTCCGTTTTTTATTCCATAATCAGTAAAGTCTGAATATTTGCAGTTTGGACATCTATAATGTGGTGGAAGTGAGTTTACTTCTGTAATTCCAAGCATATTCGCAACAAACGAAGAGCCAACAGATCCTCTGGAACCTACCAAATATCCATCTTCATTTGATTTCCAAACTAGCCTTTGAGCAATTATATATAATGTTGAGAATCCATTTTTTATAATTGAGTCCAGTTCTCTTTTTAATCTATCTTGTACCACTTGAGGAAGTGGATCTCCGTATAGTTCTTTTGCTTTGCTTGTACAAATATCTTGAATATCTCTTTCTGCATTTTCCAGTACTGGTGGACATTTTTCTGGTGATATTGGGCTTATTTCTTCGCATAAATCTGAAATATAATTTGTATTTGTAACAACAACTTCATACGCTTTTTCTCTGCCTAAGTATTCAAATTCTTTTAGCATTTCCTCTGTTGTTCTTAGATATAATGGAGCTTGTTCGTCTGCATCTGAAAAACCTTGTCCTGCCATTAAAATTCTTCTATATATTTCGTCTTCTGGGTCTAAAAAGTGAACATCGCATGTTGCAACAGTTTTTTTGCCAAGTTTATCACCTAATTCAACTATTTTTCTATTTATGTCTTGTAATTCTTCTTTACTTCCAACTGTTCCGTTCCTTAGCATAAATTCATTGTTTCCTAGTGGTTGTATTTCTAAATAATCATATCTTTTTGCAATTCTTTCTATTTCCTCTTCTGATTTTCCTGCAACAATCGCTCTATATAATTCTCCTTGTTCGCATGCGCTACCTAGTATTAAACCTTCTTTATATTTTTCTAGCACACTTGTTAAAATACGTGGTTTCTTATAGAAATAATTCAAATGTGAAACTGATATTAATTCATATAAATTTCTTAAACCTTTAAGATTTTTTACAAGTATTATTGCATGATATGAAGGAAGTGTTTTATATAATTCTTTCTTTTCTTCTTTTTTCTTACCTCTACCTTTTTTTGGTTCTTCTGCTTGTATTTCTAGCATTTTTAAAAATACTTTTACCAATGTTTTTACATCATCTAAAGCTCTATGTGCATTTTCTACTTTAATGCCTAGCTTTTCTGCAATTATTCCTAATTTATGTTTTTTAAAATCTGGGAATAATTGTCTAGATAATGCCAAACTATCTATGTATTCGTTATCCATTGTAAGTCCTAGTTCTTCTGCATTGTATTTTAAAAATCCAACGTCAAAATCTGCATTATGTGCAACTAATTTTAGATTTCCTATAAACTCTAAAAATTTAGGCATAACTTTATCTATTGTTTCTGCATCTTTTACCATATCATCTGTAATATGTGTTATTTCTACTATTTTTTGTGGAATTGGTATTTCTGGATTTACAAAGCATTCAAATGTATCTACTATTTCTCCATCTTTTACTCTTACTGCACCAATTTCTGTTATTTTTTCTGTTCTAAAAGAAAGACCTGTTGTTTCTATATCTAGTACTATATATTCATTATCCATTCCATTTGATAAATCAACTGCATTGTCATCTGGAACAAGATATGCCTCAACTCCATATACTACTTTTATTCCATATTTATCTGCTGCTTTTTTTGCCTCTGGGAAAGCTTGTACAACTCCGTGGTCTGTAATTGCAATTGATTTCATTCCCCAATTACTTGCCCTTTTTATTAAATCTGTTGCACTACTTACTCCATCCATTTGGCTCATTTGAGTATGTAAATGCAATTCAACTCTTTTTTCTTTTGCATTATCTTTTCTTCTAATAACTTCTATATCTGGCATTTCTATAATTATATTTGCAATTACTCCTAGTTCTTTAGCAAAGTTATCATATTGTGCATTCCCAGATATTTTTAATCTTTTTGCTTCTTTTAATCTTTGCAAAACAGTTGGTGCTTTTTCGGCTTCTACGAATGATTTACAAGTTATTGTACTTGTTCCATCATATATATTAAACATAGCAAGTGTTTTTCCATTTTTTAGTTCTCTTGCATCTGTACTAATTACCTTTCCTTCTATTGCAACTCTTCCATAGTCTGGTGTTAAATCTTCAATTTTTACTATTTGTTCTTTTATTTTATCTGTTCTTCCAAAAATTAATGGAGTCTTTTCTTCTTGTTCCTCTTCCTCTGAGTCTGGAACATTTTCTACTACCATTTCTTCTTGCATACTTATTTCATTAATTAAGTCTTGGCATGCTTCTTTTTGTAAGTTCTCCAAATACTCTTCTTGTTTTTTTATAGTTTCTTCTGTAACGTTTTCTTTATATATTACTTTACATTTTATACCATATAAATTGTTTACTACTTGTTCTATCTCTTTGTCTATTTCATAAGAATGTAAAAAATCTGCACTTTTTGTTTTTAAATCAACAATTACCTTATTATCTTCCACTTCAACTGTGCTAGTATTTAAAATGGCTTTTGTTAATGGAAACTTTTTAGAAATGTAGCCAATAATGTCTTTCCAGTCATTTGCAAGCTGTTGGTGAAAAAGGGGTCTGACCCCTTTTTCACCAAATTCGATATAAAGTTCTACTTTTTGTATTTGAAATCTTGTTTTTAAATATTCCTCAAAGCTTGATATTTCTTGAATTTTTATTTGTTTTTCTGTTAATAGTTTTATTTCTATTTTTTTACTTTTCTTGAATAGATTTATGTTTTCTATTTGTGCTTCTAATATATTTCCTTGTCCTTTATAATCTTTAAAAACGTCTTTTACTATGTTTGACATCCTTTTCATCCTTCCGTTAATGTGTTCATTTAGAATATTCTTAATATATCATTATATGTTACAAATATTGATAATCCTATAAGTATACAAAATCCTGCCATTTGTATTCCTACTTCTATATTTTCTTTCATTGGTTTTCTTCTTATTGCTTCTATTATTAAAATAACAATTTTTCCTCCATCTAGCGGTGGGAATGGAAGTAAGTTTGTTACTCCCAATGATAGTGATATAAGTGCTAACATATATATAAATTCTACTATTCCATCTGTTTTAGAAACCACTTCTGATATTCCTACTGGTCCCATTAATTGATCTGCTTTTACCTCACCTTTAAATAGCATTTTTAAATTATCTATTATTGAAACAGAGAAATCTGTCGTATCCCAAAATCCATAATATATATTATTTGCAAATGTATTTTCTGCTACTTTAAATATTATTCCTAACTTATATGTTTCTGTTGTTTGTGGTTCAATTTCAAAATTCTTTATTTGGTTATTTCTTTCTACTTCTATTAGCATCTTTTCATTCGTACTTGAAGATATTAATTCTATTACTTTGTATGGGTCATCTTTGCATTCTATTCCATCTATCTTTACTATTTTATCTTCTGCTTGTAAGCCCGCTTTTTCTGCCGGACTTTCTGAATATACTCCTTTTATACTAGAAGATAAATTCTCATCTTTTGCTTCTAAGTATATTCCAATACTTTTTGTTTCTTCTTTTGTCGGAATTACTTTTATCTCTTTTATATCATCATTTCTTTTAACTGTTACTAAAACTTCATTTCCATTTGATTTTTGTAAAGCTTCATCTATGTCACTTTTTAATCTTATTTTTTTGCCATTGATTTTTAGAATTTGATCGTTTTGTTCTATTCCGGCTTCTTGTGCAGAGTAATTAGGAAGTGTTGAGTCAACTACATTTGATATATAGTTTCCACTAGATGATACTAATATAAAATAAACTAATAGTCCAAATATTATATTAACAGCTCCACCAGCTAAAACTACTGCTATTCTTTTTGGAATACTTGCCGTACTAAAAGAACCTTCTTCATTAGAACGTTCTTCTTCTCCTAACATATTCACAAATCCACCAAGTGGTATAAGTCTTAATGCATATTTTGTTTCTTTGCCCTGTTTTTTCCAAATTGTTGGGCCAAACCCTATTGCAAATTCTTTTACTTTTATTTTACATGCCTTTGCCACTAAAAAGTGTCCACTTTCATGTATAAATATTAAAAATCCTAATAGGAATATTATTTTTATTGCACTAATTAAAAATGAAACCAATTTATGCCTCCTTTTTTATGAAAATTGGATTTATCTTTATAATAAATTCAACAAGAAATATGCAAATGGTGCTATGAATATTATGCTATCTATTCTGTCTAAAATCCCACCATGACCTGGTATTAGATTTCCAAAGTCTTTTATTCCTTCTGTTCTTTTTAATGTAGATGCTGACAAATCTCCTATTTGGCTTAAAACGCTAAGCACTGCTGTTATTAATCCTATATATAAATATGAAATTGATAGTCCGCCAAATTTGTTTATGCAAAGGGTGTATATTAATGAAATTAATACAGCCCCTATTGTTCCTCCGTACACATCCTTCTTTTGATTTTTTAGGACTTATTTTACTAAATTTATGTTTTCCAAATTTTACTCCAACAAGATATGCAAATGTGTCTGTTCCCCAAGCAGAAATTAGAATAAACCAAATTAAGTATTTTCCATTTTCCATACCATATAGCATTGATATAAATGATAAGAAAACTGTTATATAGCATATTCCGAAAAGTGTTACTGCTATATCACTTATACTGGTTTTCATGTTACTTGCAATCACTTTCATAAAAAGCAATGCCACTATTAGTGATATTGAAACTGCAATAGTGGTTAGTAAATATTCTTTCGGAATTACATGTAAAAATGGAATTAATAAACATGGTATATATGCTACCCATTTTACTGGTTTATAATCCACACTTAAACATTTCAAGTATTCATACATTGCTATAATTGATATTATTCCTATAAATGCATCTATTATATATTTATTCCCATATATAAAAATTAATGCAACAATTGGGAAGCCTATTACTCCACTTAAAACTCTTTTTAATTTCATATTTTTTTCCTTTCACTATTTTATTTTTTTGGTCAGTGATGTTGTTCATCCACATTGCTTGTATTAATAGACTATGGTCTTCCTCCAAACCTTCTGTTTCTTTTTTGATATACGCGTATCGCTTCTAACAAGTCTTCTTCCCCAAATTCTGGCCAATGTTTGTCTGGAAAATAAAATTCTGTATATACTAACTGCCATGGTAAAAAGTTGCTTGTTCTTAGCTCTCTACTTGTTCTTATAAGTAAGTCTGGGTCCGGCTGTCCAGCTGTATATAAATTGTCTGAAATTAATTGTTCATTTATGTCTTCTATGCTTATTTCATTATTTTTTACTTTTTCTGCAATTATTTTTGTGGCTCTAACTAGTTCTTGTCTTCCTCCATAATTAAATGCTATATTTAATGTTAGTCCTGTATTGTTTTTTGTTATTTCTATAGCTTTTTCTATTGATTTTTGCAAGCTTTTTGTTAATCCTTTTATATCTCCTATAACTTTAATTCGTATATTTTGTTTATCTTTTTCTTTTATAAATGCATCTACACGCATTCTAAGTATTGCCATTAATGCAGATACCTCTTTCTTGCTTCTTTTCCAGTTTTCTGTTGAAAATGCATATACTGTCAAATATTTTATTCCTATCTTATTGCAAAATTTTGATATATATTCTAAAGTTTGTGCTCCTTCCTTATGTCCATCTCTTGTTGTAAGTTCTCTATCTTTTGCCCATCTTCTGTTTCCATCCATTATTATTGCTATATGCTTTGGTAAATTTTCTTTATCTATATCTATATTTTCCATATTATTGCCCCTTTATATCTTTTCAATTTATACTATTCTATCATATTATATAAAAAAAATGAAAGCTTTTTGAAAATATTTTCAAAAAGCTTCTTATCTTTTATTATCTATATAACTGTAGGTCATATAAATTTCCATATTCATCTATTCCGGCTATTGTTCCTTCTCTAACCTCTATTTTATTGTTTTCCTCTTCTTCTATACTTGTAATTTCCATAGGATACAATTCAACTATTTTTCCTTCTGGATTTATATTGATATCTTTTGGTTCTGTAGTATTATCAGTTTCATACTTTAAACTACCATCTTCAAATAGTATTACAACAAAATCCAGATTACCTTGTCCTAACCAAAAGTCACAAACTTCTTTTATTTTTTTATCAAATTTAAGAGTTCCCCACAATTCAAGAGTAACACTCTTTTTATCATTTGAAAATTTATCTTCTGAAACAATACAATTTGATGCACGCTCAGGCAAAAATGTATAAGACAATGCATTTTCTTTTGCCTTTTTAATCTCTGAAGCCGATATTTTCCCTACTTTTTGTATAGTTTTTTTCTCTTTTGATGATGTTATTTCTGAATTGTTTTTTAAATTGTTTTTTTCTATATTTTTGTCAATAATGTTGTCTTCTAACTTATTGTTAGTAATTTCATTTTTTTCTTTATTTGAATTGTAGCAAATCACTCCAACTAGAGCTATAACTAATAGTACTATTATGAATATACAAATTGCTGTTTCTAAACTTATAGTTATTTTTCCTTTGTTTTCCATTTTGAGGTCCCCCTTTTTGTTAAAATTTTATACCTTAATATATAGTGTGTCAAGGGAATTTAAACAAAGACTTAAAAGAGACACATAAAGTATCTCTTTTAAGTCTTTAGTAAAATAACATTTAATCTTCCATAAGGTTTTCTGTAGTATCTTGTAATTTCAATTTTGTTCCATCTGTGAATTCTATAATTCTATTTCTTGAAACTCCATATTCTCTTTCTTGTTTTTCTTCTCTTGTATTTTTTACAATTTTATTTTTAGCTTTTTTATATACTTTAGCTGTTGCTGTATTATATCCATCAAAATATAATAGTTTTCCATCATCAGTTACTACAAAAAGTCTTTCAGTTGCTCCTTTTGCTAACTCTCCATCAAATGATGACCATTGTACATATGCATTTTTCATCTTTACATCATTACCATCTTCATCTTTTATTGTAATATATTTATGATTGTTTCTATCATAATATACAATAGTATTATCTTTCTTTACATATATCCTATCTCCCTCATTTCCAAAACTAGTTGCAAAGTCTTGGATTGCATCTTCATATTTATTTCCTTCTTCATTTACTAGTTCTCCTGTTTCTAACAAGAAATATGGTGGTTCCTTAGCTCCTAAGCGATTTCCTCCATCTGTCATATCAAGAATCTTGGCTGGCAAGTTTATTTTTTCAAAATTAGAATTTAATCTTTCATTTGTGCCTTCTACTACTGAAGTTTTCCATACTGTTCCTTCTTCTGTTAAAACATATATTCTTTGTACAGTTTGTTCTCCCCATGTAACAAGGGCCTTTGGTGTTCCTTCAATATCTACTACACTGCCTTTTACATATAACTTTCCATCTTTTATTTCTATTTTGTCATCATACCATGTATATTCTGTTTTACCTTCTCCCTTGAATAACCAATATAAATCACTATACTTCTCATATGCATTTAAAACAGTTTCATTCATTTTTTTGTCTGTATTTCCTTTATTGCTTATTTCTGTATTAGTATTTCCTATATTATTTTGATTGTTATAGTAAACATACATCCATACTAGCCCTATCACTAGTATTATTATTACAAATATAAATATGGCTGTTGATAATTTTATTCCTTTTTTCATTTAAATCTCTCCTTTGTTTTTAATATGATGTTATTATTGCACTAAGAACCATGTCTTCTACAACTCTTAATGCAGGTAATCTACTTTCATCCATAGTATCGTATTTTGCTTCTATCTTCACGGCAATACCTGCAGTACTATCTATTACATGATAATACACCTCAGTGTTGTTTGCAATTGTTGCTTCTCTCCATTCCAAACGGTTTGGATCTGTGCTACCAATGTTGAACCCTCCTTCTGACATTTCGTTGCTGTATTGTCTTCCATTTTTTTCGCATTCTTTTCTAAATAGTTCTTCATATCCTCCTGAATTAAAGGTTGGTTCATATACAGTTAATGTTACATTTACATTATTTACTGTTCCACTAAATGAGCATGATGGTTCTCCTGGTTGACTATTCCATTTGTTTTTATTTATTTCTGTTACTTTCCAACTGGTTGGATAATTTATTTTCATTCCTGGAATATCTTTAGTTATAAATTTCTCTTTTGAAATTCTATTTGGTAATCTATCACAGTTTCCCGCTAAGTATTGTCTTAAAATTTCCACATCTGCCTCTGCAACAATTCCATCATCATTCGTATCAGCATTTTCTTTACCTTGCTCTGACAGAGTCTTGTTTCCTTGTAGGTATTTTTGCAATGCAATTAAATCTTTTCCGTTAACTATTCCATCACAATTTACATCTCCACACAAATTTGTTGCAATTGCATTACTATCATTTGAACCACCATTTGTATTATTCTTAGCAGTATCTTCTGTTATTTTTTCGTCTTCCTTTGAATTTGTATCTTCTGTAATTTCTGTTTGTTTGCTATTTTCTCCAAGTACATTTAAATCTTCTGTCTCTACTATTTTGTAGCCATCATCTTCTTTTCTTATTTTCATCACGCATGTTTTTGTTTTTGTAGTTTCAGCACATTCTTCTTCATAAGTTACCTTATATGTTATTTCTTCATCTTCTTCTTTTATATTCTCCACTTTTGAGTTTTTTATCCAATATGATTTTCCTGATGTTGCAATTTGATATGTCATTCCGTCTACATCACAAAATAGTTCATCAACTATTTTATCTAGTGCTTCTCCATCAAAAATTGTGTTATATCTTTCTTTTAATTCATCTCTATTGTATTTTTTAATTGTTTTTACATAAACTATATTATTTTTATTGTATATTTTTGGTTCATTTGCATCTATCTCGTAAATATTTGTTTCTTTTACTGCATAAAAAGCTCTTTCAAATAGGCTTTTGGCTGTTTCATCTAGATCTATTCTTGCTTCGTTTTTAAATAATGCTTGTATTGAAGATATTGCACTCATCTTTCCATTTGATTGCGCATATAAATTTATTCCAAGGAATCCTACTATAACCAAACTTGCAGCTATTGTTACAAACTTTCCAAAGCTTATTGTAACTACTCTTTTTTCCATCTGTTCACCTCCTTCTAGTACTACA
>ULWL01049804.1_pt1 | contig 13964 bp, 7 predicted proteins | sample 1960171 | NCBI WGS metagenome assembly ULWL01 (sample SAMEA4835807, study PRJEB28245) | human gut metagenome | biome: gut microbiome; material: fecal sample | place: Denmark | collected 2008 | reverse complement strand
CCCGCATGCGTAAGGAGGCGCTGGATCATGTGCTTTTGCATGGACCTCCCGGGTTGGGAAAGACGACGTTGTCGAATATTATAGCGAACGAGTTGGGGGTTGGTTTCAAGGTCACGTCGGGGCCGGTGCTGGATAAACCGGGAGATCTGGCCGGGGTATTGACCTCGCTGGAGAAGAACGACGTGCTTTTTATCGATGAGATTCACCGGCTGAGCCCGATCGTGGAGGAATACCTGTATTCCGCTATGGAGGATTACCGGATCGATATCGTGATCGATAAAGGACCGAGCGCCCGCTCGATACAGATCGATTTGGCTCCGTTTACATTGATTGGCGCTACGACCCGTAGCGGCTTGCTGACTAGTCCGCTGCGTGCCCGTTTCGGTATCAATATGCACTTGGAGTATTATGATATGGAGACGCTGACGAAGATCGTGCTCCGTAGTGCTAATATCTTGAATGTAAAATGTGAGTTGAACGCCGCTAGGGAGATCGCTTCCCGTAGCCGGGGTACGCCTCGTATCGCCAACGCTTTATTGCGCCGTGTGCGTGATTTCGCTCAAGTGAAGGGGAACGGAGATATCGATAAGGCGATCGCTTGCTTCTCTTTGGAGGCGTTGAATATAGATCGGTATGGCTTGGATCAGATCGATAATAAGTTGCTGACGACGATCATTGATAAATTCCAGGGAGGCCCGGTCGGATTAACGACGATCGCCACGGCTTTGGGCGAGGACCCCGGAACGCTAGAAGAAGTGTACGAGCCTTTCTTGATCAAAGAGGGCTTTATCAAACGCACGCCCCGTGGCCGTGAGGTCACCGATTTAGCTTATACCCATCTGGGACGTAGCCGGGTGGGGGAACAAGGTTTTTTATTTGATTAGACAGATAGATATGGCAGGAGGAATGAAGCGGCTCGCTAAAGAGACAGCCGTTTATGGATTGAGTAGTATAGTGGGGCGTTTCCTGAATTGGATGTTGGTGCCGATGTACACACGTGTGTTGGCCGGAACAGGGGATTATGGGATCGTGACGAATTTATATGGTTGGACAGCCCTGTTGCTGGTCTTGCTTACTTATGGCATGGAGACGGGGTTCTTCCGTTTCATCAATAAGAAAGAGGAGCAAGAGCCGATGCGGGTGTATGCTTCCGTGCTGTATTGCTTGCTGGGAAGTTCGGCGCTGTTTAGCGTAGCGGTTTTCGCCTTATTGCCATCTATTAGCGCCGGCTTGGGATATGGCGACCATCCGGAGTATATCGGGATGATGGCGGGTATCGTGGCGGTAGACGCTTTTTGTTGCATTCCGTTCGCTTATCTTCGGTATAAGGGGAAAGCATGGCGTTTCGCCGGGATTAAGTTGCTGAGTATTTTCTTGAATATTATCTTGAATATATTCTTCTTGATCACTTGTCCGTGGTTGCATACGCACTATCCGGAGGCGATAAGCTGGTTCTATCGTCCGGATTATGGGGTAGGCTATGTATTCGTGGCGAACGTGTTTACGACACTGATAACCTTATTGCTTTTGATCCCGGATATCTTGCCGGGCATATGGGCGAGAGTAGACGGAACGGTATTGAAACAAATCTTGCGTTATTCCTTCCCGATCCTCATTCTAGGTATTGCCGGTATCTTTAACCAGACGGCAGATAAGATCCTGTTTCCATTCTTGTTTGATGATAAGGAGTATGCGAATGAGCAATTGGGTATATACGGCGCATGCTTCAAGATCGCCGTGGTGATGGTGATGTTCACGCAGGCTTTCCGGTATGCCTATGAGCCGTTTATTTTCGCTAAAAACAAGAGCGATGATAATAAGAAAGCCTACTCGGAAGCGATGAAATATTTCATCATATTCGCCTTGTTTATCTTCCTCGGGGTAATGTTCTATATCGATATCTTGAAGTACTTTGTCGGGCCGGCCTATTATCCCGGATTACGGGTGGTGCCGATCGTGATGTTGGGCGAGTTGTTCTTCGGTATTTATTTCAACCTCTCCTTATGGTATAAGCTGATCGACCAGACACGATGGGGCGCCTATTTCTCCACGATCGGATGTGTGGCCACGGTCTCTATCATCTTGCTGTTCGGTCCCTCGTACGGTTATATGGCTTGTGCGTGGGCATCGTTCTTTTGTAATTTATTGATGATGCTTTTATCCTATTTTGTAGGACAAAAGAAATTCCCGATCGAGTACGACTTGAAATCTGCGTTTCTTTATTTCGGAGTGGCGACGGTGTTATACGTGGCAGGCATGGCACTGCCGATACAGTCTGAATGGCTCCGGTTGGGATACCGTACGATCTTATTAGGCGTATTCATCGCGTTTATGGTTAAAAGGGATTTACCTTTACGAGAACTCCCGTACGTAGGACGTTTCTTTCGTTAATCGGTAGGTTCGGACGGCTTGGACGGCGTGGCGATTGGCATCGTGATAACGAAGCGTGAGCCTTTCGTATAAGACGGATCTGTCTTTATCTTACCGTTTAGCCGGTTAACGATCAAGCGACATAGGTAAAGCCCCAGGCCAGAGCCGGGAATGAAATCATTGGTCTTCGTGAAACGCTCGAATATCCATTCCTGTTTGTCTTGAGGGATGCCGCAACCCGTATCTGTTACCGACAGGGTCACTAAATTGGCTCCGCTATCCAGATGGTATGAAAGTGTGATGCTTCCTTTCTCCGTGAATTTATTTGCGTTTGCCAGCAGATGTGAGATGATCAAGCTGAAATAAGCGCGGTTGGTCAAGATCATATCATTCTCCTTATCGCCTTCCACCACATAGTTGATCTCCGGCTTCTCTTGATATTTCTTTACCTGTTGCATCTCATGTAAACAAAGCTCATGGATTCGTGTGGGAACAAGAGGAAGGGAATCATTGCCGCTATCGAGCTGGGCGATCTCAAGGAGATTGTTCAGCATGGAAGTCAAGTGGTAACAGTTTTCATAGATAATACGGCTGAAAGCCTGTTTCTCGTCCATGGAGATATCGTCGTTGGTGATGAGTTCCGAGAAACCGTTGATCGCGTTTAAGGGAGTCCGTATCTCATGCGACATATTCCGGATGAAGGCGGTCTTCATCTCCTCGCTCTCTTGTGCTTTCCGGTTCGCTATCAAGACCTGCTCGTTGGATTTCTGTAATGCTTGATAAAGAGATCTCATCTTGCCTAACCGGAAAAAGATATAGAACACGGCGCATAAGGCTAGAAGCAATAGGGATATATATAGGTAATTCTCCTTCTTGCTTTTCTGCAATTCCAATTCCAATGATTTCTTTTCGATCACCAACTTGTTCGCCCCTTTCTCGATCTCGAGATTCTCCATTTTCTTCCGGAGTTCTTGCATACGCAAGGTATCTAGCAATACCGCATACTCTTTGGATGTCTCATAGGCCTCCTTGTACATCCGGAGGCTGTCGTAGGCGGCGGCTTTCGCGGATACATAGGCGATTACATGCTCCTTGTAAAGCGGTATTTGTTTGGAGAAATTGATCAAGGAGTCGCTGAACTCGATGAATTTCTTATAGTCCTTGATGCCTAGGTAATAATTCGCTGAGGTATAATAAAGCTCATATTCCGGTATGGCGCTGGCTGATTCCGGATAAGCCTTCAACAGATTCATGAACTCACGGTAATAGGAGGTCGCCAAATCTTTTCCGATAGCCTCGGCGCTAATGGCAAGGTTTGAATAAGCGCTTAATAAATGGCGTTTGTTGATCGCGTAAGGACGTTTCCTCATCTCCGGGATATTAGAGTAGCCCAAGATCGTGTTTAGGTAACGGGTCGCATACCGTCCCCGTTCTTGGGAGTCGCTCGCATAAGCGCATAGCATGAAATAGGTATTAGGCAGGAAATTGTATGCGTATCGTATGGGTAGTTTCTCCGCCGTGGTCAGGACATTATCGAAATATTCTTTCCCTTGCTTGAAGTCCTCCTTAAGCATGTTCTCCTCCATGACGCTGTTGCTGACAGCCATACCAAGTACATAATTGCAGGCTATTTTCTCATAGGGAGACAATTTGTCGGGTTCCTCCAGCTTGAATAGGCAATTCATGAGGACTTTCCTTCTTGGTTCACCGGATGTGTAGAATATGACGCGCGTATCTTGGATCATTTTCATGAACGATACGAGGCTGGTTCTGGCTTCTCCTTTTAGCTCCTGCTCGGCTTTGGCGATATAGACATTTGCGCTATCGGTTTGGTCCGTGTTGATATAATGCCGGAGAATCTCGGTCAATGCCGCTTCCTTATAGTAATTGTCATTCGCTTTTAAGGCTTCCTGATAGAGTTGTTTAGCGTTTACTAATATGTCATCGTTTCGTGAGATATCCATCAAGTTGGCGAGGATTTCCAGCCTTGTGCGCTCGGAGGTCGTTTTTTGCAAGGCGCTTTTAAGCGAGTCTGGTGTAGTCGTTTGAGATGAAACGACAAAGGACATAAATAATAAGCATAAATGTATTAGATATCGTTTCATACAAATAGAATCTCTTGTTGTGTTTATTGTATTACAAATGCAAATATACGTAATCTCACCATAAAAAAGCTATTAAATAGTTAGAAAAACAAACAATTGAAATATCTTTGCATAAATATGGGACAAGATTAATACCGCATGGAAAAAGGATTGCTACATAAACAGATTATGGATTTTTTTGTCCGTAATTTCGACGTCAGGCAGGACAAAGAGGATGAACTGGACACGATAGAATCTATTAAGAAGGGAGTCGAATTTAAGGGGACAAATTTATGGGTACTTATTTTCGCTACATTTGTGGCCTCTCTCGGATTGAATACGAACTCTACGGCCGTGATTATCGGCGCCATGCTGATCTCGCCGTTGATGGGACCGATCATGGGATTCGGCTTGGGATTGGGAATCTCCGATTTCGAGTTGATCAAGCGTTCGTTCCGTAATTTCGCTACCGCTACTATTTTTAGCGTGATTACCTCCACCTTATATTTCTTGATCTCACCGATCAGCGAGGCGCAAAGCGAGTTGCTTGCCCGTACGCAACCTACGGTATACGATGTATTGATCGCTTTCTTCGGCGGTCTGGCCGGAATCGTGGCGAGCTCGACAAAGAGTAAGGGTAACGTGATTCCGGGTGTAGCTATCGCTACGGCTTTGATGCCTCCGCTTTGTACGGCTGGATTCGGGTTGGCGAGTGGCAATTTGTATTACTTTTTCGGTGCTTTTTATCTGTATTTTATCAATACGGTTTTTATCAGTTTGGCTACGTTTGTCGTCGTTCGTTTGTTGAAATATCCGAAGAAAGTTTTCTTGGATAAACAACGGGAAAAGATCGTGACTCGTTACGTGGGTATCATTGTTTTTTTCACGATCGTGCCGAGCCTTTTCTTGAGTTATAACTTGATCCGGAGTAGTTATTTCAATGATCGGGTACGTAACTTCGTATCGGAGGAGTTGACTTTCCCGAATACGCAAATCTTGAATAAGGTCGTTACGGATACGAGCGAGAAAAAGGAGGTGAAAGTAGTCTTGATCGGCCAGACGGTACCGGATGAGATGATCGCTAACGCCCGGGCTAAATTGCCTAAGTATGGATTGAAAGATGTGCATTTAGTCGTGCAACAAGGCTTCGGACAAGAGGCCACGGATATCAATGAGTTGAAAAGCCTCTTGATGCAGGATTTATATAAGAATAGCGAGGAGGTGCTACGTGCGCAGACCATCCAGATAGATTCGTTAAAACGACAGGTTGGCAAATATCAGAGTTATAGGCGTTTGACATCCGAGTTGATCCCGGAGATGAAGGTTCTTTTCCCCTATGTAGTCGAGGCTTCTTGCTCGAATACGTATATCGTGAATACGGAGACGGCGAAGCCGGATACGGTTATGCTGGTTTATCTGAAAAGTAAGACGATCATTAAAGATGCGGAACGTAAGAAGATCAAGGAATGGCTGTCGGCTCGTGTGGAAATGAAAAATATTAAATTACTAATCGAATAATTTAGACTAATCAGAGTAGAATGAAGTTGATGAAAAGAGTGTGGGCGGCTTTGTTGCTTTTAGCCGCTTCCGGCCAGTTATATGCCGATGAGGGCATGTGGGTGCTGAAGGAATTAAATAAGCAGAATTTGGCGAGAATGGCCGAGTTGGGTTTTACCCCATCCTATGATCAGTTGTATAGTGAGACGGATCCTTGCGTGGCGAACGCCGTGGTAATCTTCGGTGGGGGATGTACCGGTATTACGGTCTCTAACGAGGGATTGATCTTCACGAATCACCATTGTGGTTTCGGAGCCATCCAGCAGTTGAGTAGTGTGGAGCACGACTATCTGAAAGATGGTTTTGTCTCTCAAAGTAAACAGGAAGAACTTCCGGTTCCAGGCTTGACAGTACGTTACCTGAAAGAGACCGTAGACGTGAGCGATCGTATCAACAGCCAGATCTCCGGTATCGAGGATGAGTTCCAGCGTTTGTCGGCGGCTGATTCTATCGGTCGTGTGATTTGTGATTCCGTGGGAAATAATGAGTTCCTAGCGGCTGATGTTGTTCCTTTCTATAGCAATAATAAATATTTCTTGGTGGTGTACGATGTTTATCGTGACGTGCGTATGGTTTTCGCTCCGCCTAGCTCTATCGGTAAGTTCGGTGGCGATACGGATAACTGGATGTGGCCTCGGCATACCGGTGATTTTTCCGTATTCCGTGTGTACGCCAACGCGGATAATAAACCGGCGGAATACAATGCGGATAATAAGCCTTATACCCCGAGATATGTAGCGGAGGTGTCTATGCAAGGCTATCAAGATAAAGATTATGCCATGACAATCGGTTTTCCGGGAAGCACGGATCGTTATTTGTGCTCTTGGGGCGTGCAACAGCGTATCGAGAATAGTAATAAGCCCCGTATCGAGGTGCGTGGCATCAAGCAGGGCATCTGGAAAGAGGCGATGTTGGCTAGCGACGCCGTACGTATCAAATATGCCTCTAAGTATGCGGGAAGCTCCAATTATTGGAAGAACTCGATCGGTATGAATAAAGGATTGGCGAATCTAAACGTGATCGAACGTAAACGTGCGGAGGAGACGGCCTTCGCTGATTGGGTAGCGAAAGATCAGGCCCGGGGCGCTAAATATGGCGAGGTCTTGAATTTGCTGGAAAAAGGATATACCTCGACCAATAAATATAGAGAGGCTTTGACCTATTTGAATGAGGCGTTTTCTAGTGGAGCGGAGATTATTCGTTTGGCCCGTATGGTGCAATCGGTGGATATTGAAGGAGCTACCCCGGAAGAGATTACTGTCTTTTTAGAGGATCGTATCCAACCGTTCTTCAAGGATTACGAGCCGTCTTTGGATCAGAAGGTACTGGCCGCGATGATGAAGATCGCGAAAGAACGTGTATCTCCGGAGTTCTTGCCGGATATTTATACGAGCGTTGATAAGAAGTATAAAGGAAATTATGAGAAATATGCGGCGGATGTATTTAAGAAGACTTCCTTATTGTCGTACGACAAGATCGCCGAGATGTTGAGAAATCCGAAGCAATATGAGAAATTGAGAAAAGATCCGGCGGCGGAACTGAGCTTGTCCGTATTGGTGTCTATCTTCCAGTTACAGCAGTTGATGGGTGATGCGGAGTATGATATCGCTAAGGGAGAACGTTTGTATTTCGCGGGCTTGAAGGAGATGTATCCGGAGAAAGCTTTGTCTTCCGACGCTAATTTCACGATGCGTTTGAGCTATGGTTCTATCGGAGGGTATCGTCCTTATGATGCCGCATGGTACAATTATTACTCAACGGATAAAGGTATCCTAGAGAAAGAGGACCCGACGAGCGATGAGTTCTGGGTACAACCGGAGATACTGGATCTGGTTCGTAGCCGTGATTTCGGACCTTACGCGAATGAAAAAGGGGAATTGCAGCTGTGCTTCCTCTCGAACAATGATATCACGGGTGGTAATTCCGGTAGCCCGGTATTCGATAAAAACGCCCGTTTGATCGGACTTGCTTTCGACGGTAACTGGGAGGCGATGAGTGGTGATATCGCTTTTGAACCGGATTTGCAACGTTGCATCGGCGTAGATATCCGCTATGTCCTTTTCATGATCGATAAATGGGGTAAATGCCCGAGGTTGATTGAGGAGTTGAAGCTGGTTCGATGAGAGAAAAAAGAGATGGGCATCCGTGATTTCCGCAGATGCCCATTCTAAGGAGCTTATGATGCCCATCGTAAGGAGCTTTGAATGCCTATTGTAAGCGCCTTACGATGGGCATTGTACTAAATGCCTAATTTAGACTTGATTGCTTTCGGTATTGCGTCCTTATGCACCATGATGTAAATCGTCTTGGCACGGACAAAGCTATCTGACATGTTGAGGTAACCGCCGAATGTATTACGTTCGGTTCCCCAAGAGTTCTTCGTGATATAATATTTCGTGCCGTTTTGATCCTTGGCGATGCCGGTAAGGTGCATCAAATGGTCATCGGTCGTGACGAACGCCTCGAAGCCTTCTTGACGGACCTGCGGGGTGACGTTTACTTCCGGGAAAGGTTTCTCGAATTTGTAGACTTCCTCCAGACGTTCCTTCTCGTCCATTTTCTCGAAGCGGGCACGGTCAGTAGTCGAGTAATCTTCCACCTTCTTTACCTCCGGGTTGATCGCCACGCCATTCTTGAAAGAGAAGCCTTTCTCGCTCACGTCGCCATCCCAGCATACCGTGTAACCGTTATTCAACGCATAATCCGCTACTTCCATCATTTCATTCAATGGTAGGTTATACATTTGCGCATGCTCCCAGTTATCGGGAACCTCTACCTCGAATTTCTGGTAATACGGATGATGCGTGAAGCTTGTCAGCTCGATATAATCGTCCATATTCAACCCTAGGGAGGCGGCGAATGTCTTCGGGGTATATTCCTTGCCTTGATAGGTGAATTTCTCCGGAAGCTTGCCTAGGTAGGTATCGAATAGGTTATCGATTAGTTTGTAATATTCCGGGCTCCGTTTTTTCATATCCACGGCGGTCGTTGCGATCGCCTTGATGTATTTTACCATCTCGGCATGATTGTGCCGGTCGGAATCGTAGTTGATACCCGAGTACACCTCTTCAGGAACGATACCTACTTGGTTGAAAGCGTTCATGAAGGTGTGGGAGAGACTTCCTTGACCGATATTACCTCTACCTTGGCGGACATAATTATCCTGCAACTGGTTCATGTATTTCTGGCGGACGATAAACATCTCGGAGAGATCGTACGTCCCTTTTCCCATACGGAGTAATTCGGACTCCATGAAAGAGGTCGTGGCGAAACACCAGCAGGTTCCCGTGGATGCTTGATTCTTGACTGGCGTGGCGGGTACCTTTACTACATCCGTAAATTGGTAGCCTTGGGCGAATGTGCTCAAGGAACCTAACGCTAAGGCGCATGATAGAATGAATGTTCTCATTGTATATGAATTTAAGTTTATATTATTATTGTAGAGACGGGGCGTGCCTCGTCTTTACTATCGGATGTGGTGATTAGAAGCCTCTTTCGAATTGGGTCCAGAATGAGTCTCCCATTTCTCTCCAGCGTAGCATCGTGGCTCCGGCGAAATCGGCGGTATATCCGGTTAGGTATTCTTTTGCGGCCTCCTCACCTTGTTGGGTAAGAATCTCTTTGTAACGGCTCTCTACGAAAGGAAGTTCTGTCTGCCCTTTCTCCGTAAAATGGGCGATAGATGCTTTCATACGATCTTTAGTCGCTCCCCAACGTACGGTAGCGAGTTTGTTGGCACGACGGAAAGCCCATACGGCGGCATCTTCCCGGTAACGGTGCTGTCCGCAAACCTTGAAGCAAGCCGGGAGATCTTTCGTCCCACAGAAGATGGGGATGCGGGGGCTTTGTCCGGGATTATCATAGGCCATCCAAACCACGCCGCCTACCGCGTCGGGCAGCCAGTCACGCAATTGGATCACGGTAGAGTAGGAGCATTGCGGCACGGCTACAAGGCGGTAGCGTTTCACGGCATCCGGTCTGAGTCCGTTTAACATGTTTACCATATCCGTAGTCATCCACGGATTCGCTACCGGGCTGATAATGGTATCTGTCTCGTTACTATCTTTTTTCTTGACGGCGACTTTCAGGTTCTTCGTCATATCATATTCCGTCCCCTCATACGTCTCGGAGAGAAGGGCCATCACGTCGGTCACGTCAACCGGTTTTTCCGGTTTTACGCTGATCGGAAGTTCCTCGGCATCATAAGAAAGATGCAAGGATGGCGCCAGCTTATTCAAAATGAAAAACTCACGGATGCTGAAGGATTTCAATTCTCCCGAATAGTTCCCGCCGCCATAGGCCTCCCAGAAGCGGAACGGTTTCTTCCCGTCCCAGAAGCCCATGCGCTTGGCTACCTCGAATACGTTGGCGGAAGCCATGCAATTCTCCTTGTCGCTCGGATCTACCTTGGAGATACGGGGGATATTGGCCGATACGCCCACATGATCGTCGGGGATGCGGATCGCCGCCCATACGCCACCGATCTTATCCGGACCCTCGCCGAAGACCTCGAAATGCCATACCTCTTTCGGATCCGCTATCGTAAGGCACTCGCCCCAGTCGCCATATCCGTATTTCTCGATCAACTCGCCCATTAAGCGGATCGCGTCACGGGCGGTCGTGCAACGTTGCAAGGCGATTCGCTGAAGTTCCTCGATCATGAACATACCTTTCTTGTTGACAAGGGCTTTCCGGCCGGTGATCGTTGTTTCCCCGATGCCTAGTTGCTTCTCGTTCAGGCAAGGATAGGCCGTGTTGAGGAATTGATACGTAGACCGCGCTTCGGGTAGCGTTCCTTTTGCGATCATCCCCCGGGTTCCCTCGGCGTATTCGGTATGCATACGTCCGGTATAGACTGTGGTTGTCGTATCGTGATCGTACGAGGCGGAAGGTACGATATCCATCCAAGTGCGGTAATTGCTATCGCAGGTGTGGCTGGTCATCACGGAACCATCCGCCGAGGCTTTTTTCCCGACCATGATACTCGTACAACTCTCCGGGTTTAACACCGGCTCCGGATACTGGATCTGTTGCGCCACGGAAACGGATAGGCTGGCGTAAAGCATGATTACATAGGTAAAAAGTTTTTTCATCTTTCTTGTATTTTAAATGTTTGTATCAATTGTCCGAGAAGATTTTTATGACCGTAAATATACGATTTATTTGTTAATTCTTGAATACGATACAACTATAAGCATGGTATAAGACGGAACAAGTCTACTAAAGTCATGAAATTATATATTAGGTGAAAGTGAGAGCGTGCTAAGAAAGGCGGATTGCCCTAAAATCACTTTCTGGGCAATCCTATAGGTTATTTCAAATATGAATAAAACGAATGGCCTATTCACGTCCTCCGCCTAAGGCTTGATAGAGGTTAATAACCCCTTGGATTTCCGTGAAACGATTAGCCACTTGGGTTAGTTGGGCATTTAATAATCCTTGTTGTGCTGTGAGTACTTCTAGATAGGTTGTCGTTCCGTGCTGCATAAGTAGGGAGGTACTTTTATAGGCTCTTTCGAGAGACTCTATCTGTTTTTCAAAGTACACAGCCTTGTCACGTGCTGTATGATATTGCACCAAAGCATCGTTAACCTCGGTTCCTGCGTTCAGTAAAGCTTGCTCAAAACTCAACCGGGCCTCTTCTTGTTGCGCTTTGGTGATTTTCAGTTGTCCTAGAAGTTGTCCTCTGGCAAAAAGTGGCTGGGTGAGTGAGCCTACTGCCGAGGCCAGAAACTTACCCGGATTGGTGATGACTGCCCCTGCCGAGTTAGTCCAGCCGGCCGAACCACTTAGGGTAATAGAGGGATAAAAAGCGGAACGGGCTTGATTAGTGGCGTAAAATGCACTTTCCAGAGCATGTTCCGCTGCCCTTACATCAGGGCGGTTTGATAATAAATAGACGGGTATGCCTACTGAGAAATGTTTCGGCAGTTGCTGGTTTTCCAATTCACCTCTTTGTATGGTATGAGGTGTATCAGCCAGTAACAATACAAGGCTGTTCTCTACCTGATTGATTTGTTCTTTCAGGTCGAGGATGGATGTACAGATGCTGTAGTACGTAGCTTCCATTTGGGAAACAGCTGTTTCGTTTACTATGCCTGCATTCATTAAGGCACGGGTGGAATTGACCGTCTCTTTCCAGGAGGAAGCGGTTTGCTCTGAGATCTTCAACTGAGCATCCAGCATAAGCAGGGAATAATAAGTATTAGCTATTCCGGCGATTAGCTGTGTACGTACCGCTTGCCGATAATCTTGACTTTGTGCGTAAAGAGCTTGCGCCTGCTTTTTGGCATTGCGCATTTTACCAAATATATCCAGTTCCCAACTGGCTGTTATCGGAATCGAATAAGTCTGTGTAGCCTTATGGGAGTCGAAACTGCTCACCGCTCCTTGAGGAGCGAAAGCGAAGGCAGGCAGGAAAGCTAGCTTGGCTGACAGTAAAGCTGCTTCAGCCTCCTCTACACGGAGTTGTGCGGAACGATAGTCTGTGTTGTTTGCTAGGCCATGCTCAATGAGTGTTTGGAGCTGCGGGTCGGTGAAGACCTCCCGCCAGCTCATGTCTCCCAAGGATACAGTATCCGTTTGAGCGGTGGCCTCTGAGCCGTACAGATCTGCGGAAACCTCAGAAGCCGGTTTGTATTTTGTATATATACCACAGCTGTTTAACATAACGCATGATACAGCTAGTGTGATGATATGTCGTTTCATTCTTTTTCTATAATTGTAATTAATGGGATTCTCCCGATTTATTTATGATTCTCGCGTTCGTTTGCGCTCTTTTCTTGCTCTTGCAATACTTGTAGGTCTGCCTCTACTTCCATCGGCTTGCGGATCTTCTCTTGTAAGAACTCGAAAGCGATGTAGAATACTGGTACAACGAAAAGCAAGGCCAATGTACCGATAGCCATACCGCCGACTACACCAGTACCCAACGAGGAGTTACCGTTGGCGCCGGCTCCACTCGCAAACATCAACGGAAGCATACCGAAGATCATCGTCAATACGGTCATCAAGATAGGACGCAGACGTACTTGGGCGGCGGAGTAGGCTGATTCGATAATACCCATGCCCTTCCGACGGCGTTCGATGGCATATTCCGTAATCAAAATGGCGGTTTTTGCCAATAGGCCGATTAACATAATTACACCGGTTTGTAGATAGATATTGTTTTCCAATCCGAATAACTTAGCGAAGAGGAATGATCCCATCAATCCGAAAGGTACGGAAAAGATGACAGCGAACGGGATTAGGAAACTTTCGTATAGGCATGCGAGAATCAAGAAAATCAACAGGATACAGATCGCATAGATGAATATAGTCTGTGTACCTCCGGATGCTGCCTCTTCACGCGATATACCTCCATATTCGTAGCCATAACCGGCAGGTAGGCTCTGGTTGGCTACTTCTTTGATTACTTGCTGCACCTCTCCCGTTGAGTAACCCGGAGCTGGGTTCACGTTTACGGTAATGGCACTGAATAGGTTGAAGCGGTTCTCCACTTCTGATCCCATAATCCTCTTAAGAGTGACGAACTGACTGATAGGAGCCATCTCCGTCCCGTTGCGTACGAACATATTGTCTAATGCTTGCTCATCGAGACGATATTCAGGAGAGGCTTGCAACATCACGCGATACACTTTACCGAATTGGTTATAGTTGGAAATATAGGCACCACCGCAATAGCTACCGAGAACATCCAATACGGAAGCGGGCGAGATACCGGCTCGTTTACATTTGGCGGCATCTACATCTACAGAGATCTGCGGGAAGTTCATGGCGTAAGAGCTATAGGCCATCGCTATTTCCGGGCGTTGGTTCAAGGCTCCGAGGAATTGTAATACTGAGTTATAGAAAATCGTCTTATCGCCTCCGGTCTTGTCCTGCATGTTCAACTCAATGGAGTTACCCATGCCGTAACCCGGGATCATACTAGTTTGGAAACTAAAGATCTGT
>ULWL01054723.1_pt1 | contig 14003 bp, 8 predicted proteins | sample 1960171 | NCBI WGS metagenome assembly ULWL01 (sample SAMEA4835807, study PRJEB28245) | human gut metagenome | biome: gut microbiome; material: fecal sample | place: Denmark | collected 2008 | reverse complement strand
AGAGTAAAATCTGACAACGATTTAATCAGTGTTTCCCTAGCGGGGATAGGGAGATACATGGGAAGGAGGTTTCGCACGGTAAAGCGGGAGTCGAAGGATCTATTTCGTGAAACGTGTTTCCAAATCTCACTGAATGAAAATATGAAATCTGTATGAATAGAAACCGGAAATCTTATGGAATGGAAATTCAAAATCTCACTGAATGGAATTGCAGAATCTTACTGAATGGCATATAATACAACCATAGGAGGATCGCTATGGACAAACAGAAATACATGCCGCGGCTGATAGATAAGAAGGTCGAGACGTACCTCAAAACCTTCGGCGCACTTTGCATTGAGGGGCCGAAATGGTGTGGGAAGACGTGGACATCCGCCTACCACTGCAAAAGTGAGATTCTGCTCGGAAACCCGGAAGGCAATTTCCAGAACAGGCGGCTTGCTGAGATGTCGCCGTCGCTTGTCCTTTCTGGAGAGCATCCGCGCCTGATCGATGAATGGCAGGAGGTACCGCCGCTTTGGGATGCGGTGCGCTATGCGGTCGATGAGACGGGGGGAAAAGGGCAGTTCATCATGACGGGTTCGGCCACGCCGAACCACAAAGGCATCATGCACAGCGGTGCAGGGCGTATCGCACGCCTCCGTATGCGTCCGATGTCACTCTACGAAGCGGGCTTTTCTTCTGGCGATGTCTCGCTGGAAAAACTCTGCGAAGGACAGCTTACGCCCGAGCTCACGGGCGAGGTGGGACTTCCACGACTCATCGAGTACATTCTGCGCGGGGGCTGGCCTGGGAGTATTGACCTGCCGCTTGCGGAAGCCTCCCTGCTTCCCAAAGAGTACGTGAAAGCTATCGTCGAAGATGATGTGTATCGCATGGATGGCATCAAAAGGGATACGAATAAGATGCGCCTCTTGCTGCGATCGCTGGCGCGTAACGAAAGCACGACGGTGACGAACCGCACGCTTAAAAATGATGTGAAGGAAATCGATGATGAAGACATCGATGCGAACACCATCAATGAGTACCTGAATATTTTTGAGCGGCTTTTCCTCATCAATAACCAGAAGCCATTTGCCGCGTCTGTGCGTTCATCTGTCCGCATCAAGCAGGCAGTGAAGCGTCACTTCGTCGACCCGTCTATCTCGGCGGCGCTCCTTGGTGTCACGTCTTCCTCTCTTTTGAACGATCTAGAGACACTGGGCCTCCTCTTCGAGGCGCTGTGTGAGCGTGACTTGCAGATTTATGCTGACGCTTTCGGTGGATCGCTGTATCATTATCAGGACTACAAGAACCGCGAGATCGATGCGGTGGTAGAGTGCCCGGATGGCGAGTGGTGCGCTTTTGAAATCAAGCTCGGCGCGAACCAGATCGATGCAGCCGCCGAAGGGCTCTTGAGACTCAAGGCGGAATTTGAGGCAGATCCGAGGGGCAGGCCGCCGAAGGTGCTCTGCGTCCTCTGCGGCCTTTCGAATGCTGCCTACCAGCGTCCCGACGGCGTCTTCGTCGTTCCATTGACGGCGCTGAGAGATTGATAGTTGTTAGTTGAAGGAGAAACACTATGATTACCGGAGATATCAAACATTTAGAAGACTACAAAAAACAGTTGCCGACATTCATCTACGAGTGCCTGAAAGAAGTCGCGGCATTTGATTTCACTGCGGTGCCTGACGGAAAGTACAAAATCAATGGCTGCGATATGGGCGTGGAGTCGCCTGTGACCGAGCCGGCGGCGGATAGAAAGCTCGAAGGTCATAAGAAAATGATCGACATCCAGTACGAAGTGGAAGGTGAAGAAGAATGGCTCGGCGTGGAGACGATTTTCGAAGCGGGAGAGTGCATCGAGAGTTACCCGGAGCGTGACCTCTATTTCTATGAGTCTTCGCCCAAAGGGGAGTCGAAGGTGTACTTTGAGACAGGCCGTTTCGCCGTCTTCTTCCCCGAAGACCTCCATCGCCCGCTCTGCCAGGGAGAGAGCGGCAGCCGGCAGCTTCGCAAAGCTGTCGTGAAGGTGCCGGTGGAATGGGTGAGCGTGAAATAGAAGTCAGGGATCAGAGGTGAATGCAGAAAACTGAATGAACCTCTTCTTGACTTACAGTCAACTCTTTGCTATGATAGACTATATTCGATTACTAGCGATTTCTACAGTACCGCACGATGAAGGTGGTATGTGTAAGGGGGCAGAGTATGAAGTATAAAAAATTTTTGGCAGCTGCCATGGCGGCAGGCTTTCTGCTTTCCGCCGGCATGATGACCGGCGGATGCGGGTCGGCCAAACAGCAGCAGGGGCAGCAGCAGGCGATGAAGGTCACGACTTTCAAACCATTCAAGTCGGACACGCCGATCCAGAGAGAGTATGCCGGCTCCATCATGGCATTGCAGGAGGTGCCGGTCCGCTCGAAAGTATCCGGTACAGTCATGGAAAAATACGTCAAAGGCGGTGACCATGTCACAGAAGGGCAGCCGCTCTTCCGCCTCGATACGCGCACTTATTCGTCCTCTCTGGCAGCCGCAGAGGCGCAGGTCGCGCAGGCTTCGGCTACCTATGAAAATGCGAAGCGCGATCTCGCCCGCTATGAGCAGCTGATCGCGACGGGGGCGATTTCCCGGCAGGCCTATGATGCACAGAAGGCAGCGACAGAGTCCTATCAGGCTGTCGTCGAAGCAGCCCAGTCGCAGGCAGCGATCGCATCGGATAATCTCTCCGATACCATCGTGACAGCTCCCTTCACAGGGACGCTCTCCATGGATGATGTGAATATCGGCACCTTCGCTTCGGCAGGACAGACGCCGCTCGTCACGATTTCCTCGGCAGATCCGCTGTATGTTCAGTTTGATATGTCGGAGAGCGAATACCTTTCGCTCACCAAGAATAAGAGTGGCACGGAGACGCTCGGGGATACCCTGAAGCTTCGCCTTGCTGATGGCTCCATCTATCAGGAGACCGGCAAGATCGTCCAGATCAATCCGGGGCTGACCGGCGGACAGCTGACGATGAAGGCAGCCTATGCAAATCCGGATAATCTGCTCGTACCGGGGATGTATGCGACCGTTGTTTCTGATGCAGAAATCGCCAAGGGCAGCATTTTGGTACCGACCAAGGCACTAGTACAGCTCCTGAACCGAGATATGCTTGATGTCGTCGTCGATGGCAAGGTCCAGCAGAAGGCAGTCAAGCTCGGGGCGACCTATGGCATCTATACCATCATTGAAAGCGGCATCGATGAAAATGATGAGATCATCGTCGAAGGCCAGAATAAAGTCCGTGTCGGACAGGCAGTCGCTCCGGAAGAAACCACACGCGAGGCCTTGGAACAGGCGGCGATCAAGGCCGTTTCTGCGCAGCATGGCACGACAGATGCTAAGAAATAAGGGGAGGAGCTATGGCAAATTTCTTTATTAAACGCCCTATCTTTGCTATCGTCGTGGCTCTTGTCATCACGATCGCCGGGGCACTCTGTATTTTCTCACTGCCGATCGACCGCTATCCGAAGATCACGCCGCCGCAGGTCTCTGTCCATGCGACCTATCCGGGTGCTGACTCTGAGGTCGTAGCGCAGACGGTGGCCGAGGTCATAGAAAAGAATGTCGTCGGTGCCGAAGGTTTTGATAATATGTCTTCGACATCGAACTCGAATGGCTCCTATTCGCTCTCGGTCCAGTTCCTGACGGGGACGGACTCGGATATGGCGACCATCCGTGTACAGAACGGTGTCACGGCTGCCGATGCAGGGCTTCCTGATACAGTCCGTTCCATCGGCGTCAGCACGAAGAAATCTTCGGGGGACATGGCACTTGTCGTCGGCCTGCTCTCACCGAATGGCACGTATGATGACGTCTTCCTGAAGAACTATTTCTCCATGAACTACCTGGATGAGCTGAAGTCCATCAAGGGTGTCGGCAACGTACAGGAATTTGGCTCTGACTTTGCGATGCGTATCTGGATGGATCCAACGAAGATGTCGCAGAACAAGATCACTGCGAGCGAGGTCATTTCTGCCGTTTCTTCGCAGAATAAGCAGATCGCGGCCGGTAACATTTCCAGCGCTCCGGTCGATCAGAATGCTTCCTTCCAGTACATCATCACGGCGAAGGGCCGTCTTGTGACGGAGAAGGAATTTGGCGATATCGTACTTCGTACCAATGATGACGGCTCCATGCTTCGTCTGAAGGATGTGGCCCGTATCGAGCTTGGTGCAAAGGATTACAGCTTCATTTCCCGTGCGGCGGGACAGGAGTCGGCGATCCTCGCCTTCTCTCTGACCGATGATGCGAATGCGCTCGAAACTCTGGGGGCGATCAAGGAGAAACTGAAAGAAGATGCGAAGAGCTTCCCGGATGACATGACCTATGTCATCTGTGCGGATAACACGGACTTCATCTATGCTTCTATCAAAGAGGTCATGCATACCTTCGTCGAAGCGCTCCTCATCGTAGCACTGATCGTATACATTTTCCTGCAGAACTGGAGATCCACGCTCATCCCGATGATCGCGGTCCCGGTATCGCTCTTCGGTACCTTTGCTTCCTTCCTGCTTCTCGGATTCACCATCAATACCCTGACGCTTTTCGCAATGGTTTTGGCCATCGGGCTGGTCGTCGATGATGCGATCGTCGTCATAGAAGCCGTCGAGTATGAAATGCGCTATAACAACATGGGCCCGAAAGAAGCGACTGTCGCTGCGATGCAGAAGGTACAGAGCCCGGTTATCGGCGTCGCGGTCGTTCTGGCTGCGGTTTTCGTACCGGTTGCTTTCCTTGGTGGGATCATGGGTATCCTGTACAAACAGTTTGCTCTTACGATCGCTGTCTCTGTCCTGATTTCTGCTTTCGTCGCGCTGTCTCTGACACCGGCTCTTTGCGCCGGTCTCTTGAAACCGCCGAAGAAGCAGAATAGGAAAAACTTCCTCGATCGATTCTGGGATACCTTCAATGATGGTTTCGATCGTATGGTAGAGATCTATGGGGCGATCCTGCAGAAGATGGGACATGCGATCGCTGCTCCGATCCTTGTTCTTGTCGTCATCACTGTTGCAGCTTTCGGTATTTTCTTCAAGCTTCCGACAGCATTTCTTCCGCAGGAAGATAATGGCTTCTTCATCACGGCATTCTCTCTGCCGGAAGGCTCTGTCAATGTCAGAACGAATGCAGCGATCAACGATTACCTTGATTATATGGGAAAAGATCCGGCGATCGAACAGTCGCAGGGCGTCACCGGCTTTGATATTTTGTCCGGCGGGCAGAAACCAAATGCGGGTCTTTCCTTCATCAAACTGAAACCGTGGGATGAACGCAAAGCGCCAAATGAACAGATCAATGCCATTATGGGCAAAGCCATGGCATATGGGGCGACCCATCCGGAGGTGTCTCTGATGGCGCTGAATCCGCCTCCGATTCCAGGCCTTGGCGCCTCCGGCGGCTTCAGCCTTTATATCATGAACAAGAGCGGTGCATCGGATGAAGAATTCCAGCGCGTCGTCGGAGAATTCCTCGGTGCTGCCAACCAGCGTCCGGAAATCCAGATGGCCTACACCACCTTCCGAAGCGATACACCATCCTACAATTATGATATTGATCGAGAAAAAGCACAGCGAAATGGTGTGGCTGTCGGGGATATCTTCACCGCCCTTCAGGCCTACTATGGCTCTGTCCAGATCAATGATTTCACCATTTATGGCCGTAACTACAAGGTCGTCGCGCAGGCGGATACCCAGTACCGCACGAACCCGGGGGACAACAAGTTCCTGACGGTTCGCGACAATAAGGGCAATATGGTGCCGATCTCCACCTTCATCACTCCGAAGAAATCCAATGCCGTTTCTGTCATCACTCGTTACGATAACTTCCCAGCCGTCAAGATCGGCGGGCAGCAGAAGGATGGATACTCCTCCGGGCAGGCGCTCGATGCGCTCGAAGAAACCGCCAATCAGGTCCTTCCGAATGGCTATGGTTTTGAATTCGTCGAATCCTCCGCCCAGGAACGTGAAGCGAGCGGCAAGACGGTATATGCCCTCTCGCTCGGCATGCTCTTCGTATTCCTGTCTTTGGCAGCTCTCTATGAAAGCTGGAAGGTTCCATTCACGGTCATCTTCGGGATACCGACTGGCTTCTTTGGTGCGAGCCTGGCAGCCATGGCATTCCATGTATATAACGACATTTACTTCCAGATCGGTCTCTTGACCATCATTGGGCTGGCTGCGAAGAACGCCATCCTGATCGTCGAGTACGCGAAAGTCCGTACGGATCACGGTATGGAAGCGCTTCAGGCGGCTGTCGAAGCATCGAAGATCCGTCTCCGTCCGATCCTGATGACATCTCTTGCTTTCATCGTTGGTAACATCCCGCTGGCTCTTTCGACCGGTGCGGGTGCAAATTCCCGCTCTGAAATGGGGATTGCCGTTGTATTCGGTGTGCTTTCCGCTACCATTTTCCAGATCTTCATCGTTCCGATGCTCTTCGTCGTCATTGAACACATCCATGGATTCAAGAAATCGAAGAAAGTCGTCACTGAAGACTGATGATCGTAAGTAAAAAAAGAGCCTCGAGCCTTGTGCTCGTGGCTCTTTTCTTCTGGAGGGACTAGTGGCTAGTGACTAGTGACTGGTGACTGAAATGTCAGCTCATGGCATCGCTGCTATCTATTCTCTGCGGCGCTTCTATATTCTTATGCGTCGCACCTTCCCTTCAGAACCCTCTGAACCTGTTGAACCTGCTGAATCCGTTGCACCTTTCGAATATGTTGCGCATTTTCACGAAGCGTTCCCCTTGTGCTATACTAAGAATGAATAGACACGAAAGGCGGTGCTCTCATGCTTTGGGACAGAAAATCGATTCACACCATCCATTGCTTCGGCGACAGCCTGACGGCAGGCTACGGCGCAGTACCAGGCGCGGGCTGGGTGGAGGTGGTCGCAAAGCGCCATCCGGAGATAAACTGGACCAATCACGCGAGCCTCGGCGCACTCACAGAAGACATTCTGGACGCACTGGAAGGCACTGCCGCACTCACATCCGGTCAAGAAGGCTTCTTCTTCATGGGTGGAACGAATGATATTCTCTGCGGTTTTCGTCTCTCCTCTCTGGAGGGGCGCCTGACAGAGCGGCTGCCCTCGATCTCCGGAAAGGTGCCGCTCACGATCGGCATCCCGCCGCTTGCGACGAAGGAGAGCATCTGGAGCGGATGGCAGAGCGAAGCTGTCTATGAAAGGAATCAGCTGGATCTGGCGGCATATGGGAATTTCTTACAAGAGCTTGCAAAGGAGAGCAACGTGTGCCTGATCGATTTTTCCCATGCGTTCCCTTTGGAGGATGCATGGTACTATGATGGTCTCCATCCGAATGAGAAGGGGTATGAGCGCTTCGCAGATATGGCAGAGGCAGCTTGGAGGATCAAAGAGAGGTAGAAAGGAAAAGACAGGATGAATGATAGAGAAGAACGAAAAAGGGAACTTATGAAGCAGCGCGTTTTTACATGGGAAGAAGCGGAAGCGCAGATCGCAGCATGGAAAGCGCGGGGCGAGATCGTCGTATTTACGAATGGATGCTTTGACATGCTCCATCGCGGGCACATCACGTATCTCGCGCAGGCGGCCTCTCTCGGAGATCACCTGATCGTGGGGCTGAATTCAGATGCATCGGTGAAGCGGCTCAAGGGAGAGTCGCGCCCAGTGAATGGAGAAAACGATCGTGCGCTCATGCTCTCTGCCCTTCGTAGCGTGGACGGCGTCGTGATCTTTGGGGAGGACACCCCGACCGAGCTCCTGTCTCATCTGAAGCCGGATATCCTTGTCAAAGGCGGGGACTACAAGGTGGAAGAAGTCGCCGGAAGAGAGTACGCTGGGCGCGTGGAGATCCTTTCCTTCGTCGATGGATACTCGACGACGAAATTGATCGAGAGAATCAGGGCGTGATGGGGGCTAGTGACTGGTGACTAGTGACTAGATATCAGACATTAGACATGGGGCACTAGACATCGGACGTGAGTCATTAGATGTTTAATCCCTAATCCCTAGTCACTAGTCCCTAGTCCCTAGTCACTTTTTCAAGAGGCATTGATACTATGCAAAACTGGAAACGAATCGTGTATACCATGGCAGCGATACAGATCGGGACAGGGATCTCGATCATTGGCGTCGTTGCCTTCATTCCGCTCTTTCTGACATCTGAGTTGGGCGTCACGGACCCGGGAGAAGCGGCGTTTTGGGCGGGGCTGATTTCGGGTGTGACGCCCTTCTTTGTCGCGATCGCGGCGCCTTTCTGGTCCATGCAGGCCGATCGCCGGGGGCCGCGTTTTGCGCTGTCCATGATCCTCTTCATCTTGGGCGTGGTGATTGCTTTGATGTATTTCACACGATCACCCGTAGAGCTTCTGATCCTCCGCATGATCCAGGGCATGTCCGGCGGCTTTGTCGCGGTCGGCATGTCTCTCGTCATGAATGTGACGCCAAAGAAGCAGCTGACGTGGGCGATGGGTGTCTTTCAGGCATCCATGGTCATGGGAGTCATGTTCGGCCCTCTCGTAGGCGGCATGATCGCCGATACCCTGGGGTATCGCATGCCCTTTGTCATATTTTGCGCTCTGTCATTTTTCTGCCTCGCTGCGGTGCGTCTGATGGTGCCAAAGCAGATCGGACAGGAACAGGCGAGAGAGCGGGAATCTTTCATGAAGCAGCTTTCCTACTTTATGAAGAATCCCGTCGTCCGGCTGATGGTCATGCTGCAGTTTCTCTGCAATTGCGGTATGACAGGGATCGGTCCGATCCTCCCGCTCTATATCAAGGAAATGATGGGTGGAGATGCCATGGCGGTCGCGACGATCGTCGGGATCATCATCTTCATCGCAGGCGCCACGAGCGTCACCTCTTCTTTGAATGTCTCGCGCCTTGCTAAGCGGATCTCTATGCCAAGGATCCTTATCATTGCGTCTCTTGTGACAGGTGTGAACTTCATCCTCCAGTACCTGATGCCGGAGGTCTGGACGCTGGGCTTCATGCGCGGGCTCACCGGCTTCTCCCTCGGGATGATCATGCCGCTGGCCAATACCATCCTTGCCTCGGCGGTGCCAGCGGATAAGCGTACGATGGTGGTGGGCTTCTCGACCAGTTTCGCTCTTATGGGCAATGTCGCCGGCCCCATGGCGTCGGGCGCCATCGCCATGCAGTGGGGCTATGGTATGGTCTTCTGGTCGACAGCCTTCTGCTTCTTCCTTGCTGCGCTGGTGATATACAGGGAGAGGAAAATCATTTAAGAAATTAGGGTACAGGATTTGCTCTTTGGACGTGCCGTTCCTTGGTTGCGAAGGAAAGCTCTGTTCGAATGAGGAGTGAGAAGTGCTGATGCGGCGCATAAAAATTAGAAGCGCCGCATTTTTTTAGAAATTGGTTTCTCTCCTCGTCATCCCGAGCGCAGCCCTCGATCTTTCTTGCACTGCGGTATGCATTGTGCATGCACTTCTACAGAAACGATGTCTTGGTGCTGCCTGTTTCTGCTTTCACATGCACGTCGTATACCGGCCTGCAAGGAAGATTTCTCGACTTTGCTCGAAATGACGATACGAGAAATCTGTTTCGCTAGTGGCGCTTTTTATTTTATGCGGCGCTTTTGGGCATCGCCCCATATATATTCGCGGCGAAGCCGTCACCTTAACCCGTTGAACCTTTTGACCCTTTTGAACCCAGAACCTTGAACCCGCCAACCTTTCCCATTTTCCTCTTGCATTTTGCTTTAAATCCTGCTATCATACTAACGTATATGTACAAGCAAAGATGGGAAGAAGCTGGGAAATTTCTCACAGAGAGCCGCCGGGGCTGGAAAGGCGGCAGGAAGGAAACAGCGGGTCACCCCGGAGCTGACAGCGAGATCTGTCCGCGGCGCACGTTACGCGCGAATGAGCGATCAGTTACTGATTATTTAGGTGGTACCGCGGAAGCACTCTTTCGTCCTATGTGGATGAAGGAGATTTTTTTATTGTAGGAGTGAACGATATGGCAGAAGACATGAAAGATCTGGGAAAATACGATCCCAGTCAGATCGAACAGAAATGGTATAGCTTCTGGGAAGATCATGGTGTATTCCATGATGAAGCAGATCCTGAAAAAGAACCGTACAGCATCGTGCTGCCGCCGCCAAATGTCACCGGCCAGCTGCACATGGGGCATGCGCTCGATAATACCCTGCAGGATATTCTGATCCGTTACAAGAGAATGCAGGGCTACAATGTCCTGTGGCTGCCGGGCAAAGATCATGCCGGCATCGCAACGCAGGTCAAGGTCGAAAAGCAGATCGCTGAAGAAGGTCTCAATAAATATGACCTCGGCCGTGAAAAATTCCTGGAACGTGTATGGCAGTGGAAGGAAAAATTCGGCAACCGCATCGGTCTGCAGATCCGCCGCCTCGGCTCTTCCTGCGACTGGTCCCGTGAACGTTTCACCATGGATGATATCTGTGCGCGTGCCGTTCGCGAGGTTTTTGTTTCCCTCTATGAAAAAGGCCTGATCTATCAGGGCTTCCGCATCACGAACTGGTGCCCGCGCTGCCAGACGGCACTCTCCGACATCGAAGTCGAACATGAAGATGAAGTCGGACATCTCTGGTACTTCAATTACCCGATCGCTGGCGAAGAGGGAAAATACATTCAGATCGCGACCACCCGTCCGGAAACCATCCCGGGCGATACCGCTGTCGCTGTGAATCCGGAAGATGAACGCTACAAGGATCTCGTCGGCAAGAAGGTCGCACTTCCCGGCACCGGCCGTGAGATCCCGATCATTGCCGATGAATACGTTGACATGGCTTATGGTACCGGCTGCGTAAAGATCACACCGGCGCATGACCCGAATGACTTTGAGGTCGGCCAGAGACATCAGCTCGAGACCATCGTCATCATGAACAAAGATGGCACGATGAATGAAAAGGCAGGCAAGTATGTCGGCATGGATCGCTACGAAGCGAGAAAAGCCATCATTGCTGATCTCAAGGAAGCCGGTCTTCTCGTCAAGATCGAAGAAACAAAGCATGCAGTCGGTCACTGCTCCCGCTGCAAGACCATCGTCGAACCGATGACCACCAAGCAGTGGTTCGTCAAGATGAAACCGCTTGCCGGTCCTGCTATGGAAGCTGTTACCTCCGGTAAGACCAAGTTCGTCCCGGAACGTTTCTCGAAAACATATATCCAGTGGCTGTCGAACATCCATGACTGGTGCATTTCCCGCCAGCTTTGGTGGGGGCATCGTATCCCGGTCTGGTACTGCGATGACTGCGGCGCTGTCTCTGCATCCCGCACCGACCTCACAGAATGCCCGAAGTGTCACAGCCAGCATATCCATCAGGATCCGGACGTCCTTGATACCTGGTTCTCCTCCGCGCTTTGGCCATTCTCCACGATGGGCTGGCCGGATCAGACACCGACGCTGAAGCAGTGGTATCCGACCTCCACCATGGTTACCGGCTACGACATCATCTTCTTCTGGGTAGCCCGCATGATGTTCATGTCCATGGAATTCATGAAGGAGATCCCATTCAAATACGTCTTCATCCACGGCCTTGTCCGCGACTCTCAGGGACGTAAGATGTCCAAATCCCTCGGCAACGGTATCGATCCGCTTGAAGTCATCGAAAAGTATGGCGCAGATGCGCTCCGCTTCACCCTGGTGACCGGCAACACCCCGGGCAATGATATGCGTTTCTACTATGAACGTGTCGAAGGAAATAGAAACTTCGCTAACAAGCTCTGGAATGCGACCAAGTTCACCCTGATGAACCTGGATGACTATGACAAGGATTTCGTCCCGACCAAGGAACAGCTGACGCTGGCAGACAAGTGGATCCTCGACCGTCTCGCCTACACCGAAGACTATGTAGGCACGAACCTCGACAAGTACGAACTCGGCGAAGCGGCAGACAGCATTTACAATTTCGCATGGAACTACTTCTGCGACTGGTACATCGAAACGGCAAAGGGCCGTCTCTATGGCCAGCACAATACGGATAGAAAAGTCACCCAGTATGTTCTCGTGTACACCCTGACCCGCATGCTGGCACTGCTCCATCCGTTCATGCCATTCATCACGGAACACCTCTGGCAGCATCTGCCGCATGAAGGCGAAACGCTGGCAAGAGCTCCGTGGCCGAAGGCGGACGAGGCGCTCCGTTTCCCGACCGAAGCAGAACAGTTTGACCGCATCATGGACTGCATCAAGGCGGTCCGTAACATGCGCGCCGAAGCGGGTGTCACCCCGAATAAAGCCTGCCATATCCAGATCGCTGTCCTTCGTGATGACCTCAAAGCCTGCCTTGAAAACAATAAGGAATACTTCGAAAAACTTGGTCATGTCGAAGGCATGAAGCTCCTCGCAGCAGATGCGGCAAAGCCAGAAAATGCCAATGTGGCTGTCGTCACAGGTCTTGAAGTCTACCTCGAGCTCAAAGGCCTCATCGACACGGCGAAGGAAAAGGAAAAGATCCAGAAGGCGAAAGATGCTCTGGCCAAAGATATCGCCCGTACGTCCGGCAAACTTTCCAATCAGGGCTTCCTCGCCAAGGCACCGGAAGCTGTCGTAGCGAAGGAAAAGGAAAAGCTGGCGACCTTTGAAGAAAAGATGAAGTCTTTGGACGAACGTCTGCAGTTCCTGGAAAAATTGGGGTAATATTGCACTAGGAGGATATATATGAACCTGGTTTTTGCTTTTCTTATCGGATTTCTTTGTACATTTACACATTTCCAAAAGAGAGAACATGAAGAAACTATAGGGGGACATTTGGTAAATCCTACTGCGGTTAAGATGCTCTATCTAAGTAACTTTTTGGGAAATAAACTTGGCTTTGTTTTTTGTGGGCTTGTTGCTTATCAATTAGGCCTATTGTCTGGCGGTATTGCCTTGGCTCTTCTTGCTATCGGCTTTTTTGCAGGGGGAGCAGCTTATAGAATTTTTTATCCATTATCGAGATGTTTGGGGATTATTTCCTTTGCTCCGATTAGTTTAATGGTTGTTTATCAGTTTATGATAAGTGGTCTGTAGTAGAGGAGAAATCATGAATTACGAAGAATCTATCGCCTATCTGGAAGCGGCGGCATCCTTCGGGATCAAGCCGGGCCTCGAACGCATCGAAGCCATCCTTGAACGTCTGGATCATCCGGAAAAGGCTTACAAAGTCATCCATGTCACCGGTACGAACGGCAAGGGCAGCGTGGTGGCCATGATCACCAGTGTGCTGGAAAATGCGACACTCAAAGTCGGCCGCTACATTTCCCCGCATCTCATCGATTACACCGAGCGCATCCACATCGCAGGCCATGATATTCCGAAGGAAGACTTCACGAAGGCTGCGACCGTCGTCCGCGAAGCCGCAGAAAAAGCCATCGCTGACGGCGTCGAAGCTCCGACTGAATTTGAACTCCTGACGGCTATGGCGTTCTGGTATTTCAAGGAACAGAAGGTCGACTACGCTGTCATGGAGGTCGGTATGGGCGGGCTCTACGACTCTACGAATGTCATCATCCCGGTCGTTTCCGTCATCACGAATGTAGCGATGGACCACGAGAAATACCTCGGCAAGAATCTGGAGGAGATCGCACATCAGAAGGCCGGTATCATCAAAGAGGGCATCCCTGTCGTCACCGCAGCCCAGCATGTACCGCTGAAGCAGCTGAAAAAAGAAGCGCATGATAAGAAAGCGCGCCTTTATTTCTATGGAAGAGATTTTGAGATCGATACCCGCAGTAAGTACGGTCATGGACAGGTCGTCGTCGTCAAGCGCAAGGACATGCCCAAGGAACTCGAAAACTGTCTCCTCTTCGTGCCCTTCGTCGGCGCGCATCAGGCAGTCAATGCGGCTGTCGCGACCATGGCGCTCACGCTCATCATGAAGCAGGATGAGAGAGTCAATGAGAATGACCTGCGTGAAGGTCTTGCACGTGCCCAGTGGAAGGGCCGCTTTGAGATCCATGATCTGGGCGGTATCCCGTTCGTCATGGACGGCGCACACAATCCGGCGGGCGCTGAAGC
>ULWL01069288.1_pt1 | contig 14009 bp, 3 predicted proteins | sample 1960171 | NCBI WGS metagenome assembly ULWL01 (sample SAMEA4835807, study PRJEB28245) | human gut metagenome | biome: gut microbiome; material: fecal sample | place: Denmark | collected 2008 | reverse complement strand
TCAATATTCTTACGAGCCTGTTGCTTCTGCTCGAAAGTGAGTTCCTGCGCAGTATACAACACAGCGTCGGGCGAGCCGCTGGCCGCCACCGTACGGGCCACGTATCCCTTTGTCGCTGCATAGTCGTCCGTGCCAGGGCCCGTCGGGGTGCGAAGATTTGCAATCGCTACTGGCGAGTTTTCGTTGACATCCTCGAATCTGATTCCTGCGTGTTTTTCTCCGATGCCAATCGTGCTCAGATACACACCGGCCGAGGCCGTTTCCCCCTCCTTGCGAATCATAACCGGCGAGGTAAGGATTGGCCCGATCGCACATGGAGCGTCGATATTGTCTCGCGCTTGAGATTTCTGCCCCTCAGTAAGTGTCTGCGCTGCTCCATACCGGACTGTATCTGCGGCAGTCCCGTCGAGCTTCGTCTTATCCGCAGCGGACATCAAGCCGTTGGCGGACGCCGTTGCCACTGCGGTACCGGCTTTCTCGGCCAGCGCTGCGGTAATCGCCTTGTTCTGCACTGGGTTGGCAGACGTAGCAGACAGCGCATTATCCACGTCCACGTCGCCACTCGCGGCAGCTTCATTGATGGCAGCGACCAGCGTGTCCTTTTCCGCAGTGGTCAGGTCGGAAAGATCGCCGATCTGGCGCTGGATCGTCTGCAGCGTCATCTGGTCTGTCGGTGTGTATACATACCCAGCAGGCTTCGCGCGCTTATGTACGATAAAGTCCCGCTGCGCCATCGTGTACGCGCCGGTGTCGTCGGTTACGTAGGCGTAGGCCGTCAGCGTGTGACAGTCCTGCAGCAGCTCGTCCGGGATGATGGCCGTGCCGTCTGTGCCGACGTCCACGTCCACGCTGCAGCCAAGCGCACGATTTTGGTAGTGGATCTGCTCCACGCCACTGCCCACGCGCAAGCGCCGGCCGGTGTCCCACTGCCACAGCGCACCGCGCCCGTCTGCGATTGTGATTGTCATATGATGGCCTCCTTCCACTGCTTCTACAATATAAAAGTGGGAGGAATATTTCTATCCCTCCCCAGATTTAATTGCTCCAGCGGATCTTCCCGAGCGATTTCTGGCTGTAGAAGCACAGGAACAGCGCGTTTTTCTGCTCTCTGCTAAGGTTCAGCCCGTCGATGTACGCAGCGACCTTGTCCATTGCTCCCTGGCCGCTGATGGCCGTGCCGTTGCTGTCGCGCGTCGTCCTCGCGTCGTTCTTGAACTGATATGCTTCCCAGAACGTCCCTGCGTCCAGACCGGCCGGTTTCGCCTGCTCGTTGTACTTCTGCACGGCCTCAACGCTGATACCGTCGCATTCCGGATGCGCCTTGATGAAGTCCGCCGTGTCGATCTTGTTCTGCGCGTCCTCCTGCTTCATCCCGCCGTAGCGCACCAGCATGTCTACCGCGCGAGACCGCGTGAGCTTCCCATCGAGATACAGATTTGTGATGTCGTCGTAGTCCGTGCCGGTCACGACCTCGCACGTCCACTTCTGCACCAGCTTCTGCGCCTCGTCGGTGTCCTTCCCTCCGTACTGCTGCAGGATCTTCAGCGCCTGCTCCTTCGTGATTGAGCGCTTTCCGTCGTCGTCGCCGACGTACCACTTCTCCGTCTGCGAGCGTACCGCAGACTGCAGCTGCTTCTCGCCGATGCCGTGCTCTTTCAGTTCCTTGGCCTGCGCATCAAATGCGGCCTTGTCTCCGCTGAGCACCGCGGCGAGCGCCTCATCGTACTTTCCTTCGCCGGTCGCCCACTTGTCCACCTTCCAGTACGCATCATCCTCGTCGTCCAGGAGCCCTTTGTCGAGCAGCAGCTGCTGCGCCTCTTCGCGCGTAAGGTAGCCGTCCCTCAGGCCGTACTTGATCTGGTTCTCCGGCCCGGAGTCATAGGTGCGGATCGTCCACTCGTCGCCCTTGCCGACAGCTCCGGCGATGGTGTTCCAGAGCGTTACGACCTCGCGGCTCGCCGCGCTGATCGGCAGGCCGGTTGTCTGTGAGACGGCCTTGAGTGTCTTGTAGATCTTCCCGTACAGCGTCATGTTGCCGTTGTACGTCACGTCCGTCGGCTCGTCCAGCTTTCCGGTCTCCAGTTTGATCGTCTCGTCCCAGATTCGATACGCATCGATCAGGTTGCTAATCCATTCCGTGTCCATCCGGTCGTTTTCGTACCCGGAGATCATCGACATGAAATCCTTGAGGATCGGGAGCTTCGAGAGGATATCCACGTCCATGAACAGGTTGCTTTCAAGCGGGTTCACGCCGGAAAACTTTCCGTCTTTATATTTCGCGCCGATCAGCGCGCTCAGGTACTTCTCCCACCACGTGGCGTACTCGTCGTCGTCTCTGCAGGCGTCCACGATTGATTCGGCAAGCCCCGAAGCAGCCGCCGACACAAGATAGGTCGCCAGCGCTCTTGCAATTTTCCCGCTTGCGTTTCTCCACGCTTCTTTTTTGTCTCCGGTCGCGCGCAGCTCCGCCGTGTAGTCCGTATATGCCTTGAGTAAGAGGTTGTACGACAGCGTCGGCTCCGACATAAAGGCCGTAGATACAGCACCGTACACACCGGTCGCGCGCATCGCCTGGCTGCGTGTCATCGTGCTGTCCACCACCTGCGTCGAGTAGACGACCTCGCGGAAGCGTTCGGCCGTCGCCTTCAGCAGCGCGTCGCCGGTCAGCTTCTGCTTGTCACGCGCCTCCGCTTTGCAGGCGTTCCACAAGTGGCCCCATGTAAGCCGGTCGCCCCATTCTGCGCCCTTCATAAGGAATTCGACCGTCGAGTCCTTCCACGTCCCGGCGTTCTTGATCTGGTCGCGGACACCCCTACCGATGTTCGTATCGTAAAAGCCCATCTGCTTCCACAGCGCGATGCCGCTGTGCGCCTCCGCTTCTTTGTATCCGCTCTTCGCGGCAAATCCTTTTGCCAGATACTTCGGGTTCATCACGCCGACCGCGCGCACATACGCTGTCGGCTGCAGCAGCGCCACACGCAGGTTCGCAGCCACGGCCGCCACCTTGTAGTTGGAGAGCATCTTCTTTGCGAAGCCCTCCCCGCGGCCGCCTTCGTTCACGCCGTTCAGGTCCTTGATAAACGTCGTGAAATACTTGTTGGCGTCCGTGCCGTATGCCTGTTCGATCGACCGCTGCACCGTCGTCGTGAGCACGTGTCCGTTCTCGAGCTTCTGCCTCTCGCGGTAGTTGTACCACTTCATCGCGTCGAGGATCGGCAGCGCCAGCGCGTCATACTTCGCCATGTCCGCCATGTGGTTGCTGAACACGTCGAAGATGTCGCGTACAACGAGCGCGTTGTTTGCCTTGTAGACGAGGCTCTTCGTCGCGGACATATTCAGCAGGCGGAACATGTCGTTCTCTTTCGCGCCAGGGTCTTTCGCGTCGCGGTTGGAGTCCATCGTCTCGATGGGGAAGTAGTTCTCCTCCGTGAACGCGCGGTATCCGAAGCGCTCCATCGACACACGGTTGCCCCACGCGCCGCCCTGATCGTTCATGTACTTCTGCAGTTTGTCCGCCACCTCGCGCTGGCGCTTGGTAAGCGCGCCATTGATCGCGGCGATATCCTCCTGCGTCAGCAGGAACGGATCCGGCTGCTTGACGTTTTCCTTGCGCCCACTGTTCTGGATGTCCTCCACGCGCATACCGCCGCCGAGCAGATGGCCGGCGGCCTGCTCGCGCTTCGACAGGCAGTAGAACGCCATCATCTGTGCGGTCGTCATCCTCACGCTCTCGCCGCTCTCGAGCTTAAACGTGTGCGTTTCCTTTGCCCACGCCTTCACTTCCTTCGGCGTGTAGGTCTGCTCCGTGAAGTCCATGACCGCCTTCGTGTTGAAGGCCATCTTGTCCCAGCCGTCGGAAAGCGCCTCGAAGATCGCCTTGCCGCCCTCGCCGAAGCGCTGGAAAGCATAGTACGGCGTCGTGTTCTCCCAGTTGAAGAAACCGGCCGCCTTTTCCCCAGCCTTCGTTCTGCCTTTGGCCTGACCCAGCCGGTCGAGCTCCAGCACCGTCGCCTGTGCCGCCTGCCGCGCGGTCTCAAAGTGTGCGTTGGCCTTGAGCTTGTTCGCGTTCTGGATGCTGCGCGTCAGGATCGTGAGCATCTGGTCGAGCTGCTGCAGTTGCTCTCCGTTCATCCGGTTTACAACGTTCTCGCCTGGGTTCTGGCTGACGATGTCGGACGCAGTGTTGATGTGCTTCTGCATCTCCTCGAGGAATCCATCTGGGATGTCCAGATACAGTCCGAGGTCGTTCGTCCCGTCATCGTTCTGCCCGCGCAGGCTGTCCAGCAGCTTCTGCATCCGGTCAGTATACCGGAGCGAACGCCGAATGTCCTTTTTCGTCAGCGCGCCGCCGTCCAGCGCCCTCTTACTCGTAAAGTCGATGGATTCCAGGAACTCGCCTACCGCCAGCTTCAACGGCTCCGGGATGTGTTCCTTGTCGCTGTTTTTCAGCAGCCAATCGCTCAGGCGCTTCGCCTTCTGCTCGATGCGTGGGCGGTATTTCGCCACTGCCGCGCTTTCCTCCCTACGTGCCTTATCGGCTGCGTCCCGCTCGTCATAGTGCTCTTTCAGCCGCGCAATCTGCTCGTCGCGTTTCTCGCGTTCTCTGGCCACGGCTTCCTGCAGCCGTTTCCGGTTCTGCGCGCGCAGCTCCGCGATGCGCGTGTCATTTGCCTCCCGCAGCTCGTTGATCTGGTTGAGGTAGTGCGCCTTCTGCTGGTCGGCCTTCTTCGCCTGCCGGTCGGCAAACGTTCTCTGCTGCGGCAGGTCGAAAAACTGCTCCAGGATCTCGTTGCTCACGCTCTGCGTCGCTTCGCGCATATACTGTGCGTTCGGGTTGTACTCGTTCACGACATACACCGCGTCCAGCACATCGGCAATGCGGTAGAGCTGGTCGCTCGGCTGGCTCTCGCGGGTCTGGTCAAAGAATTCCGGGTACATCTCGCTCAGCTCCGCATAAACCTGGTCAACGTTCGTCCGCTCGCCGTTTTTCAGCCGCATCCGTCCCATGTTCCGCCGCCGGAAATCCCCGAAGTCTGGGATATCCCCGCGGTCAGCCGCAGACACGACGAGCTGCTGGCTCCTGAAATACTTCCGCAGATCTTCATACTCGCGGTACTGCTCATCGTCAACGGCCGTCGCGTCGCTCACAATGTCGCTTGCGAGTTGCTCTGCCTGCGTGCGGATCTCGCTGTAGCTTGCCTCGTTGCCTCTGGCGATGCCGTCGTACAACTCCTGCAGCCGCCCGGCCACCTCATCCACGTCGAGGTTGCTGCTCGTCTGCTCGATGATCGCGCGCGCCGCTTCCCGCACGGCTTTCGGGTCCGTGGTCGCCTCTTTCGTGCGCTGCGTCTGGCCGCGCCAATACTCCACGCGGTCGCGCAGCATGGCGTTTTCCTTGGCCAGGCTGTTGCGCGTCTTCAGCTCGCGCGCCACCAGCTCGCGCAGCGGTTTCGTGTTCTGCATCCGCGTGAGCTGTGCGTCCGCCCGGCTCACCTGCGCGGCAAGGTTGTCCGCGCGGTTTTTTGCCTTCAGGCGCTCCTCCTTGCTTTCCGCGTTCTGCGCAAGCTCGCGCTGCTGTTCCAGCCTCCGCGTGAGCGAACTGTATTTCTGCAGCTTCTCCCGGTACTCGCGTAGCATCTCCATCTCGCGCACGTTGGCCGCGTCGCCGTCCGCGGCATCGGAGAGCACGTCGCGGTCGGTTCGTGTGTCGTCGCGGTGCTGATAAAGCGCACTCTCTCCGAGTTTCCCAGCAGGTCTGCGCTCGTAGCTATAATGCCGGAGCACACTTTCCGGCAGAACATCCGGGAAATACCGATTGACATAGTCCAGGAGCGAGCGTATACTGATAGCAGAGTCGGTAAGAATAGCTGGCACATCCGTGCTGGTGACGTCTGGCAGCAATGCAGCCGGCTCTTTTTTCGCGTTCACGGCATAGAGAACGTCTATAGAACTCACTTCATTGCTATACCTGTTTACAACGAACTGTACGATGTACGGTTCGTTTTTCGCATTTTTTGCCGCCCCGATCAGCACATAAGACGCCTCCGCGTTTTCCTCACGCGGATTCAATTCGTTGATACGGAGCGAATTCTCCAGAATTTCACCCACGTGAAGCGTGACCGGCGCATTCACAGAAAAGCGCCGGTCCAGCCCGTGCCGCAGCGCTTTTGCGCCAAGGATTACATCATCGCCTGTATCCTTCACGCGAACAACAGCATTACCGTTCTCATTCACACGGCCGATTTTCTTTGCGGCATTGATCGCGCGGGAAACGATGTTCTTGCGCGTCTCGCTCGTTGGCCGGTAATGAACACCATCGTCAATGCCCGTCACCTTCATGTCTGGCTTTGCCGTCAGTGTTTCGTAGGAATAGTCGCGCTCAGAATGCTGCACGCCGCCGATCTGCTTTTCGATCTCGTCGCAGATCCCGCCGACGTTTTCCGTGCGTCTGCCCTCGAGCACGGCGTCCTCGTCGAGCCCCTCTTCAATCAGGCTGGCGATAGAGCCGAAGGCGCTGCTCTCGTCCGGGAACACCATCTTCACGGCTTCCTGCGCGTGATATTCTCCGTCAACGAGCGTTGTGAAGTCCTCCAGGAGCTTGTAGTAGTTTTCGTCCATCACGCGCTCGCCGTTTTCGTAGCGATACGCAAACTGGTCGAATTTCGGCAGGTATCCGTGTTCCTCGCACCAGTCGAGGTATTTCTGCGCCGCCGCCTGCGGGCTGCCGTTCGCGCCCATGTCGTGCAGGATCTGGTTGAAGTTTGGCTCGCGCTTCGCGTCCGGCACGTTCAGCTTCGTCCCGTTTGCATAGCGCGTGTTCTGGAAATCCGTGTAGTCCGTAAATTCCGAAATCTTGACCATGTGCGCTACGATCGGGTTCAGACCGCTCTTGTGGTAAGGAATAACCATCCGGATATTCGGATCCGACATCAATTTGCGGATGTGCGCGTCAGACACGCCGACGCAAATCGTACCGCAGTTGTCGCGGTATCCGTCGGCTTTCTGGATATCCATTGCCGTGTCATAATCAAATGACTCATCGGCCCAGACATAATTCCCGTTCGCATCAAGACCGGCCGAAACGCCGCCCTCAGATACCGCCGGAATCAGCGACATGTTGATCTTCATGCCCGTCAGGCCAAACTGTTTGACGAACAGTGGCTCTTTCGTGTATGCATGTGCGGGCAGCTTCTTTGCGCTCAGGTCGGCGATCATCTGCGCATAGTCAAACACCATGCGCGGCACGTAATCGCTGAAGCTCTGCGCACGCACGCCGCCGACGGCATATGCCTTTTTGGCAGACCAGTTTCTTCTGGGGAGGATGTCGTTGAGGTACTGCACGTCACCAAAGGCAGCCTTCGGCCCGGCAGAGCCCTTTTTGGAATTGTAGAGGCCGAGAAGCTCCGGGTTTTCCCGCTTCACGTTTCCGAAACCGTAGCTCGACAAAAAGTCCGATCTGGACACGAGCTTTCGCGCCGCGGCGTTTTCGCGGATGTACTTTGCCGCCTTGTGCTCCGCCGTAAGTTTGCCATAGGTTCTGAGCACTTCGTCCACGTGCGAGAAATCCAGCGCCGAGTCCGGCATGGCGTCAATGCCAGCCCCGCTCGCCAGCTTCGCGCTGTCCCCGCCATAGTTGAAGTAGTCGATCTGCACGTCAGATCCGGAAGGCACAAGGCTCTTCACGAGGCCGTTGTACAAATCAACAAACGTGTCGGAAACGCTTGCCTGCCGGTATCTCTTCGCGTCCACAAAGCACAGCTTGCACGCAGTCTCAAAGCCATGCTGATGGATGATGTCATTGATCCGGACAATGGATTCTTTTCCAAGATTCATATTGTCCGCTACGCCGCGGCGAACGAGCTCGTTGAGCACGGCGTCCAGCGTTCTGCGCTTTTTGCACACGAGCGAGAAGTCCAGATTCATGGCATACTCGCCGTTCTGCTTGATGACGGAGAAAACCGGCTTTCCGTTCTCGCCGCGCACGACTTCCGCCTCGCTCCACGCGCCAAACGGCGCGTATTTTCCCTCATATTCTTTGCAGATCCGGTAGATCTGCTCGAGCTGTTGCTGAATGTCGACCGCGTCCTCGTGCGTGATGCGGTGGCTCTGCTCCGCTCTGTCGAGCCACTTGCGCAGGTATTCTCTGCCGTCCTCGTCGTAAGTGCGCAGCGAGAAAACGGCAGCGCCTTCGCCGTTGCTCTCCGCCACAAACTCGCCATGCTCGTCGGTCACCTGCCCGGCGTGGTCGAAGTCTGTTTTGCCGTTTGCAGCCTTCGTCTTCGCCGCGTCCACCAGCGCATCGTCCCAGAGCTTCTGCAGCTCATGCATCCGGTCGAGCATGGCTCTCGCCTCGTCGTGTGTGGCACGGTCGCCCTTGAACGCAGCGCGCAGCTTCTTCACGAAGTCGCCGATCCAGTCGCGGATCTTCTCGGCAAGGCTGCGGTTCTCGTTTGCCAGCCGCTGCACGGCCTCGGTGTTGCGCAGCATCATCTCGCACGCATCGGCCACGACCTCGTCCATCGCGCTGTCCATCGTCAGCTCGCCGGTCGAGCCGTTGTCGATCTTCTGCTGGGCGAGACGCTCGATGCTGTCACCGCTCTCGAGCACATGGTTCGCCACGAATTCCTTCAGCGCCTCGTACTGGCCGCTATTTTGCTGGATGAAGTGCGTCAGCTCGTGCGACATCGTCTTCAGGATGGCCGTCTCGCCGATGTCCACGTTGTTTTTCCCAGCGTTGACGTCCAGATAGATCGTGCCGTCGCGGTATGCGCCGTTCATGCCGAGATACTTGCCGCCCTCGTCGGTCTGCGATTCGAAGAACACGACGTTCACGCCGGTCGCCTCGGCCACCTTGCGGGCAACGTCTATCGACGCCGTCTGCTTGCGTGTTAGGCCCGCCGTGTTTACAGCAGCAAGCGCCACGCCGCCGAGCTTCCCACCTTCCAGCGTCACGCTCCCGGCCTGAATTTCGCCGCTCTTGGCCGCCGCATTCTTCGCGGCAGATTCCCTGCGCGCCGCAGCAAGGCCGGTCTCGTAGGCGAATTTCCGCTGCTCCGGTGTCAGGTACGATGCCGCGCCGCTGTTTTCGAGCACGGCGTAGTTTTTCACGCCCGCGCGGCCGTAGGAATACGCCACCTCGTAGGCATTGGCGTAGCGCTCCACGTCCTGCCCGTTTTGGTAGTTGGTGTACATCTGCGGCGCAGTCTCGCCGTATTTTCCCGCGCTCTCGGCGAGCAGGCGCGTGCCTTCCGGCAGCTTGGCGTCCTTCACGGACACGCGCTGCACGTCGCCGTTTTCAGCCTTTACGGACAGCTCCACGCTGCCGCTCTCCTGGTTGTATCGAAGCGCCTGCACCTGCGCGGTCGTGCCGTTCACCTGCACCTCGGCGTTCTTCTCCGCCTGATGTGTCTGTGCCTGTCCTTCGTCCGCCTTGCGCGCTGCGCCATAAATCGCGTTGCGCTCCAGCTCGGCTGCGTCACGCATATGGCTGCGCGCCCATGCGTTCGTGGTCCGGTCTGCATCGCGCGTGAACATGGACGCATACTCGTTCGCCGCGCGCTGCGCCTGCTTGCTGGCGTCAAATTTTCGCTGTTCCTTGCCCGTCAGCTCCTGCCCCTTGATCTGCTTTACCACGAGGCCGGTCAGCTCCTGCACATCGTTTTCTGGCGCACCGAGCGCACCCAGACGGTCAGAGACCGCCTGCGTGAGATTTGCTTCCTGTGTCGCCTCGTAGAGCTTGCCGGTGTTGCGGTTCGTCTGCTTCTTCCCAGCCAGCTTTCGGAGGTTTTCGTCGCCGCTTTCCTCTGCAGCGTGGCGGAGGATGTCCGCGTAGTCGTTGGCCGTGATCTGCCGGCCGGTCTCGCGGTAATTCGCGCTGCGCATCCCGGCGTTGAGCGCCATGTCGCCGCCGGTCATCACGCCGCCGGAGATCGCGCCTCCGGCAAAGTCCTGCGCAGTCTGGCCGAGCCAATCGAGCCACGCCCTGCGCGTTGCCTCGTCCTCGCTCATGCCGTCTGCCTGATAGGCGGCGATCGTCTGGTTGATCTCGCTCTTGTCGGCCATCACGATCGCGTCGGAGATGACGTTTGCGATGTCCGTGCAGACTTCCTCGCTGCCTTCCACGAAGCTCTGCTTGAGCATATCCTTAACCAGCGTCTTCGCGGTCTTCTTCCCGGCGGCCGCCGACGTGTGGAACATGCGCAGCTTATCCAGGCTGATGTGCTCAAACAGCGCCTCGGCCGTGCCGTAGAGCAGGCCGACCGACATGGCCTGCGAGTCCGACGCACCGCGGTCATACGCGTCCGTGATTGCTTGAGATGCCGCAGCGCCGCCGAGGATCACGTCCGCCGCGCCGTGCAGGCCGGTCGCGCCGCCGATGGCCAGCGTTGCCAGGCTGTCTGCCATGCTCATGCCGGTGTTGTACAGGAACGACCCGATGCCGCTCATATCCTCGGAAACGCTCCCGCGGATGGTGTTCGTCACCGTGCTCGGCACCATGGATTTCGTATAGCGGTCGACGGCCATTTTTTCGCCCGTGAACGGGTCTGCCCCGTTCAGCGCATTCTGTGCCGCGATGTCGAGCGCGCCCGCTCCGGCCATCATATTCGCGCCGACAGACATGGCGGAAGAAAGCCACGGATGCTCCTTGGCCTCCTGTGCGACCTGCTGTGCCATTTCCGCAGCCTCGTTTGCGTGCTGCTGCGTGAGCGCGTAGTTACGGATGCCGTTGATCTGCTGGTCACTGTAGCCGTAATCACGCAGCTGCTGCTCGAAGCTGCGCACCGTGTTGCGCGCGTTCGTGGCGTAGTCACTGTTTTGCACCACGAATGCGGAGTTCCCGGCCATCGCCATCTCCGTATTCGCGCTCTCGCTCACACTCAGCGCCTTGCTGTAGTCGGAGAGCGCCTTCTGCATCTGCGTGTCCCACTTGCTGATCTCGTCATCGTAGGTCTTCTTTGTGAGCAGGCTCTGCGCTTTCCCGATCTTCGCTTTTCGCTCATCGATCTGCCCCGAGAGCGCGAGCGCCTCCTGCTGGCGCTTGGCATAGTCCGCGTCCGTGCTCCCGGCGGCCATGCGCGGCATATTCCGGCGCTGCCGTTCAATGCCGGAAATCTCATTTCGCCACGCGTTGATCTGCTCTTTCAGCTCGTCCGCAGACCAGTAATTCATCTGGCTCTTGTTCAGCCAATCATATTCCGCCTCGGCCCCCGGCGTGTTCTTGAGCTGCGCGAGCGCCGCATTCACGTCCGTGCGGGTCTTGCCCTTGTATTTCTTCGGGTAGGCGTATGACACGTTGAAGTCGTTCTCGTCCTTGAACTGGTTCTGGAAATCGAAGGCCGAGTGCACGGCTCTGCGCAGAACGTCGACGTCGTTTCCGGTGTCATAGCCGGCACCGCGAAGCACGTTCATGGCCGCCTGATAGTCGCTGAATGCGTTCTGCAGCGCGCCGCGATTCTCGCCGGTTAGATACGATGCATTCGCGTTGCCCATCTGCTGCAGCAGGTTTTTACGCTGCTCCTGCGCCGAAGCAAGCGTTTTCTCGGCGGAGAATCCCGTGCTCTTGAGCCAATCGCCAATGGAGATTGCTGCTTTCTTGACTGTCATCTACGTGCCCCTCACTTCCTGGAGTTATTCATGTATCTCAGCCTGATGGCGCTGTCGTCCGATATCAGGCCGTTTTCCGACGCGCTGCGGATGAATGCATTCACGTCCGCGATCGGTACGCCTTCCTTGATCATCTCTTTCACTCTGCCCGCCACGGCCGCAGCGGATTCTACTGCGCTCGCGTCCGTGATGTCGATGTCGTTGTGCGTGATCCCGCTGCCGGGCTTGTGTGCATACGGAGACGGTGAATCCGTCTTCCCCGGCTGCGTTCCTCCGCCTCCGTATCCGCTCCTGCTTCTTCTGCTTCCACCGCCCGACCCCCCACTCTTATTTGACGCTGCTGCCTTCTGCTGCTGGTAATACTGCTGCAGATACGCCGCCTCGTTGGCAGACATACCGGCCGCCGCCAGCTCCTCGTCCGACGGCTGGTATCCTGTCGTCGTGATCAGGGACGACAGACGGCTCCAGGCGTTCTGCTTGCGCTCATAGTCCGTCTCCTCCTGCGTGAGCCTGCGGTTCTCCTCGGTTTGCTGGCGGTTGTAGGTCGTGTCCTCGTCGCTGCGCTCGAGCTGCAGCCGGTTGTACCACTGGTTGTAGTCACGTTCGTAGGCGCTGTCGGCGTTGCTGCGCGCCATGGTGTAGAGGTTCATCAGGTTCTGGCCTTCCTGATTGTAGCGGTTGTAAGCTGCATTATACAGCTCAGGCACGACCTCGTTGAGCTTCTGCAGATAGCTGTTATACGCCTGCTGCCCCGCATTCTGGCTGTATGTGCTTCCGTAGCCTCCGGTCAGCGCCGCCGCCTGCCCCATGGTGTCCTCCATCGCGCCGCGCCCCATCTGCGCGTACAGGTCGCGGTACTGCTGGTAGAGCTTGTCCTTGTTCAGGTCAAACGTGAATTCCCCGCGGTTCATGATCTTGTCGTAGATTGCCGTCGCCTGATCGTTCGCGCGCTGGTATGCGTCGTTCTTGCTCGGGTCATAGGTGTAGCGGTTTTCCGGCAGGTACTTCGAGTAGTAATCGCTCGTCTCATAGTCCAGACCCTCGCCCTTGATCTTCGCGTTGCGCAGCTTCTCATACCGTGCTGCGCTCGTGTAGTCTCCGGAGGCCGCAGCCTTCTCCATCAGGGAGGCGTAGTCCGTCTGTGTGTCATACGGCGTGTCCACCTTCGGCAGATACTGCGCGTACTGGTTCGTCGTCTCATAGTCCATGCCGCCGGACTGGATCTTCGCGTTGCGCTTTCGTTCCAGGACGGCTGCCTTCTCGTTGTTCCCGGCAGCCGCCGCCTGATCCATCAGCGTGGCATAATCCACGCTGTCGTCAAACTCGACACCGTTGTAGTTTTTCTTTGCCATATGAGTCCTCCATCACAGTGCGCGGATACGATCCGCAAAGTCGCAGGCGAAGATTTCCCCTGTCTGGCCGCTTTTTGCGCGGATCGCATCGGCAATGCCCTTAAAAAGCTCGCCGAGATTATCGACGTACTGCACCGTCGGTGCGTCTGAAAACGCCGTGATATGCTTATCCAGCCACTCCTTGCTCGGCTCCAAACCAGCGCCGAAGGCAGCGGTCAGGTCGATCAACATACAGGACGTGAACCAAAACGGCGTGTTCTTTCCGTTATTATTGTTGTAATCGAAGCGGCAAGTGTAGCTGCCATCTCTAAAACTTGTGCGCTCAAATACCGCTGACAGGCGCACCCACGTTCCCGCTGCAGCATTAAAAGCTATGTTTTGCGCTGCACAAGGCTCGGCAACCGGCCAATACCAATCACAAGTGCCCTGTGTAGCTGACGCGAACCGCACCTTGAAGCTGATATAGTATTTGTGTGATGCAACCAGACTGTGCGCTGTGGAGGATGTCAGTGTGCACTCCCCAGCACCGGACGGCGTGATTTTAACGCTGGACGCGGCCCCGTCGCCCGGCGTCATGGATGAGTTGAGCCACGTGCAGTTTCCGCGCCTGGCCCCGAACCAACCCTTTCCGTTGTTTGCCAAGATGTTAGTCATAGATACAGTGGTAGCCATAATATGCCCCCCTTAGTACGCGCTGTTGATTGCTGCTACGATTGCAGTATCAACATAGGACTTGATTGCGTTGGCAATCCCAAGATCGCCAAACAGCTCGGCGGGCGTGCGATAGTACACCCAGCCGCTGCCGTCCAGCACGGCGATCTTGCCCGGCGTTTTGCCCAGATTCGTTGCCGCCGTGGATTGCAGCCATGTGCCCGTGATGTACTTGCCAGTCAGGTTGCCGGTCAGCGTGCCACCAGAGGTAGACAGCTTGCCGTCGAGCGCGGCTTTGATGACCTTGTTTTGTACCGGGTTGGTGGACGCCGCATTCAGCTCCGCGTCCACGGTGATGTCGCTGCCAGCAGCAGCCACCTTGTCATCGACGTACTGCTTGAC